>Ga0079306_1001289_pt1 | contig 17189 bp, 18 predicted proteins | sample Methanotroph_Enr_FD_79181 | JGI IMG/M metagenome (GOLD analysis project Ga0079306, IMG submission 79181) | Enriched soil microbial communities from Old Woman Creek wetland in Ohio, USA - Methanotroph_Enrichment_5 | ecosystem: Environmental > Terrestrial > Soil > Wetlands | place: USA: Ohio...
ATCTACCCCATCGCCATCACGAACCCCATCTTTGTGGACGTGACGGGGGGCGGGTACACTCCTCCTTTCCCCTGAGAGAGGGAGTGCCCTGATGGCCGACTGGCTCCCGGAACGGCTTCCGGAGGACATTGACGCGGAACGGTCCTTCCTGGCCACCTGCTGCGCCCCCGGCGCGGAGATGCTGGCCGCGGAGGTGGTCTTCACGTTGTCCGAGGAGGACTTTGTCCACCCGGCCCACCGGGCCGTGTTCCGGGCCCTCCGGAGGCTGATCGAAGCCCAGGTCGAGGTCAATTCCCTCACCCTGAAGGATGCCCTGGACCAGGACGACAGCCTGAACCGGGTGGGTGGCTACCCGGGCCTGGTGGAACTCCTGGCCGGCGAGGATGTGGGCCGCCCCCAGGTCCTGGCCGACCTCATCCGGCGGAAGGCCAAACTGCGCCGGCTGGTCCATCTGGGGGCCCAACTCGTACGCCAGGCGGCCGAGGAGGAGGAGGCGCCGGAACTGCTGATGGACCAGACGGCCCAGAGCCTCTTCCACCTGGCCCAGGGGGATGCGAAGGCCCGGGGCCTGCTGTCCATCGGGGCCGTGGCGGACGATGCCATGGAACGCCTCCAGGACCGTCTGGAGGGCCGGCTGTCCCCGGGCATCCGGGTGGGCTTCACCCGTTTCGACGAACTGACCCAGGGATTCCAGCCCGGCAACCTCATCGTGCTGGCGGCGCGGCCCGGCATCGGCAAGACCGCCCTCGCCCTGAACTGGATCCTCCGTTCGGCCATGGGCCGGGATGGCCGCGATGGCCACTGCGGGGCCTTCTTCAGCCTGGAGATGAGCCACGAGGAGGTCTTCATGCGGTTCCTCTCCGCCTACAGCCAGACCAACATGAAGGACATCCAGGCGGGCCGGGCTGCCGGCCGCATGCAGGATCTGCTGAAGGCCCGGGATGAGCTGGCGACCCTGCCGCTCTTCATCTGCGACCAGGCCTCCATCACCGTGCCCCAGATCCAGAACATGGTCCTCAAGCAGGGGAGCCAGAGCAACCGGCGGATCGAGTTCGTGATCGTGGACTACCTGCAGCTGCTCAGCAGCCCCGAGGGCAGCCGTGGCGCCAAGCAGAATGAGGCGGTCCGCATCGGCGAGATCAGCCGCGGCCTGAAGCTGATGGCCAAGGATTTCGGCATCCCGGTGGTGGTGCTTTCCCAGCTCAACCGCGAAGTGGAGCATCGTACGGGCGGCCGGCCCCAGCTCTCGGACCTCCGCGATTCCGGCGCCATCGAGCAGGATGCCGACATGGTCGCCTTCATCCACCGGAAGATGGTCGCCTCCGCCGCCGACGAGGACCCCGATCCGTCCGCGGAACTGATCGTGGCGAAGCACCGCAACGGCCCCACGGCCATCATCCAGCTGCACTTCCAGGGCGAGCACGCCACCTACCGGGAGATGGTGCGGGAGACGGCGAGCTACGGATAGCCGAGTCAGGGGCCGGACACAGAAGGGGCGGCCATCGGCCGCCCCTTCTGTGAATGTCCGGTCCGCTACTCCTGGCCGAAGGTGGAGTTCTCCAGCTCCTTCCTCTCGGTATCGCCGGTGGCGATACGCGAGACCTCCCCCAGGGAGGGGGAGGCCGTGGGAAGGTCCGCTACTCCTGGCCGAAGGTGGAGTTCTCCAGCTCCTTCCCCTCGGTATCGCCGGTGGCGATACGCGAGACCTCCCCCGGGGAGGGGGAGGCCGTGGGAAGGTCCGCTACTCCAGGCCGAAGGTGGAGTTCTCTAGCTCCTTTTTGACGAAGGCCATGAACAGGTCTCCGGTGGCGCCGTCGATGATCCGGTGGTCGAAGCCGAGGCTGGAGAACATGATCTGACGGATGGCGATGAAGTCGGTGCCATCGGGGCCGGTGACCACGACGGGGCGCTTCACGATGGCACCCACGCCCTGGATGGCCACCTGGGGCTGGTTGATGATGGGCAGGCCGAAGGTGTCGCCATAGACGCCGGGGTTGGTGATGGTGAAGGTGCCGCCGCTGATCTCGTCGGGCTTGAGCTGCTTGGTGCGGGCGCGCTCGGCGAGGTCGTTCAGGCCGCGGGCCAGGCCGCCCAGGTTCATCATGTCGGCGTTCTTCACCACGGGCACGATCAGGCCCCAGTCCAGGCTCACGGCGATGCCGAGGTTGATGTCCTGCTTGTAGACGACGTTGTCGCCGTCCACGGAGGCGTTGGCCACGGGGTAGGCGCGGAGCGCCTTGCAGGCCGCCATCATGATGAAGGGCATGAAGGAGAGCTTGGTGCCGAACTGTTCCTCGAAGGCCTTCTTGTGCTTGTTCCTCAGCCGCGCCACGTGGGTCATGTCGATCTCGAAGACCGTGTAGACGTGGGCCGAGGTGCGGCGGCTCGCCACCATGTTGTCGGCGATGATCTTCCGCATGCGGCTCATGGGCTCGACCTTCACCCGTTCGCCGGCCGCGAAGGCGGGCACGGCGGGCGCCGGCGCCACGGACAGGGCGGGCGTGAGCCCCAGCGTGGGCGCGGAGGGATCATGCACGGCGGGCAGCGCGGGGGCGATGGTCGCGGGCGCGGTGGTGCCCTTGGCCAGGTGGGCCTCCAGGTCTTCCTTGGTCACCCGGCCCGCCTGGCCGGTGCCGGACACGCGGGCGAGATCCACGCCGTGCTGGCGGGCCATCTCGCGCACGAGGGGGCTGCTCTTGGTCTTGAGGCGGCCCTCGAGGCTGTTGTCGTCCTCCACGCCCATGGGGTGGACAGCCGCCGCCAGGGGAGCCGCCGCCGGGGCGGCGGCGGGTGCCTTGGCCGGGGCCGATGCGGCGCCCGCCGGCTTCTCGGAGGCGTCGCCGATGCGGGCCACCACGGCGCCCACGGGGACGGTGGTGTTCACGTCCACGAGGATCTCCAGGAGGGTCCCCGCGGCTGGCGCCGGGATTTCCGCGTCCACCTTGTCCGTGCTGATCTCGTAGAGCGTCTCGTCCTTGGCGATGGTGTCACCGACCTTCTTGTGCCACTTCAGCACGGTGGCTTCGGCGATGCTTTCGCCCATCTGGGGCATGATGACGTCAAAGGCCATGGGTGGCTCCTATGAGAGCAGGGGAGGGGTCGACAGGTGGTGGGACGTGGCCTGCTGGAAGGCGTGGGCCGCCTCGAGGAGGGCCACATCCTCCAGGGCGGGGCCGATGAGCTGCAGGCCCACCGGGAGTCCTCCAGCGAAGCCGGCGGGCATGGACAGGCACGGGAGGGCGGCCAGGGAGGTGGTGACCGTGAACACATCCGCAAGATACATCGACAGGGGATCGCTGGTCTTGGCTTCCAGGGGGAAGGCGGTCGTGGGGCTCACGGGGGTGGCGAGGAGGTCCACGCGCTGGAAGGCGGCCTCGAAGTCACGGGCGATGAGAGTCCGGGCACGGAGGGCCTTGAGGTAGAAGGCCTCGTACCAGCCCCTGGAGAGGCAAAAGGTCCCGAGCAGGATCCGCCGTTTGGCCTCTTCACCGAGACCGCGGTCCCTGGTGCTGGAGATCATCTCCGCCAGGTCGAGGCCCTCGCCGGGGGCCCGGAAGCCGTAGCGCACGCCGTCGAACCGGCTGAGGTTGCTCGACACCTCGCTGGTGCAGACGAGGTAGTAGGTGTCGATGGCGTAGCGGGTGTGGGGGAGGGAGACCTCCACCAGGTCGGCCCCGAGGGCGGCGAGTTGATCCAGCGAGGCGTTGAGGGCGGTCCGCACGCCGGGATCCAGCCCGGGATCCCAGTACTCGGCGGGCAGGCCGATCCGCTTCCCCTTGAGTTCGGCGGGACGGAGGGGGAAGAGATTCCCGTTCCGGGGCAGATCCAGGGAGGTGCTGTCCATGGGGTCGCGGCCGGCCATCACCTGGAGGGCAGCCGCCACGTCCGCGGCGGAGGCCCCCACAGGGCCCACCTGGTCCAGGCTGGAAGCCATGGCCGTGAGCCCGTACCGGCTCAGGACGCCGTAGGTGGGGCGGAGCGCGGTGACGTTGCAGAAGCTGGCGGGCAGGCGGACCGATCCCCCGGTATCGCTGCCGAGGGCCAGGGGGGCATAGCCGGCGGCCACCGCGGCGATGGCCCCGGAGCTGCTGCCACCGGGCACCCGCGTGCGGTCCCATGGATTGAGGGTGGGGCCGAAGGCGCTGTACTCACCGCTGGAACCCATGGCGAACTCGTCCATGTTCGCCTTGGCGACGGGGATGGCACCCGCGGTCAGGAGGCGGGACACGACGGTGGCATCGTAGGGCGCCGAATAACCTTCCAGCGCCCTGGAGCCGGACGTGGCCGGCACACCGGCCCAGGCGAGGTTGTCCTTGAGGACCACCGGCAGGCCAAGGACCGGGGTCCGTTCGCCATTCCGGAGTCGCCGGTCCGCCTCCCGCGCCAGATCCAGGCTCCGTGGGGCATCCGTGGCCAACACGGCGTTGAGCAGGCCGTCCCGGACCTCGATCCGCTCCAGCGCCTGCCGGACCAGGAATTCGGCTGAGAGGTCGCCAGCATCCAGTCTGCCGCGCCAATCCATCGCCGTGCCCAAGGCCATTCCGTCTCCCCGAACCTTCTACTCTGCCAGCAGGCGGGGTCGCATTCCATCCTGGGCGGGGACCCGCCGCCCTTCCGATCATCGGGGACCCTCCGGATCGATCCCGTTCCACCCGGGGTCCGGGCCTGCACACCGGATGGAAATAGGCTACCATCCTCTGCTCAAGCCCCGCTCTGGCACGCCCCCCCGCGAGTCCGTCCCGGGGTGACCCCTGGAAGACCCATGAACCCATTCGAAGTGCTGGAGATCCCTGCTGATGCCTCCGCCGAGGACATCAAGGCCGCGTACCACCGCCTCGCGAAGCAGTGGCACCCGGATCGGTACACAGGGAAGGAGAAGGAAGCCGCCGAAGCCAGGTTCCGCGAATTGGCGGAGGCCTTCAGCATGCTCAAGAACCCTGCACGGAGGCCGCCCCTCCCGCAGCAGCAGGCTCCATCCAGGCCCGCGGCGGCGGCTCCGTCGCGAGAGCCGGACGCGGCCCGGGAGCGGACGCCGGAGGACTGGGCCGCCATGGCCCGGGCGGCTTTCAGCGACGGCAAGGTGGACCAGGCGCGTGCGCTCATCCACTACGCCATCCGCATGGATGGGGCGAAGGCCGCCTACCACGCCCTCCTCGCCTCGATCATCGAGCAGGAAGGCGGAGACGTCCGGGCGGTGGTCAAGGCCCTGGAGACGGCGGTCCGGCTTGATCCCAAGGACGTGGAAAGCCACATCAAGCTGGCGGGGCATTTCCATGGGCTGGGCATGGCCGCGCGCGCCCAGCGCCATGTCGATCTCGCCCGGGAGCTGGCGCCGAACCATCCGAAGCTCCGGAAGCACCGCCCGCCCCAGCAGCCGCAGGCCCATGGGGGGAAGGGACAGGGCAAGGATAAGGCGCCCGCCGTCCAGCCGAGTCTCATGGATCAACTCAAGGACCTGTGGGGCCGATTGACGGGAAGGGGTTGACCATGGCGATTCGCGCCGCAGGAATGACGGATGTTGGCTGCGTGCGCAAGCACAATGAGGACAGCTTCCTGGCCGCACCGGAACTGGGTCTCTACGTGGTGGCCGATGGCCTGGGTGGTCATGCCGCCGGAGAGGTCGCCAGCCGGATCGTGGTGGAGCGGGTGGCCCAGTTCGTGGCGGAGACCACCGAGAAGGACCGCACCTGGCCCCTGGAGTACGACACCACCCTGAGTTTCGACGGGAACCGCCTGAAGGTGGCCCTGCTCCTCTCCGACCAGGCCATCGCGGACGACATCCGGAGGAACCCGGAACGGGAGACCATGGGGTCCACCGTGGTGGCCTGCCTCCTGTCCGGGCCGAAGGCCACCCTGGCCCATGTCGGCGACAGCCGCGCCTATATCTTGAACAAAGAGGAGATCCGGCAGGTGACCCGGGATCACAGCTGGGTGGCCGAGCAGGTGGCGAACGGGATCCTCACGCCTTCCGAGGCCCGGGTGCACCCCTTCCGGAACGTGATCACCCAGGCGCTGGGGAACGGGGGGGACCTCGAAATCGAGGTCCAGGAGCTGGAACTCGGAAAATCGGACCGACTTTTGCTTTGTTCCGACGGCCTGTCAGGAATGGTGGGTGACTCACAGATCTGGGACATCGTAAAACAGTCGCCGGACCTCCAGACCGCGGTGGAAGCCTTGATCACCGTGGCCAGGGACAACGGGGGTGAGGACAATATCACCGCCGTGCTCGTGGGGTGGGAGCCGGAGGAAGGCTGACGCAAAAATAGTTAACCTTGACGTAATCCTGTCCGACGGTACCATTTCCTTTACCTAATTCTCCAAGTGAGGCGTCCGGTGGGTCTTTTCGGAAGCAAAACCAAAAGTCTTGTCGGCTTGGATATCGGTTCCAGCTCAGTCAAAGTCTGTGAACTGCAGCAGGTGGGTAAGGGTGGATCCACCCGCTACCGTCTGCAGAAGCTGGGACAGATCCCCCTATCTGCCGATGCCATCGTGGATGGCGACATCATGGATAGCAACGCTGTAGCGTCGGCTATCCGTCAGATCCTCGCGGAACAGAAAATCAAGGCCAAGGATGTGGCGATCTCTGTTTCCGGCCAGCAGGTCATGGTCAAAAAAGTGACATTCCCCCTGATGAGCCAGGCGGAACTGGCGGAATCGGTGCGATGGGAGGCGGAGAGCTTCTTTCCGGCCGGCCAGGGCCTCGATTCCTATGCGCTGGATTATTACCTCATCGAGGAGCGGGCCCAGGAAGGCAACATGGACGTCGTCCTGGTGGCCTGCCGCAAGGACAAGCTCGAGACCTATGTGAGCTGCGTGGCCCAGGCCGGCTGCAACCCCAAGGTCGTGGATGTCGATGTCTTCGCCCTCCAGAATGCCTACGAAGTGAACACCGTCGGCGCCGGGCGGGACGAGGTGGTGGCCCTGGTGAACATGGGTGCCACCTTTACCAACCTGACCATGATGGTCGGCGGCAAGTCCGTCTTCTGGCGGGACATGGCCTGGGGCAGTGGCCGCTATTCGGAAAAGCTGATGGAGGACTGGGGTCTCGGGCGTGAAGCCTCCGAGCAGCTGAAGCGGGGGCAGCAGGCCGATGGCCGCACGCCGGAAGAGGTGCAGCCCTCGATCAACGCCGTGTCCGACGCCTTCGCCGACGAACTCAGCCGAACCCTCGACTTCTTCAAGAGCAGCTTCAAGGTGGACCGCCTCGACCGGGTGCTCCTGGCTGGAGGCGGGTCCCTGGCCCACGGCCTGATTGATGTGCTCGCCGACCGGCTTCGCGTGTCCGTGGACCGCCTGAATCCCTTCCAGCTCATCGAAGTGGATGGCCGGACCGAGGATCCCGTCACCGTGCGGGAGATCGGGGGCGCCGCCGCCGTCGTGGTCGGGCTGGCCTTGCGCCAAGTGGGGGACCGATGATCAAGATCAACCTGCTGGGTGATGCGCTGGCCTCCTCCGGGGGCAAGAAGGGCGCCGACAAGGGAGCGGTGGAACCGGCCCAGGTCTATGCGGGCGGCGAGGGCGTCACGCGCTCCAGCCTGCCCATCGCCGGCCTCATCGTGGGCATCCTCTTTGCCGCGCTCGGGGGCCTCTACTACGTCTGGCTGAACAATGCGTTCACCCAGGCCAAGGCGAAGAAGGCCGAGCTGGAGCGGGACAAGAAGCAGTACGAGCCTTACATCGCCCTGGAGAAGAAGTTCCGCCAGAAGAAGGAAGCGCTCCAGAAGAAGGAAGAGGTCATGACGAACCTCAAGCGCCAGCAGGCCCTTCCTGTCCACTTCCTGGAGGAACTGGCCAACAGCGTTCCCGACGACGTCTGGTTCAAGAAGATCACGCAGAAGGGTTCGACCATCACCATTGACGGGGAGAGCCGGAACTTCGAAGCCATCAATGCCTTCTACGGGAATCTCCAGTCCCGGACGCGCTGGTTCCAGAAGATCAACTACCCGGGCGCCCGGCGTGTTGCGAGCGGGTCCCTGGAATTCACCATCACCTTCGAACTCCAGAACGCCGTCTGAGGTAGACCATGAATCCCCAGCTCCAGAAACAGATCCTGGTGGGCGCCGTGGCTGGCATCGTGGTGGCCGCCCTGGTCTTCTTCCTGCTCGGCGGCATGAGGACCGATCTCGAGGCGGTCCGGGCCGACAACATCGCCCTCCAGGCCTCCGTCGACAAGGGCAAGCTGCTCAAGGCGAACTACGAGAAGCTCCGCGAGGAGGTCGCCAAGCAGGACAAGCGCATCGAGCAGCTCGTCAAGATCATGCCGACCGAGACGGACTACGGCGAGATCCCCTACCGCATCAAGAAGCTCGCGGATGATGCCGGCATCGACCAGGTGTCCTTCTCCCTCAAGCCGGACCGAAAGACCACCTACTACACCGAGAAGCCCGTGGATTTCGAGTTCCGCGTGGGCTACAACTCTTTCGGCCAGTTCGCGTCGCTCATTTCCGGGTACGACAAGATCATCAACCTCTCCAACATCGAGATCACCCGGAAGGCCGACACCCGCAGCGTCTATCCCGCCACGGTGAAGTGCACCGTCAGCGCCTTCGTCTACAATCCCGAGCCGCCTTCGGCCGGACCCCCGACGAGCAAGCCGGGAGCTCCCCCGGCCCCGGCTCCGGCCCGGGAGAAGGATTGAGGAACCCAGCCATGGCCCACCGCCTCCAGCCCCTCGCCTTTCTCGCCGGCACACTTCTGCTCGCGCAGGCGCCCGCCCCCCTTCCGGCGGCCCCTGGCGCGGCACCGGCCCCCGCGGCCACGCCGGATGATGTCGCCGTCATCAAGGCCACACCCTACAAGCCGGCCCTCCAGCGGGATCCGTTCGCGACGCCCCGCGACGACCGCCCCACGGATGCCCAGGACCTCCTGGACGACATCTCCGTGAAGGGAATCATGCGCAGGGATGGCAAGAATTTCGCAATCATCTCCGACAGTCGGGGAAATGTCCGGTGGTTGCCCGTCGGCCACCGATTCAAGGACGGGGAGATCGCCGCGATCACCGACAGCGCGGTGGTCTTCCACCAGTGGGAACTGAACACCACCAACCGTTCGGTCTTCCGCACCGTTACCAAGACGTTCAAGCGCGAGGAGGGTAATCGATGAATGCTCGCCTGAGTTCCTTGCTGGTCGCAGGGGGCGTGGTCCTGGCGGGGATCCAAGCGGGATCCCTTCTGGCCGCTCCCATCGAATCGGAGACCGGCTTCGCACCGGCCCATGCCTCCCCGACCCTCCAGGCCGCAACGCTGGAGTCCGAGGGGGCCGGAGCCAAGGTGATCCTCAAGGTTCCCGGATTCTCCGCCAAGCCCGGCATCCAGGTCCTGTCCTCCCCGCTGAGGGTGGTGCTGGACATGCCCGGGGTCGAGCGCGGTTCGCTCGTCACGCGGAAGGAACTCGCGGGGCTGATCCATCCCCTGGTCCGCAAGGCCAGGCTGGGCCAGTTTGTCGCAGCCCCCAACCCGGTGACGCGCCTGGTCCTGGAAGTGGCTCCGGGCACCCAGGTGACCGTGGGTACCACCGCTGATGGCATCCAGTTGTCGCTGGCTCCTGGCCAGGGTGCGGTGCGGGCCAGTCTGGGCGCCTGGGCTCCGGTGGTGTCCAAGCCGATGACCGCTCCTGCGGAGACGATGATGGCCCAGGCGGCGCCCCCGCCGGCGGCGCCAGCCGTGGTGCCCGTCCCCTCCACGCCGGTGCCGGCGCCGGCCCCCGTCGTGGCCAAGTCCCTCCTCCCGCTCCCCAGCGCCGGCGGGGCTTTCCAGAGCCTTCCGCAGATCGCGGCTTCAACGGCCCTGCCCGTGGCCAGCCCCGATGCCATTCAGGTGCCCGACGAGAAGGCCCACCCTGTGGTTGCGCCCGGCCCGTCCCGGGCCGTTGGCCGGACCCTTGGCGAGACCCACTACAATTACACCGGCGCCCGGATCACCATCGACCTCCAGAACACGGACATCCGGGAACTGCTCCGGATCCTGGCCGACACGGGCAAGCTGAATCTCGTGATCGACCCCGATGTCCAGGGAACCCTCGGCGTCCGTTTCACGGACACCCCGTGGGACCAGGTGCTGGATGTGGTCCTGAAGAATGCGGGTCTGGGCAAGGAGATCCAGAACGGCGTCCTGCGGGTCGCCAAGATGGAGAAGCTCCAGAAGGAGGAGGAGGAGCGGAAGAAGCTGGAGGAGACCAAGGCCCTGGCTGGGCCCCTGGAAACCATCACGCAGCCCCTCTCCTACGCCAAGGTCGGGGATGTCCAGAAGATCCTCAAGGACATGCTGACCAAGCGCGGGTCCGTCATCCTGGATGACCGCACCAATACCCTGATCATCACGGACCTGCCCCGCAACATCGAACTGATCAAGGAGCTCATCGGAACCCTGGACGTGCAGATCCCCCAGGTCCAGATCGAGGCCCGGATCGTGGAGGCCAACAAGAACTGGCAGCAGGCCTTCGGCGTCAAGTGGCCGCAGTCGAACAGCGGCAATGTGGCCATCACCAGCGGGACGAGCGCGAGCACCACGACTCCCTGGCTCGGCACCTCCTCGCCATTCTGGAACGGAAGCACAGGCTTCAACCGCCCGGCCTCCGGCCAGACGGCTGGCGTGGCCTGGGCCCCCGGCAAGGACGGCGTGACCAGCATCGCCAGCCCTGCGGGTGAGTTCTGGTTCTCCTTCCTCAGCGATCGCTTCAGCATCAACATGGTTCTCCAGGCCCTGGAGAAGGATGGGGTCGTGAAGATCGTCTCCTCCCCGAAGGTGGTCACCCAGAACAACAAGAAGGCCACCATCCTCAGCGGCGAGAAGATCCCCTATCCCACCCAGCAGGGCGGGGCCCAGGGCGGCGCCATCACCGTGGCCTTCGCCGACGCGAACCTGCAGCTCGATGTCACCCCCCAGATCACCAACGAGGGGACCATCATCATGGATATCAAGCTGGAGAAGGCCGAGGCCGACTTCAGCCGCACCGTGAACGGCACACCGACCATCGTCCGGAAGGCGCTGGACACCCAGGTGCTGGTGCGGGACGGCGGCACGGCGGTCCTGGGTGGTGTCTACGTCACCAACCACACCACCGGCATGACTGGCGTTCCCTTCCTGTCGAGGATCCCGCTCCTCGGGGCCCTCTTCCGGTCCAAGTCGAAGTCCGAATCGAACGCCGAATTGCTGATCTTCATCACGCCGCACATCCTCCGCGGCTGATGGATGCGCCACCAACGAAGAACGGCCCCGATCGGGGCCGTTCTTCGTTGGTGGCGAGGGAAACCTACTTGGCGATGGGCAGCGTGCGGACGAGGCGCTTGCAGGAGTTGCAGAGGATCGTGTAGTTGTCCGCCTGGTCGAAGCGGTACTTGAAGCCGGGGTCCTCGGACACTTTCTCGAGGTGGCCGAACTGGTACTCGGCGATGCGGACGCTCTGGGGGGCGGTCAGATCGGCGCCGCAATGGGTGCAGGAGATGGCGGCCATGCTTGCTCCTCGTGGCTGGATTCAGGAGTGGAACGTGTTCCAGAGCCACCAGCTTAGCAGAGCCAGCGCGGCGAGCCCCACGCACAGGCGGAGCAGGAACCGGCCGATCTTGTAGGCCAGGAGCAGCACCAGCACGAGGATCGCGGCGCCTGTGACGATCAGCACAATGTTCATGCGCGTCTCCCTGATGCGTCCCACCGGTAGAACCCGCGCCCCGCGCGCAGGCCGATCTCCCCACGGGCCACCTTCGCCCGGAGGAGCCCCGGCGGCTGGAAGCGCGGATCCCCCGTGGCGTGGTGGATGCCCTCGGCGATGGCCAGGCGCAGATCCAGGCCGATCCGGTCGGACAGTTCCAGCGGCCCCACCGGGTGCCCGTAGCCCCGGGTCATGAGGGCATCGAGATCCTCGGCGCTGGCGATGCCCGCCTCCAGCAGCCGCATGGCCTCCAGGCCCTGGGCGAGGGCCATCCGGGCGGCGGCGAAGCCGGCCTGGTCCCGCACCTGCGCCGCGTGTTTGCCGAGGGTCCCGGCGAGGCCCCGAGCCTGCTCCACCAGCGCCTCCGGGGTACCCTCGGGCACCACCAGTTCCACCACCGTCATCCGGGCCACCGGCACGAAGAGGTGGAAGCCGAGGAGCCGCCCGGAGAGGCCCGCGCGCCCCGCCAGCTCCGAGATGGGCAGGGCGGAGGTGCCGCTCAGCATCAGCAGGTCGGGGCGGCCCCAGGCCGCCGCCGCGGCCAGCGCGGGGACCTTGGCCCCGGCCTCCTCCGGAAGGGCCTCCAGGAAGGTCCCGATTCCCGCAAGGGCCTCCGGGGTGAAGGCGTGGGCTTCCAACCGGGCGCGAGCCCGCGAGTGCTCCTCGGGACGGAGGCGGCTCTTGCCCACCGCGATCTCCCAGCGCCGGTCGATTTCCGCCAGCCCGCGGGCCGCATGGTTCTCGTCCCTTCCGAGCAGGCGCACGCGAAGGCCGCGTTCGGCCGCACACTGGGCCAGGGAGAGGCCCAGGACCCCCGGGCCGAGGATGGCCAGGGAAGCGTTCACGGCCGTACCCCCTCGATCCGCCCTTTCGGGAGTTCCATTTCTCCGCTGTCTTCGGGCATCCGATCCACCCCCCCTCCCGGTATGATGAACGGAAAGGGCCGTTCAATCTTCCCGCTACCCACCGTCCGGCAGGGCCGTCCCGCTTCATGCTCATCGATTACGCCGCCATCACCCATCCGGGCAAGGTCCGGAAGAACAACGAGGATGCCTATCTCCTGAGCGCGCTGGACGGCGAGGAACCCATCCTCAACAGTCCCTCGCGTCCCCTCAAGGTGGGCGACCCGGGTCTGCTCGTGGCCGTGGCCGATGGCATGGGCGGCGCCGCGGCAGGGGAAGTGGCCAGCCGCGAGGGGCTGGCGGCCGTCTCGGTCTACCTCTTCGGGCACTGGGGCCGCCTGGCCACTCCGAAGGCGAGGGAGGAGGAGCTTCTCCAGGCCCTGGTGACGGCCGTGGAGCAGGCCAGCGATGCGGTGCTGCGCTACTCCGACGACGACCGGACCGCGCGGGGCATGGGTTCCACGCTCACCGCGGCGATGATCTGGAATGGCCACGCCTACGTCGCGCAGATCGGGGATTCCCGCGCCTACCTCTACCGCCGGGGCCAGCTCCACCAGATCACAGAGGACCAGACCCTGGTCAATGACCTGGTGGCCCAGGGCAATCTGACCCGGGAACAGGCCCGGACCCATCCCCAGCGGAACATGATCACGCAGGCCCTGGGATCACCCCAGCCGCTGCAGGTGGCCCTCACCCGCCTGGCCCTGCGCCGCGGCGACCGGATCCTCTGCTGCTCCGATGGCCTCCACGGCGAGGTCCCCGACGGGCGGATCCTCGATGTGCTCCGGCGGGACCAGACGCCCAGGCGGAGCCTGGATCTGCTCGTGGAGGAGGCCCTGGCCCAGGGCGGCCGCGACAACATCACGGCCGTGCTCCTGCTGGCGAACGATCCCATGCTGCCCCTGCCGGCCGATGGGGAGGCGCCCGAGGTGCTCCGTCCGGATCTGAACCCCGGTGGCGGCGGCCTCTGGCAGATGCTGCGTGGATTCTTCGATGGGAGGCGACGCCGATGAGCATGCTTCAGGGCTCGGTCTCCCTCAAGCGGTTCCTGGTCCTCGGGCCGGTGCCCGATCTGGAGGATCTCCAGGCCGGCCTGGACCAGGACCAGTTCCGCCCGTTCCAGGACGGCCTGGAGGAGGAGCGGATGGGCTGGTGCGACTGGCGCAACCCGCTCATCACGCCGCCCGACCGGGACTGGATGAGCCAGGAACGGTTCGCGGTCTTCGGCCTCCGCATCGACACGCGGCGCGTGCCGCCGTCCCTCCTCAAGGCCCATGTGGACCTCCGCGCCCAGCAGCTGGTCCAGGAGAAGGACCTGGCCTTCCTGGGGAAGGAAGCGCGCCTTTCCCTTCAGGACGAGATCAAGGTGGAACTGCTCCGGAAGGTGCTGCCGGTCCCCAAGGTGGTGGAGGTGGCCTGGGACCTCAAGGGCGGGCTCCTCTGGACCACGGCCTCGTCCGCCAAGGCCCAGGGCGCCCTGGCGAGCCTCTGCATGAAGTCCTTCGGCTGCGAGATCCACCCCCTGGCGCCCCTCGTCCTGTCCGGCCGGCTGTGTCCGGACCTTCCCGTGGAGTCCCTGATGGCCCTGGATCCCTTCGACCTCGAGCTCGAGGAGGCCCAGGGATGAAGCCCATGGAACTCCTGGAACAGGGCCGTTTCCTCGGCGAGGAATTCCTCCTCTGGCTGTGGATGCGCAGCCAGACCGAGGGCGGCGCCAGCGGCGAGGAGGGCGACGGTTCGGCGTGCTTCGTGGACGATGCCATCCAGCTGGCCTCCGAGCGGGGCGAGGTGAAGGAGATCTCGCTGCGGAAGGGCAGCCCCGCCGAGAGCCGGGAGGCCTTCGAGGCCCTCAGCCGCGGCATGCGGCCCGCCAAGGTGAAGCTCCGCATCCTCTCCGGCGACATGGAGTGGGTGTTCACCCTCAACGCCGCCACCCTGGACATGGGCACGCTGAAGCTTCCCCCCAGCACGGGCAAGGCCCCCCAGGACCGCCTCCATGACCGCCTCTACCTGCTGGAGGAGGGCGCGGGCCACCTGGAGCGGCGCTTCAAGCGCTTCCTGCGCGCGCGGGCCGAGGACGCCGATGGCATGGAGGCGGCCCTGAAGGCCTGGGTCCGGGGCGGCCTCGCCGGTTCCGGAGGAGAGGTGCCTTGGGAGGCCTGAGCCTCCTGCTTCCAGTCCTCCTGGCGGCGCCGCCGATCCAGGACCCGGCGCCGGTGATGGTCCACGCCCGGACCCCGGGCGGGGAGTCCCTCATCCTCCGGCTCCAGTTCCGGAAGGGGCTCAGCGTCGAGGGGCGGCGCCTCCCCCGGGCCTTCCTCGCCCAGGGGGCGGAGGCCCATGGCTGGGTCTCCTTCGAGGAGCTCTCTCCTGACGGGAAGCGGTGGGCCCTTGCGGCCTTCTTCCCGGAGGACCAGTGGCGCAGCGATGGTGTTCGGCACGTGGTCCAGTACCCCGAGGTGGAATCCGTGTGGACCCTGGCGGCCCTGTTCACGGGCCACGGCCAGAACTACGACAGGCTCATGGCGGAGAACCCCGGCCTGCCCGAGAAGCTGGTGAAGGGCGACACCTGGCGGATCCCGCTGCCCCTGCTCTCGGTGGCCCTCGGCGGCCAGACCCGCGGCCCCGACCGCTCCCAGCCCGAGGACGACCTGGACGACGAGGCCAAGGTGGCCGCCTACCGGGCCCTGCTCACCTACGGCGAGGATGCCCAGGGCAAGTACGCCGCCTATCACCTGCGGAAGGGCGAGGCCCTCTACTCCAGCGTGGTCATGCGGTACACCGACCGGGTGGACCCCAAGGCCGTGAACGACTTCGCCGAACAGCTGGCCCGCCGCAGCGGCATCTCCGATCTCCGCGGCATCCAGCCCGGCCAGCTCATCAAGATCCCCGTGTCCGCCCTGGCCGACCCCTTCCAGCCCGAGGGCACCGTGGGCCTGGCCGAGGAGCGGGAGGTCAGGGCCGAGGTGCGCCGGACGGTCCGCGTGGAGGCCGGCCCCAAGCTCAAGGGCGTCCGCATCGTGGTGGACGCGGGGCACGGCGGCGTGGACATCGGGGCCGCCGCCAACGGGGCCTGGGAGTCCGACTTCGTCTATGACATCGCCATGCGCGTCCGCCGCCTGCTGGAGCAGGAGACCGACGCGCAGGTGAGCAGCACCATCCGCTATCCCGGCCTGGGCTTCCGCACCCGCGACAGCATCCGGACCCCGAGCCACGCGGCGGAGATCCTCACCACGCCGCCCTTCGCCAACGACGGCGAGAGCCCCACGGCGGTGAGCGTCCACCTGCGCTGGGTGCTGGCCAACGAGCTGTTCTCCGAATTCATCGCGAAGCATGGCGATCCGAAGAAGACCCTCTTCATCAGCTTCCACGCCGACAGCCTCCACCCCAGCTCGCGGGGGACCATGGTCTATGTCCCCGGGGCGGCCCTGGTGCCCGCCCATTTCGCCCTGAACGGCGCCCGGGCGGGCCGGGTGGCGGAGATGAAGCGGTTCTCCCGCGTCGCCTTCACGCCCCGCCAGAAGCTCCAGGGCGAGGCCCGCAGCCGCCAGTTCTCCGAGACGCTGCTGAAGGCGCTGGGCCGGGGCGACATCCCCGTCCACCTCAACCGCCCCATCCGGAACGTCGTGATCCGGAACGGCGTGAAGTGGGTTCCCGCCGTGATCCGCTACAGCACCAGCGCCACCAAGGTCCTGGTGGAGGTGGCCAACCTCGCCAACGGGGAGGACGCGGCCAACCTGCGGGATCCCGGCTTCCGGGAGCGGTACGCGGTGGCGGTGGTGAACGCCATCCGGGCGTACTATCGGGGGTAGCCGCCCCGGCCCAGACGGGAGGTGTCATGCGGCGCCTGTGGATCCCCCTCCTCCTGCTCCTGGCCGCCGGGCTCGCCTGCCGCCGGCCCGCCTCCGTCCCGCCGCCCGCCGCCCGGGTCGTCATCCGCTTCCTGGACCGGGATGCGGTGCTGGCCCTGCCGTCCGTCCCGCCCGAGGGAACCTGGCGCGTGATGAACGCCGGCCAGTGGGAGCCCCTGGACCTGCGCTGGAAGCCCGGGCCGCCCCGCATCGGCGCCACGGTCGTGGGGCGCACGGCCCCCGACTGGGTGATGCTGGAGGATCCTTCCGGCGAGAGCCACCGAGTGGTCATGCGGGGCCCCGGCCCCGAGGAGCTGGCCCGGCGCAACGAGCGCCTGGATCCCGACGAGATGGATGCGCTGGCCATCCTGGGCCTCCTCTGGGCCCTGGCCTGGTCCCGGCACTGAGGGGATTGTGTAAACCTAGTGTTGCGAGGCATCCTGGGGGGAAAGCCCCCTGGAGGTCCCCATGCGCTGGCGCCCATCCTTCGCGTTCCTGCTGGCCACGGCCATGGCCGCGCAGTCGCCCCTGACCTACCCGGCCACCCGGAAGGGGGATGTGGTGGACGACTACCACGGCACCCGGGTGGCGGATCCCTACCGCTGGCTGGAGGACGAGAACAGCGCGGAGACGAAGGCCTGGGTGGCGGCCGAGAACCAGGTCACCACCGCCTACCTCGACCAGATCCCCGAGCGGGAGGCCATCCGGGCCCGCCTGACCCGGCTGTGGGACTTCGAGAAGTACAGCGCCCCCAGCAAGCGCGGGAAGCACTACTTCTACAGCGCCAACA
>Ga0079306_1001293_pt1 | contig 17181 bp, 15 predicted proteins | sample Methanotroph_Enr_FD_79181 | JGI IMG/M metagenome (GOLD analysis project Ga0079306, IMG submission 79181) | Enriched soil microbial communities from Old Woman Creek wetland in Ohio, USA - Methanotroph_Enrichment_5 | ecosystem: Environmental > Terrestrial > Soil > Wetlands | place: USA: Ohio...
CATCCCACACCGCCCCACAGTCTGCCTTTTAGCGTCCTTGGTGCGGCACTGCTGTGGTTCGGCTGGTTCGGGTTTAATGCCGGAAGTGCCCTTTCGGCCAACGGCCTTGCCGCCAGCGCCTTTGTCGTGACAAACGTCGCTGCCGCAGCTGCCGCGCTTACATGGGCATTTATTGACTGGAAAGTAAACGGCGCGCCGACTATGCTTGGCACAATATCCGGCGCAGTTGCCGGGCTTGTCGCGATTACCCCAGCTGCGGGATTTGTAAGCGTCATACCGGCGATAATAATTGGCATCGTAGTTAGCCTAATATGTTTTTCCGCTGTGAGCTTTGTGAAAATAAAGCTTGGCTACGACGACTCGCTCGACGCCTTCGGCATACACGGTATAGGTGGTATATGGGGCGCGATAGCGACAGGCCTTTTCGCCAGCACCGCGGTAAACTCAGCCGGAAACAATGGGCTGTTTTACGGCAACGCCAAACTGCTCGGCATTCAGCTCGCCGCTGTCGGCATCACTATCGCGTATTCGCTGATAATGAGCTTTGTTCTGATAAAGATCGTGGATAAGATTATGGGTGTCCGCGTCAGTGCTAAGGATGAGGCGATGGGCCTTGACCTTACCCAGCACAACGAACGCGCGTACACGATGCTTGAGTAATAATGATAACCCTGTGAATTAAAATGACTTATCATCCTGAGCTTTGCGAAGGACCTTTCAAAAAAACTGTCGCGCAGCGACTCAAAAACATAAAGGCAAACAATATGAAACTAGTGATCGCTATTATTCAGCCGCACAGGCTTGAGTATGTTAAGGAAGAATTGTACAAAGCCGATGTCAACCTCATTACCGTAAGCGAAGTCCTCGGCCACGGCAGGCAAAAGGGCGTTACCGAGGTTTACAGGGGCTTTAAGGAAACCGGCAACCTCCTGCGGAAGATACGCGTTGAGATCGCCATTAATGATGATTATCTAAAGCAGACCGTCGATGCGATAACCAGGGGCGCAAAAACCGGCGAAACCGGCGACGGCAAAATTTTCGTCATGAATTTGGAAGAATGTTACCGCATCCGCACCGGCGAAACAGGCTCCACCGCGATCGGATAAATAATACCCGCACCGCGTATTGATTTGAGAAGCCCGGTACTAACCCGGGCTTTTTTGTTTTTTTGCGCGCAAGTTTGGGAAAGGGGTAGGAAAAAAGTTAAAAGTTTAAAATTTAAAGTTCAAAATTGAGGGAAATGGCGGTTTTGGGGGTGTGTGGGCGGTTTTTGGGGGAATTCTGGATATTTCCCAGTAATCAAAAAAACGTTGCGCGACGGTGGAGCGCGGTATGGGCGCGGTATAGATTGGGGGGAGACAGGAGTTAAGGAGACGGGAGATAGAAAGTAGGTTGAGGGTGGGGAAAGGGTGGGGTTATTTGAGGTAAAAATAATTCGGGAATTTAGGGATAGTGAGGAGTGAGGAGACGCAACGTCACAAGTCACAGGTCACAGGTCACAAGGCACAAGGCACAAGGCACAAGGGGAAATTGTCAGTGGTCAGTTGTCAGTAGTCAGTGGCAGGTAGGGAAAGAGGGGGGCTGGGGGAGTGATTGGTGATTAGTTTTTAGTTCTTAGTGGGGAAGAAGAGAGGGAATTGTTGCGAGTTGCGAGTTGCGAGTTACGGGTTGCGGGTAGAAAAGGGGACAGGAAGGGAAAGTGTTGTTGCGAGTTGCGTGTTACGGGTTGCGGGTTTTAAGAAGGGGGAGGGAAAAGAAGTTCAAAGTGCAAGAGTGCAAAGAGGGCAAAGAGGGCAAATAAGTGCGTAAGGGCCTGAAAAGAATACAGAATACAGGAGCCAGCAGACAGAATAAGAGTAGCAACAAAAGAATTCATCGCAGAGGAGCAGAGTTTTGGTTGCTTGGTGCTGGATGCTTGTTGCTGGGTGATGCTTGCGGCAAGGATAAGGGTTAAGGGGGGAAGAGAATTGTTACGGGGTTGCGAGTTACGGGTTGCGAGTTACGGGTTGCGAGTTTTTTTTGGCAGTCCTCAAAATTCGGCATTTCAGGAGCTGGAAATAATAGGGATTTTGCTCTTCAAACTAGTTTTATAGATGTATAATCCGATGAAATATTTGAAAACAGAACGTAGAAATCCAGAATATGGCTAAACAAAAAGTAATAAGGGTTTTTATTTCCTCAACATTCGAAGATTTTGAAAAAGAGAGGAATACTGTCAAAACAGCTATTGATGAGAGCCGCCGAGCAACGGCTATTCATGGCATAGTTTTGTTGCCAGTTGACATGCGCAGTGGTGCAAATCCTAATCCGCCGTTTGAAGCATGCCTTAAAGAAGTAGCTGCAAGCCAAATTTTAATAGGGCTCATTGGAGCACGATATGGTTGCATTGATCCTCAATCTGGAAAAAGCATTTCGGAATTGGAGTACGAGAAATCAGTTGAATGCAAAATTCCGCAACTTATGTATCTTCGCACTACAAACACGGACAAGTGGACAGAGAAGGATGCAGACCTAGTCGTAAAACTTAACAGTTTTAGGAAGAAGGTGGAACAGAATAATACGAGAGATACTTTCGATTCTTGCGATGTTTTAAGGGGGCATATACTTAGAGATTTAGCACCTTACATCATAGAAAAATACGGGGAAAGCCTTATTGAATCAGAAGTGCCTGCCATAGAATCACCTTTAAAGCCTGCGGCAGATAGCGAAGAAGTAGCCCGTAAAGAAAAACCATTACCTGCTGGAATAAAAGAAGGCAAGCAACTATTCAAATTCCTCAGTGATAATTTAAATGATACCAAAAATATAGATGGACAAAAGAGGAGAAGGTTATTTTTTTTGGCTGCAAGTTTGTTTTACGAAACAGAACTTTCGGAAACATTGGGAACACACGAGATAGGACTTTTTTACAAAGATAGAAAAAGCATATCCCTCCTGGGCAGGGAAAGAGCTTTTTTAATTAAACACTTATTCGCAGATGCATCTTCTTTACGAGCAGGTTGGTTCTGGATGCGAGACATAGATGGCAAGCCTTTATTTGAACACTTGAGATGGTTGTGCATCAACGAAGGAGATAAGAGCACTCAAATTGGTTGCCTGCAATTACTAAAAAACTTCTGGTCAGCTAAAGTAGAATCCGTTTTTGCTCAAAATATATCTGCTACCAAAGAAGTCAGCCTCAAGGCATTAGAATTTTTAGAAATTTTAGGAACAAAACAATCACTGGTTGTAATTAATAATTTTACAAAGCACGATGATTTAGAAATTCAAAGGGCTGCAAATAAGGCAAAGCTTTCTATTCTCGCTAAATACAAAGCATCAGAGGCCATTTCTCTTATTCAGGAATTTGAAAATGAATATGCCACGGGTTCCATTTCAAATTTAGGCGCTATCATGCTGACCTTGGACGTTGAGGGGTTAAAAAAAATAAAAGAGCACAAGGATAAAAAAATAAAGCGAATAGCAGTAATAGAGTTAGCCAAAAGAGGAGTTTTTGAAGAGCAAGAACTAAATGCACTTGTTAAAGATAACGATACCGAAATTAAGTTTTATGCATATAGTGCTTTGATAGATAAAGGGAAAAAATATTCCATAGAGGAGGTGAGAGATAACTGGCCAAAGCAAAGTCTTTCCATGTATCAGCCTTCATTACTTTTAGGCAATTTTACGAATCATGATAAGATGCGGCTAAATAATATTATTTCAAAAGTATTGGCAACTTATTCGCTAGAAGATCTAGTAAAAAGGTCAGAATGGATGCAGGTAGATAATGATCTGGCGTATTTAGAATTTGGATTACGAAAAGGCATTGAATTTCTAAAGCAAGTGCGAACTGATTTAGAATTCAAATTTGATAGACTAAAAAACACTTATATTGCGCAACTAATTGAATTAAAAGAGTTTTCTGAAAAAATTAGTGATAAGAGAAGTGTAACTCAAATACAAGCTCTTATAGATAGTTTCTATAAGAATGATGATTTTCAGGAAAATCATTTTATTAAATCAGCTTTGAAAATATTAATACAATATGGAACGAGAGAGGATGTCCGATTTGCCAAACAATTTATGGCCAGTGAGGATCGAGCTTTAAAAGAGATTGCAATGGAACTGTTTATTCATCTTGCTGATAAAGATGAGCTTTCTGAGTTGGTTAACATAATAGTGGGAAGCAATGCTGAAAATATTAAGGAAAAAGCTGCGATAAAAGCACTGTCTCTTGATGACAAAGGAGACGTTTTAAAAACCCTTTATGAGTCTAATAGTAAGGCGCTTATAAAACTTTATTTAAAAACAGTTTTAAGAAATAAACGGTATTCCAATATTGAAAGTATGCAGCGGTTCCTTTTGAATTCGGATGAAGAGATACGGGAAATGGCCGTTTCATGCCTTATGAAATTGGCAGGGCGAAAACGCACGACACTAGAACGGATACTAGATAAATATCTAGAAAACAGAACTTATTATTACAATGTTGTTTGCTGGCTGGACCGAATCATATATGCCCCTCAAAAATTCAAAACATTGTACAGAAAACAATTAGCGACAAAACTGGATTAATCAAAGCAGTTAAATTATTTCTCCATATTTCTCCATAGAAAGGAGTAAAGTTAATATGATTGCAAAAGAAATAGCTCAAACAGCAATCGCTAAAATGAACAAGAAAATTACTAATGAGATTTTTCTGATAATTCAGAATGATCGGGATCTCATGTATGAGTATTTGCGAGCAGTTCAAAGCGACACCCTCGACATTGTCAACAGAGCTATAGGCAAGGAAGTTAAAGCTGCTTATAAATTGAACAACCTTGAAGACAGAGAAGACAATCCTTCATGTACACTGATTCAGAGCCATCAGATATTTGAATAAGTAGAAAACAGAAAGACTGGGTTCCCTCTACGGGAATGGTATGATAGTTGCAGTGTTTGGGAAAATGGGGACCACTGATACATAAAGGTCGGAAGAGTTCAGCGATACGAAAGAGATGTTGTTGTTTTACGGCTCGTGCTTAAGGCTACGAGCTAATAATGAGGAAGTAGGATTTTTTATAAATGGGAGGTGGGGGGTTAGGATAGGAGTAGGGATAGCGGATAGGAATAGTTAAGGGCTACTCCCTTTTGCTGCTGCTGGGGCTGGAAGTTGGAAGCAAAGCACGGTTGAGGCGTCGCGGGGAGATGAGTGTTTTAAAATCGGACGTGTATGACGCGTCTGACAATTCGGACGGATCGGACAAGAAAACGGCTAAGATTTCGAGGTAGGCCGCGGGGCGGCCAGGTTTCTGTGGATCCCTCGCGTCGCATCAGCACAGCTGATGACTTGGATTAGGAATAGGGATAGCAGATAGGAATAGTTAAGGGCTACTCCCTTTTGCGTCTGCCGGGGCTTTTACAAGCGGAAGAGACCCACTCGCTACCGCTCGGGGCTCGGATGACGGAAACCCCCAGGGCGAGCCTGGGATGATGGGAAAAGAAACCCCCAAGCGGGAGCTTGGGGGCTAATCAATGGAAGAGATTATTTTCCGGCTTTTTTGTGGAGGATGTCGATCTTTTCGCGGATCTCCTGGGCCATGCGGGTATTGGGGAAGTCTGCGGCGATTTGCTGGCCGATGGTTAGTGCGTCGTCCCAGCGTTTTTCCGTGACGGCCATTGAGAACTGGACGCCCAGGCCATGGAGCTTGTTGCGGAAGACGTCTCTTGCGGCGTCCTGAAGGGCCAGGCCCTCGCTGGGGGATAGGTACAGATCAAGTTCGCGGAGCAATTCGATGCTCTCATCGGTAGACTGGCGTTTGACGGCGTCGTCCCATGCGGCGAGCAGCTCTTTTTTGCGATTCTGGCGGCGGTCGGCGATGTAATTTACCAGGCTTTGAACGCGGTGGTGGGTGGGGTAGGCCTTCATGAGTCGCCCGGCCTGGGTGTTGGCTTTGACCCACTGGTACTGGTCGCAGAGCTTTTCGACGTGCGAGATGGCCTGGTTGATCTGCTCTTCCTGCGAGGCGGAGCGGTAGGAATCGGCTTCGGCGCGGAGCTGGAGGGCGAGGTTTTCGTAGCCGGGGCGGTGGCCGATGTTTTCGATTATCGCGTATGAGGCGTCGTAATCCTGCTGATGGAGTTTTTCGATGGCGGCTTCGCGGAGTGACTGGCGGTCCATGTCGCGGAAGACGATGGTCTTGGCCGCTTCGGAGAGGCGAACGCCATGGCTTATCTGGGTTAGCAGGATTGTTTGTTTGTTGATGGCGTCGAATACGTTTTCAAGCTTTTCGTTGCTGTCGACGGTTGTGGAGGTGAGCTTATGGGCAAAAAGCAGTATTGCGAAGACTGTCAGCAGGCCGGCGGTGACGATCAGGAGCTGGCCGAGGCTGAAAAGAATGCCGAAAAGCTGGGTGTTACGGGTGAGGAACTGGGAAGTGACGGTCAGGGCCAAGGCGGCTAAGAAGACGTAAATAAACCAAAAGTGGAAATTGAATTGCCATAATGCTTTTTTGCTCATTTGAGAATCCTTAAATATAATAGCCAATCATACTTTGGGATGATATAACTGTCAATTGTAAGAGAGGGCTGAGCGTTTAGCGTTCAGGAAGAAAAAAAGAGTTTAACGCTGATTACGCTGATATCACTGTTGATAAGAATACAGGAGACAGGATTCAGGAGTCAGAATAAGAAGTTCGTTGCGGGTTGCGGGTTTAGAAGGGGGTGAGTAGAATCTGGGGCGGGACTTATATATAATAGAACTACATTGTGGGAGGGAAAAGGTATGAACATTTTTGAGCAGGCAGTCGGGCTTAAGCAGGAAAAAGAAGAATATTACCGGGGACTTAGCAGGAAGTGTTCGAGCAGTGGGGTGCGGAAGCTGTTTTGGATGCTGGCGAATGAGGAGGCGGCTCATCGCAAGGCGATAGAGGATCTGGCGGCTAAGGTACCTGCCACCGTGGCGGAATCGACCATACTGGCGGATGCCAAGGTGGCGTTTGATGAGATCGTCGCGGAGGGGTTTGGGTCGGTGTGCGATGCGGATCAGCCGGAGCTGTATCGAAGGGCGCTGGCGTATGAGGAACGGGCGGAAAAGTTTTATCTTCAAAAGGCCCAGGAATCCCAGGAGGAGTACCAAAAGGGGATATTTAAGAAGATAGCTGAAGAAGAAACCAAGCACAGGATGGTGCTCCAGAGCGTTCTAGATATAGTGCAAAGGCCTGAAAGATGGCTGGAGAACGCGGAGTGGTATCATGTGGAAGAATATTGAAAGAAAGTTTAAAATTAAAATTTCAAAATTCAAATTTGTGGATTCCCCACTGCGTCGGGATGACTTTAATTATTGGTGAGAAAAAACATGGCTAAGGTAACGGCGGATATGACGGTTGGGGAGATAGCGACGAAGTACCCGATGCTTCAGGAAATTATGGAGCGGATGGGGGTTGATTACTGCTGCGGGGGTAAGCATGATCTGGCGACGGCCGCGACGCAGAAGGGGCTCGATCTTGATGATGTTCTGCTGTCGCTTAACGCGCATCTCGACAGGGGGCCTACAGCAAATCAAAATCATCGCGACTGGAATACCGCGAGCCTGACGGAATTGACAGATCACATAGAGCAGAAGCATCATGCGTTCATGAAAGAACAGCTGCCCAGGATCGGGGGCAAGATCGCAAGGATCAAGCTGATGCATGGCGAAAAGCATGGGCGGGTGCTTGTGGAGCTTGAGGATATTTATATCGGGCTGCGGGATGAGATAGAGGCTCACCTGGGCAAAGAGGAGCAGGTACTGTTTCCTTATATTCGGATAATTGAGGCGTATGCCACGCGCGGTGGGGAAAAGCCCGATGTGCACTGCGGGTCGGTGGGCAACCCGATACGACAAATGGAAAATGAGCATGAAAATACGGGCAGGGCACTGGAGCATATTCGTGAGCTTACGGATAATTACACCGTGCCGGAGGATGGGTGCGTTAGTTTCCGGGAAGCTTATGAAGGGCTAAAGGCAATTGAACGTGATCTGCATGAACATATTCACCTGGAGAACAATATACTTTTTCCGCGTGCTAAGGAACTGGAGCAGCGGGCGGGGATATGCAAGTAAGCGGCCAACTATTAGCGGAAAAGGTAAAAAAGGCAGGCACTCAATTATATTTTCTTTTATATAACCCCGGATATAATATGCGGGAAGCTCCTTAGTTAGGATTTGTGCATGAAGAAATCGTTGAAATCGGTTATTAAAGGGGGCAGGTTTGCCGTGGTCGCGGAGCTGGTGGGCGGGCCGGGGTTCAGTTTTGCGCCTGTGGAAAAATTTCTCAAAGCATATAAGGCAAGCGGATGGGCTGCGCCGGGTGGGTTTGAATTTACGGGGATAACGCTGCCGCAGAACCCGGGCGGGGTAGCGAGCCTTGAGCCGGCGGATATTTTGTTTTACGCGCAAAAAAACGAGCTGCTGGGGGATCTTGATGTAATACCGCATGTGACGTGCAAGGATCAGAATGTCGACAGGATACTGAGTTCGCTTGCGGGGTTGCGCGGGATGGGGGTTGAGAGTGTGCTGGCGCTGACGGGTGATAAGCCGGTGCGGGCCAAGGGGGTTTTTGAGGTTGAGTCGGTGGGGCTGCTGAGTTTGATCGAAGATGTGAATAACGAGCAGTACTTGAAGGCTAGGCCTGATGCGATCGAAAACGTGCACCAGTTTTTCGCGGGGGCGGCGGTATCGCCGTTTAAGTATACCGAGGCGAGCCTGCTGGGGCAGTATTATAAGATGGAGAAGAAGGTCGCCGCTGGTGCGAAGTTTTTGGTGACGCAGGTTGGGTGGGACTGGAAGAAATCTGTCGAGCTGTTCAAATACATGAAGGACAGGAATATAAATGTCCCGGTGATTGGGAATGTTTATTTGCTTAGTACGACGACGCCTGCGCCGAGGCTGATGAATGAAGGTAAGCTGGCGGGATGTTTTGTAAGCGATGATCTGTTTGCGATGGTGGGTGCCCAAAGTGTTGATGAGCATATCGAGCGGGCGGCGCAGCAGGTTGCGATGTATAAAAATATCGGGGCGGCTGGCGTGGATATCGGCGGTGTGGGGGATTTCGCTACGTTTAAGGCAATAGTTGAGCGGGCGGCGCAGATAGGGATAGACTGGGCGGATCACAGGAATAATTTGTATTGGCCGGCGAAGGATGCTTATTATCTTTATGATGAGAGCGGCAAGCAGGTATGGCTGTCGAGGCCCAAGAAGAAATTCAAACAGAAGTTTTTTGAATTCGCGCACGGGTCGGTTTTTGAAAAAGATACTAAGGGATTTGCAGCATTCAAGGGGCTTTGCGCGGTAACGGGGCTTGAGCATGAGCGGGGCGGGCTGTATAAGAGCTTCAACGCGATGGAAAAAGGGTTTAAGTATTTGGCGTTCGACTGCGAGGAATGCGGGGATTGTTATCTGCCGGAGAATTTCGGGCTGTGCACGGTGGGCGGATGTGAAAAGGGGCTCGATAATGTGCCTTGCGGTGATGCGACGGCTGAGGGCATGTGCGGAAATAATCTCGACAGGGTGTGCATAGGGGAACTTGTTTATAACGCGGCATCGGCGATAAAGGACGGCAGGGAGAAGCTTAAGGAAATAAATAAACCGAGGAATCCGTTGCTTGCGGGGTCAAGTTCGATAATCAATTATCTTTTCGCAAAAGACCATACATGGAGAAGTCCATTGATAAGCATAGCTGAGGCGATACACGCATCGATACCGAAAACAGGCGAAATAATGAAGCAACTGCACGGCCTGGGAGCGGATGCTTTTACTCGTGAGAGCGGGCCTTTGAATTATATAAGGGCACTGATCGAATCGCAGGTAAAAGAAGGTGCGGATTTTATAGCGGTGAATATCGATGCATTCGGGGAAGATGATCCGGCTACGGCTGTGAAGTTGATGCGGGAGTATGTAAAGCTTGTGCGGCAGTGGGGCAGAGGGGTGCCGGTATGCATCGACAGCAGCAACGATGGCGTGTTGAAGGCGGGGCTGGAAGAGTGGTATAACACGAAGCAAAAGGTCAAGAAGCCGCTGGTTAATTCGATAAAGATCTATACGGCGGATGAAATGATGCCTTTGAAGAAGCAGTATGATTTCGCGTTCGTAGGGCTTTTGGTCAGTGAGGATAAGCCAAGCGGGACGGGCGGCTCACATTCGGTGGACGAGCTTTACACGATAGCGAAAAAGCTTTTTGAAAAAGCGATCGCGGCTGGATTTGCGCCGGATGACATTTATTTTGACTCGACTGTGTTCCCGCTGGCGATAGATATGCCGATGATGCCTGGGGCGGAAGGTTATACATACCGGGCGTTTGAGACGATAAAGAAAATAAAAACCGACAAGACTATGAAGGGCGTGCATTGTTCGCTTGGGGTGAGCAATTCGGTGCGTGACCTGCCCGGGCGCAGGATCGGGGTTTGCAGAGCGTATGTGGCTAAGGCGATGGAATATGGGCTTGATGCAGGGATAGTGAATACGGCGCACCGGTACGGGTTTGTCGAGGCGGATAAGGAACTGGTCGAGCTTGTAGACGCATACGCGAAGATGGACGGAAGCGCCGACAGGATGAACAAGGCAATGGAGCTGATGGGCAAGTTTTGCAGTGATAATAGAAAAGTGGGCCTTTAAAAAACCGTTGCGGGTTGCGCGTTACGAGTTGCGGGTTGAAGAAAAAGAAGTCAGGAGTCGGAAGTCAGGAGTCAGTAGAACAAACCAGCAACCAGGAACCAGCAACATGAAAAGTTAATCGCAGATTTAACGGATTGCACTGATTAATATTAAAAATTTAAATTTGGGCAGGAGAAAGAAATGGGGCTTGATCCGACGAAGATGAAGGACTGGGAGATAGCTGAGGCGGCGGAAGCAGTGATGAAGCCGATCGCCTTGGTCGCGGCACAGATGGGGATCAAGGAAGATGAAATCATTCCTATGGGGCGCAATGTTGCCAAGATAGATTTCGAGAAGGTGATGGCCCGCACGAGCGAGCGGAGTGATTTTAAATATGTCGATGTTACCGCGATAACGCCGACGCCGCTTGGTGAGGGCAAGACGACTACAACAATGGGGCTTATCCAGGGCCTGGGCAGGCTTGGCAAGAAAGTGAGCGGGGCGATACGCCAGCCAAGCGCGGGGCCGACGTTCAATGTGAAAGGTTCGGCGGCGGGCGGCGGGCTTGCGCAGTGCATACCACTTGCGCCGTTCTCGATACGGCTTACCGGGGATATCGATTCTGTTACCAATGCCAATAACCTGGCTATGGTTGCGCTGACGGCCAGGATGCAGCATGAGCGGAATTATGACGATGCAAAGCTTGAGAAACTTGGGCTAAAGCGGCTGGACATAGACCCGGCTCGGGTACAGATGAAATGGGTGATGGATTTTTGCGCGCAGTCGCTGCGTAATATAGTTATAGGCAAGGGCGGAGATAAAGACGGTTTCGAGATGGACAGTGGTTTCGCGATATCTGTCTCGAGCGAGGTGATGGCGATACTGGCTGTTTCGCGCGATCTGCGTGATATGCGGGAGCGGATGGGGAGGATTGTTGTTGCATACAGCAAACAGGGACGTGAGGTCACTGCGCGTGATCTGGAAGTAGACGGGGCGATGACGGCGTGGATGCTCGACGCGATCAATCCCAACCTGCTCCAGACGATCGAGGGCCAGCCGGTGCTGGTGCACGCGGGGCCTTTTGCGAATATCGCGATAGGGCAAAGTTCCATAATCGCCGACAGGCTTGCGAGCAGGCTGATGGAATATCACGTTACCGAAAGCGGGTTCGCCGCGGATATAGGATTTGAGAAGTTCTGGAATTTAAAGTGCAGGATGTCTGGGCTGCGACCTTGCGCGGTTGTTATAGTTGCGACGATACGGGCGCTGAAGATGCACGGGGGCGGGCCTGCGGTAAAGCCCGGCGCAGCGCTTAACGAGGCATATACGAAAGAGAACCTTGGGCTTGTTGAGAAGGGGTTTGAAAATCTTGCCGCTCATATTGAGATAGTAAAGCAAAGCGGTGTGCGGCCGATAGTGTGCATCAATAGTTTTTATACAGATACCAAGGCGGAGGTCGAGCTTGTAAAGAAATTATCCCAGCAGGCCGGGGCGATGTGCGCGCTTTCGGAGCATTGGCTTAAAGGCGGCGATGGCGCGATTGAACTGGCCGAGGCTGTTGTCGCAGCGTGCGAATCCAGGCATGAGTTCAAATATTTATATGAGCTTGATGCCCCGCTGCGGACGCGAATTGACCTGATCGCCAAAGGTATTTACGGAGCGGACGGAGTGGATTACACGGATGACGCCAGTGCGAAACTGAAGCTCATCGATTCCGATGGGGCCAGTAAAAAGATGGGCACTTGCATGGTGAAGACGCATTTGAGCTTGTCGGATCATCCGGATGTCAAGGGCAGGCCAAAAGGCTGGCGGCTTAAGATACGCGATATTATGGTGTTCAAGGGAGCGGGTTTTATTGTGCCGGTAGCGGGGGATATAAAACTTATGCCGGGCACGGCGAGCAATCCGGGGTTTAGGCGCGTTGATGTGGATGTCGAGACGGCCAGAGTGGTGGGGCTTTTTTAAAGTGAGAAGTTAAGAAAAAATGAACTTCCAACATCGAACGTCCAACGTTCAACTTCCAATTATAAGAATACAGAATACAGAATACAGAAGTCAGGAGTTCAGAATAAGAAATTTATCCCGTCTGCGCGGGTATGAATTCGAGGGGGGAAATTGTTACGGGTTACGGGTTGCGGGGGGTTGTGGGTGGAGGTGCGAGCATGAGAAGCATCATGAAAAACGGGTTTGTGCTGGGCGGGTTTATAGCTTTTTGTGAGCTGGCGGGAGTGGTTGGGGCTATTGCTACGATGGAATCTGTGGGGACTTGGTATAAGGAAATTGCTAAGCCCTGGTTTACCCCGGCAGATTGGGTGTTTGGGCCGGTATGGACGGTGCTGTTTGCGGTGATGGGGGTTGCGGCGTGGCTGGTTTGGCGGGAAAGAAATAACCGAGCGGCGAAAATCGGGCTGGTTTTATTTTTTGTGCAGCTTGGGCTAAATGTATTGTGGTCGTTCGCATTTTTCGGGGCAAGGTCTGCGCCGCTGGGCATGTTAGATATTATTTTACTGTGGTGCGCGATAGCGGCGGCGACATGGTATTTTTTTAAAGTCTCTCGCTGGGCTGGCGGGCTGATGATACCGTATCTGCTGTGGGTGTCGTTTGCGACAGTGCTTAATTATTCGATCTGGCAAATGAATTAAAAGTGAAAGGCACCCTGAGGAGGAAATGAGGTGCCTTTCGGTCCGCAAAAGAGAACTACCTGTTTTTAAATTTTGAAGCATCGTAACATTCGAGTTTTATTATGCCCAGGTCGAGGGGATCATCGGAGCGGCCGGTGCGCATTTCGGGGACGTTTATATCGACGGATGCGTTTGCGACCGGGTTTTGGTAATCAAAGTTGTACTGATCCTTCATTGCATAGGCCATGAAACTTGCTTGATAAGAACCTGCCGGGACATCATCGATGCGGAAGGTGCCATCGGGATTTACAGGCAACTGGAAAGATGGGCTGTTGCGTGTTTTTTTCTGCCAGGCCTTTCCTTCGGGGGAATTTCGCCAATTTGCGTAGAATGCGCTTTTCTGCTCATTTGTCATTGAATTAAAATCGGCAGGGTGGTTAGGTTCGATCCATTTTGCGGAGACATGGTTCATCATGCTTGTGAAATTAACCGGGCGGTTGCAGTCAGTCGGTGCAATGAGTTTGCCGATGATCGGTCTGCCTTTGCCGCCGATAATAAGATCATATTTTTGGCCGGGAGAGATCACATTGCTGTGATCGCAATTAATGTATGATGTCTGATATTTTCTGGTCTCGATTGAGCGGCATATCTGGGCTTTGCCTGAGGAGACACGGTCAAAGGCAAAAGAGCCGTCGGAGTCCGCGGTGACTTCGCTGTAAAATGAGACCCGAATTGCGTTGGGGTCATATACAACAAAATTTTCGTCTTGTATATGCAGGACAATCTTATCGTTTGCTGCGGGTTTTGTACCGACAAAGAAGCGGCCATGTATGGTGGACCATGGCGTGAGAGTTTTGACAGTGTTTGAGTTAAGTTCTTCGCCGGGTATTTTCGCGTAACCGGAATCGTGGAGGACTATTATTAAGACTTTTTCGGACTGCGGGGGCATTGCGAATTTTCCTGCAGTATCGGTTTCAAATATAATAGCGCGACGTGCCTGCTCGAAGAAGCCGTTTTTGACCTGGACGCTTTCACTTCTTGTTGCAAGAGCGACTTTGGCGGCGGCGGCGGGTGTGCCGGCTGGCGTAAGGATTGTAAGCGAGGCATACTGAGCTTTTGAGAGTTTGAAATCAAATGTCACCGTGCCTTCGTTTGAATCAAATGGGCGGGATATCTCAGGTTTATATCCATCGGCTTCTATCTTTAAGAAATGGAGTGGATACGGGTAACTGAAGGTATAGGAGTATTTACCATCTGCAGCGGAGAATATCCTGGGTTGGTCGGAATCCCAATGTTCGGGTTTGCCCTTTTCGCGATTGTTCCAAGAGAGGCCTGTGATTAGTTTGAAATTTGTGATGGGTGAGCCGGTGGCGGAATCTGTTACAGTGCCGGTTATCTTTAATTCCGGCGGCAAAGTAATGATGTATTCCTGGTCTGATGGTTTCAGGGGTTTTTTCCTGACGGACATCATGCCCTCGACGCCTATATCGAAGAAGACTTCGTCGGCGGGGGCTTCTGTCCAGATGAAGCGGCCATCTTTGTCGGTATTCGGGCGCCAGTTGATGGAGCGGTAATTGCGCCAAGTGTCGGCGGCTACGAATGCGCCTGCGACAGGGTTACCATTTACATCGACGACTTTGCCTTTTATGGTGTGGCCGGGATCGAGTTTGAAAATTTGCGGCTCGGTATTTTTATCGAAATCAATGACACGCAGGTCCGGCGAGAAGCCTTTTGCCTGGACGGTTAGAATGACGGAGCCGGGATTGGTGTTGGGGAATTTATAGAAGCCGTTGGCATCGGTGTTAACTGCGGGATAATCGGATCCCCAGCGATCTCCTCCCTGCATAACGGATGCGCCTTTGATCGGCGTATCATTTTCGTCGAGCACGCGGCCGGTGAGAGTTTGACCTTTTTTCATTGTGTAGACGATGGAGAGGGAGCGAAGTTCTTTTGGTGTCGGATGGGCGGTGGCACCGTAATGTGAATCGCTTACATATTCTGGATGGGTGAACTTGATCCAAACTTCGTCGAATTGGGCGGGCATGACATCGTTATGCCAAAAGCCGTTTGCGTCTGTAACCGAGGGGTAGTCGCGAATTGAGGGGCTAGCGACACCATTTTGGTTTGAACCGGGGAGGAGGATATTGACGGTTGCACCCTGGATGGGAGTGCCGGCGGTATCTTTAATGAAGCCGCCGATGGTGGTGCCGGGTTCAAGGGCAATCGTGAAGGAGGACGGAATTTTGATTGCGGCTTCGTGGGTACTCCAATTGGCTGATACGGGGACAAAGCCATTTTTGGCCACTTTGATGCTGAACCATGCTTTTGGCTGATTCGGGATCGCGACGAAAGCCAGGCCGTTAGCATCCGTTGCGTATTTGAAAACGTTGTTATCGAGGCAAGATTTGCCGACATTAATGGTGCCGGTAACCTCGACATTCGAGAGGGGCCGGCCGTTCGAGTCGGTTACTAAAAGCTGCATGCGGGGCCAGTTTTCCAGGGCATCTGTGGCGCAGGCTGTTGGGGCGGCCTTGGCGAGGCCACACATAAATTGTAATAGAGTTGCTGCAATGAGCACGGTTCTGACGGCTTTTTGCAAGAAAATGTTCATATCAGTTTCCTTTAAAAGACGTTGTTAATCCCTTATATCAATGTGGCAAGGTTTTGCAACTGGAAAATAGATGCTGGAATTTGGGAAAAGTTACAAAAAATTTGAAAAATTTTTTGAAAAATCCGCGGATGAAGGGTTTGACGATGCAACAGACCATAAGCATGCCTTGTCGAGCATATTTGTTGAAAAGGCTGGGACTGCGTTTTAGAATGGGTTAACCGGGTCTGAATTACTTATGCTTCAGGGAGGTGCTGTATGGGACTGGTGACAGTTGGAAGATATTACGGCGAGTGGGAAGCGAGGGCGGCGAAGGAAGAATTGGATATAGAAGGCATCAGGTCGGTTATAGTCGGGGATAACTTGCCTGGGGCGGTTGGTGAGCTGCCGGCTGATGCGCTTATAGAACTGCAGGTGAATGAGGAGGATGCCGTCAGGGCAAGGGCGCTTTTGAAAAGTTCGGGCGCGTGATTTTCTTTCGGGGGGCTAATGAGGATCGGGTATCCGTGCATCAATTACACTATTGAGCGGAAAGGGACGAGCACATTCAGGCTCAAATCTTATTCGCCGCAGAGGCTTATCGAGACTGTTGAATTCAATCTTGTGTATCTGCGCCAGATGCTGGAATACAACCTGGCGCACAAAATTTATTTTTTCAGGATATCATCGGGGCTGGTACCTTTCGCTTCGCACCCGGTTTGCAGGTTCGACTGGCAGGGACATTTCGCGGAGTCATTTGCTGCTATCGGGAAATTCATTAAAAAACACAAGATGCGGATCAATATGCATCCGGATCAATTTGTGCTGATCAATTCGATAAATGAGGATGTGCTCACGAGGAGCGTGGCGGAATTGGAATACCATGCGCAGGTGCTGGATTTATTGGGGCTTGGGGCGGCGGCGGCGAAGATTCAATTGCATGTCGGCGGCGTTTACGGCAGCAGGGAAGAGAGCATGGCCAGGTTCGTGAAAAGGTATGAGAAGTTAAACGATGCTGTTCGGAAGCGGCTGGTGATCGAGAACGATCATGTTAATTATGGGCTTGCGGACTGCATGGAGGTGCATAGGATGTGCGGGGCGGTGATATTATTCGATGTGTTTCATCATTCGGTGCTGAGCAGGGGTGAAACAGTTGAGGAATGTTTTAAAGAATTTACCGGGACGTGGAAGAAGGCGGATGGTGAGCCGATGGTGGATTACAGTTCGCAAAAAAGCGGGGCAAGGGCTGGTACGCATACGGAATCAATAGATATTAAAAATTTCAAGCGGTTCCTGGATGAAACGCGCAGGTGGGATTTTGATATAATGCTGGAGATCAAGGATAAAGAGGCAAGTGCCGCAAAGGCGATAAAAGC
>Ga0079306_1001297_pt1 | contig 17146 bp, 15 predicted proteins | sample Methanotroph_Enr_FD_79181 | JGI IMG/M metagenome (GOLD analysis project Ga0079306, IMG submission 79181) | Enriched soil microbial communities from Old Woman Creek wetland in Ohio, USA - Methanotroph_Enrichment_5 | ecosystem: Environmental > Terrestrial > Soil > Wetlands | place: USA: Ohio...
AGATCATGGCCTCGGGCCGGCGCCTCACGATGGAGCGGGCACTCGACATCACCTCGGGCATCCTCGCCGCCCTCGACTACAGCCACCGCCACGGCATCGTGCACCGCGACATCAAGCCCGCGAACGTCATGGTCACGCCCTCCGGCGACGTGAAGGTGATGGATTTCGGCATCGCCCGCGCGCTCGCTGATGCATCGGCCACGGTCACGCACACCTCCGCCGTACTCGGCACCGCGCAGTACCTCTCGCCGGAGCAGGCCCGCGGCGAGATCGTCGACGCGCGATCGGATCTCTACTCCTGTGCCGCCCTGCTGTACGAGCTCCTCACCGGACGTCCGCCGTTCACCGGCGACTCCCCGGTGGCCATCGCCTACCAGCACGTGACCGAGCCCCCGCAGCCGCCGTCCGCCTTCGATCCGGAGATCACGCCCGAGATCGATGCGATCGTGCTCACCGCACTCGCGAAGAAGCCCGCCGACCGCTACGCGTCCGCCGCGGAGATGCGCGGCGATGTCGAGCGCGCGCTCGACGGCCAGCCCGTCACCGCGCGCATCCCCATCCAGGAGGCGCCCACCGAGGCAGTCCCGGCGCTGCACTCGTCGGCGCAGCTGCAGACACAGCAGCGTCGGAGCACCGCGATCTGGTTGGGGTCGCTGGTGGCCGTGGTCATCGTCGTGCTGGGCGCGATGCTCGTCCTGCTCAAGATCTTCACGCCGACGCCAACGGACCAGGTTGCGGTTCCCGACCTGCAGGGCCTCACGGTCGCGCAGGCCACCACGCTGCTGAAGAACACGGGCCTCCTGCTCGGAGATCAGCTTCCGCAGGCATCGAGCGATCGACCCAAGGACACCATCATCAGCCAGTCGCCGGCGCGCGACATCCTGGTGAGCAAGGGCAGCACGGTCGACATCGTCATCAGCACCGGTCCGGGTCAGGTGGCGGTGCCCAAGCTCGCCGACCTCGCGAGCCCGGACGACGCCCGGGCCGCACTGGCGCAAGTGGGACTGACGCTCGGCACGGTCACGCAGGAGAACGCGGACGCGGCAGCCGGAACGGTGCTGCGCAGCGATCCCGACGCCGGCACGATGGTGGATCCGGGCACCTCGGTGTCGATCTGGATCTCCAGCGGGCTCATCGAGATCCCGAACGTCGTGGGGACGCCGGCAACCCAGGCCCAGGCCGAGTTGGCGAACGCGGGCTTCAATGTCGTGACGGTTCCGCAGGTGGACACGACGGTGGCGGAGGGGACCGTCCTCTCGCAGGATCCGGTCGGTGGCACCACCGCCGAGCAGGGTGCGACGGTGACGCTCACCGTCTCGACGCTCGCCTGATCAGGAGCCGATGAGCGGGGCCAAACCCGTCGAACGCTCGACGGCACTGGTGTCACCGCAGACCGCGAGCCAGTTCGCGAGGATGCGGTAGCCGCCCTCGGTCAACACCGATTCGGGGTGGAACTGCACGCCCTCGACGTCGAACTCGCGATGGCGCACACCCATGATGACACCGGATTCGGAGCGCGCGGTGACCTCGAGGCAGTCGGGCACCGTGCCCTCCTCGATGGCGAGCGAGTGGTAGCGCGTCGCCGTGAAGGGATTGCGCAAACCCGCGAATACGCCCTTGCCCTCATGCGAGACCTGGGACGTCTTGCCGTGCAGCAGTTCGGGTGCTCGATCGACGACGGCGCCGTAGACGGCGGCGATCGCCTGGTGCCCGAGACAGACGCCGAACACCGGAACCCTGCCCTGCGCCGCGCGGATCAACTCCATGCAGATGCCGGCGTCCTGCGGGGTGCCGGGGCCGGGTGAGATGAGGATGCCGTCGTAGGTCAGGGCGGTTTCGATGTCGACCTCGTCGTTGCGCAGGACATCGACCTCGGCGCCCAGTTGGACGAGGTAGGACACGATGTTGAACACGAACGAGTCGTAGTTGTCCACGACAAGAATGCGCGCGCCCATCGGTCCTCCTTCCGGCAAGCCTAAAGCGTCTGCGCGTTTGGCGATGTCAGGGCCCCGCTGTAGGCAGGCATGGTGATCGATGGCGTCGAGGCGACGTCGTAGCCCAGGCCGTACACACGCGCGAGGTCGCGGATCAGCTGCGTCCCCGGATCGATGTCGAGCGCGTGCAGCAGGTGATCCGTGTTGCCGATGGCGGCGATGCGGAAGGGCGGGGAGTACACGCGGCCCTGCAGCAGGAGCGTGTTGCCCACGCACTTCACGGCAGAGGTGGCGACGAGTCGCTGATCCATCACCATGACGGCTTCCGCGCCTCCACGCCAGAGCGCGTTCACCACGGCCTGCACATCCTGTTGGTGGATCACGAGCGCATCGGGATCGACATCGTCGAGGCCGGCGCTCCGCGGGGCGTCGTTGAGCGTCACGCTCACGCCGGGGCCGTGGACCGCGCTCATGCCGGCCACGGGAATCAGCGAGCGCTCCTCACGTCGCGCGTCGGTGAGGTCGACGCCGCCGATCTTCGCGGCGAGGGCGGAGACCGCACTCCGGAGGGCCGCGGTGGATGCCGATTCGCGGGCGAGCTGCTCGCTCTGGCGAATCACGAGGTCGCGCAACGAACCCGATCGGCCGCCGCGAAGGTCGGTTCCGTTCGCTGCGATCGATGACGCCACCATGCCGAACCCGGCGATGAGCGCAATGCCGCCTGCCGCCATTCGGAGTGGGGTGATGCGCATGGGGCAACGGTACGTGGCCCGCGTCCCGGCACACAGCGCGGCATGCGATCGGCGTGCCCGTGGCGGGTGCGGCGCCCTTCGCCGGGTGGCGCCGTCGATGCCCCGAACGTCTAGCATTGGTGCACCATCACCGACGGAGTTCCAGATGCCAGTCTCGAAGACCCGCAAGAAGAAGCAGCCCAACCACGTGCCCACGGCCGTGGCCGGTCAGGCTCCGGTGTACATCGGCCCCAAGCCCTGGATCGCGCCGCTCATGGTGGCACTGCTCATCATCGGCCTGATGTGGATCGTGGTCTTCTACCTCGCCGGCGACCAGATCGGCTTCATGCGCTCGATCGGCAACCTCGGCAACGTGCTCATCGGTTTCGGCTTCATCGGCGTCGGCTTCGCGCTGTCGACCAAGTGGCGCTAGTTACACGCGTGTAGTTTGTCCCCAACTGGGGACTACCTGTGGATAACCCCTACCCGATGAGGGTGGCCAGCAGCTGATCGGTGCGCAGTTGCACCGCCCCCGCGAGCACCACGAGCACCAGCGCGGGCACCACCCATTGCAGCGCGACCGAGCGTCGCGGCATGACACCCCACCCGACGACGGCCCCGGCGATCAGGCCACCCACATGGGCATGCCAGTCGACACCCGGGATGATGAACCCGATCACCAGGTTGAGCGCGATCACGCTCACGATTTCCTGTGTATTCACACGGTGTTCTCGGCTGAACACGAACATCGCCGCGAAGAGTCCGAAGATCGCGCCCGACGCCCCGATGCCGACGGTCATCGGCGCGTTGAACCAGTACGAGGCGACGGCGCCGCCGAGCCCTGCGATGAGGAACACGGCCAGCAGCCGCACCCGGCCGAAGACCTGCTCGAGCGATCGGCCGAGCACCCAGAGCATGATCATGTTCATGCCGAGGTGGAACCAGCCGCTGTGGACAAAGATCGCGGTGAGGAGTCGGTACTGCTCGCCCACGGCTACCGCATACGGGTAGAGCGAGAACTCCTGGAGGAACCTCGACGAGGTACCGATGCCGAGCTGGCCGAGCACCTGGAGCACCACGCAGATGCCGATGAGGGCGTACGTCAGGCGCGGAACGAACTCGGCGGGAATGCGAATCCGGGACTGCGCCTCCGCGACGCACTTGCGGCAGTGGAAGCCGACCGGGGCGGGCACCATGCACTCGGTGCAGATGCCCGCGCCGCATCGGTTGCAGCAGACATACGTCACCCGACCCGGGTGCTTGGCGCACACCGGTTCGGGTGACGTCTCGGAACTCATGCCTCGATCGACACCGAGGTGATGACGACGTCCTGCATGGGGCGGTCCTGGCGACCGGTCTGCACGGCGGCGATCTTGTCGACGACCGCACGCGATTCCGCGTCGGCAACCTCACCGAAGATGGTGTGCTTGAAGTTCAGCCAGCTCGTCGCAGCGACGGTGATGAAGAACTGCGAGCCGTTGGTGCCCGGGCCGGCGTTGGCCATGGCGAGCAGGTAGGGCTTGCTGAACGTGAGCTCGGGGTGGAACTCGTCGCCGAAGGTGTAGCCGGGGCCGCCCATGCCGGTGCCCTCGGGGTCGCCGCCCTGGATCATGAAGCCGGGGATGACGCGGTGGAAGATCACGTCGGTGTAGAGCGGGCCTTCGCCGGCCTGGCCGGTGCGGCGGTTCTTCCACGGCTTGGAGCCGTCGGCGAGACCGACGAAGTTCTCGACGGTCTTCGGTGCGTGGTCGGGGAAGAGGGTGATCTTGATGTCACCGAGTGAGGTGTGCAGCGTGGCAGTCGTCATGGCGGAAATCCTCTCACCCACCACGACGTCCGGGTAACACGCATCCGGCACCCAGACGTCACGCGTGTGATCGCGCTACGCGCTCAACACTTGATCGTCGTTCGGCGAAGCGAGCAAGCTCGCCCCGCGCTCACTCCTCACGGCGTATGAGTGAGGCGGGCGAGGACGCCGAGCCACAGGGCGATCGAGCGGCCGATGAGCGCCGCGAACAGCAGTGTGCCGACGCCGACCGTGCCGCCGAGGATCCAGCCCAGCGTCAGCACCACGAGCTCGATGGAAAGCCGAACCCGGCTCACACGCACGCCCGTCCGGTTGTGCAGCGATGTCATGAGGCCATCGCGAGGTCCGGGCCCGAGATTGGTGGTGAGGTACAGCGCGCTGCCGATACCGACGACGAGTATGCCGCCGAGCACGCACAGCACCTGCGTCCACAACGCCTGCGGCCGCGGGAGTGCGTTGATCGCGAACTCCATGACGTAGCCGATGATGAACGAGTTCAGGAGCGTTCCCAGGCCGGGTCGCTCGCGCAGCGGGATCCAGAACAGCAGCACGGTGGCGCTCACCGCGAAGGTGGCGGTGCCGATCGAGATACCCGTCCGCAATGTGATGCCCTGGGCGAGCACAACCCAGGGCGAGACGCCGATGCCCGAGATGACGAGGAGCGCCTCACCGATGCCGAAGCAGATGAAGCCGAGCAGCAGGATCGCGAGTGTCAGGGGCTTCGTGCGCCACCGATGATGCGATCGCCAGGGCACCATCGGGAATGTGCGCGCGCCCTTGAGCAGGATGTAGCGCCACGATGGTTTCGTCATGCGCGCACACTACGGGAGGCGCCGTGCCGGTCACCCGACGGTGAAGCCGATCGCCTTCGTCTGCACCGTGAATGATGCATCGGTCGGCGTGAAGGTGACGCTGATCGTCCGCTTCCCCGATGCCAGCAACGTGCCCGCGGCGACGCTGTACTTGAAGCTGCCCGGGACGTCGGAATACGCGTTGAGGTACTTGGCGCTGAGGCGCGTTCCCTTGGCGATCTTCAGCGATGCAGGGGTCCAGCGCAGCTGCCCGGTGACGACCGTCTTCAGGTAGGCCGGGACGTCGATCGTGCGCTGCGCGAAGTACGCCTGCACAAGCTTCCACTCCGCGTTGGTATCGGTCTCCGTGGCATGGCGAACGTCGAAGTCGGCGGTGACGTAGAGCCGCAAGGGGTCGGCGGCGCGAGAGGCCTGGTGGGTGGCCATAAGGGTTGCCGCCAACTTCTGGAGATCCGGCAGCCTCGCGAACGCACTCGCCAGCGTCCGGCGATAGGCGGATGCACAGCGGTCATCCTTGAGACACAGGCCGAAGATGACGGTGGCCGAAGTACCGAGCGGCTCATTGCCGTTCGCATCGAGGCCGGCCCGGCCCGGCACCGACCTCCACGTCGCGTCCACTCCGCCCGGCATGAACTGGAACTGCCCGCGCGAGTCGCTCGCCAGGTAGAAGTTGTTCGGTGCCCAGGGAACGCTTCCGGAATAGCCGTCCCAGTGGTTGGCGATCTTCTCGACGGCGAAGAACGCACCCACACGGTCGGCGATCAGGTGGCCGACTCCACCGGAAGTGAAGACGGTTCCGTCCTTGACCGCCGCCACCAGTGCGCGGACGTCATCGAGGTTCTTCTTGTCACCCTCGTCTACCTCGTAGTTGGTCTCGATGACCGGAGCAGGGGAGTCCGGGCTGTACCAGACTCCCTGGTGCACGCCCCACTGACCCTCGTAGATGTGCCCCAGATCGGGCACGCTCCACTCGATCGCGATGTCGTCGTAGGCCTCGAGGCTGAGGAAGAGTCCGCGCAGGGATCCGTTGAGATAGACGTTGGCGAAGCCGGTGCGCACCGCGATCAAGCCCTCGTCACGAAACAACTTGTACGCCAACGTTTCGTGGGTCATCGTCGTGTCCTGGAGCATGCTGTTGAGCGTCAGCTTCTCCAAACCGAAGAAGGTCTGCCCAGGAACCGAGAAGTCGAACTTGAGCTTGAGGCTGACCTTGTCATCGACGATGTTGAGGCCATTCGGACCGAAGATCGGGTCGGTTCGCGTGCCCACCGTGCCCTTCACGCGCAATCCGATATCCAGCGGACCCGATGCAGGAAGCAGGTTGCCTGCGCCGTCCTCCATCTGGAACTTCGCCGGGACGTAGGTCTTGCTGTCCGCGACCAACTTCTGCAGGTTCGCCGGATCCGCCGTGAGAACGATTCGGTAGGCCTTCAGCGGGTTGTAGATCCACGCCGCGCGGTCGGCCGACGCATCGGCAACGGGACGATTCACGTGGAGCGGCGTTGGTGTCGTCACCTGCCATGTCGACCCGACGAATCCCCACGTGAACCCCGCGGCGAGGTTCGGTGTCCTGACCCGGTCGATGACCGAGGTCGGCTTCGCCAACAGGTAGATCGGGTTGTCACCGCAGCCGATCTTGAACGGCAGGCTCGCCGCCTTCACGATGCGTCGCTGGCCCGGCTTGATGAGGCTGTGCTTCGGGAAGCGGTACGCCTTGCCGGCCACGACCGGCAGCTTCTGCGACACCAGCCATCCCGAGACATCGGCCGAGCGCTTCGGGTCGGTGTTCTGGATCTCGACCCAGTCCGACTCGCAGGAGATCTCGGAGAGCGTGACCGCCGATGAAGGTGCGAACGTGGCCGCCGCGGCGACGTCTGCGATCGATCCCGCGGCAAGGCCGAGGAGTGCGGCTGCCGCTATCGTGACGCGGGTGTGAGCCCGTCGTCGATCACCGTACGCCATGGCCGGCCCCCTTCCTCATCCGTAGCCTGCCCGAGATCCTCCCGGGCCACCAGACAAGGTCGCGGAGTCACAGGCACATCGCAGGATGCCAGACGCCGAGAGGCACCCGCCCCCGAAACACGAAATCCCCCACGGTTCGTGGGGGATTGGTTCGGTGCGTGGAGCTTAGGGGACTCGAACCCCTAACCCCTGCCTTGCAAAGGCAGTGCTCTACCAATTGAGCTAAAGCCCCGATGAGGTGTCTGGGGCGTCGTGCCAAGCACCAGCAGCGGTGTCACCGTTGAGGTAGTTGATGACCGCGGTGACGATCCCGATGAGCAGGGCAATCCGAAGCAACTTCTTCATCGCCACCCCCTCTCGGAGTGGACCTAGGAGGACTTGAACCTCCGGCCTCTTCCTTATCAGGGAAGCGCTCTAACCGTCTGAGCTATAGGTCCGTACCGGCACTGGGCCAGCGGTGGGAGAGGCTACCCCATGACCGCCGAGACGCCCAACTCGGCCAGGTTGCATCGGGATTCGGCTCCTCACTCGTCCTCGGCGAGCGTCACCTCGAAGCCGCCGGTGTAGGGGACCGTCGCGTTGTACATGAAGGCGAACACCGCGGCGAGCGCCGTCGTGATGACGGTTTCGAAGATGCCGAGGAGCAGCGAGAAGGTCACGACCCTGGGCAGGCTCAGCGTGCTCGAGACGCCCGCATCGACCGCGCCGGTGCCGGTGACATCACCGAGCACCCGGTCGATCGCATCGAAGAGCCCGAGCGCCGAGAGGAAGAGGTAGAGCACCGAGAAGGTGACGACGATCGTCACCGCCGTCGCCACACCGAGCAGGAACGCCGTGCGCACGGCGGACCATGGATTGATCTCCTCGACGCGAAGCCGGGCCCGGCGCACCATCACTCCGCCTCGGGGGTGACGGTGGCATCGGCCGCCGGCTCGATCGCCTCGGCGCCTTCGATGGCGTCGACTGGTTCTTCGTCGTCGCCCTCCGCCTCGCCGGCCCTGGCGACCGCGATGAGCGTCTCGTCCTTGCCGAGATTCATGAGCGAGACGCCCATGGTGTCGCGGCTGGTCGAACGGATCTGGTCGACGCGGGTGCGGATGACGATGCCATTGGATGCGATCGCGAAGATCTGGTCCGACTCGTCGGCGATGAGTGCACCGACCAGGCCACCACGGTCCTCGACGAGCTTCATGGCCCGAACGCCCTGCGTGCCGCGGCCCTTGGCGTGCCACTCGTCGACGAGGGTGCGCTTGGCGTAGCCGCCATCCGTGACGGTCACGACGAACGCATCGGGACGGACCACGTCCATTGCGAGCAGATGATCGTCCTTGGACTTGAAGCGCATGCCGATCACGCCCGACGTGGAGCGACCCATCGAGCGCAGCGAGGCCTCGTCTGCGGTGAAGCGGACGCTGTAGCCCTTGCGGCTGATGAGCATGAGATCGTCCCGCTCGCCCACGAGCTGCGCGCTCACGAGTTCGTCGTCGTCGCGCAGGTTGATGGCGATGACGCCGCCGGCGCGGTTCGAGTCGTACTCGGTGAGGCGTGTCTTCTTCACCATGCCCTGACGGGTGGCGAGCACCAGGAACTCCGACTGCTCGTAGTCGCGCAGATCGAGCACCTGCGTGATCGACTCATCGGCCTGCAATGCCAACAGGTTCGCAACGTGCTAACCGCGCGCGTCGCGACCGGCCTCGGGCAGTTCGTAGGTCTTGATCCGGTACACGCGGCCGCGGTTGGTGAAGAACAGCAACCAGTGGTGCGTCGTCGTGACGAAGAAGTGGTTCACGACGTCGTCCTGCTTGAGCGCGGCGCCCTTGATGCCCTTGCCGCCACGTCGCTGCTCGCGGTAGAGGTCGGTGTGCGTGCGCTTCGCGTACCCGCCCGACGTGATGGTGACGACGACATCGCGTTCGGCGATGAGGTCCTCCTCGCGCATCTCGCCCTCGTCGGCAACGAAGCGCGAACGGCGCTCATCGCCATGGCGCTGGACGATGCCGTCGAGTTCCTCGCGGATGATCTGGCGCTGACGGTCCTCGCTGGCGAGGATCGACAGGTACTCGTCGATCATGAGCATGAGGCCGTCGTATTCGTCCTGCAGTTCCTGGCGTTCCAGGGCGGCGAGCTTGCGCAGCTGCATGTCGAGGATCGCGCGCGCCTGCAGTTCGTCGATCTCGAGCAGCGACTGCAGTCCGACCATGGCCTCGGCAGCCGACTTGCTCCGGCGGATGAAGGCGATGACCTCATCGATGCGATCGATGGCCTTGAGTAGGCCGCGCAGGATGTGCGCACGCTCCTCCGCCTTGCGCAGGCGGTACTTGGTGCGACGCACGATGACTTCGTGCTGGTGCTTGATCCAGTTGCTCACGAACAGGTCGAGCGTGAGCGTGCGCGGGACGCCGTCGACCAGCGCCAGCATGTTGGCGCCGAAGTTGTCCTGCAACTGCGTGTGCTTGTAGAGGTTGTTCAGCACGACCTTCGCGACCGCATCGCGCTTGAGCACGATGCACAGGCGCATGCCGGTGCGGCCGGAGGACTCATCGCGCAGTTCGGCGATGCCACCGATCTTGCCGTCGTTCACGAGGTCCGCGATGCGCAGCGCCAGGTTGTCGGGGTTCACCTGGTACGGCAGCTCGGTGACCACGAGCTGGGTGCGCCCGCGGTTGTCCTCCTCGACCTCGACGACGGCGCGCATGGTGATGGAGCCGCGACCGGTGCGATAGGTGTCCTCGATGCCGCGGCGACCGACGATCAGCGCGCCCGTCGGGAAGTCGGGGCCTTTCACGCGCTCGAGCAGCGCCTCGAGGAGTTCCTCACGCGTGGCGGTGGGATGGTCGAGCGCCCACATGACGCCGCTCGCAACCTCACGCAGGTTGTGCGGCGGGATGTTCGTCGCCATGCCGACGGCGATGCCGACCGAGCCGTTGACGAGCAGGTTCGGGAACCGCGCCGGCAAGACGAGGGGCTCCTCGGTACGGCCGTCGTAGTTCGGCGTGAAATCGACGGTCTCCTCGTCGATGTCGCGCACCATCTCCATGGCGAGGGTGGCCATGCGGCATTCGGTGTAGCGCATTGCCGCGGCGGGATCGTTACCCGGCGAACCGAAGTTGCCCTGTCCCTGCACCAGCGGGTAGCGCAACGACCACGGCTGTGCGAGACGCACGAGGGTGTCGTAGATCGCGCTGTCACCGTGCGGGTGGTACGTGCCCATGACCTCGCCGACAACGCGCGCGCACTTGGAGAAGCCGCGATCGGGGCGGAAGCCGCCGTCGTACATCGCGTAGACGACGCGACGGTGCACCGGCTTGAAGCCGTCGCGAACGTCGGGGAGCGCGCGAGAGACGATGACGCTCATCGCGTAGTCCATGTAGGACCGCTTCATCTCCGCGTTGAGTTCGACCGCCTCGATGCGGCCGTGCTGGATGTCTGCAGATTCGGTCATTGGTCAGCCCTCAGAAATCCAGGAAGCGCACGTCGCGCGCGTTCTGTTGGATGAAGTTGCGGCGGCTCTCGACGTCCTCGCCCATGAGCACGGAGAACAGTTCGTCGGCAGCGGCCGCGTCCTCCATGGTGACGCGCAGCAGCACGCGGTGTTCGTGGTCCATCGTCGTCACGCGGAGTTCCTCGTGGTTCATCTCGCCGAGGCCCTTGTAGCGCTGCACGCCCTCGTCCTTCTGCACGCGCTTGCCGGCAGCCACGCCGGCAGCCATCACGGCGTCGCGCTCGGCATCGGAGTAGACGTACTCGGCCTCTTCCCGCACCCACTTGATCTTGTACAGCGGTGGCTGCGCGAGGAAGACGTGACCGGCCTCGATCAGCGGCTTCATGAAGCGGAACAGCAGCGTGAGCAGCAGGGTGCGGATGTGCTGTCCGTCGACATCGGCGTCGGCCATCAGCACCACCTTGTGGTACCGCAGCTTGTTGATGTCGAAGTCGTCGTGGACACCGGTGCCGAGCGCGCTGATGAGCGCCTGGACCTCGGTGTTCTGCAGCACCTTGTCGATGCGCGCCTTCTCGACGTTCAGGATCTTTCCGCGGATGGGCAGGATCGCCTGCGTGCGCGGATCACGACCCTGCTTCGAGGAACCGCCTGCCGAGTCGCCCTCGACGATGAAGAGTTCGCACTCCTCGGGACGGTTGCTCGAGCAGTCGGCGAGCTTGCCGGGAAGGCCGCCACCGCCGAGAAGTCCCTTGCGATTGCGGGCCAGGTCGCGTGCCTTGCGCGCCGCGATGCGGGCCGTCGCCGCCGAGACGCACTTGCGGGCCACTTCCTTGCCCTCTGTCGGATGCTCCTCGAACCACTGCCCGAGGAACTCGTTGACCATCTTCTGCGTGAAGGTCTTGGCCTCGGTGTTGCCCAGCTTCGTCTTGGTCTGGCCCTCGAACTGCGGCTCGCGCAACTTCACGGACACCACCGCGGCTAGGCCCTCGCGGACGTCATCGCCGGTGAGGTTGTTGTCCTTCTCCTTGAGGATGTTCCACTCGCGGGCGAACTTGTTGATGAGGCCGGTGAGCGCGGAACGGAAGCCCTCTTCGTGCGTGCCGCCCTCGATCGTGTTGATCGTGTTGGCGAACGTGTAGACGCTCTCGGCGTAGGAGTCATTCCACTGCAGTGCAACGTCGATGCTGATGCCGCGCTCCTGGTCCTCCCCGCTGATGGAGATGACCGACTGGTGCGCAGCGCCCTTGGCGTGATTGATGTGACGCACGAAGTCGGAGATGCCGCCCTCGTAGTAGAACGTGTCCCGCTTGGCATTGCCGTCGGCGTCCTGCGCCTTGATCCGCTCGTCCGTGACGTTGATGGTGAGCGCGCGGTTGAGGAAGCACATCTCCTGGAAGCGACGCGCAAGCGTGGCGTAGTCGTAGTCGAGCGTCTCGAAGATCTCCCCATCGGCCCAGAACGTGACCGTGGTGCCGGTGTGATCCGTTGGCTCGCCCTTGGCCAACGCCGCCGTCGGCACGCCGTGTCGGTAGTCCTGGCGCCACACGAAGCCCTCGGTGTGCACCTCGACCTCGACGCGGGTGGAGAGCGCGTTGACGACGGAGACGCCCACGCCGTGGAGGCCACCGGAGACGGAGTAGCCGCCGCCGCCGAACTTGCCGCCGGCGTGGAGCACGGTGAGCACGACCTCGACGGCCGGCTTGCCCTCGCTCTCGACGATGCCGACGGGGATGCCGCGGCCGTTGTCGCGGACGCGGACGCCGCCGTCCTCGAGCAGGGTGACGTCGATGGTGTCGCAGTAGCCGGCCAAGGCCTCGTCGACCGAGTTGTCGACGACCTCGTAGACGAGGTGGTGTAGGCCGCGCTCGCCCGTCGATCCGATGTACATGCCGGGGCGCTTGCGCACGGCATCCAGACCCTCGAGGACGGTGATCTGACTTGCGTCGTAGGACACGGGAACTCCTCCGTACCGGCGTGGACTAGGCACGCCCGGCTATGCCCGGATTCTACTCGCTCTGGGGGACATATGGGCCTCAAATGCCCAAGAATGCGCCTCTGGCGGAATTTACCCCCTTCCCACGCCGATCAGTCCACCCGAACCCCATCGGCCGCAGGATCGCGCTGAGGGACCTAGCCGTAGGTGTCGCGGGGGCCCCGGCCCTGGACGCGACGCATGCCGTACCGCCAGGACGGGGCCTCCGGGCCCAGCACCGTGATCGTCCGCACCGCGCCTTCGCCGAGCTCCTCGAGGAGCCGGCGTTCGAGCGTTGCCTGGAGCAGGCGCATCTGGTTGGCCCAGGTCGTGGAGTCGGCCCGCAGCAGCAGGTTGCCCTCCTCGAATCCCTCGACCACGACGTGCGCCGCGACGTCGGGACCCACCAGCCCGGACCATCCCTCGAGCACGCGGGCCACCTGCTGGCGCTGGTCGAGCCCGTGCGTGACGAGGAACTCCTGCACGGCGTCGCCGACCATCAGCGGGTCGCGGCCGCCGGTCGCGGCGGGCTTCGTCTGCTTGCGCTCGCGTGGCTTGGGAGTGACGCCCGCGCGCACCGCGGCCCTGATGCGGCGGAGGGCACCGACCGCGGGATCCTCAGCGGACACGGAGCACCTCCCCGTTGCCGACCTGGAACTGCGCGCCCTGCAGCACTTCGGGGACGTCGTCGGCCACTGCGGCGGTGACGATCGTCTGTTCGGCCCGGTGCGCGAACTCCGCGAGGCGCTGACGTCGGCGTGCGTCGAGCTCGGCGAAGACGTCGTCGAGGATCAGGACGGGATCACCGCCGGGTCGGTCATGCCGGAGCAGTTCGAAGGCGGCCAGCCGAAGCGTCAGTGCCGCCGACCACGATTCGCCGTGCGAGGCATAGCCCTTCACCGGCAGGTCGCGTACCGAGATGGCGAGCTCGTCGCGCTGCGGACCCACAAGCGTGATGCCACGATCGATCTCATCGCCACGGCGCTGGGCCAGGGCAGCGAGATAGGCCTGCTCCCACTCCGCCTCATCGCGCGCCGCCGGCTGATCGGGCAGGGAGCATTCGTACTGCATGGTGAATGGGCCGCGATCGTCGCTCACCATGGCGTAGTGCGCCTGCGCGTGCGGCAGCAGGGAATCGATCAGGGCCAGGCGCTGCAACGCCAATTGCGCACTGAGTCGTGCGAACTGCGCGTCCCATGCGTCGAGTGTGTGCATGACATCGGACGCGCTGCGCCGTGCCGCATGCTGTGCGGTCTTGAGCAGCGCATTGCGCTGCTTCAACACCCGATCGAGATCGCTGCGCGTCGCCGCAAGCCGAGGTGCGAGGGCGATGAGCGTTTGATCCATGAAGTGCCGGCGGTCGCTCGGGTCGCCCTTCACGAGGGCGAGGTCCTCGGGTGCGAACACCACCACGTTGAGGTAGCCGAGAAGGTCACGCGGACGCTTCAACGGGCTGCGGTTGAACGTGGCCCTGTTGGGCCGCTGTGCATCGATCTCAACCTGCAACTCGATGTCGCGTCCGGCGTGCGATGCCACGACGCGCACCGCTGCGCTCGTCGCACCGCGTCGGATCAGCGGGGCATCCGTCGCGACGCGGTGGCTTCCGAGCGTCGCGATGTAGGCGATGGCCTCGATGAGATTGGTCTTGCCCTGGCCATTGCTGCCGATGAGCGCCGAAACTCCCGCCGGGAATGCGACCGACACCTGCTCGTAGGAGCGGAAGTCGCGTAGCGAGAGTTCCCTGACGAACATCAGCCTGCGAGTCGCACGGGCATGAGCAGGTACTGGTACTCGGTGTTCGCCGGTGCGCCACGCTCGGCGACGCCGGTGAAGATCGCCGGCTTCCCGGGCGTGGTGCACGAGATGCGCGTGATCGGCGCACGCAGCGCGCTCAGGCCCTCTGCCAGGAATTGCGGATTGAAGCTGATCTCGATCGGCTCACCCTCGAGTGCTCCGTCGAGGAGTTCCGTTGCGTGTGCCTCGTCGCCGCCGGCCGAGAGCTCGATCTCGTGTGCCGTGACGTTGATGCGCACCGGTTGGTTCTTCTCGGCCACCAATGCCACGCGGTTCACGGCACCGAGCAGCTCCTCGGTCTCGACGTAGATGATCGATGTCGGTTCCTGGGGGAGCAGCTTGCGGAAGCCGGGGAAGTCGCCGTCGAGAAGTCGCGTCGTCGTGCGACGACCCGCGCACTCGAAGCCCATCAGGCCTTCGCCCGCACCGCCATTCGTGAGCGCCAGGCTCACGGATTCACCACTGGCCATGCCCTTGGCGACGTCCGAGAGCGTACGAGCGGGTACCAGCGCCTGTGCCTCGAAGCCGGGCGTTTCCGGATGCCACACGAACTCGCGCACGGCAAGGCGGTAGCGATCCGTGGCAGCCATCGTGATGGTGTCGCCCGCAATTTCGACGCGAATGCCCGTGAAGGCCGGGAGGCTCTCGTCGCGACCCGCAGCGACCTGCACCTGCGCCACGGCCTGGGCGAACACCGATGTCGGCAGGCTGCCCGTGATGGTGGGCATCTGCGGCAGCACGGGGTATTCGTTGATCGACATCGTGGGGACGGTGAAGGATGCCCGGCCGCAGGTGACGTCGACGCGAGAGCCGTTGAGCGAAAGGGTGACGAGTGCCGCCGGCAGATTTCGGGTGATGTCCGAGAGCAGGCGGCCCGAGACGACGACGGTGCCCTCGGTCTCGACCGCAGCCTCGACCTCGGCGCGTGCACTCACCTCGTGGTCGTAGGCCGACAGGACGAGCGAGTCACCTGTTGCCGTGAGGACGAGGCCCGCCAGTACCGGCTGGGAGGGTCGACTCGGGAGGGAGCGGGCGGCCCAGGCCACGGCTTCGGCAAGGACGTCGCGCTCGATACGCAGCTTCACAGGTGTTCCCCTTCGATACGAGCGCCAATCGTGGCACGCATCGGCGTGCTCCGCCTACAGGCGCGGATGCCGTTCATGGAACCGGCGACGCGCCGATCCCCACATCTGTGGATAACCTGTGCAAAAGACGCCCTCAATCTGAGGTTCAGGGTGCGGTTCCGCACAACCTGTGGATAACCTGTGATCAACCTGCGCGCTCCGATCGGCCGTCCCGGCGGGACCCACAGACAATGCACGATCGGGGTAAAACTTTCCAGAGTCTGTCCACAGCGCTCACGCCGACGAATTCCCCGATTCCTGAGGGAAAAGGGCCTGATTCCGCGCGTTATCCACATATCCACGGCACCTATGACGAAGACGAACCCTGATATTTCCCAAGCGATCCCTACACCGAACTGCGTCCGAAAACTGTGGATGAAGCGCTCAGAGGCAGCGAAAAGCACCGAATTCCGACTAGGGCCGGCTCGACGACCGAATCCGCTGCGTGAGGTCGGCGACCTGGTTGTACAGGCTCCGACGCTCGGCCATGAGCTGACGCACCTTGCGATCGGCGTGCATGACCGTGGTGTGGTCGCGTCCGCCGAACTGCTGACCGATCTTGGGAAGCGAGAGGTCGGTGAGTTCACGGCAGAGGTACATGGCGATCTGACGGGCGGTGACGAGTACCCGCGACCGTGAGCTGCCGCAGAGATCGTCGATGGTGACGCCGTAGTAGACCGCGGTCTGCTCCATGATCTGCTTCGCCGTGATCTCGGGCCCGACGGGATCGGGGATGAGGTCCTTGAGCACGACCTCGGCGAGGCCGAGATCGACCGGTTGGCGGTTGAGGTTGGCGAACGCGGTGACCCGGATCAGCGCGCCTTCGAGCTCGCGGATGTTCGACGAGATCTTGGAGGCGATGAACTCGAGCACCTCCGGCGGCACGGTGAGACGCTCCTGCTGCGTCTTCTTGCGGAGGATGGCGATTCTGGTCTCGAGGTCCGGCGGCTGGATGTCGGTGATGAGGCCCCACTCGAACCGGGAGCGCATGCGGTCCTCGAAGTTCTGCAACTGCTTCGGCGGAAGATCCGACGTGACGACGATCTGCTTGTTGGCGTTGTGCAGTGTGTTGAAAGTGTGGAAGAACTCTTCCTGCGTCTGGAGTTTTCCGCCGATGAACTGGATGTCGTCGACGAGCAGGACGTCGATGTCGCGGTACTTGCGCTGGAACGACGCGGCCTTGTCGTCACGGATCGAGTTGATGAACTCGTTGGTGAATTCCTCGGAGCTGACGTAGCGGACGCGGGCGCCCTTCCAGAGGCTGCGCGCGTAGTGACCGATGGCGTGGAGCAGGTGTGTCTTGCCCAGGCCGGACTCGCCGTAGATGAAGAGCGGGTTGTAGGCCTTGGCGATCTGCTCCGCGACGGCAACGGCGGCCGCGTGCGCGAATCGGTTGCTGGAGCCGATGACGAACGTGTCGAACGTGTATTTGGGATTCAGGCGGGTGCCGTCGTCGGTCTTGGGGATCGGTGCGCCGGAACCGGGGCGCGCCGGTTCGGTGGGCTCTGCGGGCTCGGCCACGGCGTAGGTGGCGTATTCCCGGACGGCCGGATGGTTAACCTGCCGTG
>Ga0079306_1001299_pt1 | contig 17137 bp, 18 predicted proteins | sample Methanotroph_Enr_FD_79181 | JGI IMG/M metagenome (GOLD analysis project Ga0079306, IMG submission 79181) | Enriched soil microbial communities from Old Woman Creek wetland in Ohio, USA - Methanotroph_Enrichment_5 | ecosystem: Environmental > Terrestrial > Soil > Wetlands | place: USA: Ohio...
AGGCGAGGATGTCGGCAGCAAGGATGCTGCCGTCAAGCCCCCAGGGATGGGTTCACGGCGTTCCTCGACTGACACTCCCTGCATCTTTCAAAGTTGAACGATTTTTCAGTATGAAAGGAGTAAGCAAGATGATGCAACAAGCCAATCAAAAAATTACGATTTATTAAACCAAGGTTCAATATCGGTAAATCCGTGTCTGGAATAAAGTAATACCTGAATCGAAAAGGAGTGAGATTTAATGCCTCCGAATTGATTCACTTGAGTTAACCGTTAGGCAATGCAAATTTTATGTTTATCGGCATTGCATGACGTTTTATTCGGCTTTAACCCCATCTTAGTATGTCGCTATGACGGGACATAAATTCAACCCTATTAAATAAATTTGGAGAAGTTTCCATGGCTCAACAAGGTATTTTCACACTTCCTGCCAACATCAACTTCGGTGCTACCGTTTTAGTTAATTCCGGTGCTACCCAAACCGTTACTGTTTCAGTGGATGGCGTGGTCAAGGCAACATTTACCGGTGTAGGTACCACTGACAAAAACTTGGGTACCCAAGTGATTAATTCGGGCAAAGGCACTGTTACAGTAGCTGTCACCGCAAACGGCAAGGCTAGCGATCTCGTGTCGTCTCAGCTTATTCTTGCTAACAAATTGAATACCGCCATAGTCGGTTCTGAAGATTGGACCGATGCCGACTACAACGATTCCATCGCAATTCTCAACTGGCCTCTAGGCTAACAAAAAGACGGGTGGGGGCATAAAAGCGGATTACATAGAGGTAGATTTTGCAAGTTGCAACGTCTTTCTTTATTTATCTTGCAAGCCCCTATTCAGAGCGAAAAGCAGGATCGGTTTTATAACGCAGTAAAGCGCATGTAGCGTAGGTTCTGCTCATTATACAGACGTGGGCAGGCTGGCTATTGCACAACCCCAGTCTGCCTCGATATCGATTTACCAATACCGTCTTGTCCATGACAAGACCGGCAATTCACAGCCTACACGATACCCGCGGCAAAGTTCCAGCTACGATAGCGAATAGTCTGGATGAGGCTTGTCGAATCCGGAAATTCGTAGTTTCTCTCATCCCATATTCCGTTACGTTGCATACGGACTGCATGTTTGAACAGTAATTTAACGATACGTTACGATTCAGCCTGCTTGAAATGCATGAATTTGACCCCGATAGCGCAGGCTGCGCCCACCAAGATATAGGCGTAATTGACCAACAAGCCGGACAAGGCGCCGGGATTATGTTCAACCGCATCGCGTAGGCCTGGGGTTACGGCGAAAGTCCAGACCATGCAGGGAATCAAATAGGACAAGAAACCCAACACAGCCGAGGATAGCGGGTTCTTGCCGGTCGCTTCGGCGCTCTTGTAAAACCAGTAAGAAATTAATAACGCGGTAATTGTGCCTATCATGATGAAATTCCGTAAGTTATGTTAGTGATAGCGTCACATTATCAAATTGCTTTCTTGTGCTCAAGCGTAATGCTCCCGCTCAGTTCCGTCAAAGCTACAGGGTTCTATACATGTTCTATGTTTTCTATATCGGCATGCTCAAACGGTTCAGCATAGCGGGGTTTATGCCTGCTTTTAACTGCGCCAAAGCCATATCCTTGCCATTACTTTCTTTGTTTGCTTCATATTGATAAATGGCGATAAAGTTTAATGGAGCGGATACCTGCAAAATGTCTTGCTCACTCAGATTGCTAAGGTGTAATGTCTATAAAAGTGTGATTAGAATCCTGATCTTTTGGGCTTTACCATTTGCCTGAAAGATTTGCCCGCTGACTTGTTTGATGAGTTCTTTTTTACAGGATAAATCGTTATGAGCACTGCTAAATTCGACACTATTGGACAATACCTGCTCAAGCGCCTTTATGAGGCAGGTGTTAAACATATCTTTGGCGTTCCGGGCGATTATGTGCTCGGGTTTTATGACCTGATGGTCAAAAGTCCGGTCCGGCATATCGGCACCACGCGGGAAGATACCGCTGCTTTTGCCGCCGACGGTTATGCGCGCTGTTTGGGCATGGGGGCGTTGGCAGTAACTTACGGCGTCGGGGCGCTTAATACGGTCAATGCAGTGGCCGGCGCCTATGCGGAGTCTTCGCCTGTGGTTGTCATCAGCGGCGGTCCTGGCGTGCGTGAGCAACGAGACGATCCCTTGATTCATCACCGTTTTGGCCCGTTCACCTTCCAACGCGAAATTTTCGAACGTATTACCTGCGTATCCGTGGTGCTGAATGATCCTGTGATTGCTTTTCGCCAAATAGACCATGCGCTTACGGCTGCTCGCCGGTTTTGTAAACCGGTTTACATAGAAATTCCCCGTGATATGGTCATGGTTGAAGGTTATCCTGTGCCGGAGCAGGCTATGGAATGGTTTGCCAGCGATGAGACCGCATTATCGGAAGCCATTGCTGAAACAACCGAGCTGATGGCTAAGTCGGTTTCTCCGATGATCATAGCCGGCGTTGAGTTGCATCGGCGCAGACTCCAAGAAACTTTGGTCGAATTTGTCGAACGGGCCAAGTTACCGGTCGTAGCTACGCTAACCGGTAAGTCAGTCATTGCCGAGCGGCATCCGGCCTATTTTGGTATCTATCAAGGTGCGATGAGCTCGGAGAATGCGCGCTATACGGTAGAGCAATCCGATTTACTGCTAATGCTGGGCGTGACTTTGAATGACATCGATACCGGCATCTATACGGCAAAACTGGACCCCCATTCGATGATTCGCGCCTCTATGAATGAGGTTGTGGTCAGCGCCCACCGCTATCCCCGCGTCGCGCTGGCTGATTTTTTAGCAAAATTGATGAGCTCGGTTAAAACCAGCAGCGAAGCTTATCCCGCGAAGCCTGTAGCATTGGCGTCACGTGAGTTTCCTGAAACGGGCCAGCCGATAACAATAGCCCGTCTGATTGAACGAATCAATCAGGCGCTTAGCGATGAGATGATCGTTGTTTGCGATGTCGGCGATTGTCTTTTTGCGGCTATCGATTTGCAGGTACACGAGCAGAGCGAATTCTTGGCTTCCGGTTTCTATGCCACGATGGGTTTTGCAGTGCCCGCTGCGCTCGGCGCGCAAGTTGCCCGTCCCGATCATCGGGCACTGATCCTGGTTGGCGACGGCGCTTTTCAAATGACCGGCACTGAGCTTTCAACACACGCTTACCTTGGCCTGAATCCGATTGTGGTGGTTTTTAACAACAGCGGTTACAGCACCGAACGCGGCATTCTTGAAGGTCCTTTCAATGATATTAGCAGTTGGCGTTTCGATAGGTTGGGGGAAGTCTTCGGTCCTTTAACCGGGTACGATGTCTCTACCGAAGAAGCGTTTGAAACAGCGCTGATTAATGCTTTGAACAACCAAACCATGCCGAGCATTATTAACGTCCATCTTTCGGCTGATGATTCTTCTTTATCGATGAAACGCCTTGCGGAACACTTGAAATCCAGGGTAAAAGGTGGAAGCTGAGCGGATATGGGGTTTGCCGCAAAATCGGGGCAATCACGTGATGATCAGCCCGGTTTGCGGCATGTTTAATTTATATTCCGGTGTTGGAATTATGTTTTCGGCGATTTCTTGCCTTAAACCGATAGGCGGTAAGAGCCGCCAATACTGCCCCCAGATCTTTGATCTGCGTGAGTATATAATAAAAGCTCTATATACAAATCCGATCCAAAGCCATGAAACTCCGATACCTATTCATTGTTTTTTTGCTGCTTATTACGCAAAGCGGCTGCATGCCGATGATTTATCCACCCGGCGCAAAAAATAACGCGGCGCAACTGGGTGAAAATATGTTCGTTACAGAAGATGGCGCAGGCTTGCCGTTACGGCATTGGCTGCCGAAAACCGAACCGCGTGCGGTCATTATCGCATTGCATGGCTTTAACGATTACAGCCGTTTTTTTTATTTGCCGGGAGAATATTTCAGCAAACAGGGTATTGCCTGTTTTGCCTACGACCAGCGCGGTTTCGGCATGGCCCCGCAGCGCGGATTATGGGCCGGAGGCGAGACCTATACCAAGGATTTGCAGGTTTTAGTACGGCTGGTCAAACAACGCTATCCGGAACGTCCGGTTTACCTGCTCGGCGAAAGCATGGGCGGCGCCATTGTCATCACTGCCATGAGCCAAGCGGATATGCCGGAAGTTGCAGGCGCTATTCTAGCCGCTCCGGCGTTGTGGGCCCGGTCGACGATGCCCTGGTATCAAACAGGCTTGCTTTGGACGTTGGCGCATACCATGCCTTGGCTGACGTTGACCGGGGAGGGCGTGGTACACGTCGTGGCATCGGATAACATCGAAATGCTCCGTTCTTTGGGCCGCGATCCCTGGGTTATTAAAGCGACCCGTGTGGAAACGATGTACGGATTGACTGATTTGATGGATGAGGCATTTAGCAGCGCCGCGTTGTTGCATGGGAATACCTTGATGCTTTACGGCGAGAAAGACGAAATTGTCCCCAAGGAACCGACTTATGCGTTTTTGCAGCAATTCCTCCAAACCGATGCCGGCAAAAAAACCGTAGCGATTTATCAAAACGGCTATCACATGTTGTTGCGCGATTTACAGGCGCCTACGGCATGGAAAGACATAGTGGCCTGGATTGACGCCAGCCCTGACAAGCTTCCGTCGGGTGCGGATAAACGGGCTCGGGAATTGTTAAGTAGTTTTTTAACGTTAAGTTCTAGCGTTACTCAATAGTTAGAAGATTTCACCACGAAGGCACGAAGAACACGAAGTATTATGTTCTTCAGGGTATTTTCATCTATTCCTTCCAAGAATTGAATATCCACTGAGGGCGTGCCGTGCGCGCCTTGGTAGCTCATGTGCTTCATGGTTTAAAAACCTTTCCTAAGGAACGCGCACAAAATAACTTCGGCAACTGGCTCCCTCTCGGCAATTGCTCCTGCATTGCTCTACTTACCTACATCCATGTAGGCATCCTGTTGGACGACTGCATGGATGCAGGAGGTAGAGTAACGCAGGAGCAGTTACCGAGAGGGTTGGGGTGAGGAGAATCAAATGCTCAAGTTATTTCATCCGCGTTCCTAAGGCGCGCACGGCACGCCCTACCTTGGTTACTGCTTAGCCAACCACCTTTTTGCGGTTTTCACGAACAGTGCATAAATCAAGTTCATAACTCGCGTACTCTGGAATGGTTGTGACTGTATGCCGATGCCGCATTCGATTTATCACTGCTGCTAATTTAGCTTGAAATCCGGTTATTTTATTGTGCCCGAGCGCCAAATGATTTCATTTTCTATGTATGCGATACCGCACCGACTCTTAGAAATTTTTCCGATAAGCTTTTTCGATCTTTTCCATCATGTTTTTGACAGCCTTATAACCAAGGAGATCCAAGATGCTTTTAACTGTACCCGATGTGACTTTCAAAACCCGTGTCCGCGACGAAAGCGTTGGTGGCGATAATCCTTTCCGCTGGCAGGATGTCAGCACTGATGATGTTTTTAAAGGCAAAAAAGTTGTTGTTCTGGGGCTTCCAGGCGCTTTCACGCCTACTTGCTCAAGCCGGCATTTGCCTGGGTACGATGCCAAGTATCAGCAGCTCATCGATTTGGGTATTGATGAAGTTTATTGCGTGAGCGTTAATGATGCCTTTGTCATGTACCAATGGGCTAAGCACCTGGGCATCAAGCATATAAAAATGCTGCCTGACGGAAACGGCGATTTTACCAGGGGGCTGGATATGCTGGTAAAAAAAGAGAACTTTGGTTTTGGCGTCCGTTCCTGGCGTTATTCAATGCTTGTCGATGACAAAAAGATTATCAAATTATTCAGCGAGCCCGGCCAAGCCGATAATTGCCCGGATGATCCATTTACTGTAAGCGATGTCGATACCATGCTGGATTATTTGCAACGTAACAAATAAACCGTATTGCCCTGAATCGGTTATAAGCGAGAAAGTTTAATGGCTCAATATAGCTACGACTTGTTTGTAATTGGTGCCGGTTCTGGCGGTATCCGTACAGCGCGCATGGCATCGAATCATGGGGTAAAAGTAGCCATTGCTGAAGAGCGTTATTTGGGCGGTACATGCGTCAACGTCGGTTGCGTACCCAAGAAGCTATTGGTCTATGCCGCTCAATTCAAGGATCATTTCCAAGCGGCAGCGGGTTTTGGCTGGACAGTGGGTAAACCGACTTTCAATTGGCCTAGTTTGATTGCGAACAAAGACCAGGAAATAGCACGGCTGCAATCACTCTACGGCAACCAACTGCAACAGTCGGGTGCCGAGATTATCACTGGCAGCGCAAGCTTGCTTGATGCTCATACTGTTGTTGTCGATGACGTTAAATACGGCGCAGAGCGTATCGTTATTGCAACAGGGGGCTGGCCGGCTGTTCCGGATATACCCGGTAAACAACACGCCGTGACTTCGAATGAAATGTTTTTCCTCGATCAATTACCCAAACGCATCATCATTGTCGGCGGCGGCTACATCGCCGTGGAATTTGCCGGCATAGTTCACGGCCTTGGCGTGGATACGACAATTTGTCACCGCGGACGCAAACTGCTTCGCGGTTTTGATGAGGATGTACGTGATTTTTTGGCTAACGAAATGACCAGGAAAGGTATTAACGTCCTGCTTAATACCGATATTGAGGCCATAGAAAGCTCAGGCGATTGTTTCGCAGCACGGCTTACTGATGGCAGTAAAGTCAATACGGATAGGGTGATGTACGCTACCGGCAGAACGCCGAATTCGACCGGGTTCGGGCTGGAAGCGGTTGGCGTTGAGCTGGACAGCGACGGTGCGATTAAAGTCAACGCGGACTATCAAACCAATGTGCCGTCAATCTATGCACTGGGTGATGTGACTAACCGGGTCAACCTGACTCCGGTAGCCCTGGCGGAGGGCATGGCTTTAGTGAATAAGTTATATGGCGATCAATCGAAATCGGTGGATTACGACAATATTCCCACGGCTGTGTTTTGCCAACCCAATATTGGCGCTGTAGGCCTGACCGAAGCACAGGCGCGCGAAAAATATCCGGATATCGATATTTACCTTACCCGTTTCACGCCAATGAAAAACACCCTTTCAGGTGTCGATGAAAAAAGCTTGATCAAGATGATCGTGGTACGCAGCACGGACCGGGTTGTCGGCATACACATGGTAGGACCCGATGCGCCTGAAATTATCCAGGGAATGGCGGTCGCCATTCGGGCTGGGGCGACCAAGGCGGTTTTCGATTCTACTATTGGGGTGCATCCTACTGCGGCTGAAGAGTTTGTTACGTTGCGTGAGGTTGTGGCTTAAGTAGCTTCGAATGTTGTCCAAAGGAAAGATGCTACTAGATCTACAGCTATTTATATAAGTTGCATTTCGGTATTTTGCTTTATGGCTGCTGTAATATCTGGGCGCTCCTTTGTTATAACTTCATCGAAAATTTTCTGTATAAATGGTGCAACCCAGTACTGTGAATCTTCTTCAGGTGTTACTCCACATTCCAAACAATCTATATAGTCACCTGACGCCATATAATAATTGTTTAGGTAAAACACATATGCTAAATGAAGGATGAATATATTTCGCACATCTTTCGAAAAGTCATTCAAAGATTGAAGTCTGTTTTTAAGATAGATTTCATTGTCGTTTAATAACATGTTGCTGAAAAAATTGTAGTGAGTATGGTCGTTGCAACGATCTCTAATTCTCTTATATCTATCATCTTTGTGTAAGAGAATCTCATTGATTATGGTGAGCTTATCTGATTTTCTAATGTAGTTTGACATAACACGATATTCAGGAAGCTTCTCTTTTCCGTGCAGCCAGTTATTTATTTTTTCTACAATGAAATTTTGAATACTAAAATGATCTTGAAGGTACAAGTTCGAGTAGATGTTAATAATTGTCGAGTCATAATACTTTCTAAGTAACGCGTAAGCATCGTTTATCCTTCCTGTTTTCAATATTGTACGGATTGATTCAAGTGTACCTTGTATTGACGAGTAAACATATGTGTCAATATTACATATGGAGGTTGTACCCATTGAGCAAAAACTAAAGACTGACATAGATATGTCCTTATAAAAATCTATATAACACTCCAACTCCGAAAAGATGCAGTGTTGCGTATATTTTTCATCTTTCACCATTATATTATCCTATTATTATCATTAGTATTTTATCGTTCCCACGCTCCGGCGTGGGAATGCAGTCTCAGACGCTCCAGCGTCGACGTTACCACGAGTCAATATCTATCAATCCCGCTAATCCCGCATAATTTGCGGCGCTTGAATAGCGCCAATGCTCAGGCAAGTTCACATAGCCGCGTTTTACAGGATTAGTATGGATGTAATCTAACTTCTCCCGCATCATTGCTTCGCTAAAGACCAGCTCGGCATGGATGCCTTCTTGCCAGAATTGATACTCCCGATCTTCTTTGTGTGCCCGTTTGAAAAACCGTAAATGCGCCAATAAGCGCTCGACATGTTTTGCTTGTAAATGGTCGATAATTTGCCGCGCAGTATATGCCTTGAAACTGTTCACGCATTTGTTCAGGTTTTTTGCTTGGGCTATAAAATGTAAATGGTTTTCTAAAATGACGTAACCGTAGAGACGTAAGTCTTCGTGTTCTCTTTGGTAGCGCCAGCAGTCGAGTATGATTTGTACGGTCTCAGGTCGCGTGAAAACCGGTAGCCATTCCAAGACTGTACAGGTCATGAAATGCGGCTTATCGGGTTCGGTTATCGTATAGCGGCTTCTTCCCATATTTATTTTTTAGCGCTGGAGTTCAGTGGGGCGGGACGCAGGAGCGTCCCGGACTGCATTCCCACGCCGGAGCGTGGGAACGATAAAACTACTACGGCTAACGCTGCTTGCGTTTGCGCCAGATATAAAATCCTGTCCCCATCAACACTAACGGTATGACGACCAAAAAGCCAAAACCGATGACGGCAACGCTGACTTGGCTTAATTGCAGGCTTTTATCGGTCGCGGTTTTAGCCGGGATGTCGATAAACCGGTCATCGTGAATCAGCCAGTTGATCATTCTTAGGCCTATATCCAGGTTGCCGACATTGCCGATGTAAGAGTTGGATAGAAAGTCGCCATCGCCGACAACGACGATACGCTGTTCGATGGGTTTGCCCCGAGGCTCGGAAGAGTCCTGTGCCGAGTCTGTCGATGGGTTCTTGTCCAAGTTCCGGGTCAGGGTATAAGCAAAGGCGAGCGGTCCTTGCTTTTCATCGCCATCGGCATCGAAAGCAATTTTTCCGGCGATAGGTCCGGTTTCTGTCCATGACTGCGTTGCGCTTTTGAGCAGGGCTACCGGTTTAAAGTCTGTTTCTTCGCCGATTTCCAGCGCCGCGGTAACAGGATAAAGCGTTATGGTTTGAAAGCCCTGGGTGATCGGATGGGGCGGATAATCGCTGGCGAGTACGAAGCTGGGGTCGTTGATGCCGTAAAGTTTGGAACTGCTGTCTACCAGAGTCCCCGGCAGTTGGCGCAAACCTAAGCGTTGGAACAATGCGTCCAAGTGACGGTTGCCCGGATCGCTCAGCACCAGCAGGTTGCCGCCTTGTTGGATATAGCGTTTGATCAAGTCGACTTCACCCGGTAATAAGGGCACGGCGGGAGCGCTGAGCACCAGTAACGCGGAGTTGTCGGGAATGGCCGGTATAGTCGCAAGGTTGATGGTTTGAGCGCTGATTTTTCGGCGTTCGAGTTCCTTGCCGAATTGGCCTAAATCGAAATTGGCGATGCCGTCGGGAGCGCGTTCGCCGTGGCCGGTCAGGAAAGTAACCCAGCGTTCATCGGCATTCGCCAGTTGCAATAAGGCATTAGTCAGCGATGATTCGTCGATAAAGTTCAGTTTTTCTGTGCGTCCCTGATATTCGACAATGACGGCGCCGGTCGCGGGTATATTCAGTTCCCTGGTTTTTTCCGGCTGCGAATCGGGGTCTATAAAGGTCAGGGTCAGCTCGGCTTTATGGCGTTTGTAGCGGTCGACCAATTGCGTAATCTGGCTTCTTAGTCCCTGGTCTTTTTTAATATAGGCGATCAGGTGGATTTTATCGGGCAGCGATTGCAGCAGTTTTTGCGAGGCCTGGGACAGGCTGTTGCTGCTGTTTTTGGTGATGTCGGCTTCCGTGCTGTAGCGGGTGCTTAACCAAGCCAGCGCGCCAAGCAAACACAATAATGCCAGGGTGATGGCCCAGTTTTTTAAACGGATTTGCTGGTGTTTATGCGGGGATATTTTCATTTTTGCAAGCGGTCGTTATCCAGGCTACGGATGCTCAGCGCGATAAAGGTCGCGGTAAACAGCAAAAAATAGCTGACATCGACCGAGCCGATCAGGCCGCTTTGGATGTTCTGGAAATGTCTGAGCATCGACAGGTATTCAAACAGTTCGCTATGTTGATCGTTCATGCCGACCGACCAGTCTAAAATCCACAGCAGCAATAAACTGCCGAAGGTACCCATCGCCGCAATGGTGGGGTGTGCGGCGATACAGGACATAAACAGGCCTATCGCGGTAAAAGCGGTAACCAGCAGCAGCAGGCCTAAAATATTGGCGAATAATTTGCCGAAATCCAGCACGCCGCCGCTCAGTAAAGATAAGGGCATCAGGGTGATTAGGGCGATTATCAGTAGCATCAATCCGAATATGCCTAAATACTTGCCGAGGATAATGTCGATATTGGACACCGGCGCGGACAACAGCAAGGACAAAGTTTTATTGCGGCGTTCTTCGGAGATCAGGCGCATGGTTAATAACGGCGTGACCAGTAAAAGGATAATACCTGCGTTGCCGAATAAAGGCGGCACGATAATGTCGGTCAAGCCCGGAGCGCCTTCAATTGATGCCAGTTTGGGCTGGATCGCGGTGAAAGCTTCAACCTGGGTTAAAAACAAAAACGCCAGGATGAATTGCAGGATGGCTAATATCGTCCAGGCCATCGGCGATAAGAACAGGGATCTGAATTCGCGGGAAGCGATGGTTAAAATCATGCTCACAACTCGCGATGCTCTTTGGTTAAGCTGATAAAAATATCTTCCATCGATCTTTTTACCGGTGTCATTTCCTGCAAGCCCCATCCGGCGGCAATGATCCGTTCGGCGATTTGTTCGGCAGGATTGGCGGTTACGCTGTGGTGAATTTTGATCCGGTTTTCTGCAATATTTTCAATAGAACTGACGCCGGGAATGGTCAATAAGCTGTTAATGTCGGGCGCTATCCGGGTGGCGACGTGCAGGGTTCCGGTATCCATTTGCCGGTTAAGCCCCGCTATGGTCTCGTTCAGGATCAGCTGGCCCTGGTCAATGATTTGCACATGGGTACAGGATTCCTGCACTTCGGTGAGTATATGGGTGGACAGTATGACGCCGTGGTCCTGTCCCAGTTCCCGGATTAAGCTGCGGATTTCCCTGATCTGAATGGGATCAAGGCCGACCGTCGGCTCATCAAGTACGATGACTTCAGGATTGTGCAAGATAGCTTGGGCAATGCCGACACGCTGTTGAAAGCCTTTGGACAGATTGGCAATCAGCCGGCCGGAGACATCGGTTAAACCGCAACGCTCTTGAGCCCGTTCGATAGCGGCAGTGATCGAATCTTTAGCAATGCCGTGCAGCTGGGCACAATAAAGCAGGAATTCCTGCACGGTTAACTCTTTGTATAGCGGCGGCGTATCGGGCAAGTAGCCCAGATTCAGTTTGGCGGCTTTGGGTTGGTCGAGCAGATCGAAACCGTTGATTTTAATCTGCCCGGCGCTGGGCGCGAGATTGCCGCACAGCATCTGCATGGTGGTGGTTTTGCCGGCGCCGTTGGAGCCTAAAAAACCGAGCACTTCGCCTTTGGCTAAGGTAAAACTGACATCGTTGACGGCGCAATGTTTGCCGTAATAGCGGGTTAAATGATCGGCTTCGATAAGTGTAGTCATGCAGACTGTTAAATGCGTTGCAACAGGTTTTGTAATTCAGCCTGAATCTTTTTCCGGTAAAACAGGAACTTCCACCGGGTGCCGCCGCAGTGTTTCCAAAGAATGGCTGCACGTATCCCGGCCAGCAGACAGGCGCGTACTTTATTGACGATGTCGGGGCGGGATAAATATTCTTGCTCGCCATTGACCATGATTCTGGGCTGCATGGTGCTGATGGTGGTGTGATAAATGTCGCCGAGATTTGCCAGGACATTTTCATGCAGCAGGCCGAAATGTTCCGATTGTGCCTGGGCGCGCTCAATGCCGGTGAAAATGGTTTTAAGCAGGGCCGGTTGCTTGGCCAGTTGGTTCTCCAGAAAAACCAGCGAGGCGGCATAGCGAGCCTGTTCGGGATTGGCAATCTTCAGGCCGCTCATTTGGTCGTTGAGTTGTTCAAGTCCCAGTTTAAGGCCCGATAATCCGCCGTAAACATTTGCCACGCCATGCTCGTCGCTAATAAAAAGACTGCCAATGCTGGCCTCAAGAGCGGCTGAATCGGCGCTGCCGGTGGTTGCCAATTGTTGAACCAGCGCTGCTGCCTGGGCAATGCCGGCAAGCGCGATGGTCTGGTTGCTGATGGTATTTAGCGACATGGTTATTTTATATTGGACATAACGTCTTTTGCCCAGTTTATGCTGTGGATATAAGTATCGCCAATGATCGCTTGGTCGATATCCTTAAACGATATTGACGAAATATCCCAAAGTTCATAACTGATAACACAGGTAAGCGCTTCGCCGCCTAAGCCTTTTTTGTGCAATATGGCGGCCACAATATCATCGGCCAGAGGCAGTTGACTGAGTGCTTCATCCAAAGGCATGTCCAGAAAGCTATCCAGATTGGACAAGATGCCGATCAGGAAGAAATTGTCCGATTTATTGCCGCTCAGCCCCGCCAGTTCCTCGCACATTTTGCCGCGGATCAAGGCGTTTTGCATGACGGCTTCCGGCTTGTTGGACAAGGATGCCAGCGTCAGTATGTTGATCCAACGTCTTATTTCCTTTAGCCCTAAATAGGAAATCGCATGGTTGATGGACGAAACTTTATTGGGCAGCGCGAAAAACGCGGAATTTATATAGTGCAGCAGTTTGTAGCTGAGGCCGACATCCAGGGAGATTATCTTGGTCAGGTCGTCGAATTCTACATCCGGGTTGTTCACTGTGTTTAACAATTGAATGGCTGTCGATTGATTAACGCTGACGCGTTTACCGGAAACTATATTGGGTTTGTTGAAAAAGAAACCCTGAAAATAATTGCAGCCCAATTCGAGCAGGTATTGATACTCGGCATATGTTTCCACTTTTTCTGCGAGCAGTTTTACATTGTAGGGCTTGAGCCGGTTAATCAGTTCCCGTGTTTTGGACTCGCCCATTTCAAGGATGTCCAATTTGATAATATCGGCAAATTCCACTAATGGCGTCCATTCTGCAGAAAAGACAAAGTCATCCAGGGCAATGATATAGCCTAGCTTGGACAGTTCTTTCAAGTTGGCGACGATTTTTGGATCAATTTCAACATTTTCAAGCACCTCAATAACAATCCGGTCTTTAGGCAGATGTAAGGGGGTTTTGTCGAGAATGTTTTGCGTCGTAAAATTAATAAATGCTTTATGTGGGCCTACTATGGTGTTGAGTCCAAGTTCTAAAATAGTATCGGTAATAACCTGATTGGTTGCTTGCGTGGCGCCGTCCTTATGATTCAAGTCAAAATCATTGCCTCTAAACAGGAGTTCATAAGCGTAGATATTCAGCTTTTGGTCAAAAATCTGTTGCCGCCCGATTAAAATGTCTGCCATTGTTATTATTTGAGTTGTTGAATTTAAATATTTGTAGGTATCGATTTACCCATGGAGCACAAACGCGTAATGTGACTCCAAATGCTAGGATTTATACCATGATTATCGACTATCAGTCGAGTATGATATAGGTATTACTTAGGCTCTACCAACTTGAGGGGATTGAAATGACTGAATCTGTATCGTTAACCGTTACCGGCATGAAATGTGGCGGTTGTGAAGCTAATGTAACCGGTAAACTGCAAGCTATCGATGGTGTGTTGTCTGTTAACGCATCAAGTAAAAACAACGAGGTCAACGTTGAATTCGATGCTGGGAAAACCAATCTGGATGTTATTACCGGCGCTATCACTGATGCCGGTTTTAGCGTAGAGACATCGTGAGGTGATTTTATGAACGCAAAGACTTCCGACGAAGTGCGGTTATCCGTTTTAGGTATGCGCTGCGCCGGATGTGTCGGCGCCGTTGAGGGCGCGTTGGCGGCAGTTGATGGCGTGGTTTCGGTCAGCGTCAATTTTGCCGATCATTCCGCCGTGGTTAAAGGTCATGTTGATCCTGAGCTGTTAAAACAGGCGGTTAAAGCAGCCGGTTACGATGCGGCGGTGATGGAGGGGTTTGAAGATCCTTCCGAGCAGGAACAACAGGAGTTGCAGCGTTATCGTCAGCTGATGAAGAAAGCGGCGGTAGCGGCGGTTTTCGGGTTGTCGCTGATGCTGGCCGAACATTTCGGTTGGCTGCCGGAAATCGGTTCGTCAACAGGCCGATGGGTTTGGCCTGAAATTGCGCTTATCACCTTAAGCATCCTGATCTATTCAGGCTGGCATTTTTATAGCGGCGCCTATAAATCATTAATGTTGGGCCAGGCTAACATGGATACCTTGATTGCCTTGGGTACAGGTTCGGCATGGCTGTATTCCTGCATTATCATCGATTATTACGATACGCTGCCGTCTTTGGCGAAACATGCTTATTTTGAAGCGGCGGTGATGATTCTGGCTTTTATTAACCTGGGTTCCGGGTTGGAAACACTGGCCAGGGGCAAAACTTCCAGCGCCATTCGTCAGTTAATCGGTTTGCAACCGCGTACAGCGCGCGTGGTCAGGAACGGCGAGGAAATCGATATTGCTATCGAGCAAGTCGGTTTGGGCGAAACCTTAAGAGTCAGGCCCGGCGAGAAAATCGCCGTTGACGGCGTGTTGCTGGAAGGACATTCCACAGTCGATGAGTCGATGCTGACCGGCGAATCGTTGCCGGTAGAAAAAACGGTGGGTGCTGAAGTTGTTGCCGGCACCATGAACCAGACCGGCAGTTTTTTGTTTAGCGCAACCCGGATCGGACGCGATACCGCGTTGGCGCAGATTATTAAAAGCGTCCGGCAAGCGCAAAGCAGCAAGCCTGAGATTGCCCGGCTGGCGGATAAAATTTCCAGTGTTTTCGTGCCGGCTGTGGTCGCGTTTTCAGTGCTGACTTTTTTGCTTTGGTACGCTTTCGGCCCCGAACCTTCATTGGGTTACGCCTTTGTCACCTCAATGACTGTGCTGGTTATCGCCTGTCCCTGTGCCTTGGGTTTGGCGACGCCTATTTCGGTGATGGTAGCCGTGGGCAGGGCCGCTCAATCCGGTATTTTGATTCGCAAGGGTGAAGCTTTGCAAACAGCGGGTAAGTTAACCTGTTTGATACTCGACAAAACCGGCACGGTAACCGAGGGTAAACCTACTGTTTCGGCTATTGAAGCTATCGGCGGCACTAGCGAAGAACAAGTGCTGCAATTAGCGGCGAGTATTGAATCAGGCTCGGAACATCCGTTGGCCGCGGCTATTTTGGCGGCAGCGGAACAGAGGCAAATAAAGCTGGAAAAAGTTAAACAGTTTTCAGCCGTTGCCGGCCACGGGGTGATGGCGGCAATTAACGAGCAACGCGTGTTGTTCGGTAACAAGGCATTAATGGAACAGCAAGGCGTTAGTTTTACCCGCTTTAATGACCGGCTGGAAGAGCTGTCGGCTTTAGGCCAAACACCGATGTTACTTGCCGTAGACAATAACCTAACCGGCATTATTGCCGTTTCCGATCCGATTAAAAAGGATTCGGCATACGCGGTGCAACTGCTGAAAAATCAGGGCGTGCGCATCATCATGGTGACCGGGGATAATCGGATAACCGCTCAAGCCATTGCCGAACAAGCGGGTATTTCCGAAGTGCGGGCGCAGGTGTTGCCTCAGGATAAAGCGGAAGTTGTTAAAGAGTTGCAACAAGCGGGTGAAATTGTAGGCATGGTCGGCGACGGTATTAACGATGCGCCTGCATTGGCTCAGGCCGATGTCGGCTTTGCGATCGGTACCGGTACCGATGTCGCGATTGAAAGCGCCGATGTGGTTATTTTGCAAGGCTCTTTGTTAAAAGTGCCGGAAGCGATTGAATTATCTAAAGCGACAGTCATCAACATCAAACAAAACCTGATCGGCGCCTTTTTCTATAATACCGTCAGCATCCCGTTAGCGGCCGGCTTGTTCTATCCTCTATTCGGCGTTTTATTAAACCCGATGATTGCCGGTGCGGCGATGGCGTTGTCCTCAGTGACTGTGGTCAGCAACGCCAATCGTTTGCGCTGGATGAAATTCGTTGAACGCAAGTAAATTAAACATAGTGTTTGACATATTCACGGACGAATAGTCGCATCGGTGCGTTGCGTAGTTGATATTCCTGGTAAGCCTGGTCGATATCCACCGGTGTGATATGGGCATAGACCCCGAATCCTGTTTTTGCAGTGAATTCATCGCTTAATATTTCGATAAATATGGTCCAGGATGAATCTGCTGTATTTGCGTGTTGTGTTGTCATGGCTGTACTCCCCAAAATAGCTAAACCAAGTTTATTATATACAAAGCATAAAAAGTGCCGTTCTGGAAATATCGTTATACGGCATGGTGTTAGCGTATTGTTATGGATCTTTTTTGTAGCGTATGACAATAAACCGGCAACAATTTTCCTTAATGCTTTATCGGCAGTAATGGTTGTTTTTGAAGAGATGGCGGGATTATGGCGGGCGGAACAACAGATGCTACGCGCCGCGCCGTTCGAGAAAACCGCAAACAGGCGGTTTGATTAATAGATAACGGGGTGTAACCGATGAGGGTAGGGCGTGCCGTGCGCGCCTTAGGGATTACATGAAGTAACCCATGAAGAACATGAAAGGCGTGAAGGATTGAAAACTTCATGCCCTTCTTAAATTCATTGATGACTCTTAGCTCGCAAGGCGCGCACGGCACGCCCTTGTATGATCAAAATTAATAAAAATAGCTGAAGAAATTAAGTAAGCTTTAACCGTTTATTGGGAGGCCGTCACGCCCTGAGGATTGGTTGTTAACCAAAGCCT
>Ga0079306_1001300_pt1 | contig 17121 bp, 10 predicted proteins | sample Methanotroph_Enr_FD_79181 | JGI IMG/M metagenome (GOLD analysis project Ga0079306, IMG submission 79181) | Enriched soil microbial communities from Old Woman Creek wetland in Ohio, USA - Methanotroph_Enrichment_5 | ecosystem: Environmental > Terrestrial > Soil > Wetlands | place: USA: Ohio...
AGACTGCCGTCATTGGCTACCACTATTTTTACTCCATACATTAATTTTACACGTTCCTCTTTAGTTTGAATGATCTTTGGAGTGAATTCTGATTCAGCCGAAATCCATGTGATTTTTCCGCTCAGATTCTTCATCTCTTTGCTTTCTGAGTCGATCAAAACTTTTACTTCATTTCCCAGCTTTACATTCGACAGTTGACTGCCCGAAACGTAAGCTTTTAATTCCAAACTGCTTAGATCTGCCATTTTCAGGACTGGTTTTCCGGGAGTAGCCAATTCTCCGGTTTCGAGATAGGTTTCGAGCACAGTTCCATGGATTGGACTCAGAATTCGGCATTTGATCAATTTTTCGCTGATCAGGTCAAGTTGCCGTTTGATTACCTCCATTTCGCTGGCAACCAGTTGAAACTGAGTATCCGTTGATAAAATCTGTTTATCGAGAACATTCATTTGCCCGTTGATATCGTCAACTTGCTGTTGGGTTGCAGCTTTTTCGGCAAACATTTTTGTGATGCGCTGTTGCGTGGTAAGTATGTTTTTCTTTTGCTCTTTTAGTACATTGATTTGAGCAGTTACATTTTGTCTTTTTGTTTTGCTTGCTGCAAGTTGGGCCTGGGCTTGCAACCTGCTAAGCTCTAATTCTGTGGTATCGATCAGGGCAATGAGTTTGCCCTTTTCAAGGATATCACCTTGTTTCACGTTCATCGTAAGTAGTTTACCAGCAGTTTCCGAAGAAACGATGGTTTCCACTGCCTCAAAATTTCCGTAGGCATCCGATTTTTTCTCTCCATTTTTGCAGGCTCCGAAAGCGAAGAATACCAATGCGATTATTTGTAACTTTTTCATTTTGTATCGGTTTTATATCTTTTTTAACTCATAATTCATAACTTATAACTCATAAATTCTACTAGTTTCCCCTGATATTCTCCAGTTTAATCTGTGCTTCTTTCAATTGGATTTTGCGGGTTTCCAACATCAGTCGGGCAGTTGTTTCAGCATTCAGGTCCTGGAGATAATCAGCCATGGTGATGGTTCCGTTTTCGAGTTTCGAAGCCGATGTTTTGGTAATTCGTTCACGAATGGTAATCAATTCCTGATCGGTTTTCAGCAGTTCAGAAATCTGATTGATTTGTCTGGTCTGCTGATCGCTTGCCAGATCGATATTTTGAACAAATGATTCCTGTTTGGTTTGAATAATATCCTGTTGTAGTTTGATCATTTGCTTTTGACGACTGGTTGTTTTCCAATCCAGCACATTCCAGCTAAAGCCAAGACCAACCAGATAATAAGTGTCGAACTTGTTGTTGAGCATGTTCAATCCGGGCTTACCGTAACCAGCTTGCCCAAACCCAAAAAGTTTAGGATTACGTTGCTTTTGAAGAATTTCAGAATTAGCATTTAAAAGTTCATTTTGTTTGCTGAAAAGATCCAGTTCCGGCCGTTTCACCGGTAAGTCGAAAACAGTAGCTTCCTCCGGTAAGGTCAGATTATTTAGCGGACCGGTTGTTTTTCCGGTCAGTATCGACAAAGCGTACAGAATCGTTTCGTTGTTGCTTTTCAATTCAATCGTCAGTTGTTCTGTTTTAATGATTTCGGCCAGTAACTGGTCTAATTCAGACGACAACACCATTCCGTTGTTGACTGCCGATTCCAGTATTTTCCGGCGCTCAGCCAGCGTTTCTGTTTTCTTTTCCAGTATTTTCAGGTTCTCCTGAATCAGGAAGGATGTAAAGAAAAATTGGTTCACCTTTTCTTTTACCTGATAAAGTTCGACTTCCGTCTGTTGAAGGTTTCCGGCATTTTCAGCCTGATTGATCAGCTCTTTGGCTTTGCTCAATCCGCCGTCCCAGATGGTCTGTTTAAAATCGAGGTAGAATTTGTACTGATCTTTGTCGACAGTCGGAATCTTTATGTTTGGAAGCGGAATTGCGATTTTAGTCACTGCCGATTGATAGGTTGCCTGTCCGTTCAGATTTACCTGTGGTAAAAAGTTCGTGGCATTGTTCTCGTTTTTGAGATCAAGAATCTGTCGGTACAAATCCAGTTGTTTCAGAACCGGGTGGTTTTCGCGTGCCCAGGCCTGGCATTGTTCCAGGGTCACTGCTTCCTGAGCCATCAGCAGATGAACCGGAAGTAGCAAAGTGAAGAACAGGAGTTTAAGCGTTTTCATTTGTTTCATATTTTGACTTTTATCTTTACACTTTTTCCTTGTTGATTACAATCGCATCGACAACAAACTTCTTAATCACTTCAGCCCGTTCGGAATAAAAAGTTTCGAGAGCTTTTTGGTCGTCCTTAAACATTACAAAACTTATTATGGGGCGTGCTGCAAATGGGAAAATGCACATGGAAATAATATTTGCTGCCAGATGCCGGGGTTGCATTTGGATGATTTCTCCACGATCCATGGCTAATTGAATCTGATCAAAAATTACTTGCGGATTCAATCCGAATTTGACAACCAGCTTAAATAATCCAGACGGGTCGCGGTTAAGTTCTTTGATTATAAAACCCGGGATAAACGGGTGCTTAATCAATAAATCGATATACGCATCAATAACCTGTTCTATTTTGGCTACAATTGGCTCGTCTGATTGAACAATGCGTGTAATTGTAGGGAAAGCGAACTTAATTATTTCGGAGAAGATGGCTTCGAACAGTCGCTCTTTCGACCGGAAATAATAATGCAACAAAGCTTTATTAATTCCGGCTTCATCGGCGATTTCCTGCATTCGTGCACCTTCCATTCCTTTGGAAACAAATACATTCTTTGCTGCTTCCAGAATTTTTTCTTCGGTATTATCTTTCCTGATGTCCATTTTGCTTTTTAGTTTAACTAAGTGGTTAAATCATGTGGTCAAAAATATATACTTGAAATGAATTTACCAAACGTTTTAACCAAAAAATTTAACCGGATGGTTAAATATTATTTGAATGATCAGATATTTTAAGAAGAAATTCCAGTATTGACGGCTAATTCTGGCTTTTTCAGTCATTTGAATGAGGAGGAATATTTGTATTTAGTGAACGATTTTATAAAACGCCGTAAATGAAAAAATAATAAAACATTCCTAACACTAGCCTGTTGTTTTTAAACTAAAAATGGTAATTTTGATTTGAGTCAGTTATTGACCAACAATAAAACTTCAGTTTACCTTACGAGTTCAGAATTAGAATAGTAACCTTAAAAATTACAGCTATGGCAAAAGGAGTAGATACCCGAAAGAACGAAAAAAAGGAACCTACAAAAACTTTAAAAGAAAAAAGATTGGAAAAGAAAGCTAAGAAAGACAAAAAATAAGGTCTGTTTAGTGATTTGTTTTCAAGTATTTTTCGTTCAGCAAAGAGCCGGATTTCAGTCCGGCTCTTTGTTTTTTTAACCTAATTTGTCAATTAAATAAATAGTTATCTTTCAGCACCTAAATTCAAGAGAAATAAATCAATAAAACCATTATCAGCTATGGAAAAGTATTCAGTAAAACTCACCTTTTTTGTGTTGACTCTTTCGTTATTTATTGCTTGTACTCCGGCTAAACCCAAAGAGGAAGGATGGATACAGCTCTTCAATGGCAAAGATTTAAAAGACTGGAATATCAAGATTGCCGGCTTCCCGCTGAATGAAAACTTCAACAATACCTTCAGGGTGGAAGATGGACTGATGAAAGTAAGATACGATCAATACAAAAATTTCGACGGGCATTTTGGTCACATTTTCTATAAACAGCCTTATTCACATTATAAAATCAGGGTTGAATACCGTTTTGTAGGAGAGCAATGCCCCGGAGGTGCCGGTTGGGCTTTCCGGAATAGCGGAATCATGATTCATGGCCAAAGTGCCGAAAGCATGGAGTTGAATCAGGATTTTCCGGTATCGATCGAAGTTCAGTTGTTAGGAGGAAACGGGAAGGATAAACGTTCAAACTTAAATGTTTGTACTCCCGGCACGAACATTGTCTTCAATGACTCACTTTGGACTCAGCATTGCACCAATTCAACTTCAAAAACTTATCATGGCGACCAATGGGTAACTGCTGAAGTTGAGGTTCAGGGCGATTCAATTATCCGGCATATTCTTGACGGAAAAACTGTCATGGAATATACCAAACCGCAACTTGATCCGCGCGATCCTAACTTTCAGAAATTGCTTCCGCCCGATAAAAACATCATGTTGAAAAAAGGTTCGATTTCGTTGCAGGCTGAAAGCCATCCGATTGATTTCAGAAAGGTTGAACTGCTGAATTTGGGTGACGACTGCAACTAGTTTTTTCGTAACTTGCATGTGCTTTTAAAGAGCAAATTTATGGAACGATATTTTTGGTCAAAGGGGATTTTAAAGAACCATTTAGAGATTATGCACGGTTCCGAGCAGATTGGTTCGATCATTTGGGAAAGCCTGGTGGGTTCGAAAGCTCATGGCATGATCAAAGGCCGGCGCTTTATTCTGAATCGTGAATTTTTTCTCTCCAAACTGGAAATTTATGATGCCAATAATCAGGCACTTTTGGGATCTATCATGATTAATCTATTCAATCCTAAAAGCGACATTATCATTAACGGGAAGCGTTTTGAACTGGAAGTGAAAAATTTCTGGCAATCGCGATGGTCATGGAAATTCAACGGCGACGAACTGATTACATACCAAAGCAATGAGTTTCTTTCGAAAGATAAAGGAACGATCGAAGTGTTCACTGCATGTACGGAGGAAATAGAGATACTTTTATTGCTTGGACTCTTTGTCCGTAACCAGTTCGTTTTATTTATGCTGATGATTTTGGTTTTGCTTATTATTGTCATTTTATAGCCTGGGTTTGACTTTGCCTATCTTTTCTCCGGGAAACTTATTTACTTTCAGTCAGGAAGTGAATGCAACCTTTAAATAGTTTAAATAATAGATTAAATTTGCGCGACCATAAATTACGATCAGGTCAAAATAGTTACAAATAAATACGTCATCGAGGAGAAATAATATATGAAACGTGATAAAATTATAATAGGAATATCGCAGGGCGACATCAATGGAATTGGATATGAGGTGATCATTAAAACCTTGATGGAACCCCGTATTCTGGAAATGTGTACGCCTATCGTGTATGGTTCGCCAAAAGTGGCAGCCTATCATAAAAAAGCATTGAATATCGAGACGATTAATTTCAATCATATCCGGTCAGCCAGTGAAGCCGATTCGCGCAAAGTGAACATCATCAATTGCATCGATGATAACATTCGGGTTGAGTTGGGAAAATCGAGCGAAATGGCTGGCGAAGCCTCATACATGGCTTTGGAAAAAGCAGTAGAGGACCTGAAAAGCGGCGAGATTGATGCCCTGATTACTGCCCCGATCAATAAAGACAATATTCAGTCTGAAAAATTTAATTTTCCCGGACACACCGAATTCCTGGCCGAACAGTTTAATGTCAAGGATTTTGTGATGCTCATGGTCAGCGAATCGATGAAGGATGGGGTTGTTGTGGGGCATGTGCCGGTTTCGGAAGTCGCGTCCAAAATCACGAAGGGTGCTATCCTGAACAAATTGCGCATCATTAATTCATGCCTCGAAAAAGACTTCTTTGTGAAACGCCCGCGCATTGCGGTACTGGGACTTAATCCGCATGCCGGCGACAATGGATTACTGGGGAAAGAAGAAATTGATATCATCATTCCGGCCATTCAACGGGCTAAAGATGAAGGAATTATTGCCATTGGTCCATATTCTGCCGATGGGTTTTTCGGCTCTGGCGACTATGCGAAATTCGATGCCATTCTGGCCATGTATCACGATCAGGGACTCATTCCATTCAAAATGGCTTCGTTCGACCGTGGCGTAAATTATACTGCCGGATTGCCAATTATCCGCACTTCACCGGCTCATGGAACAGCATTCGACATAGCAGGAGAAGATAAAGCATCGCCCGATTCGTTCCGAGAGGCTTTGTATTTGGCTATCGATATTCATAAAAACCGTGCTTTGTATAAAGAAATTACAAAAAATCCCTTGAAAAAATATGAAATTAATCAGGGACAGGTTGATGAGTCGATTGATTTTGAAGCGATTGATGAAGGAAATTAACAACTTTTCAGTGTATGTTCGAATATATTAAGGGTGCTGTTACCACGCTAAAGCCATCTCATATCATACTCGAAGCCAACTCTGTTGGTTATTTCATAACCATTTCGCTCAACACCTATACCCAGTTAAACGGAAAAGAAAACGTCAAGCTGTTTATTCATCAGGTAATTCGCGAAGATGCACATCCGCTCTATGGTTTCGCCACCGAAACCGAACGCGAACTTTTCAGGATGCTTATTTCAGTTAGCGGTATCGGATCGAATACAGCCATCATGATGTTTTCATCACTTTCTCCTGACGAAATAAGAAGTGCAATTTTAACCGAAAATATTAACCTTCTGAAAAGCATCAAAGGCATTGGAATTAAAACAGCTCAACGGGTTATTATCGATTTAAAGGATAAGGTTGGAAAGTCGCCTGCAAGCGAACAATTTGTGGCATCGGCGGACAATACATTGCGAAATGAAGCGTTATCTGCTTTAGTCATGCTCGGATTTGTGAAAAAGTCGGCCGAAAAAGAATTGGATAAAATTTTAACCGCTCAACCAAATCTGTCAGTTGAAAGTGTGATCAAACTAGCACTTAAAAGCCTTTAATCAGAAAAAGAATCCTGAATTGAAAAAGTACGTCAGAAACATACTTCTACTTCTTATTGTATCTATTGTTTATGCACTTGGCGGGAGTCCCTCCGAATCAAGAACTACCCTCAGGAATTACAATGCGTTAACCATATTGTCCGCTCCTGCAGATACGGTTAAGATTGATACTACCGGAGTTCTGCCTTATCCGTTTAAGGATGAACCTGCATTCGCATATCCTGACAAGAAGGACAGCGCCAAACTCTTCCTGAAAAAACCATCAAACATAAAAACAGACATTGAATATGATCCGGTAACCGGAGAATACATTTTTACTGAAAAGGTGGGAGACCTGAATTTCAGGCTACCCAAATCAATGACCAAAAAAGAGTTTCAAAAATACGATTTTGAACAGGCTGTTCAGAATTACTGGAGAAATCAAACCCGAATTAAAGGCATCGAAGACAAAGGAGGACTAATTCCACGTCTGACCATTGGAGGTGAAACATTCAACAAGATCTTCGGAAGTAACACGATTGATATTCGTCCGCAGGGATATGTTGAGGTTAGTTTTGGCTATCAGATGAATGCTACCGAGAATCCATCAATTCCTGAGCGTTTGCGTAAAGTGCCAACTTTCGATTTCAAGAATAAAATACAAATGAACGTAACCGGAAAAATTGGTGACCGGATGGAAATGCGCGTCAATTACAACACCGAAGCTACTTTCGATTACGAAAATAAAATGAACCTCGGTTATACCGGCGACGAGGATCAGATCATTAAAAAGATTGAAGCCGGAAACGTATCACTTCCGCTAAATGGCTCGCTGATTACCGGAGGGACTAATCTTTTCGGGATAAAGGCTGAAATGCAATTTGGGAAGCTTAACGTGACCACTATTTTCTCGCAGCACAAGGGCGAAACAAAGGTGATTGAGTCGGAAGGAGGTGCCCAGAAGAAAACATTTGATATTGCAGCATCCGATTACGACGCCAACCGTCACTTTTTCCTTGCCCAGTATTTTCGCGATCAGTATAACGAAGCGCTTAAAACCTTGCCGGTTGTGCGTTCGTCAATCACCATCAAGAAAATTGAAGTCTGGGTAACTAATAAATCGAGCAATTTTAAAGAGGCACGGAATATATTGGCTTTCATGGATTTGGCCGAACATGAGGGAAACGACCCAAACAATCCAAGAGGTAACATCTACAATAATGTCGGTGCTTTTCAGGAAAACTCAGGCTTACAATATCCCGAAAATATTTATCCATTTAACGATGCCAACGGTTTGTATCAGCAAATGTTTACCAAATACTCCGGAATCCGTCAATCTGATAACATCAATAAAACCATGGCGCCACTGGCTCCGGATTTTGTGGGTGGTCAGGATTTCGAAAAGATTGAGCAGGCCCGTTTGCTGAATGAGTCAGAATATACCATCAATCCAAACCTTGGATTCATTTCTTTGCGTTCGGCTTTAAATTCGGACGAAATACTTGCTGTTGCATATAATTACGAAGTCAACGGGAAAACCTATCAGGTGGGAGAGTTTTCGAACGAAGGTATTAATTCGCCGGAAACCCTGGTTTTGAAATTGCTGAAAGGAACCAATTTGTCACCAAAAATTCCAACCTGGAAACTGATGATGAAAAACATTTACGACCTGAATGCCTATCAGCTTTCCAAGGAAGAATTTGTACTTGATGTCCTGTATCAGAACGACAAAACTGGTACTTACATCAATTATCTGCCTGAATCAAAAACAATTGCCAATCACATCTTGCTGAAGGTATTGAACCTGGATAAGCTGAACTCGCAGAACGATTTAATGCCCGACGGAGTTTTCGATTATGTCGAGGGAATTACAGTCAGTTCTTCAACCGGAAAAGTTATTTTCCCGGTTCTCGAACCCTTCGGTAAAAATCTTGCGGATTCAATTGGCAATGAGCCGGATTTAATCAAAAAATACGTTTATTCAACACTTTATGATGATACCAAAACAGTTGCCGAACAGGATGCCGAACACAACAAGTTCCGATTGAAAGGTTCGTACAAGGGGGCATCAAGTTCCGAAATTATGGTGGGCTCGCAAAATCTTGCCAAAGGTTCGGTAAAAGTAACCCAAGGTGGCCGGGCCCTGATCGAAAATGTTGATTATACCGTTGATTATACTTCAGGTATCGTAAAAATTATCAATTCAGGATTGCTCGAATCCGGAACGCCGCTTTCGGTTTCTACCGAAAGTCAGGATTTGTTTAGTATGCAGCGAAAAACCCTGATTGGCGCACATGCCAACTATGCTTTCAGCGACCGGTTTAACCTAGGGGCAACGGTTCTGCATATGCAGGAAAGGCCATTAACTCAGAAAGTGAATTACGGCGACGATCCGATCTCGAATACCATGCTTGGGCTCGATGTTAGTTACAACAACGAGGCTCAGTTTCTGACTACCCTGGTTGATAAACTGCCATTTTATTCCACCAAGGAAAAATCATCCATATCGTTTGATGGTGAGTTCGCACAACTTCTTCCCGGCCATTCAAAGGTGATTAAAAAGTCCGGAACAGCATACATCGATGATTTTGAGGCTACCAAAACATCGATCGATCTGAAATCACGTTCAGCATGGGTACTGGCCAGCACACCACAAAAACAAAGCATGTTTCCTGAAGCTGATACCAATGGTGACCTGGCTTACGGATACAACCGTGCAAAACTGGCCTGGTATATTATCGACCCGCTATTTTTAAGAAGCAACAGCCCACAAGCCCCTGATTACATTAGAAACAACAAAGATATGCAGTCGAACCATTTGGTGCGTGAAGTTTACGAAAACGAAATTTTTCCTGACCGTGAAACACCGGTAGGTCAACCTACCAACATTCCGGTTTTCGATCTGGCTTTTTATCCGAAGGAAAAAGGACCTTATAATTTTGACAGCAAGCCATCTCAATATTCACATGGGGTAAATCCTGACGGAACTCTTTCGGATCCGGAATCACGCTGGGGAGGCATCATGCGGAAAATCGAAACCAGTGATTTTGAGGCAGCAAATATCGAGTCGGTCGAATTCTGGGTGATGGACCCGTTTGTAAATGATACTTTAAGCAAGGGCGGCGATTTGTATTTTAACTTGGGCGATGTTTCGGAAGATATATTGAAGGACTCGCGCAAATCGTTCGAAAACGGTTTACCAACCGGTACTGAAGTCACTAATGTTGATACTACGATTTGGGGACGGGTTTCCAAGCTTCAGTCGCTGGTGCATGAATTTGACAACAATGTTCAAAGCCGTAAATATCAGGATATTGGACTGGATGGCTTGAACGATGCGGATGAGAAGACATTTGATCAGCCTTACCTGGAATCTCTGAAATCTATTCTTACCCAGGATGCGATTGCCAAAGCATTAAAAGATCCGGCAAGCGACGATTACCATTATTACCGCGGATCGGACTATGACAGAGATACATTGGGAATTCTGGAACGTTATAAAAATTTTAACGGACCTGATGGAAACTCACCCACGTCGGAAATGTCTCCCGAATCGTATCCCACCACTGCTTCCACGCAGCCTGATATGGAAGACATTAACAGTGATAATACTTTAAATGAATACGAACGATACTATCAGTATAAAATTAGTATTCGTCGCGAAGACATGGTGATTGGAAAAAACTCAATTGCTGACATTAAAAAAGCCACTGTTAAACTGAAGAATAATACGACTGGAACTGTAAATTGGTATCAGTTCAAAATACCGGTACGTAGCCCGAACCAGGTATTCGGTTCGATTACCGATTTTAAGTCCATCCGTTTTATGCGAATGTTTATGAAAGGTTTTGCAGAACCTACAGTTTTGCGTTTTGCAACCCTTGATCTGGTGCGTGCCGATTGGCGCAAATACACCAAAGATGTCGACGGTAAAATCGGAGGGGATAACTTAACTACCCAATACGATATCTCGGCGGTTAACATTGAGGAAAATGCCAGCCGGAAACCCATCAGTTATGTACTTCCTCCGGGAATTGAGCGGGTTATCGATCCGGCCAATCCGCAACTTCGACAGTTAAACGAACAGTCGCTGATGATGCGCACCATCGATTTGGAAGAAGGACAAGCCAGGGCTGCATACAAAGGCCTTACGATGGATTTTCGTAATTACAAACGACTTCTTATGGAAGTTCACGCTGAGGCGATCAAAGGTTATCCGCTCAAAGACAACGATTTGTCGTTGTTTGTACGGATAGGTTCCGACTACAATTACAACTATTACGAATACGAAATTCCACTTTCGCTTACACCTGAGCGCTATTACGACAGCAAAAATGAAGCCGACAGGCTGGCTGTCTGGCCCGATGCAAACCGGCTCGATCTTCAGTTGGATGCATTTACTAACATAAAGCTGCAACGGAACGATGAAATGCGCAAGGCCGGATCAGGAGTTACTATGGCTACGGTTTATTCGGTTGACGATGGTATCCGAAAGGTAAAAATCAAAGGAAATCCGAATCTGGGAAGTGTGGAGGGAATGATGATAGGTATCCGATACAATAAGAAGGATGCAAACAATTATGGACCACGATCGGTTGAAGTGTGGGTAAACGAACTCCGGTTATCCGATTTCGAAGAAGGTGGCGGTTGGGCCGCTACCGGAAGGGTTTCAGCACGTCTGGCAGACCTGGGATCGGTTATTTTTGCCGGAAGGACGCGAAGTGCAGGATTTGGAAGCATCGATCAAAAAGTGAACCAGCGGGCCATGGATGATCTGACCCAAATGGACGTGTCGGCGAACCTTGAATTGGGTAAATTTTTTCCTGAAAAGGCGCAGGTTAGAATACCTGTGTATTTAGGTTATTCGAAAAGCATGACCAACCCGAAATACAACCCGCTCGATCCGGACATCAAAATGAAAGATGCATTGAGCATGGCCGGAGGAAAAACAGAACGGGATTCGATAAAACGAATTGCGCAGGATTTGGTTGTCCGCAAAAGTATAAATTTCACCAATGTTAAAATAGACAAATCCAGTAAATCCGGAAAACCGAAAATTTACGATCCGGCTAACTTCTCGCTAACCTATTCATACAACGAGTTGATGAAGAGGAGTATCAATGTGGAGCAGAATCTGGATAAAAATTACCGTGGATTGTTCAGCTACAGCTTTAATGGACGTCCTGAGATAATCGAGCCTTTTAAAAATTCGAAACTTTTGAATAAAAATATTTTCAGGCTGATCCGGGATTTTAATTTCTACCCGCTTCCATCACAATTCTCTTTCCGGACAGACATGTGGAGGCATTATAATGAGATTCAACTGCGTAACATTGCGAATCCAAATATAATTGTTCAGCCAACATACAATAAGGACTTCATTTGGAACCGCTACCTCGATTTGCGGTATAATTTGACCCGCAGTCTGGAATTCGACTTTTCAAATGAAAATACAGCAAGGATCGATGAGCCTGCTGGCAGAATAAATCGTCTGGATGATGATTATACGATGAAGAAAGATTCAATCCTGAGAAATCTGATGAGAGGAGGACGGCCTACTTTGTATCATCATACCATCAATGCCAGCTATATGGTACCAATTAACAAACTTCCATTTTTAGACTGGACCTCGCTTTCGGCTCGTTATCAGGCAATGTACGACTGGCAAGCCGGGCCGAAAACCGACAAATCGGTCGTACTCGGAAATGTAATTGAAAATTCGCGGCAGGTACAACTAAACGGCCAGCTCAATATGGTGACCTTGTATAATAAAGTGGGATTTTTAAAAGAAATCAACCAGAAATATGGTGCCAGTTCCAAACAGCAACAGCGGACAGAAAGGCGACAGAAGACAATGCAAAAGGGACAGAAAGGGAAAGAACAGCCGGCTCAGCAAAAACCTGCCGGTACTGAAAAAGAAAAGGCGGAACCACGTATCAAGGAAGTTCAGTATACAACAGACAATGTGAAGTTAAAGGCGAAAACACCAAAATCTATATTTCACAAGCTGAACACACAAAATGTTGAAGTTACAGCTTTGACTAAAGATGGAACAAAGGTGGAAGGTGAAATGACTGTTGTTAATGAAAACCGTATAACTTTTACTTCGGATAAAAGTATATCGGGAGTTAAATTCATTGTGAAGGGCAAGGTTGAGGTAAACGGAGATCTGGGAAAGAAACTGATTCAGTTTACGGCCCGTGCCCTGATGAGTGTCCGGAGTATTTCATTAAGTTACTCCGCAACCGATGGAACCGTATTACCTGGTTTCATGCCTGAACCACATCTCTTTGGAAGTGGAAAATATACTTCGGCTCCTTCGACACCGACTTATGCTCCCGGGTTGCCATTTCTGATGGGTTGGCAGGATAAGGATTTTGCCATGAAAGCTGCTAATAATGGATGGATAACACACGACTCGACGTTAAATGCACCATTCGTTATGTCGCACAGCGAAACCTGGAATTTCCGTGCCAATGTAGAACCTTTCCCCGATTTACGTATTGATGTGAATGCCAACCGGACCTATTCTGAACGAACAACAGCGTTATATAACAGTAGTTCGCGAACGTTTCCTCAAGCGGGGACTAATGTGAGTGGTAATTTTACCATGTCGATCAATTCAATGCGGACCGCTTTTAGCAAAATGGGAAAGGAAAGTGTTCCTGCCTCAAAGGCTTTTCAGGAAATGTTAACCAACCGGAAAATAATTGCTGACCGACTCAGCGCCCAGCGTGTAGCAAATTCTGATCCTAGTACAGGATTTGTACCAGGTGAAGGATACACTCCGGGAATACCAAATCCGGCAACAAATTATCCTTATGGGTATGGTCCGACTTCATCACAAGTTTTGATTCCGGCATTTATTGCGGCCTATACCGGGCAATCGGCCGAAAAAGTTGCATTAAGTCCTTTTCCGTCGCTTAAATACATGCGCCCGAACTGGCGGATCACTTACGAAGGAGTAGTGTCAAAGTCTGAACTACTGAAGAAGTATTTTAAAACGCTTAGCTTCAATCACGCCTACCGGTCGAGCTACAATGTTGGCTCTTTTATTACCAACTCAAAATATGATGACACCAAATATGAAGATGGATTTAGCTATGTAAGGAATGCATCAGAAGATTTTATTGCCCCTGAAGGCATCAATTCTGTGAGTATTTCAGAGCAGTTTAGCCCGTTAATTAACATCGACATCACCTGGATTAATGATTTTGAAACCCGTGCAGAACTTAAGACTTCACGAAACCTGGCGCTTAGTTTTTCAAATAACCAGATGACCGAAGTATTGAGCAACGAAATGTCATTTGGATTGGGCTACCGCTTTAGCCGGATGGATTTGATCGTCAAAACAAAAAAATCGCAAAAGTCCTATTCGAATGATTTAAATATGCGGGCTGATCTTTCTTTCCGGAAAAATAAAACCATTCTACGGAAAATTGTTGAGGGAGTCGATGACCTGACGGCCGGACAGGATGCAATTACCTTAAAAACCACTGCAGATTACATGCTGAGCGACCGTTTCCAATTGCGGCTGTATTTCGACAAAATCCTGAACAAACCAAAAGTCGGTTCATTCAATACGTCAAATACCAACTTCGGAGTTAGCTTCCGGTTTACCCTGGCGCAGTAGGGCCGTAATATTGCAGATACGCGATTAATCGCGTATCTGCAATATTACGAAATAGAAAAATTTGAACTTTATTTTCCAAACGCTTGTTATTCTGGTATTAATTTCATTTTTTTGCTGAATCAAATCAAAACAAAATGATTAAAAATACAAATACAGTATGGTGTCCGTGGTGGGGTCTTCTCAGTAACTCGAGGGGTTAAAGCCATATTTGTATTTTTTTTAAAATATACCGGCCTGCTCCTCAAAAGCAGGTTTTTTGTTTTTATAAAGTAAGGTTGGAGTAAATAAGATGATGAAATCGATGAAAAATATTTGGTGGTGGCACAGAAACTTTTCGCAATACCGTGGAAGGAAGTAGCTATCATTGTCAAAAAAAATGAATAAAAAAGCGGCTTATCGGAACACGGTAAGCCGCTTTTTTTTATTCAGGAATTTATTATAAAAACAAACATATGAAACAAATTAATGTACAAGTCAGCGTAAAAAAGATACTTGCCGATACCTTAACTCCGGTGAGTGTTTACCTGAAATTCAGGGACTTATTCCCGAATTCGATTTTGCTCGAAAGTTCCGACTATCACGGACATGAAAATGCTTATTCATTCATCTGCATCAAGCCCATGGCGTGCTTTACAGCCGATGGCGGTGAAATAACCACCGAATACAATGGACGCGAAAAGGAAATAAAAACCATTTCTCCGGAATGTAGGGTTGATCAGCAACTGGATGAATTCTTCAAATCGTTTGTCCTTTCCGGAGAAACCGAAAACCTGCCGGCCAACGGATTGTTCGGCTACATCAGCTACGATGCGGTGAAGTATTTCGAGAAGATTGAAATTACTGCCGAAGCCAAAGAAGCTTATTCTGTTCCTGAAGTGAAGTACTGTTTCTGCAAGTACATTGTGGCCATCGATCATCACAAAGACATGATTTACCTGATCGAAAACCTGATGGAAGGCGAAACCAAAGAAATTGGTCAGATTGAATCGCTGCTTCGCAACCTGACATTCTCGCCAACACAATTCGATACGGTAGGTGCTGAAGTTTCGAATATCACGAACGAGCAGTATAAATACATGGTGAGCAAAGGAAAGGAACATTGTTTCCGTGGCGACGTGTTCCAGATTGTGCTTTCGCGCCAGTTCTCGCAGCCATTTAAAGGCGACGAGTTCAACGTTTACCGGGCATTGCGCACGGTAAATCCCTCGCCATACCTGTTTTATTTCGACTACGGAACGTACCGGATATTTGGTTCAAGTCCCGAAGCCGAGTTGCGCATCAAGAAGGATCGTGCTATCATTAACCCGATTGCTGGTACTTTTAAACGCTCCGGAAACGATGATGAAGATCGCCGCTCTGCCGAACGCTTGTGCGCCGATCCAAAGGAAAATGCCGAGCATGTGATGTTGGTCGATCTGGCACGAAATGATCTGAGCCGAAATGCCAGTGATGTTCGGGTTGACAGCTATCGTCAGGTTCAGTACTTTTCGCATGTTATTCATCTGGTCTCAGAAGTTTCAGGCAAACTGCCCGAAAATACTAACATGATCACTGTTTTGGGCGATTCATTCCCTGCCGGAACTTTGTCTGGAGCACCCAAACATCGCGCTATGCAACTCATTGATACCTATGAAAATCAGCGCAGGAGTTATTATGGCGGGTGCATCGGCTATCTTGGCTTTGACAATTCGTTAAACCATGCCATCATGATCAGGTCGTTCCTGAGCAAAGGAAATACACTCTACTATCAGGCAGGTGCCGGTATTGTTGCCGACTCAGTGGAAGAAAGCGAACTTCAGGAGGTAAACAACAAACTGGCAGCTTTGAAAAAAGCGTTGGAAATTGCGAAAGAGATTAATTAGTTCGCAGTCACAGTCGCAGTGTTCAGTAATTCAATCATTCAGTAATTCAATCATTCAGTTATGAAAATAGTAGTCATAGATAATTACGATTCGTTTACCTATAATTTGGTGCATGCCATTAAAAAGATTTCGGGGTTGCCGGTTGATGTGTTCCGGAACGACGAAATCGAGTTGGAAGATCTGGAACGATACGACAAAATTGTATTGTCGCCCGGTCCTGGTATTCCTGAAGAAGCAGGGTTGTTGCTCGATATTATCCGCAGGTACGGACCAACCAAAAGTATGTTGGGCGTTTGTCTCGGGCATCAGGCCATTGGTGAGGCTTTTGGCGGATCGCTCACCAATATGAACCGCGTTTTGCACGGAATTGCAACACCGGTCACTACCACCAAAGTACCAACAATTCTATTCAATGGTCTTCCTGAAACCTTTTCGGTTGGTCGCTACCATTCGTGGATTGTCAATGAAACTGACCTTCCCGACTGTTTGCAAGTTACAAGTTACGACGAAAAGGGAATGATCATGTCGATGAAACACACTACTTTTGACGTCGAAGGCGTTCAGTTTCATCCAGAGTCGGTGTTGACACCACTGGGTGAGCAAATGATCACGAATTGGCTGAAAAAGTAACTAGTTAATATTGTTACGAGTTACAGGTTACGAGTTACACGTTAACCCGAAACTCGAAATCCGCAACATTAAAGAACATGAAAGATACTTTAAATAACCTATTTGCAGGAAATAACCTGACGAAAGCAGAGGCTCACGAAATGCTGGTTCGCATCGCCGAAGGGCAGTTTTCGGATGCCGAAATTGCTTCGTTCCTGACGGTTTTCAGGATGCGCAGGATTACCGGAGAAGAACTGGCAGGCTTCCGTCAGGCATTGCTCGAATTGTGTGTGGCCATCGACCTTTCGGAATACAATACCATTGATGTGGTTGGTACCGGCGGCGATGGAAAAAACACGTTTAATATCTCGACGCT
>Ga0079306_1001301_pt1 | contig 17107 bp, 15 predicted proteins | sample Methanotroph_Enr_FD_79181 | JGI IMG/M metagenome (GOLD analysis project Ga0079306, IMG submission 79181) | Enriched soil microbial communities from Old Woman Creek wetland in Ohio, USA - Methanotroph_Enrichment_5 | ecosystem: Environmental > Terrestrial > Soil > Wetlands | place: USA: Ohio...
CCGCTCGGCCATGATCGCGTGGCAGATGCCCTCGCTGCCGCTGCCGTCCGGCAGCTCGCCATGCAGGCGGATGCCGTGGCGGGCGCAGAAGGCCTCCTGGGCGGGCTTGAGGCGCTGGGCCACGTCCAGCAGGCCCTGGGCCCGGTGCTCCGCCCGCATGCTGTGGTGCAGGAAGGTGAGGTGGTCGCGGAAGGCCAGGATGGTGGCCGGCTCCCGCAGGGCCACGTCGGGGCCCAGGGCCTTCTCCAGGAAGCTGGCGGCCATGGGCGTCACGTAGTCGTGGGAGAAGCGCCAGTCCGCCTTCACGAAGAGCCCGTCCCCGGGCGCCACCGCGGGCAGGCCGGTGCGACCCGCCGCCGCGTCCACCACGGCGTGCCGGGCCAGGAGCTTCTCGGCGTAGGTCATGGATCGCGGGCCGTGCCCCGGCAGCGGAGGCAGTTCCTCGCCCCGCAGGCGGGCGGCGTTGTAGGCGAAGAGACCGCCGTGACGCACCAGACCGGCCGTGATGGGATCCAGACCCGCCGTGAACTCGGCCAGGGGGATGGCCTCGCCGGCGCGGAGGCGGGCCACCAGGCCCAGGTCCGTGCTCGTGAGCAGGCCCAGGTTCTGGCAGTTCTGGCGGTAGATCCGCTCGAAGCTCTCCGCGATCACCAGCCGGAGGCCCGCGCACCACTCGGCGTAGGGGCTGGCTTCCCGGCTGCTGCCCTTGCCGCGCCGCTTCCCCGCCACGCTCACGGCGAAGCCCCCGGCCTTCACGGAACCCGCCTTCACGGGAAAGCGGTCGCCGCATTTCAGGCCCAGGTAGGGGAACTCACCCAGGGCCTCGTCGTAGTGATAGCAGATCCAGGCCGGGGTGATCTCGTCGGTGCTGACCTGGTCCCGCAGGGGCAGCGCCTCCGGCAGCCCCAGGTCCTCGCCCCCCAGCTGGCGGCGGACCTTGTCGGGGTCCTCGGAGAGGAACAGCACGCGTCCATGGAAGGCGATCCGGTCCGGCAGCATCCCTCCAGGATACGGCCCCGGCGAGGGGTCGGATCAGACCGAGTCGATCAAGGAGCTCCACGAGAAGCGAAGGGAAAGGCAAGGGCAGGAAGGGAGGGGGGATCAGCCCCGCGCTTCTTCGTGCCCTTCGCGCGCCAGAAGGACGTCCTGGTGTCCTTGGTGGAGGTCCTTTCCGGAGGTGAGCGCCTCAGATCCGCCGCATGGGCCCGAGCATCTTCTCGGGGTTCAGCATGTCGCGGATCTGGTCCTCGGTGAGCAGGCCGCGTTCCCGCACCAGCTCCACGATGCCGCGGTTGGTGCGCAGGGCCTCGGCGGCCAGGTCGGTGCAGACGTCGTAGCCCAGGTAGGGGTTCAGGGCCGTCACCACGCCGATGCTGTGCTCCACGCCCAGGCGGCAGCGCTCCTCGTTGGCGGTGATGCCCCGCACGCAGTTGTGGCGGAGGGTGTGGGCGGCGTTCCTGAAGAGCTTGATGCTCTCCAGGATGGCGAGGCCGATGACGGGCTCCATGACGTTGAGCTGCAGCTGGCCGGCCTCGGCGGCCATGGTCACGGTGAGGTCGTTGCCGATGACGCGGAAGCAGACCTGGTTCACCACCTCGGGGATCACCGGGTTCACCTTGCCGGGCATGATGCTGCTGCCGGGCTGCATGGGGGGCAGGTTGATCTCGTGCAGCCCGCAGCGGGGACCGCTGCTGAGCAGGCGCAGGTCGTTGCAGATCTTGCTGAGCTTGATGGCCAGGCTCTTCATGCCCGCGCTGTAGATCACAAAGGGCTGGGTGTCCTGGGTGGCCTCGATGAGGTTGGTGGCCAGGCGGATGGGCATGCCGGTGATCTGCACCAGGTGCACCACGCAGCGCTCCGGGTAGTCCTCGGGGGCGTTCAGGCCCGTGCCGATGGCGGTGCCGCCCATGTTCACGGTGAGCAGGAGGACGCTCATCTGCTTGAGGGCCTCGATCTCGTTCTCCAGGCTGGCGGCCCAGGCGCCGAATTCCTGGCCCAGGGTCATGGGCACGGCGTCCTGGAGCTGGGTCCGCCCCATCTTGATGATGTGGCGGAACTCGGCGGCCTTGGCCTTCAGGTCCGCCACCAGTCCGCCCATCTCGGCCACCAGGTCGCGATTGGCCAGGGCCATGGCCAGCTTCAGGGCGGAGGGGTAGGCGTCGTTGGTGCTCTGGCTGCAGTTGACGTGGTTGTGGGGGTCGCAGAACTCGTACTCGCCCTTGCGGTGGCCCAGGATCTCCAGGCCCCGGTTGGCGATCACCTCGTTGGCGTTCATGTTGGTGGAGGTGCCGGCCCCGCCCTGGAACACGTCCAGGGGGAACTGCTCATGGAGCTTCCCGGCGATGAGCTCCTCGCAGGCGCCCGTGATGCCCCGCAGGATCTCGTCGGTCAGCAGGCCGCAGTCGCGGTTGGCGCGGGCGGCGGCGAGCTTCACCATGGCGTTGGCCTTGATGAGCTCGGGATAGTGGTACAGCGGCACGCCGGAGATGTGGAAGTTGTCGATGGCCCGGGCGGTCTGGACGCCGTAGTAGGCCTCGGCGGGCACGGCCCGCTCACCGATCAGATCGTGCTCGATGCGGACATCGGCGTTCAGGGTAGCGTTCTTGCTCATGGGGACTCCGTGGCCCGGAACCGCCTCGGGTCCCGCGCGGCCTCCAGTCTTGCAGAAGTGCCCGGGAACCGCCTGTGGCCGGGGTCACGACCGCCGGGGTTTCCCCGCCTTCGGGGCCGCCTGGGCCTGGACCTTCCGCAGGGGCTCGCCCAGGGCCGCCGCGGCGCGCCGGACGTCCTCGAACTCGGGCTGGGCCACGGTGGCCCCGGGCCAGCGGCCCTCCTTCACGGCCACGGGCTGGCCCTGGACATCCGCTGTCGAGAAGGAGCGTTCGGCCTCCAGCCGCTGCAGGGGCCACCAGCGCAGGCCCAGGGTGGGCAGCTCCGAAGTCAGGACGGCGGCCACGGGTTCCAGCCGGGGCGCAGGCAGCACCACGCCCAGCACCCAGCCGCTGCGGCCCTTCTTGAAGGTGGCGGGGGCCACCCAGACGTCCAGGGCCCCGGCCTCCAGGGCGCGGGCCTGGGCGTGGGCCACCTGCTGGGGGGTGGCGTCGTCCAGGTTGGTCTCCAGCTGCACCAGGTCCGGGGCGGCATCGGGGACGCGGCCCAGCACGAAGCGGCAGACGGCGGGGGAGGTCGGGAAGTCGTAGCTGCCGGCGGCGAAGACGGAACGGGCGGGGATGAACCGCGCCGGAGCGTGCCGGACGGTGGCCAGCTGGAGGGCCAGGGCCGCGCCGGTGGGCGTGGCCAGTTCCTTGTCCAGGGGCGCCACCCCCGGGGTGAGTTCGAAGCCATCCAGCAGGTTCAGGGCCGCGGGCGCCGGGATGGGGAACATTCCGTGGGCCATGCGCGTGTGGCCCTTCCCCACGGCCACGGGGCCCACCCAGACCTCGGGCTCGCCCAGGAGCACCCACCCCGCGGCGGCGAGCACGACGTCGGCGATGGAATCCTGGAGCCCCACCTCGTGGAAGTGGACCTCGGTGAGCGGGATGCCGTGCACCCGCGCCTCCGACTGCCCCAGCTTCTCGAAGGCGCCCCGGGCCGTCTCGCCGATGCGGGCCGGCAGGTGCGTCTTCAGGAGCGCGTCCACCTCCTGCCAGGTGAAGCCATGGACATGGCCCTGGGGCCGGGCCGTGCGGCGGCGGACGAGGCGGCGCGCCCCTGGGGCCGGGAGCTCCAGATGGGGCGTGCCGCCGCTGTCCACCTCGCCCCGGATGAGCACGGAGGCCCGGGTGGCCTGGATGCCGCAGCGCATCACCGTCTCCACCCGCAGGTCCAGCTCGGGGAACGGGAGCTGCCGCAGGATGGCCCGCAGCTCCGCCTCCGGCACGCCCAGACCGAGGAACCCCCCGATCCAGATGTCGCCGGAGAAGCCGCTGAAGGGATCCACCCAGAGGTGCGTCACAGGAACTCCTGGAATGCGGAGGCCCCCGCGAAGGGGGCCTCCAGGATGCCCGGAATCAGGGTCAGTCCTTGTCTTCCTCGGCCTTGAGCTTGGCCTCCTGGGAGTCCAGGTGGGCCATCAGGCGCTCGGCCACGGCCTCGTCCTCGAGGGGGGTGAACATGTCGTCCTTCACCTCGAAGATCTCCAGGGAGAGGCCGGCCTCGGGATCGGCGGTGCCCTCCTCCTGGGCCTGCAGCTCGGCCAGGGGCGCGAGGATGGCGAAGCGGCGGCCCTCGAAGTCCAGCTCCTCGAGGATGGCGAACTCCTCCTTCTCGCCGTTCTCGTCTTCCAGCTCTACGACTTCGATCTCGAAGGATTCGTCATGGTCATGGTCGTGGTTGCAGTTCGGTCCGTGTTCGTGGCCTTCGTGAGCCATGGGCTCCTCCTCGCGCAAGGGACCAGAGTACGATCGAACCGGAGGGGCATCCAGGACTTAATTCTCCAGCCGCGCCTCGCCGGGGCCGGTCACCACGGCCACCACCACCCGGCGCGAGCCCGGGGCCTCCAGGCGCACGTGGTCGCCCAGGCCCCCCCGGCTCCGGGCCAGGGTGTCCATGGAGATGGTCAGGACATCGGACGTGGCCGTGAGCCGCACCTTGTCCCCGGACTGCACCAGGGGGATGGGCTCCAGGTCGGACCGGGTGAGGATCCGCCCTTCGGCCAGCGGACCCCGCAGGCGCTGGCCGGGCGGCAATTCTGACAGCGCGCCTTCGGGGGGCACGCCGTCGAAGGGCGTGGCCTCCAGCTGGTCCATGCCCAGCTCGGTCTTGCGGGCCAGGTCCTGCTTCGCCCGGAGCACCTGGCCCACCCAGGAACCGTCCAGGTCCACGCGGACCATGGCCGCCCGCTGCTCGTCCACCTTCACCGCCACCACCACGAAGAACCGGCCCACGGGATCGCGCTTGCTGAGATGCGAGGCCTCGAAGGTGAGCTTCCCGGCGGGCAGCAGGGGCAGGCGCGGAGGCTGCACGAGCTGGAACCGGTAGCTGCCGCCGGAGTCCGCGGCGGACTTCTTCGCGAAGGCCAGGGCCACGTCCACCAGCTTCTCCACCGAAGCCGGCGCCGCGACGGGCGCGCCGGCGGGCACCGGAACCTGGCCCCAGGCCAGGGCCGCCGTCAGGAGCAGGGACAGGACGCGCATGGGATCACCGCTTCAGCTGGTTGAGCAGGCTCAGCATGTTGTCCACGGTCTGGATGGTCTTCGAGTTCGCCTCGTAGGCCCGCTGGCCGATGATCATGTTCACCATCTCCTCGGCCACGTCCACGTTGGAGACCTCCAGGAAGCCCTGGTTGATGGTGCCGATGCCGTCCGTGCCGGGGTTGCCGTCGATGGCATCGCCGCTGGCCAGGGTGGGCTGCACCAGGTTGTGGCCGATCTGGTTCAGGCCCGCGGGGTTGATGAAGTGGGAGAGGGTGATCTGCCCGATCTGCTGGGGCTGGGTCTGGCCCGGCTGGGTGACGGTGACGGTGCCGTCCGAGGCCACGGTCACGCTCAGGGCGTCCTGGGGGACGGTGATCTGGGGATCCAGCATGTAGCCCGCGGCGTTCACCAGGGTGCCGTTCTGGTCCGTGGAGAAGCTGCCGTCCCGGGTGTAGGCCAGGGTGCCGTCGGGCATGGTCACGCGGAAGAAGCCGTCGCCCTCGATGGCCAGGTCGAAGCGGTTGCCCGTCTGTTTCAGGTTGCCCGTGCTGTAGTCGCGGACCACGCTCTGCAGCTTGGCGCCGTGGCCCAGCTGGATGCCCGCGGGCAGCGTGGTGTTGGTGCTGGAGCTGGTGCCCGCCAGGTTCACCGTCTGGTAGAGCAGGTCCTGGAACTCCGCGCGGCCCTTCTTGAAGCCGGTGGTGTTCACGTTGGCGAGGTTGTTGGAGATGGCGTCCATGTTGTACTGCTGGACCGCCATGCCGGCCGCGGCCGACCACATCGCGCGCATCATGGGGGACTCCTTCGGGAACGGGGTGGGTGGCTACTTGCTGATGGCGACGTCGTTGATGGAGCGGGAATCCAGGTCGTAGCTGATGGTGGAGGCCACCTTCTGGCTGATCTCGAAGAGCCGGTTCAGCCGGATCATCTCGACCATGGCCGAGGCCGTGTCCACGCCGCTCTCCTCCACGTGGCCCTGGGCGATGGTGGCCTTCACCGGCGCCGTGGCCTGGCCCGCCGGGTCGAAGCGCAGGTCGCCGGTCCGCTTCAGGGCCCCGGGCTTCTCGAAGGCCGTGAGGGCGATCTGGCCCAGGGCCTGCCCCCCCTGCTGCACGGTGCCGTCAGCATTCACGGTGACGTTGCCCTGCTTGGGGTCCACCTTGATGGGTTGGCCATTTTTGCCCAGCACCGGGGAGCCATCCTCCGCCTGGATCTGGCCGTCCACGCCCATCTGGAACCGCCCGTCCCGGGTGACCCGGTCCCCCTGGGGGGTCCGGACCGTGAAGAGGGCGTTGCCCTCGATGGCCAGGTCCAGGGGGCGGGCCGTGGCCCGGAGGGCCCCCTGCTTGAAGACCACGCCGGTCTCGCCGAAGACCACCCCGTCATTCACGTAGGGGGTGAGGGGCAGGCCCCGCCCGCTGCCGGCGGCCTTGTTGAAGACGGCGAAGAAGGGCTGGTCGGGCTTGTAGCCCACGGTGGCCGCGTTCGCCAGGTTGTTCGCCACCACGTCCAGCTCGAAGGACCTGGCCTTCAGGCTGCCGGCGGCGACGTAGTATCCGGGATCCATTGGGCACCTCTCGCCCAGCGAGCGCTGGGGACGGAGGGATCAGCGCCAAAGGGATGCCAAGTCCTCAGAGGTACGTCCGGGCCCCCACGAAGGCCTTCCGGTAGTAGGCCTCGTCCAGCCGGTCCTCGCAGATGCTGCGGCCGTGGCTGGGGGCGTGGATGAAGGTCCCGTGGCCCAGGTAGAGGCCCACGTGGGTGATGCGCCGCCCGCCCCCCGTGGCGAAGAAGAGGAGGTCCCCCGGCCGGGCCTCGTCCAGGTCCACGGCATTGCCCGCCTCGAACTGTGCCTCCGAGGAGCGCGGCAACTGCAATCCGTTCAGGCGGTACACCGCCCCCGTGAGGCCGCTGCAGTCGAAGCCCCGGGCCGTGGTGCCCCCGAAGAGGTAGGGCACCCCCAGGTAGCCCCGGGCCGTGTCCACCAGGCTGGCCCGCAGGCCCCGCTCGTCCGTGGGCCGGGCCGCTTCCGGAGCCGTCCCCCGGGTGGGGGCCCCCGCCTCCGGCGCCACCACCCAGAAGGCCTCGATCACCCCGGCGGAGGTCAGCGCCTCGCCCCGGGCCCGGGCCTGGGCCTTCGTGCCGAAGTCCCCGAAGCGCACCCGGTAGAGGCCGTCCCGGGAGGCGTAGTAGGCGGCCTCCAGGCCCTGGGCCTGCAGCGTGGCCGCGAAGCGCGCGGCGTTCTCCGCCTTGGCGAAGGCCCCCGCCTGCAGGGTGTAGCCCAGGCGCGGGAGGGGCCGGGCCGCGCGGGGGAGCGGGCGCGCCCGCGGCGCCTCGGGCACGGGGCGCGGGGCCCGGCCGCAGGCGCCTGTCAGCAGCAGGCCCATCGCCACCGATGGCCCCATTCCGAGCTGCCGCAGGAAACGACGGGAAGACATGCAGGGATCCTAGCATCCGTCCGTACAGGGAACCGGCCTCCCAGGGGAGGCCGGTTCCGGGTGGAGCGGGGTCCTACAGCTTCGTGACGTTGGTCGCCTGGGGGCCCTTCTGGCCCTGACCCACGTTGAAGCTCACGCGCTGGTTCTCGTCCAGCGTGCGGAAGCCCGTGGTCTCGATGGCGGAGTGATGAACGAACAGATCCGCACCACCGTCATCGGGGGTGATGAATCCGAAACCCTTTTCGGCGTTGAACCACTTGACGGTTCCCTGAGCCATGTTGTCTACCTATCTTCTTGTCCTGGAATGAGATGCATTGTTCCTTCCAGGCGAGGCAGCAACGCGGTGTGATGCCCGCACGACAGGCGGACAAGACCAAGTGTAGGCCATTTCTTCCGGGAATTTTCAAAAAATCGATTGGACCCGAAAATCGTTCCCCGCGCCGATGACGACCTCCGGGTCGTCACCCCCTACAGCGTCTTGAGGATCGCCTCGCGCTTGGCCTGGTACTCCGCCTCGGTGATGAGGTGCTCGTCCCGGAGCTGCTTGAGGGCGCGCAGCCGCTCGGTCTGGGCCGCGTAGAAGGCCGCGTCCCGGGCCGGAGGCGCCGGCGCCGCGACGGGGGCCGGCGCGCCGGGCTGGGCCGCCGCCATGGGAGCCGCCGCCGGAACCGCGGGCGCCGCCTGCTGGAGCGCGGCCAGCGGGAAGGCCAGCCAGTCGGCCCGCCGGGGGCTGGCGCCGGGGGCCTCGAGGCTCACCCGGGCGGCGGCCGTGCGGGAGCCGTAGGTGAAGGCCGGCTGGGCCCCCTCCACCAGGTAGCGGTCCATGAAGTCCTGCCGGGTGTCGTGGACGATGACGTTCAGGGCGCCGTCCTTCACGAAGAGCCGGGCCGTGACGCCCTGGGCCGGGGCCAGGAGGCCCGCCCCCCGCCGGGAGGTGCTGAGGAGGATGAGGTCCTCGTTCGGCTGGGCCAGGGCGAAGGCCTCGCCCAGGATCTTCGCCAGCACGGGCACCTCGTCCTTGGCGAAGAGGGGGGTGTCCTTCCCGTCCGCCTGGAACCGCACCGAGGCCAGGGCCGCCGTGAGCCCCTCCTTCGCCAGGCGCACGGGCTGGTCGTTGGCGGGCGCGCCGGCCTCGGCGGGGACCCGCTTCACCCAGGTGAAGTTCGCGGGCTGCCACTGCCACTGGCCCGGATCGCCGGCCAGGATCGGCAGGGCCGCCAGGGCCCATCCCATCGTCCGAAACATCCCGTTCATCCTTGGCATGGCGTTCCCCGCTCGAATCTGGATGGAAGAAGGTGCTCCGGGAGAGCTTACCCCCACTCCCCGGCAGCTACACTGGCCTCCACCCCCCAAGGAGTCCGACCATGCGCCGAACGGTGGCTTCCCTGCTCTGCCTCAGCACCGCCCTTTCGGCCAGCGCTCCCGACCGGGACGCGCGGGTGGCCGCCGCCGCCGAGGCCCTGCGGCCCACCCTGGTGGCGGAGCGCCGGGATTTCCACGAGCATCCCGAGCTGTCGAACCGGGAGACCCGCACCGCCCAGGTGGTGGCCGAGCGGCTGCGGGCCCTGGGCCTGGAGGTCCACACCAGCATCGCCCGCCATGGCGTGGTGGCCCTGCTCCAGGGCGGAAAGCCCGGCCCCGTGGTGGCCTACCGCGCCGACATGGACGCCCTGCCCATCCTGGAAACCCACGACGTGCCCTACAAATCCCTGAACCCCGGCGTCATGCACGCCTGCGGCCACGATGCCCACACCACCATCGGCCTGGGCGTGGCCGCGGTGCTGGCGGGCATGCGCAAGCAGGTGCCCGGCACCGTGAAGTTCATCTTCCAGCCCGCGGAGGAGGGCGCCCCGGACGGCGAGGAGGGCGGCGCGGCCCTCATGGTGAAGGAGGGCGTGCTGGAGCGCCCGGCGCCCGCCGCCATCTTCGGCCTGCACGTCACCAACGCCTACGAGGCGGGCACCATGGCGCTGATCCCCGGCTCCATGCTCGCCTCCGTGGACACCTGGTCGGCCACCATCCACGGGAAGATGTCCCACGGCGGCGCGGCGCCCCACAAGGGCATCGACGCCATCTACGTGGCGGCCCAGGCCATCGAGGCCCTCCAGTCCATCCGCAGCCGCCGCGTGGATCCCCTCGAGCCCCTGGTGCTCAGCGTGGGCACCATCCAAGGCGGCGTGCGGGAGAACGTCATCGCCGACAAGGTGGTGATGACCGGCACCCTGCGGACCCTGAGCCCCGCCGTGCGGGCCCAGGCCAAGGCCCTCCTGCAGGAGCTGCTGGAGGGCGTGGCCCGGACGAACGGCGCCACCGCCGAGCTGGCCTTCCAGGCCAACGCCGCCTACCCCGCCACCGTGAACGACCCCGCCCTGGTGGCCGCCACCCAGCCCACCCTGCGCCGCCTCCTGGGCCCCCGCCTCGTCACCGACGCCCGCCCCGTCATGGGCGCCGAGGACTTCTCCTTCTACCAGCAGCGCATCCCCGGCGCCTACCTCTGGCTGGGCGTCACCAACCCCGCCCGCGGCATCACCGCCGGCGTCCACACCGCCGACTTCGACCTCGACGAAGCAGCCCTCGTCGTCGGCGTCCGCACCATGAGCGGCGTCCTCCTCGACTACCTGGAGCGCGGGGCCGTGAAGCCCTGAGGCGTGGACGGAAAAGCAGCCACCGAGTCACCGCAGCGAAAAGCGGAACGGCGAAAGAAGGAACACCGATGAACACCGATCAAAGCTGATGAACACCGATAAAGCTTCAAAAGATTGTTGATATTTGCAAACCATGCCAGATTGGGTGGAAATCGAGTCAGCTTCGTGGCAGGATCGGCACAGAATTTCGGACTTCAGCTTCGATCTGGCATCGGCCATTTCTCAGACATGCACAGTTGGTTGGTCGGCCAAAATATGTCTAATCCTCGATAGGCCCATTACCATGGCGAATGCCCAAGGCGAAAAATCTCCTATTGGTTTCTGGCTTCTCAAGGCATTTGAGGATTATGCAGGTGCGAGGTGTCTCTTACTTAATGATCTTCCCAGTGGTTTTCTCCTCGCTCAACAAGGGGTTGAGAAGATGCTGAAGGCATTTTTGAAAACCGCCTACCCCGATAGGAAAACATTTATCGGAAGCAAGGGCTTGAAGGCCACTGAAATCCGAGTTAACTCAAGCCATGATCTGGTCGCTCATGCGCGTTTAGTTGAAGAATCATTTCCATAGTTAAATCTGAGAATTATTGCTGACTACTACAATCTATTGGAGAACCTGAGTTATTACTTTGATGGCAAATACCCAGATTCTGAAACTTCTTTGATTTCATCCACCACGGCCTGGCTAGTAGATATCGACAGTCTAATGGTCCGATTATCGCTGCGTCTGCCCATCAAAGAATCGATTCGTTGGCGTGTTGGCTTGTGCTATGCAGCCTGGCCGCTAATCCTAGATAACCAACCAGATCCTCCCTGGTCAAAATGGGTCCGAGAGAGGAACGCATCTTTCTTGGCCGCTTTCCTAGAGATTCAATCCATAGTTTCATCGGGGTACTCCGCTGAATACCCTAGCTAGATTGACCCTAGCCTAACCCTCCGCTCAACGCGGACCCCGCCCGCGTTGTCTTTCGATCTCTCTCAACATTCCGCTTCCCCGGCTTCACTAGTCGTTTCGGTGCAGGCATGGCCGGTTAACCGCATTCATTAGGTCGCTTACACACATTTTCGAGGTTGCTAATGGAGCACATAACATATGTCTTGGGAGCTGGGTTTTCTGCAACCGCTGGACTCCCAGTGATGAGCAACTTTATCTCGAAAGCGAAAGACATTTATTATTCCGGCAATTCCAATGGCAAATCTTATGCGGATATTTTTGATAGAATTAATGATCTCTCAAAAATTAAAAACTATTTCCACTCGGATCTTTTTAACATTGAAGAACTACTATCTATCTACGACATGGAGTACGCACTTGCGGGTAAAAGGGAAAATAATGCATTCGCCGAATTCATATTAGATGTCATTCAACATTATAGTTTTAAAGAAGAAAATATCGAAAGAACTTTTCCGGGAAATTGGTATGATTTTATTTTTGGCGACAAAGACCATCACCGAAATATTTTAGCTTTTGTTGCGAACATATTCCAATTAGAGTTTTCAGAAAATCCAGCTACAACTAGGCTTCAAGGCTTTAAATCCATAGTTGTTCCATCAGACATAAAATACTCGATCGTCTCCATGAACTACGATGCGCTACTCGAAACTGCATTGACATCTTTCAATCGCGATTTCCATTCCAACCATGCTTTCACAAAATTAGATTTTAATATTGATTGGTCAAATCCAATGCTCTATAAGCTTCATGGAGACATTGAAAACAATACAATAATTCCTCCAACCTGGGCTAAAAATATCGACAAACAAATGTTAACCATCTGGAAAAATGCATTTAATTTGATTAAGAGCAGTACGCAGATTCGCATTCTGGGCTATTCGCTCCCCATATCAGACACATATTTTCAATATTTTTTAAAGGCAGCTATTAGTAATAATCCATATCTAAAGTGCATTGATGTCGTCTGCAAGGATGCAAACGGCTCAGTAAAATCAAGATATAAAGACCACTTCTCCTTTAGAGATTTTCGATTTCAGACTGGAGATTTGGCAGATTATTGTAAGCCTCTTTGGGCGAATGTTCACCCCGGTCATTTTGCACGAAATGCACATATTTTATGCAATGCCCTTGAATCCATACATATGGCATTCATGGCCCAACAGTGATCCAATCTGCGGCCTAACTCTCCGCTCTACTCAGACCACGCCTCTATAATATCTTCCGCTCTTTTTCTTCATTCACCATCCTTGGCTCCGCTCATCGCCTCGGTGCAGGGGGGGGTGACCTTTCTTCGTCCTTGAACCTCTTTTATCGGTGTTCATCAGCTTTTATCGGTGTTCATCGGTGTTCCGCTTTTCCACGCTTTGACGCTCACTGCGCCTCCGGCATGGGTCGGTCGCCCTGGCGGGTGGTGTGGCCTCTCTCGGGGACGAGGTTTTTGTCCGGCGTTCAGCATGCATTCAGTCGGCCCGGCGAGGATGATGGTCTCTTCGGAAATCCCGACCCAGCCCCGGAGCCCCCATGCGAAAGCTCAGGATCATCGAACACATCTCGCTGGACGGGGTCATCCAGCATTCGGCGGATGACGACGCCTTTCCCTACAGCGACTGGACCGTGCCCTATCGGACCCCGGAGGGCCGGGAGGCCATGCTCGCGGCCTATGGCGACGCCTTCGACCTACTGCTGGGCCGGCGCACCTACGACCTCTGGTCGGGGTTCTGGCCGAAGGCGCCGAGCAGTCCGATGGCGGATGCCCTCAACGCGGCGACCAAATACGTCGCCACCCACCGCCCGGACAGCCTGGCCTGGGGCCCCTTCGAGGGCCTGGGGCCGGACGCCCTCGGGCGCATCCGCCACCTCAGGTCGCAGGACGGCCCGGACCTCATCCTCTCGGGCAGCTCCACGCTGACCTCCCCGCTGCTCGAACAGGGGCTCGTGGATGAAATCCTGCTGGCGGTCTATCCCGTCCTGCTGGGCACGGGGAAGCGCTTCTTCGCGGAGGGAACCCCGCCCCGCGCCTTCGCGCTCGTCCGCACCCAGGCCCTGCCTTCGGGCATCCTGCTCACGACCTACCAGGCCGCCGGGCCGCTGAAGCAGGGATAGCGACCCGTCCCGGACCCGCGGCACCGCCCGCCGAGCCTTCCGATCCCCACCAGCCACCCGATCCACCCGCCAGGCCGTGCGAGGGCCCCATGACCCGTCGAGACGTCTCCAAGCTGCTGTTCACGACCGTCTATCCCCTGTATGTGCAAAAAGCCGAACGCAAGGGGCGGACCAAAGAGGAAGTCGATTCCATCATCTGCTGGCTGACGGGCTACGACCGCAAGCAGCTCGCCCTTCACGCCACCGTGGCCATCGATTTCCAGACCTTCTTCGACCAGGCGCCCTTGATCCACCCCAACAGCGCCCAGATCAAGGGAACCGTCTGCGGGGTCCGGGTCGAGGACCTCTCGGATCCCATCGAACAGAAGGTCCGGTACCTCGACAAACTCATCGACGAGCTTGCCAAGGGCAAGGCCATGGACAAGATTCTGCGTCAGTGACCCTCCGACCCCTGCCCGGCCCTTCGACGCTCGGCCTGGCCCCTCGCCCAAACCAGCCACCGCAGCAGCGCCTTCCCGTCTCTCTCAACCTCTCTCAACCTTCTGCCTCACCGCCTTCGCGCGTTGACGTGGCGCGGGCGGGGCCGGCTCCCTGCGTTCGTCAGGCCTCCTCACCCGAGGGCATATGCCAATCAGGTACCACATCGACGCCGAGTCTGGAATCCTCACTGTGAAATGGCAGGGAGAGGTTTCCCTCCAGGATCTGGCGCGCCACTGGGACACCCTGCTGAGTGACGACGCCTTCCCTGGAATCTCCCTCGCGATCACGGACTTGAGGGAATCCACGTTTGCCTTCTCGAGTGCTGAATTCTGGAGAACCATCGACAACCACTATCGAGACCCCATCGAGCTCAAGCCGTTCAAGGTCGCCATTCTTGTGGCCAACGAGAACCATGAAAGGCACGTCGGAATCTGGCGGGCCCTCGTCCCCAGGACCGTCACCGTGGGCCTTTTCCATGACCCCACGCACGCGGCGGCGTGGCTCCAAAGCGACCCGGATCCCGAGCCCATGGGATGACCTGGCCATCCCCCCGGTAGCCGTTGCACCGGACCCTCCGCCCTCCCTGGACTCCCTTTGCCTAGTCGGCCGCTCTCTCCCTGTCCCGCACCCCGAGGCTGCTCCCCGTTTCGGGGCGGGCGGTCCCGCAGGCTTCTTCCTCCGGCTTCGCCATGCTTCCCGAATCCTGCGCGATCGTAGGGGCCCTCATCGGCTCGCTGGGCGGGTGCTACTACCTGGTCGAGACGCTCGTGGGCAGGGCCCAGCCGAACCGCATCACTTGGCTGCTGTGGGGGATCTTCCCCATGGTCATCTTCGTGGCGCAGCGGGCGCAGGGCGTCGCGGGGGTGTCCTGGGCGTCGTTCGTGGCGGGCCTGACGCCGCTGCTGGTCGTCGCGGCCTCCTTCTTCAACCGGAAGGCCTACTGGAAGAGCGAACCCCGCGACTACGTCCTGATGGCGGCGGCGATCCTGGGCCTCCTCCTGTGGGCCCTCACCCACCAGCCCAACCTGGCCCTGCTCTTCTCGCTGCTGGCCGACGGGCTGGCGAGCCTCCCCACCCTCCTCAAGTCGTACCGCCATCCCCGGTCCGAGAGCTGGGTGGCCTATGCGGTCAGCGCCCTCGGCTTCGGCATCAGCCTCCTGTCGGTGCAGACCCACACCTTCGAGACCACCGCGTTCGTGGCCTACCTGTTCCTCCTCAACGGCACCCTCGTGGGCCTGGCCTCGCGGGGCCGCAAGGCCGGACAGGCCACCGGCGTCCTTCCCTGAGCCCAGCCCCCCACCGGTCGGGCCTCCCCAGTCCTTCCTCCTGCGTTATCGGTGTTCATCGGGGTTCCGCGTTTCGAGCGTGTGGCGCTCACAGCACCTCCAGGACGGGCAGGTTGTCCTGGCGGGTGGTGCGACCCCGGACGGGGACGACGTCGCCGACGCGGAAGGGGCGCTGCCGGCGCTTGAGGACGGGGGGGAAGGCGACGGCTTCGGCGAGGCCGGTCTCGTCTTCGAAGGTGACGAACTGCATGCGCTGGCCCTGTTCGGTGGCGACATCCTTGTCGGCGACGACGAGCGCCCAGAAGCGAAGTTCTCGTCCGGGGGTTCCACGCTCCGCTCCGCTGCGCGCATACCCCCGGGCCCCCGCGCCCGGGTCCGGCAAAGCCGTACCCGGGCTTGTGCGGTACCCTACGTCGGCGGCGCGGTCGGGGCCGCCGCCCTTGCGCACGCGGGCCAGGGCGGCGGGGTGGACCTCCAGCGTGAGGCCCATCGTCGCCAGCTCCAGGTCGGCGCGGTCGAAGGGATCCGTGGGCCGGGGGCGCACGCCGGCGGGGACGCCCCCCAGCCGCGCCCACATGAGGCGGGTGCGGTCGCCATCCGGAGCCCAGCGGTCGAAGGCCCCGGCGGCGCAGAGGGCCTCGGCGGTGGTCACGGAGAGGGCCGTGCGGCCCAGCAGGTCGTCCAGGTGCGCGAAGGGGCCGTGCCGCTCGCGTTCCTCCAGCAGGGCGCGCACCTCCGCCTCCCGGGCCCCCTTCACCTGCAGGAGGCCCACGCGGACGCCCTGCTCGCCCTCGGCGGTGAAGGCCCAGGCGGAGGCGTTGGCGTCGGGCCCCCGCACCACCAGCCGGTGGCGGCGGGCGTCGCCCAGGTAGGCGATGGCGGGGTAGTAGCCGCCCTGGTTGGTGATGACCGAGGCGAAGAACAGGGCCGGATGGTGGGCCTTCAGCCAGGCGCTCTCGAAGCTCACCTGGGCGTAGCTGGCCGAGTGGGGCTTGCAGAAGGAGTAGCCCGTGAAGGTGCGGATCATGTCCCAGGCCTCGTCCACCGTGGCCTGCCGCACGCCGCGCTCCGCGCAGCCCCGGCGGAACCGCGCCTCGAAGAGGGGCAGCTTCGCCTCGCAGTCGGGCTTGCCCAGCAGCTTGCGGAGCTGGTCGGCGTCGTGGTGGCTCCAGCCCGCCAGGGCCACGCAGACCTTGATGACGTCCTCCTGGTACACCAGCACGCCGAAGCTGTCGGACAGTAGCTCGTTGAAGACCGGATCGCCGGGCTCCCAGGCCTCCTCGCCCCGGCTGCGCTTCACGTAGCGGTCCACCCAGCGGTAGGCCGCCGGGCGGATGAGGCTGGAGTGGATCACCAGGGTCTCGAAGTCCCCCTTCCCCACCCGCTGCTGGAGCTGGCGGGTGGCGGGGCTCTCCACGTAGAAGACGCCGATGCTGTCGCCGCGCCGCAGCAGGTCCTGGGTGGCGGCGTCGTTGCGCGCATGGGTGCCGGCATCGGCCGGCACGACGCTGCCCAGCACCTCGTAGGCATCGCGGATGACGGCCAGACTGCGGTTCCCCAGCAGGTCGATCTTCACCAGGCCGTAGTTCTCCACGCCATCCTTGTCCCAGGTGGTGGTGGACACGCCCTCCTTGGCGGGCGCGGGCTGGAAGGCAGCGTGCTCCCAGAAGGGGCCGGGCGTCACGACGGTGCCGCCGGGGTGCACGGAGAACTGGTGGAAGTGCCCCGTCAGGGCCGCGGCCTGGCGCAGGATCACGTCCCAGGCGGGGTTCTCCGCGGCGCGGTCCAGGCCGCCCTCCCAGCCGCGGACAAACCGGGCCAGCTGCTTGAGCTCGCTGTCGGGCCGCCCGTGGGCCTGGGCCACGGCCCGCAGGGCCCCCTTGGGCTTGAAGAAGGCGTGGTTGGCCACCATGGCCACCCGGTGGCGGCCGTAGCGCTCGAAGACCTTCTGGATGACGGCGTCGCGCTCGTCCCAGGCGAAGTCGATGTCCATGTCCGGCGGATCCTTCCGCTCCTTCGTGAGGAAGCGCTCGAACATGAGGTTCGTGGCCACGGGATCCACGTTGCTGAG
>Ga0079306_1001303_pt1 | contig 17089 bp, 12 predicted proteins | sample Methanotroph_Enr_FD_79181 | JGI IMG/M metagenome (GOLD analysis project Ga0079306, IMG submission 79181) | Enriched soil microbial communities from Old Woman Creek wetland in Ohio, USA - Methanotroph_Enrichment_5 | ecosystem: Environmental > Terrestrial > Soil > Wetlands | place: USA: Ohio...
CCTCCTCGAAGGACACGATGTCGGCCAGGAACCCGAACTCGCGGGCGATCTCCTTGGCCATCTCGGTGTCGAGGGGCTGGTTGATGGTGGCGAAGACGCCGCGGTGGAGCAGCTTGGCGACCACGTCCTTGGCGGGGCGGTTGCACTTCTCGGCCAGTTCCTTCACCGTCACGCCCTCGGACAGCATCACGATGCCGATCTCGTCCTGGACGTACTCCGTGGCCACCTGCTGGGCGCGGGAGCGCGGCTGACGGAGCTTGAGCTCCATCTCATGCTCTTCGCGGATCTGCTCCTTGGTCTTCTTCTTGCCGTGCTGGGCGCCACGTCCGGGGCCCTTCTGGCTGTTCGGATCGATGGGGCCCGCGGCGGGCAGCGAGGGACCGCGGCCAGGGCCGCCGGGGCGTCCGGGGCCGCCGGGGCGGCCGGGACCGCCGGGGCGGCTGCCGGGACCGCCGGGGCGGCTGCCGGGACCGCCGGGACGGCTGCCGGGACCGCCGGGCCGGCCGCCGGGGCCGGAAGAGGGCCGGGCGCCGCCCTGGGGGCGGGGCTGGGGCAGCTGGATGTAGCGGGCCGGCTCCTGGGGCCGGGGCGTCGGAGGCGGGGTGTCCGAGGTCTTGATGCGGGAGAAGCCCTGGTCCGGCCGCATCTCGGTGATGGCGGGCGGAATGTAGGGGCGGCGGGAGGGCTGCGGGGCGGGGGCCTCGTGGCGGACCTCGCCCCGGCCGGTGTTGGTGGCCATGGGCAGGACGGCCCGCTCCTTCTGGGGCATGCCGGAACGCTGCACGTTCGAGGGCGCGGGGGTCTGGCCCGGACGCTGGACGATGGGCCGTGCGCCGGCCTCGGGCCGGGGGCCCGGGCCCTGGGGGGGGCGCGGCGCGGCGGGAGTGGCGGAGCGTGCGGGGGGCAGCTGGATGTAGCGGGCCGGCTTCTCCTCGCGGGGGGCGGGCGCGGGCACCGCGGACACCTTCAGGCGGGAGAAGGATTCCGGGGGCGCTTCGGGCCGGGCCGGGGCCGGGGCCGGAGCCGCGGCTGCAGGCGCCGGGGCCTCGGAGACAGGAGCGGACGCGGCGGCCAGCGCGGGGGTCGGAGGGGCCGGAACAGGGGCGGGAGCCGGGGCGGGCGCCACCGCAGTGGCGGGTTCAGCCGGGGGCTCGGGGGCCGGGGCCGGTTCGGGCCGGGGCTCGGCCTTCTTCACCAGCACGGCGGGAGCCGCCTTGGGCGGCTCGGGGGCGGGTTCGACCCTGGGGGCCGGGGCTTCGCGGCTGGTCTTCACCACCTTTACGCCGGCCGAGGGCTTGTGGAGGGCCAGCGGGGGCGCGTCATCCGCGCCTTTGTGCTTGCCCTGGAAGGCCCGGCGCAGCTTGTCCGCCTGGTCGTCGGTGAGGTTGGAGCTGTGGCTCTTCCCCTGGAGGCCCAGACGCTTCTCACAGGCCTCGATGACCTCCTGATTGGCGACTCCGAGCTCTTTGGCGAGTTGGTTGATGCGCAGCATGTAAGGGGCTTACCTCGGCCTGGGAATGTGGGAACGGGAACCGGCTGCAGGACTCCAGCCTACTCCCCGAAGTGCGCCTGCACGGCATCGATGAGACGGAAGACCAGATCCTGATCCATGCCTTCCACCTGCATGAGCTGCTCGGCGGTCACAGTGTAAAGGGATTTGGCGTCGGGATAGCCGGCGGCGGCGAGACGGTCCGCCAGGGCGGCATCCAGGCCCTCCACGGCGGGGAGCTCGGAGAGGAGCACGGAAGCCGGGGCGGCGGGGGCCTCCTCGGGGGTCCCGGCCGCTTCCGGCAGGGCCAGGCCCATGGCGACCTCGGCCTCGCGCCGCTTGTCGGCCTCGCTGCGGACGTCGATGTTCCAGCCCGTCAGCTTGGCGGCCAGGCGGACGTTCTGCCCGCGCTTGCCGATGGCCACGCTGAGCTGCTCGTCGTCCACCACCACCTCCACCCGGCGCTCCTCGGGGTCCTTGATGGCGACCCGGATGGCCTTGGCGGGGTTGAGGGCGTTGGCGATGAACTGCGAGGGCTCGTCGGAGTAGCGGACGATGTCGATCTTCTCGTTCTTCAGTTCGCGGATGATGGCCTGGACGCGGCTGCCCTTGAGGCCCACGCAGGCGCCCACGGGATCCACGTCGGGATCCAGGCTGTGGACGGCCACCTTGGCCCGGTCGCCGGCCTCGCGCACGCAGTTGCGGATGACCACGGTGCCGTCGTGGATCTCGGGCACCTCGTTCTCGAAGAGCTTGATGAGCAGCCGCGGATCGGTGCGGCTGACCTGCACCTGGGGATCCTTGGCGCTGCGGTCCACGGAGATGATGACGACCTTGATGCGCTGGCCCTTGTCGAAGCGGTCGCCGCGCAGCGCCTCGCTGCGGCGCAGCATGGCCTCCACCCGGTCGATCTCGAGGATGATGGCGCTCTTCTCGAAGCGCTTCACCTCGGCCACCACCACCTCGCCGATGCGGTCGGCGAACTCGGTGAAGATGCGGTCCCGCTCAGCTTCGCGGACCTTCTGCACCAGCACCTGCTTGGCGGCCTGGGCGGCGATGCGGCCCAGCTGGCTCGTGTCCTGGGGCAGCCAGAGGGTGTCGCCCTCGGCGGCCTCGGGGTTCAGCTCCTGGGCCTCCTTGAGGCTGATCTCCAGGTCCTCCTCCTCCACCTCGGCCACCACCTGCTTGAGGGCGTAGACGTGGAACTCGCCGGTCTCCCGGTCCATCTGGGCCTGGAAGTTGCCGTAGAAGTCCTGGGCGTTGAAGAACTTGTCCGCGGCCTTGGCGAGGGCCTCCTCCACGGCGAGGAAGACGTCCTCCTCGGGGATCCCCTTCTCGGCGGCGATCATCTTCACGCTGTCGAAGAAACTCGTGGCGACGGTGGTCATGTCAGGCCTCCTCTTCCTCGACGGCGCTTGTCTCTACGCCGCCGGCATCCGGTGCTTCGGTGAAACGCCCCTGCAGGTGCTTGGGCTTGGGGGTCTTGCTCTCGTCAAAGGGGGCCAGCCGGGCCTTCTGGAGGGCCTCCAGGGGCACCTCCTTCAGCACGCCGTCCTCCTCGAGGGTGAGGGTGGTGGCGGTCACGGGGCCGATCCACCCCTTGAACCGCTTCTGGCCGTTCACGGGCTGGAGGGTCTGCAGGCGGCAGAGCCGGCCGGCGAAGCGGCGGAAGTGGTCCGCCTTCACCAGGGGGCGCTCCATGCCGGGGCTGCTCACCTCGATGCCCACGTGCTCCCGCAGGTCGGGGAATTCCACGTCCAGCCAGGCCAGCAGGCCCTCGTGGGCGGTGGTGCAGTCGTCCAGGGTGACCTTGCGGCCCGAAGTCTCGGCGTCCGAGTGGTCGAGGTAGAGCCGCAGGATCTCGTCCCGGCCCTCCCGGGCCAGCTCGACGCAAAGCAGCTCAAAGCCCAGCAGGGCCAGCTGGCGTTCGAGGGGGGCTTGGAGCTTCTTCAGGTCCAACGGGACTCCAGGGGGACAACAAAAAAGGTGGGACGAACCCACCCAGTCTTGACGCCCGGGGGCGTCATGGCCGAATTGAATGGAAAGTCTAGCGCCCCTTGCCAGGAATCTCAAGGCGGAGGAATTGGGGGCATCCTGGTGTCCAATGGAGGGGGAGGCCGAACATGGCGACCATCCTGGACGGCAAGGCACATGCGGATCGGATGCTGGAGCGGATCCGGGAGGGCGTGCAGGCCCGGGCCGCCCGGGGGCTCAGGGCGCCGGGGCTGGCCGTGGTGCTGGTGGGGGACGACCCGGCCAGCCAGGTCTATGTGCGGAACAAGACCGCCGCCTGCGCGAAGGTGGGCATCCGTTCCCTGGAGTTCCGCCTCCCGGCGGACACGCCCCAGGCGGACCTGGACGCCCTCATCGACCGGCTGAACGCCGATCCGGAGGTGGACGGCATCCTGGTGCAGCTGCCCCTGCCCCTGGGGCTGGATTCGAAGCGCGCCCTGCACCGCATCAGCCCGGCCAAGGATGTGGACGGCTTCCACCCGGTGAACCAGGGGCTCCTCCTGGAGGGCCTGCCCGGGCTGCGGCCCTGCACGCCCAGCGCCTGCATGTCCCTGCTGGCCCACCACGGGCTGGCCCTGAAGGGCCTGCGGGCCGTGGTGCTGGGGCGCAGCGAGATCGTGGGCAAGCCCATGGCCCTCATGCTCCTGGAGCAGCACGCCACCGTCACCATCGCCCACAGCCGGACCCGGGATCTGCCGGCCGTCTGCCGAGAGGCGGACCTTCTGGTGGCCGCCGTGGGGAAGCCGGGCCTGGTGGAGGGTTCCTGGATCAAGCCCGGGGCCGTGGTGGTGGACGTGGGCATCAACCGGGTGGAGGACCTGAACCTGGGCCACCGGATCTTCGCGGCGGAGCCGAAGAAGCTGGAGACCCTCCGGGCCAAGGGCTCGGTCCTCTGCGGCGACGTGCGCTTCGGCGAAGCCATGGAGGTGGCCTCGGCCGTCACCCCCGTTCCCGGCGGCGTGGGCCCCCTCACCATCGCGGGGCTGCTCACCAACGCCCTGCAGGCGGCGAACGGCTAGGGAGCTAGAACCGCCAGACCAGGTCCAGGTCCAGGCGCCGGTCGTTGGCCGGCAGCGGGGCGTGGGCGCCGTAGTAGGGCTGCAGGATGGGGTAGCGCACGTTGCCGGCGTTGAAGACCGACAGGCGGGCCTCCGTGCCTTCACCCAGCCAGCCGTTCCAGGTCAGGGCGAGGTTCGCCAGGAGGCGGGCGGGGGCCGGGGCGCTCTGGATGAGGTTGGGCAGGAGCTGGTCAGGGGGGATGCCGGACTGCGCCGAGGCCGGGGTCTGGCCCTCCCGCGTGGAGGCGTAGAGGAGGCTGGGGGCCACCTGCACGGGGCCGAACCGGACGTAGCCCCCCACGTTGACCTTCAGGGGGGAGATGCCGAGGAAATCCTTCCCGTCGCTGCTGAGGAAGAAGGGATCGACGTGCCCGTCGGGCCGCGTGTAGCCGAGATTGGCGTAGCCGCCCCAGGTCTCGTGCCGGAGGTCCAGCGTGGCCTCCACCCCCTTCGAGTGGGTGGAGCCGGCATTCACGTAGTAGATGCTGTAGTTGTCCAGGCCGAAGGAGATGGAGCGGGTGACGCTCATGCGGTAGAGGTTCAGCCGTCCCACCACCGTCGGGGAGAAGCGCCAGCCCAGCTCCAGCTCGCGGCTCCGGATCAGCTCCGGCTTCAGGACGCCCCGGAACGCGAAGAAGGTGCTGTAGGTCTGGAAGAGGGTGGGATTGCGGAAGGCCTCGCCGTAGAGCAGCTTCGCGTTGAAGCGGCCCGTCGCATAGGTGAGGCCCATGCGGGGGGCGAAGGCGTGGGAGAGGTCGCTGTCCTCGTAGCGCCCGCCCGCGGTGAGCCCGAAGGGGCCGGACTGCTGGGTGTACTGGAAGTAGGCGTAGCGGGTCTGGAGGGTCAGCTGCGGCACCAGCCGGGTGGGATCGCCGGGATCGCGGAGGGCCCCCTGGCTCTGGAGGTCCACGCTGCGCTCCCGGTCCTGGATGGTACCTCCGCCCACGAGGAGCGTGCCCGGGTAGGGCAGGTCCCAGCGCAGGCCGAGATCGCCGGTGGAGCGGCTCCGCTCCGTGCCCGAGTGGTTCACGCCATTGGAGTTGGCATCCTGGGGGTAGACCGATCCGCCGGTGTTCTCCAGCTGTTCCAGCCGGGCCTCGAGGGTCAGGCTCTGGGCCAGGGCGAAGCTGCGGTGGACCTGGACCCCCTGGATGATGCGCGAGGCCGTCCCCAGGGTGCCGGGCGCCAGACCCGGGATCACCGGGTTGCCGTTCCCGCTGCCCCCGCCGTCCACCTGGGCCAGCTGGAAGGCGGTGCGGACGAGGTGGATGGAGGTCCCGAGGGCATGGACCTCCGCGAAGAGGTTGGTGACCTCCCGGCGGCTGTTCCCCTTGTCCTGGGGGAAGCTCTGGCCGGTGAGGAAGGTGTCCACGTAGGGCTGCCGGCTGAAGGGGGTCGACTGGTAGCCGACGTTGAGGGACAGGCCCACCCCGTTCGCGAATTGGCCGTTGGCCACGAGGAAGCCGCCGCCCCCGGTGTTCCCGGCGCCCAGCGTGGTGGTGCGGAGGGTGAACCGGCCGCCTTCGGGATCCTCCGCGGAGCGGGTGATGAGGTTGATGACCGCGGCCCCGGCGAACTGGCCGTAGACGGCGCTGCCGGGCCCGCGGATGACCTCCACGCGCTCGATGAGCTCCGCCGGGTAGTTGCCGTAGTAGTCCACGTTGCCGTTGTGGAGGGGGCTCACCTGGATGCCGTCCACCATGAGGAGCACCTTCCCCTCGTGGGCCCAGATGCCCCGCTCGGAGAGGCCGATGAGGGCTGTGCCGTCGTCCCCGAAGTCGAAGCCCGGCAGGACGCGCAGGATGTCCGCCAGCTCGCGCCACCCGTAGCGCTCGATGTCCGCGCGCGTGACGACGTACACGGCGGAGGGCGCCTCCTCCTGACTCTGCTGGAGGCGGCTGGCGATGATGACGGGGGTGTTGAGGAGCCGGGTGAGCTCGTCGGGCGGGGCGGTCTGGTTGCCCGCCGGTTCCTGGGCCGCGAGGACCAGGGGCAGGAGGGGCAGGAGGAGGGCCGGACGGCGGGACACGGAATCTCCTTGCGCAAGGCAACAAGGCTGTTTTCGGCGGGAGGGGCCTCGACATGAATCCCGACAGCCGGCCGGAACCCCGCAGCCTCCAGGAAGTCAAGGAACCGGCCCGGGAATCCGAAACCGGAGATACCCCCAGTGCCAGGCCCTCCAGGTTCCCGCGGGGCGCACCGACCCTGCCATCCTGAGTGTCCTCCCTGATCCGAGCCCTTCTGATGAGTCCCTGGTCGTCCCGTGACCCCGCCAGCCGAGCGTTCCTCGAGCCGTCCCTGAGGCGCGTGGCGGGGTGCGCGATGCTGGTGCCGGGGCTCCTGTGGGCGGGCGCCGCCGGTCCCGCGGCCCCTGCGCCCGAATATGCCGTCAAGGCCCAGTTCCTGGTGGAGATCCTCCCCTACGTCCAGTGGCGTCCCGAACCTCCCGCCGGAGCGCGGCCCTTCGTGATCGGGGTGTTCGGGCGCTCCCCCTTCGGGACCTACCTGAACGACTATGTCCGCGGCCGGACGGTGCGGCGGCAGGCCATCCAGGTGCGCTACGGGGACCGGATCCAGGATCTGACCGGCTGCGACGTGGTGTTCATCTGCCGTTCCGAATCCAGTGGCCTCGGCGCGGCCCTGGCCTGGGCCCGGGGCCGGCGGATGCTGACGGTCGCGGACGATGAGCGGGCCATCCGCCAGGGCGTGATGCTCTGCTTCCTGATGGACGGGCAGTTCGTCCGGTTGTTCGCAAGCCCCGAGGCCGCCGCGGCCGAGGGGCTCGTCTTCAGCTCCCAGCTGCTGCGCATCGCCCGGATGCCGGGCGCCTCCCGATCGGCTCCCTGATGCAGAACGCGCTCACCGAAACCCCCTCGTTGGCCCGCCCCCGGTCCTCCATCCGGCGCAAGGCGGTGGTCCTGGTCCTGTTGACGACGGGCCTGGCCCTCCTGCTCGCGGCCCTGGGCTTCCTGGGCTACGAGGGCTACGCCTCCCGCCAGTCGGCCGCCCAGGACCTGCGGGCGCTGGGGGAGATCATCGCCTACAACGCCACGCCGGCCGTGGTCTTCCACGACGCCGGCCCGGCCCAGCAGATCCTGGACGGCCTGCGGGTCCATGGCCACATCACCCGGGCCCGCATCCAGATGGCCTCGGGCGAGGTCCTGGCCGACTTCCCCGCGGGAAGCCCGGACCGCGGGCCCTGGCCGGGGGGTGAGGCAGGGGACCGGGTGTGGTTCTCGCGGGGCCGGGTGGAGCTGGCCCAGCGGATCCGCAGCGAGGCGGGCGTGCCCGTGGGCCTGCTCTTCCTGGAATCCGACCAGGCCGCCCTGGCGGATCGGCTGGCCTGGGCCAGCGCCTTCTCCTGCTTCATCCTCGGCCTGATCGGCCTGCTGGTATGGGCCATCCTGCGGCGCTACGGGCGGGTGCTCACCGATCCCATCCTGGAACTGGCGCGCACCGCCTCCGCCGTCTCCACCACGCGGGACTACAGCCTGCGGGCCCAGGGGCGCTCGGACGACGAGCTGGGGCTGCTCGTCCAGGCCTTCAACGGGATGCTGGAGCGGATCCAGGACCAGGACCGCCGCCTGGCAGAGCACCGGGAACACCTGGAGGTGCAGGTGGCCACCCGCACGGCGGAGCTGGTGCGCACGAACAACGAGCTGCTCATCGCGAAGGAACGGGCCGAGGTCTCGAACCGGGCCAAGAGCACCTTCCTGGCCAACATGAGCCACGAGCTGCGCACGCCCCTGAACGCGATCCTGCTCTACAGCGAGCTGGTGCGCGAGGACTCGGAGCGGGAGGGCCACGCGGGGATCCTCCCGGACATCCGGCGCATCGAGTCGGCGGGGCGGCACCTCCTGGATCTCATCAACGACATCCTGGACCTCTCCAAAATCGAGGCGGGGAAGATGACCGTCGCCCGGGAGGCCTTCGAGGTGCCGGCGATGATCCGGGACGTCCTCGCGACCGTCCAGCCCCTGGCCGCGAAGAACGGCAACGCGCTGGAAGCGGACATCGACCCCCACGTGACGACCCTCACGTCGGACCCGACCAAGCTGAAGCAGTCCCTCTTCAACCTCCTGAGCAACGCCTGCAAGTTCACCCGCAAGGGCCGCATCACCGTGAAGGCCGTCCTGGGCCCCGTGGCCCCGGGCGGCGCGCTTTGGCTCCACCTCAGCGTGCAGGACACGGGGATCGGCATCCGGCCCGACCAGCTGGAGCGCATCTTCAACGAGTTCATCCAGGCCGAGGAGACCACCAGCCGGCAGTTCGAGGGCACGGGCCTGGGCCTGGCCCTCAGCCGGAAGTTCTGCCAGATGCTGGGCGGGGACATCCGCGTGGCGAGCGAGGTGGGCAGGGGCTCCACCTTCACGATCCTCCTGCCGATGGAGCAGCCGGAACCGCCGTCCCCGACCCTCTCAGGACCGGTGCCGGTCCTGCGTGACACGGACGGGCGCGGGCAGGTGCTGCTCATCGATGACGACCCGCACCTGCTCGACGCGCTCTCGCGGATCCTGGCAAGGGACGGCTTCGGCGTGGCCACGGCCCAGGACGGCCTGGAGGGGTTGCGGCTGGCCCGCACCGATCCGCCCGACCTGGTCGTGCTGGACGTGATGATGCCGAGGATGGACGGCTGGGAGGTGCTCAAGGCCTTCAAGGCGGACCCGGCCCTCTCGGGCATCCCCGTGGTCATGCTCTCCATCCTCGAAGAGGCGGAGCGGGGTCTCGCCCTGGGCGCCATCGACTACCTCTTCAAGCCCGTGGACCGCGCCCAGCTGTCCCGGGTGCTGGACAAGCACCGGCCCGCCCAGCCCCCCTTCCGGATCCTGGTGGTGGAGGACGACGTCCCCACCCAGCATGCCGTCCAGCGCCTCCTCCTCTCCGAGGGGTGGGAGTCCTGGCCGGCCCTCGACGGGCGGGAGGCCCTCCACCGGATGGAGCCAGAGGTCCCCGGCGTCATCCTGCTGGATCTGATGATGCCCGGCATGGACGGTTTCGAGTTCCTGGCGGAGAAGCAGCGCCGGCCGGAGTGGGCCGACATCCCCGTGGTGGTCCTCACCGCGAGGGACCTCACCCCCTCCGAGCGGGAACGCCTGCGCACGGCCCAGGTGAGCGCGGTGCTGCAGAAGGGCCTCTACAGCCGGGGCGAGCTGGTGGAGGAGATCCGGAGGGCCGTGCGGCGGGGGCTGCCGCACGCGGACGGGCGGGGGCAACCATGAGGCGGATCCTGCTGGTGGAGGACAACGAGATGAACCGGGATGCCATCTCCCGGCTGCTGGAGCGCCGGGGGTTCACCGTCCTGACCGCCGCCGACGGGGCCGAGGGCGTCCGCCGCTGCCTGGAGGAACGGCCCGACCTGGTGCTCATGGATCTGGGGCTGCCGGTCCTGGACGGCTTCGAGGCCACCCGCCGCATCAAGGCCGACCCCGTCACGGCGGCCATCCCCGTGGTGGCCCTCACCGCGCGGGCCCTGACTTCGGACCGGGATGCCGCCCTGGCAGCCGGGTGCGTGGACTACGACATCAAGCCCGTGGACCTGGCCCGCCTGGTCGGGAAGATCAGGGCCCTCCTGGGCGACGAGGCGACCTCATGACCCCTGCGCATCCGGCCCGCATCCTGGTGGTGGACGACACCGACTTCAACCGCGAGGTGATGACCCGCATCCTGGAGCGGGACGGCTACCTGGTGGAGACCGCGGAGGACGGCCGGGAGGCCCTGGACAAGCTCCAGACCGGCACCTACGACATGGTGCTCCTGGACGTGATGATGCCCAACGTGGATGGCATCCAGGTCATCGAGGCCATGCACGGGGACGAGCGGCTCCGGCGCCTCCCCGTGGTCATGCTCTCCGCCCTCAATGAGCAGGAGAGCATCGTCCGGTGCATCCAGCTCGGCGCCCAGGACTACCTGCCCAAGCCCATCAACCAGCAGCTGCTCAAGGCGCGGATCCAGGCCTGCCTGGAGAAGAAACGCCTCCACGACCTGGAGCAGCAGTACACCCTGAGAGTGGAGTCCATCAGCGCCCAGCTCCAGGCCGCCAACGAGCAGCTCCGGCGGGCGAACCAGCTGAAGACGCGGTTCCTGGCCACGGCGGCCCACGACCTGAAGAATCCCCTCGGCGGGCTCCTCCTCCTGGCCGACCGCCTCCGCATGGACGCCGAGGCGGGGACCCAGGGCGCCGCCATCCCCGGCCAGGCCCGGCGCATCGGGGAGGTGGTCCAGCGGATGCTGCACATCATCAACAGCCTGCTCGACACGGCCGTGCAGGAGATCGGCGAGGTCACGCCGAAGTTCGAGCAGGCGAACCTGGGGGACCTGGTCCACGAGGTGGTGAAGGCCAACGAGCCCTATGCCGCCAGCAAGGACATCCGGCTCCACTACCACGAGACCCTGGGCGGCGCCTGCTGGGGGCGCGCGGATCGCCTCCGCCTGGGCCAGGCCATCGATAACCTCGTGAACAACGCCATCAAGTACTCCCCTCTCGGCCGGAACGTCTGGGTGGAGGTCGCTCCGCGCGTGGCGGGCGGGGAGGAACGGGCGCGCATCGAGGTGCGGGACGAGGGGCCCGGCCTCACGGCCGAGGACCAGGCCCAGGCCTTCGGCCTGTTCCAGCGCCTCTCGGCCCAGCCCACGGGCGGGGAGTACAGCACGGGCCTGGGTCTCTCCATCGTCAAGCAGATGGTGGAGCTGCATGGCGGCGGCGTCGCCATCGACAGCCACCCCGGACGGGGCGCCAGCTTCATCGTCGAGATCCCCCTGCATTCCGGCCCACCGGGGGACTGATCCCGGGTTCAGCCTGCCGCCCGCAGCCTCCGGTCCACCGTTCTAGGGACAGAGCCCGCCGTCCACGTTCACGATCTGGCCGCTCATGTAGCTGGCCCAGTCGGAGCAGAGGAAGGCCACCACGCCGGCCACCTCCTCGGGCTCGCCCTCCCGCTTGAGGATGGCGGGGGCCAGCATCTCGCGCCGGACCTCCTCGGGCACGTCGGCCGTGAGTTCGGTGTGGATGAAGCCGGGGTTCACGGCGTTCACCAGCACGCCGAAGGGGGCCATCTCCCTGGCCAGGCTCTTGGTGAGGGCCATGACCGCGCCCTTGCTGGCGCCGTAGTTGGTCTGGCCGGCCTTCCCGATGATGCCGGTGGGGCTGACGATGTTGACGATGCGGCCCCACTTGCGGGCCATCATGCCGCGCACGAAGGCCTTGGTGGCGTAGACCGTGCCCCGCAGGTTCACGTCCATCACCTCCTCCCACTTCTCGTCGCCCATGAGGATGAAGGGGCCATCCTTGCGGGTGCCGGCGTTGTTCACGAGGATGTCCACCGGGCCGAGCTCGGCCTTCACCCGGTCGGCGCAGGCCTCCAGCTCCGCCTTCACCCGCACGTCCGCCAGCACGGCCATGGATTTGCGGCCCAGGCCGCGGATCTCCTCGGCGACGGCCTCCGCCAGGTCCAGGTTCGCGCGGGCGTGGACAGCCACATCCGCGCCCCAGCGGGCCAGTTCCACGGCGATGGCCCGGCCGATCCCCCGGGACGAGCCGGTGACGAAGGCCGTGCGGCCGAGCAGGGGGGGATGGTTGAAGGGCATGGCGTGACTCAAGCGCAACGGATTAGGATGCACCAGGGAGGAGAGCATGTCCAAGGATCTGGTGAGCCCGGACGCCCTGGAGGCCTTCCTGCGCGTGCATCCCGAGTGGGTGGCCCAGGGCGAGGCCCACGGCCTCACCCTGCGGCGCCGCTACGCCTTCTCGGCCTATCCCCGGGGCCTGGGCTTCGTGGTGGCCGCCGCCGAGCATGCCGAGCGGGTGAACCACCATCCCGACCTGACCCTGGGCTACCGCTGGGTCGTGGCCGTGCTCACCACCCATGTGAGCCGCGGCCTCACCCAGCGCGACCTGGACCTGGCCGAGGCCCTGGACCGCCTCTACCAGGAGCACATTTAACCGACCGCCGGATCGCGGAGCGCCCTGCGGGGCAGGGCGACGAAGCGAGGATCCGGCGAGGGAGGCTCCATCGCTGCGAGGCCGGGGCCGAGCAGGAGGCCGCTCCATTGGGAGCGGCCGTCCGGTGGAGGTTATGCCACGGGACCGCCGGATCGCGGAGCGGGACGGCGCGCCTACTTCAGCTCCACGGGCGACCCGCTGGGGGGCACGCGGTTGAAGCGGTCCTGGAGGGAGCGGGCGCGGTCCAGGTTCGACACCTCCGGATGGCTGGGGTCCGAGCCCACGAATTCCGCCAGTTCGATCCACCCGTGGCTGGGCGGGGGCGCCTGGAACCCCCTGAGGAGCCGCGTCCGGAGATCCACGAGGTAGAAGGCGAAGGCCTCGGTCCGGCGGTTCCCCGGGGGCAGGAAATCCGCCACCTCCACCGTGGCCCCCGGCACGCCCCGGCGTGGCGCCGGCGGGGCGGATCGGGGCTCCCCGGCGAAGAGCAGCCCGTCGAAGCATCCCGGAGACACCAGGTGGATCCGGGCGGCGGGGTCGCTGCCCAGGTCCGTCCGGAGGTCCAGTTGCAGGTCCGGTCGCGCCGCCAGGAAGGTGGTCGCCAGGAGGGGAAGGGCGGCGCGGAGGAACATCAGAAACACAGGATGACGGATTCCGCCCCCGGGTTCCTCACGGTTTCCGGGGCTTCGGCTTGCCGGGGCGGAAGGGCGCCTTCTTCCCGGGGGCCTGGGCGCCCTCGCGGCGGGGCCGGTCGGCGGGGCCTTCGCGGCGCGGACCCGCGGAGCGGTCCCCAGGCTTGGAGGTGCGGTGGGGCCGGTCCTCGGCGCCTTCGCGACGGGGCCGGGCCGGGCGGTCGTCGCGGTCGAAGCTGCGGCGGGGGCGATCCTCGGCGCCCTCGCGACGGGGGCGGTCGGCGGGGCCCTCGCGGCGCGGACCTGCGGGGCGGTCCCCGGGCTTGAAGGTGCGGCGGGGCCGGTCCTCGGCGCCTTCGCGACGGGGGCGGTCGGCGGGGCCTTCGCGGCGCGGACCCGCGGGGCGGTCCCCGGGCTTGAAGCTGCGGCGGGGCCGGTCCTCGGCGCCTTCGCGGCGGGGGCGGTCGGCGGGGCCTTCGCGGCGCGGACCTGCGGGGCGGTCCCCGGGCTTGAAGGTGCGGCGGGGCCGGTCCTCGGCGCCTTCGCGACGGGGCCGGTCGGTGGGGCCCTCGCGGCGGGGCCGGCTGGCCGGGCGCTCCGCGTCGCCGGCGCCCTCGAAGCGACGGGCGCGGGCCGAGCGGTCCAGCTTCCGCTCGCGGGTGATCTTCGGCTTGAAGATCCCCTCCTCCCCGCGGAGTCCCTCCGAGGCGCGGGTGAGGCGGGACTGGGTGCGCAGGACCTTGAGGGCCGCCTCCATGTCCGCGGGCATGGGGGCCGTGACGGTGACCTGCTCGTCTGTGACCGGGTGCCGGAAGCCCAGCAGCTCGGCGTGGAGGGCCTGGCGGTCCAGCATGGGGCTCTCGGTGCCGTAGACCTGGTCCCCCAGCAGGGGGAAGCCCCGGTCCGCGAACTGCACGCGGATCTGGTTGCGGCGGCCGGTCTCCAGCTTCACCTCCACCACGGTGTGGCCGGGCAGGCGCTCCACCACGCGGTAGTGGGTCACGGCCTCCTTGGCGCCGGGGGGCATGCGCTTGCCGCCCGCGCCCTTGCGCTCCTTGGCCACGGACATCTTCAGGGACTTGGCGTGCTCGATGAGGTGGCCGGCCAGGGTGCCGCTGTTCTCCGGCAGCTCGCCCACCAGCACGGCGCGGTAGACCCGCTGCAGCTTATGGAGCTCGAAGAGCTTCTTCAGGCCGTGGAGGGCTTCGGGGGTCTTGGCGAAGACCAGCACGCCGGAGGTGAAGCGGTCCAGGCGGTGCACGATGTAGAGCTGGAAGCGCTTGAAGCCGCGGCGGCGGTAGGACTCGGTGATGGCCTCGGCCAGGCTGGGCTCGCCGCCCTGCTCGGCGGGCACCGTGAGGAGCCCCGCGGGCTTGTGGACGAAGAGCAGGTGGGTATCCTCCCACAGCGTCTCGAAGGGGCCGGACTGGAGCTTCTTCGCGGGGGGCATCACCTCGTAGGTGCGGTCGGGATCGAAGGCCACCTTCACGGTGTCGCCGGCCTTGAGGCGCACGCCGTAGGATTCCGCCACCGTGCCGTTCACCGTGATGCAGCGGCCGTCGATGAAGCCCTTGGCCTGCCGGTGGCTCACCACCAGGATCCGGTGGACCTCCGTGGCCAGGGCCGCGCCCTCGTGTTCCGCCTGCCATTCCCGTTCGATGCGCGCCATGGGGGCCTCCTGCGCCCCGCGTCCTTCAAACGCCGGGCAGCCTTCCAGCAGACCATGGGAAGGCCCCGGCGCCTAACGAAAAAAGGGAGCGGCCTGGGCCGCTCCCTTTCCGGTGCCCGGGGTGCGGGCTACTTCTTGTCGGCCTTGGCGAAGTCGCCGGCCACGAAGACGGAAATCTTCGTGGGGTCGAAGTGCTTGTGGAGGGCGGCCAGGATCTGGTCGTTGGTGAGGGCCTGGACCTTGCGCTCCAGGTCCGCCTGCCAGGCCATGGTGCGGCCCAGGTAGAGGTTCGAGGCGAGGCGGCCGGCCAGCTCCCGGTCCTGGGCACGGCTTGAGACCTGGCCCTGGAGCCAGGCGGCCTTGGCGTCCTTGATCTCCTGCTCCGTGAAGCCCTTGTCCAGGGCCCGGGCGATCTCCTCCTTGAAGGCGACCTCCAGCTTGGCCAGGTTGGCGGGGTTGTAGATGGCGAAGGCGTTCCACATCGCCATGGCATCCTGAGACTGGGCGTTGAACTGGGAGCCCACACCGTAGGAGAGGCCGTCCTTCTGCCGGATGCGATCCGCCAGCCGGCTGCGGAGGGCGCCCCCGCCCAGCATGTAGTTGCCGAGGAGCAGGGCCGGGTAGTCAGGGTCGGTGTCCGCCAGGGGCATGGCGAGGCCGGAGACATAGAAGGCGTTGGCCTTGTCAGGGGTCTCGAGCTTCACCTCCACGGGCTTCACCGGGACGTAAGCGACGGGCATGCGGGCGAAGGCCACGGGGGCCTTCCAGGCGCCGAAGAGCTCATCGATCAGCTGCTTCGTGCCCGCGGGATCCACGTCGCCCACAATGGCCAGGTCGCCCGCGCCGGCGCCGTAGAAGGCGTCGTGGAAGGCCTTGAGGTCCTCCACCTTGGCGGCCTTCAGCTCGGCCAGGGACTCGTCCACGTTCTCCGGGTGGCGGGGATGGCCCTTGGGATACTTGGCATTGAAGTGCTGCAGGAAGGCCTGAGTGGCCTGGAACTGGGGCTCGGACTTCTGGTATTCCAGGCCCGTGACCTGCTCCTTCACCAGCGTCTCCAGCTCGGCGGCGGGGAAGGCCGGGTGCTGCAGCACCTCGGCCACCAGCTGCATGACCTCGGGGAAGTGCTTCCGCTCGGTGGTGATCATCACCCGGGCGTTCTCGGCGTCGCCCATGACCATCACCTGGGCCTTCAGCCGGTCGAAGGCGTCCTTCAGCTCCTGCCGGGTGTGCTTGGTGGTGCCCCGCATGAGCATGGCGCCCGTGAGCTCGGGCGCGGCGCCCTTGCCGAGGAGCGCCTGCTCGCTGCCGAGGTGCAGGGTGAGGGTGGCGCTCACGGACTCGCCCCGGGTCTTCTTGGCCAGGATGGCGGTCTTCAGGCCGGAGGCGGTGGTGAAGGTCTGGGTGCGGGCGTCGATGTTCGCGGGCGTGGCGTCGAAGGCCTCGCCCTGGGCCACGACCGCCTGGCCCTGGTAGCCCTTGAGCATGGCCTCCACGTCCTTCACGGCCGGGATCGCCGTACGGTCGGGCTTGGCCGTGGGGATGAACTCGCCCACGGTGCGGTTGCTCTCCTTGAGGTAGTTGGCGGCCACCGCGTCCACCTGGGCGGGGGTCACGGCCTTGATGCGGTCGCGATCCAGGAAGAAGAGGCGCCAGTCGCCCTGGGCGATGTACTCGCTGAGGGTGATCCCCAGCCGGTCGCTCTGGTTCATCACCAGGTCGAAGTTCTTCAGGAGGCCCGCCTTGGCGCGGTCCACCTCCTGGGCGGTGAAGGGAGCGGCCTTCGTGTCCTCGAGGACCTTCAGCATCGTCCCGCGGGCGTCGGCCAGGTTGGCGTCCTTGGGCACGGCGGCGCCGAAGAGGAGGAAGCCGGGCTCCTTGGTCTCCCCGTAGTAGGGGAACACCATGGCGGCCTTCTTCGCCTCCACCAGGGCCTTGTAGAGGCGGCCCGAGGGGGCGTCGGTCATGATGTGGCTGAGCACGTTGAGGGCGGCGCCGTCCGGATCGGAGCCGGCGCTGACCTTGTAGGCGGCCATCACGGCCTGGATGTCGCCCACGCGGCGGACGGTGACGGAGCGCTCGCCGTCCTGCACGGGATCCAGGGTGTACGTGGTCTGGATGGTGCGGGTGGGGCGGGGGATGGCGCCGAACCGGGCGTTGATCTCGGCGAGGGTCTTCGCGGGCTCGAACTTGCCGGCCACCAGCAGCACGGCGTTATCGGGCTGGTAGTAGGTGTGGTAGAAGGCCTGCAGGCGCTCGATGTTCACATGCTCGATGTCCGAGCGGGCGCCG
>Ga0079306_1001304_pt1 | contig 17068 bp, 16 predicted proteins | sample Methanotroph_Enr_FD_79181 | JGI IMG/M metagenome (GOLD analysis project Ga0079306, IMG submission 79181) | Enriched soil microbial communities from Old Woman Creek wetland in Ohio, USA - Methanotroph_Enrichment_5 | ecosystem: Environmental > Terrestrial > Soil > Wetlands | place: USA: Ohio...
AGCAGTCCGGCGCCCTTTTGGTACGCAACCGCTACCACCCCGAGTACGCGGACCGGGTCGCCTTCGCGGCCCTCTCCCCGGTTTCCGACAGCCACGGCGGCGAACGGGCCGCCTTCATCGGCCGCAACCGCAGCCTTGCCAACCCGGCAGCCATGGAACTCAGTCGGCTGTCCAGCAGGGTAGGTGCCGGGCTCGACCCCTGCGCGGTACTCCGGGTCACCCTGGAACTCGCCCCGGGCGAGCGGCGCGACCTCACCTGCATGCTGGGCCAGGCCGGCTCGACCGAAGCCGCCCGGGATCTGGTGCGGGCCTACCGGGAGGACCCGGCCTTCGAGGGGGCGCTGCAGGTCACCCGGAGCTGGTGGGATGAGCTGCTCGGCACCGTGGAGGTGCACACCCCGGAGCTTGCCGCCGACCTCCTGATCAACCGCTGGCTTCAGTACCAGTCTCTGAGCTGCCGGATCTGGGGACGCTCCGCCTTCTACCAGTCGGGCGGGGCCTTCGGCTTCCGCGACCAGCTGCAGGACGTCATGGCCTTTCTCTACGCCCGACCCGAATTGGCCCGCGCCCAGATCCTGCTGGCCGCCAGCCGGCAGTTCAAGGAGGGGGATGTCCAGCACTGGTGGCATGAGCCGGCAGGCGCCGGCATACGCTCGCGCATCTCCGACGACCTCCTGTGGCTTCCCTACGTGGTGGCACACTACGTCAGGACCACCGGCGACCTGGAAATACTGCGCGCCGAGGTGAGCTTTCTGAACGCGCCCGTGCTCGCGGAGGACCAGCACGAGGTGTTCTCGCAGCCCGAGGTCACCTTCGAGCGTGCCAGCCTCTTCGAACACTGCCGGCGCGCGCTGACCCACGGGCTGACAGTCGGCCCCCACGGCCTTCCCCTGATGGGGACCGGCGACTGGAACGACGGCATGAACCTGGTGGGAGCGGGGGGCAAGGGTGAGAGCGTCTGGCTGGCCTGGTTCCTGTGCGCCACCTTGCAGGGGATGGCCGAGCTCTCGGAGCTGCTCGGCGAGGCCGAGTTGGGCCAGAGCTACCTGGAGGACCGCTATGCCCTGGTCCAGCGGGCGGAGCAGGCCGGCTGGGACGGGGAGTGGTACCTGCGCGGCACCTTCGACGACGGCAGTCTCTTGGGGTCCGCAACCTGCAGCGAGGCGAGGATCGACTCGCTGCCCCAGTCCTGGGCCTGGCTTTGCGGCGCGGCCGACCCGGGGCGCGCCGAACAAGGGCTGGAATCGGCCTGGCGCCACCTGGTGCACCAGGATGAAGGGCTGGTACTTCTTTTCGAGCCCCCCTTCGAGCATGCCGAGCCTTCGCCGGGATACATCAAGGGGTACCCACCGGGGGTGCGCGAGAACGGCGGGCAGTACACCCATGCCGCCCTTTGGATGGCCATGGCCCTGGCACGCAAGGGTGACGGCGACCGTGCGGCCGAGCTTTTGCGCATTCTCAATCCGATCGAGCACGCCCGCGACGCCGAGTCCGCCTGGCTTTACGGGGTGGAACCCTACGTGGTCGCCGCCGACGTGTACCGTTTGCCGGGACGGGTAGGACAGGGTGGCTGGTCCTGGTACACTGGATCGGCGGCCTGGATGTACCGGGCCTGGATCGAAGAGGTGCTGGGCCTGCAGGTCAGGGGCGCCGAATTGCGGGTGAATCCGGTCATTCCCGCGGCCTGGGGCGGCTTCAGCATGCGCTACCGGCACGGCGAGACGCTCTATGCGATCCAGGTGGAGAATCCCGATGCCTGCCAAAGCGGCGTCGCCTGGGTGGAGCTGGACGGCCAGCGCCTGGTCGATGGCGTGATCCCCCTGGAGCGCGGTCTGGTGCAGCACCAGGTGGTGGTGCGGATGGGGGCGGGCAGCTGAAGGTTTCACAGGCAACTGCCGCGGACCAGATAGCCTGACCGGGTTCGCCGGGGCAGGCGCAGTCGAGGATCTTATCGGATAATTGTGCTTCTGAAAGCTAAGGAGAGGATCATGTCGTTGGCGAGATGCAGTAAAACAACAATCGGGGGTCTATTGCTGCTTCTGACCTTATTTCTGGGAACAGCCAGCGCAATCAGTGACCTGGAATCCCGGCGCATCGACTACCTGATAGCCGCGGTGGAACAGCTCCGGGGAGCCAAGTTTGTCAGAAACGGCAAGGAATATGACGGGAAGCAGGCCGCCGAACACCTGCGCCTCAAACGTAAAAACACCGAGAGCAGAGTGCAGAGCGCCGAGGATTTCATCAGGGTCTGCGCGACCAAGTCGTACCTCTCGGGGAAACCTTATCTGATCAGGTTCTCGGATGGGCGCCAGGTGCCCAGCTCCGAATTTTTCCAGAAGCTGCTGAGCGAATACCGGCCAGTTGACAGTAACCGGCGCTGACCGGATCTACACGCAGCAACCGGAGACGGGCGCATCGCCCGTTGGCGCCAGACCCAAGGACCTTCGGCTATGGTTCCCTTCAAAGGGACACGATAGCGGAAGGAGATGTTTTGGCGCCGGATTTCGGGGGGATTTGATTCTGCTGCGAACCTCTACCCATTGTGGCACCCGGCCTGAATCCCGCCTCCTTGCGAAGACGGGACTGAGACCGGTCGCCATAATACGTTAGCCGTGAGAGCCGGGGTGGATGGGGCAGGCGATAAGGCCGGGGCCGGGCCTATTTGACAGTCAGGGCGTTCTTCACCGATACGACACCCTTCACCCGCGCGGCAACTTCTCCTGCCTTGATGGCGTTCTGCTCCGAATCGACAAAACCGCTTAACTGAGCTTCTCCTTTGTAGGTTTTGACGTTGATCTGCAAGGTTTTCAACGAGGCCTCGTTGAAAATGGCAGCTTTCACCTTGGTGGTCATTACCGAGTCGTCGAGATACTGGCCGGCGGTTTCCTGTTTCGGATCGGCGGCCCAGCAAACGGAGGCGGACATCAGCGCGGTAAAGATCAGGACCTGCAAGCTGCGAGATAGTTTAACCATGATCATTCTCCTTTTTTCTGTTGTCGGCAATCCTGCCTCTCCGAGTTGAGGAGGCAGTGACCGCCCGCTGTTATTTTTTACCGCTGTAAAGTTCTGCCTTGATGGCGTCCAGTGCGGTCACGACCGGGCGCAGCGAGTCCTTCAACGTTTCGCGGTCCTGCACGGTTTTTTTAGCCACCGGATCTATGGTTTCAACCCCACTCGGGGTCAGGTCGGTGGAAAGGAATTTCTGGATTTCCTTGAGGCCGGTAAGATAGGCACGGTAGGCACCTTTGATTCCTGAGCCTGCCGCCGGGACTTGGGCGTAGATGGTGGCCAATCTGGTACGGCGCTCTTCGCTAAGCGCCCGGATCTCAGGATTAGTAAAGCTATCGCCCTGCTTTTCCCACTCCGCGAAATATTCTTTGCTGTTGGCCTTCATCTCATCAATGCGTTTCAGCGTCCTGTTGCCTTCATGCTCGAGCTTTACGACATGGTCGGAATAGGAATCGAAGGATTTCTTCAGGTCCGGTTTTTGCGCCATAACCAGGGTGTCCAGCGAGGAACCGGTGGCATCGATCTGGACCACCATTTTCCTGATCTCGCTGTCTACTTCCTGAATCGAGTTAGTCGTTCTCACCGATCGATCCATCCCGGTGGTAGCGCAGCCGCCCAAAAACGCGGTGCTGAATAGAAGAAACATGGTGGAAACGGCAAGTGATGATCCCCTGAGTTTCATGTGGGCTCCTGTGCTTTGAGTGGTGGGTACGCCTTGGCTATCTGATTTGCAAAGGCTCGGCCAATCACACTTGCGACCTTAAAACCCCGTACTGGCGGCTTAATACAGTATCTTAGTCCGGGTCATGATGTACGTTAAATCGTTATAGCTGCCACATTTGACAGAAACCTCATCATGCTGAGGGCTCATGGGGTGTGGCAATTTTTTATCATCCACACCTAATGAATCAAAAGGCACCAAAGAAAACAACGCTCAGCGTGAACGCCGCGGGCCTGCAATCCGCCGGTCAACTGTGGCATGGACGCCTACATCTCGAAGCCGATCGATTTCCATGCGTGCCTTCGGCTGATCCATTCGACCCGCAAGAAAAAACGGCTGAACCGTTTCCGGTTCAGCCGTCATTCCTCAGCTGTTCTTCGCTTGTTCCTTCGCCAATTGTCGGTGACGATCTGTTCTCGCGTGGTTTCATGGTGTTACCCCTGCTTCCTCCGCATCATGCAATATTCCCCTCTTGTTTGCAATTTTAAGACGACAAAATGCAACACGGGCCTCTTGTGCGGTATTTTGAAGACGTAAAAAACAGCATTGCCCTCTTGTTTTGCATTTTGGAGCTATCAAAAACAACATTGCCCTCTTATGCGGGAATTTGGCTGGGCAAAATGCAGCATTGCCCTCCTATGCGGTATTTTAGGGCGACCAAATGCAAAACTGGCCTCTTGTTGAGCAATTAAAGACGACCTCACGCAATTTTGCCTTCTTCTGAAACAATTTAAGGCGATCTCGTGCAATTAAGCCTCTTTCATCGCTCAGTACGTCGTTACTTTCCCGTTCATGGCCGAAGGAGAGGCTGCAGGTGGGATCGGCGAGAAGGATGCACCGAAGATTGTCCCATTAAAACGCCCCGGCAACGCCAAGACCGAGCGTGGTCTCGACATTACCGGGGCGCTGGGAAATCACCCGGGTGTAGTACTTCACGGCGTCCCACTCAGGAGAGTCCGATTTGGCTACGTAACCTGCTTCAATTGGACGTGCGAAGGAGCGAATGCGTGGAGCCCGGTCTCGTTTCGGGACCGGTGGCGTGATGGGGCATTCAGGGTTGGGATCAACTTGGCTAACATCCTTTTCGGAGTGGGTTCAGGAACCTAGAAAGAAGTGGTGTCGGGGTGTCGTCCTTCGGTTCACCTTTGACAAAAATAAGGGATGGCTATATAGTGCGGCTTAATTTGTGACTAGTACATCCGCTCACATTAGACCAACCGGCACTCTGATGTGGCACTTTCAACAGCGCAGAGGGAGGATAGTGAGAAAACGACCATCCCCCTAAATTTGCACGCGTGGTCATGGCCACCATCAATGCGGGGCTCTATGCTGTGTCCGCTGCTGCAGCGCGCAAACTCCTGGCCTCTCCGCAGGCCGCAGCGACGCTTCAATCTTTCAGGCGGCTCTCTTCTTTCGGCCGCTGGTGTGTGGGCACTGCTGGCGAAGCGCCCTACGTGAAATGCAACCCTTCGATCGAGCGGACGTCTTTGAGCTAACTTCGCCCGCCCTTATGTCCAACGTTGGCGCGTTAATATCTGGCATGAGAGGTAATCGTAGTCATGAAGACCCAGTATTACACCGCATCAAGTCTGGATGGTTTTATCGCAACCGAGGATGACTCGTTGGAGTGGCTGTTTCCTCTTGCGGATCTGAAGGACTCCAGCTATCCAGACTTCATTGCCGGGGTCGGCGCATTGGCAATGGGGTCCGCCACCTACGAGTGGGTTATCCGCCATTCGGACAAGGTTGCGGCCGAGACCGGATCTCCTTGGCCGTACACCCAACCTGTCTGGGTATTCACAAGTCGCGTACTCCCGGTTATAGAAGGTTCAGACATCAGGTTCGTGAAAGGTCATGTGCGCCAGGTTCACAATGAGATGCGCGTGGCGGCCGGGGAAAAGAATATCTGGATCGTCGGGGGGGGAGACTTGGCTGGTCAGTTTAATGATGCAGGTCTTCTGGATGAACTCATCATCCAAATTGGCTCAGTTACCCTGGGCAGAGGCAAGCAACTGTTTCCACGTCGTGTTCTGAGCCCAATCCTGCGCCTTATTTCTGTTCGCCAGATGGGGGAGGGCATGGTTGAACTGCGGTATGAGGTGGCCAAATAGCACCGCCTAACAATCCGCTGCAGGTGACCGACCCTGGAGAGAGAAAAGGGGTCAGGCTGAGATGGCTAAGCTGACGGAAGCACGTGAGAGCATGTGAAAGCTGAATAAGCAGATGGAAGTAAGCGGAAGGCCGAGATAGCCGAAGCAAGTTGAACAAAACCGATGGCCAACCAGAAAGGCAGGAGCAGTCTCCGCGGGCTAGTGAGAGCGGATAAGAGCCTAAGAGCCGACGAGAGTTGAGCCGCTCCGCTGCTCAGCCCGGTGTTGAGCCAAAGAAAAATGAAGGTTGCAGCAATGGAAGGGAGTGTTCCCTTGTCCGATGATCCGGCGGAACTTTTTGACCAGTTGTACCGCAAAAACAAGGAAATGTTGTTCAAGCTGGCTCTGGGGCTCACCGGGAATCGCCACGACGCTGAAGAGATAATCCAGGAAACATTTCTCCGAGCATTTCGTTCCTTCCGTGATTTTCGAGGGGAGTGTGCATTTTCCACCTGGACGTATCGCATTGCCATGAATGTTGCCAATGATTACTTGAGGCAGCGATTCAAGTTTCCTGTTCCTGCGCTTACTGAGGATCTTGGCTATGCGCTCGAAGAAATCCTCGACGCCAATCCCGCCAACAATCCTGAAACCGAACTGCTCGCCAATCAGATCAGAATCAAGTGCCTGCACAGCTTGACGGAATGTTTGCCTCTCGAACAGCGCAAGGTGTTTTGCTTGGCTATCACCCTGGGCCTACCCCACAAGCTCGTCGCTGAAATCCTCCAATGTTCTGTCAGTTCGGTAAAAACCGCCTTGCATCGGGCAAAGGCACGATGGTTTGGCTACATGGAGGACCGGTGTCAGCTGATTAACAAGTCCGGCTCCTGCTCGTGCAAGCAGTGGGTTCGCTTCGGACTGTCGCAAGGGTGGATTACCCCGCAGGCAGCAGCCGCTTCGCCTCCTCCGAATACCATGCAGGCCAGGGAAGAAATCAGTGAGCTGAAGGCACTGCGCACCCTCTACCAGAGCACCTGCCAGGAAACTGCCGACCAAGCGTACGCGCAGAGGCTTAGGAACGGGATAAGAAATAAGGAATGGGCAATTTTTTCCTGATCCATTTGTAACCTTTTGCCGCCGGTGCCGTCTAACCGACAGAAACCACTTGAGGAGGCAGAGGATATGACAACAAAAGACACACAGTGGGGAACGAAGCAGGGCGACAATTTCAGGTCTTTCACAGTACGGTCCAATGGTCGTATGGTTCGCGGCCTCGAAGCAGGCGAAGGGCCACTGGTCATAGCCCTGCATGGCTTTCCCGACCTGCCAATCTCCTTTCGCAACCAGATTCCGTTGCTGGCGGAGAAAGGTTGCCGGGTGGTCGCCCCCTGTCTGCGTGGCTACTCCGAGTCGGATACACCGTCCGACGGCCCTTTTGAGGTCGCCATCCTGATTCAGGATCTGCTGGCGCTGATCGATCAGCTGTCGGACCAACCGGTCGTCCTCCTCGGCCACGATTGGGGCGCCTCGGTGGTGCGTGGCGCGGCGATCATGGCGCCGGAGAAAGTCGCGAAGATTGTCTGCATGTCTGTTCCGACTGCCGGGAATTTCGGGCGGGCGTTGTTAACCAATCCGACCCAGCAGCGGCGCTCCTGGTACATGTATTTTTTCCAGTTGCCGCTCGCCGAGATGGCTGTGGCTCACAATGATTTTGAGTTCATTGAACAGTTATGGCAGGAGTGGTCGCCGGGCTGGCACTGTCCGCAAGCGGTCATGGCTGAAATAAAGGTGGCGTTCCGAAATCCTTCAATGCTACGGGCGGCTTTAGGGTATTATCGTTCCCAGTTCAGTCCCGCTCTTCAGCGGCCGGATCTGGCCTATATTCGGAAGCGTTTGAGCGATCCCATATCAGTTCCGGCAATGCACCTGCATGGTGCTAATGACGGCTGTATTGGCGCGGAAACTACTGCAGGGATGGAAAGTGCCTTTCTCAAACATTTTGAAAATCATATCATCCCCTCTGCCGGGCATTTCCTGCATCAGGAGCAACCGGACATTGTTAATCGCCTGATCATAGGTTTTTTGAACAAACAACTGAGCTGACGGCGTCGCTCAACCGTCGGGTGCTCCTGTTTCCGCCATAACTAACTGTTTTCACATAAAGCATACCTAGAGTATTTTTGCCAAGATTCTTACATTTTGGTGAAATGTACCTCTATTCTCTAATAATCTTAAAAAATAAAGTTCTTGCACTTCTAACTAAGACGAGACGCTGGTCTAACCTGCCTTATGACCTGCTCAATCAGGCTATCTCCAAGTTTCTCTGCTTTTACGTGTGACCTCACAATAATCAATTCTATCCCCAAAAACATCCCCGTTCTCAAGCCTTGCGCCGCAACTACATAAATGCACGTGATTGTTGGATGAGTTTTACCCCTGTTTTTGTCAGAGGGGCCGGTACCGGCGCATCTCAACGGGGTATCGGCGGTAGCTCTTATGGCTACACTCCGGTGTTCCACCAAGCAATTTCTTCATGGTTTTCTCCAGATCAGCGGCCAGACGTCCTACACCGAGTAGGCGGATGAGTATGACACCGACAGTCACGCTAAGGGGTACATGCGACCGGAAGAATGAGGGGACGCCCTGCCCAAGTACAGATAGTGGCGTGTCCGAAGCTAAAGGAAAAAATAACGCCTGGTGACTTTTGACACAACAGTCCTTGATTTGCATTTTATAAGCTTCGTGGTTAAATTAACAAATATTAATGGTTCCATGGAAAGACTCACGCGAAGGAGGAGAGTAAATTACACAAAGTAAAGCTTTCTTGCTGCCAGGAGGGTTCTCATGGGGAAATTATTCGATGATGCAGATGTCAAAGATTCCCGAGCGAAACCAAATTTGACACGAATACTGGAAGAGCGGGGGGTTTCACGTCGCGATTTCATGAAATTTTGCACGGCGATGTCGGCAGCGCTGGCACTTCCGGTAACATTCGCCCCGAAGATTGCCCAGGCACTCGACGAGGTGCAGCGTCCCACCTTGGTCTGGCTGGAGTTCCAGGATTGCGCCGGAAATACTGAATCACTCTTGCGGGCTGCGAATCCAACTGTGGCGGAGATCATACTAGACATCTTGTCGGTCGACTACCATGAGACCATTATGGCGGCGGCCGGGAAGCAGGCGGAAGAAGCCCTTGCAAAGGTTATTAAAGAACAAAAAGGCAAGTATATCGCGGTAGTGGAAGGCTCCATTCCCCTTAAGGATGGCGGTGTCTACTGCTGTATCGGCGGCCGGGCCGCCGTGGACATCGCTCGTGAGGTGTGCGGCAACGCCTTTGCCACGATCACAGCCGGCACCTGCGCTGCCTACGGCGGAATTCCGGCTGCGGCTCCCAATCCGACTGGTGCGGTTGGAGTCCGGGATGCGGTCCCTGGGGTGACGGTGCTCAATCTGCCCGGGTGTCCTCTTAATGCGGACAATCTGACGGCGACTATCGTCCATTTCCTGGTATTCGGCAAGCTTCCCGTCACCGACGGCCATGGCCGGCCGCTCTTTGCCTACGGCAAAAGAATCCATGACAACTGCGAACGACGAGCACACTTCGATGCCGGCCAATACGTCGAGCAGTGGGGGGACATTGACCACCGGAAGGGACACTGTCTCTACAAGATGGGGTGTAAGGGGCCAGAGACCTACCACAACTGTCCGGTGCAGAAATGGAACGAAAAGCTCAGCTGGCCGGTCGGCGCCGGGCACGGCTGCGTCGGTTGTTCGGAGCCGCAATTCTGGGACACCATGACCCCCATTTATAAGCGTCTTCCCAATGTGCCAGGTTTTGGTGTTGAGGCCACGGCCGACAAGATCGGAATTGGCCTCGCCGTGGGAACCGCTGTGGCCTTTGCGGCCCATGGAGTGATCAGTGCATTCCGTCATAAGGACGACTCAGAAGGGTCAAAGGAGGATTGATACATGGCCAAGATCGTCATAGACCCGATTACCAGGATAGAAGGACATCTCCGTATCGAAGCGCAAGTGAGCGGCGGCGCTGTAACCGACGCCTGGAGCAGCAGCACCATGTTTCGTGGGATCGAAACGATCCTCAAAAACAGGGATCCTCGCGACGCCTGGTATTTCACCCAGCGCTTCTGCGGTGTCTGTACCACGGTGCACTCCATCGCTTCGATCAGGGCAGTGGAACACGCCCTCAACATAAAGATTCCTCCCAATGCCGAACTGATCAGGAACATCATCATCGGCATCCAGAACGTTCAGGACCACGTGATTCACTTCTATCACCTGCACGCCCTTGACTGGGTCGATATCACCTCCGGACTCAAGGCGGACCCGACCAAGACTGCGGCGCTGGCGGCCTCGATCTCCGACTGGCCGCTCAATTCCCCCAACTATTTCAAAGCGGTGCAGGACAAGCTGAAAGCCTTCGTTGCCAAGGGAAGGCTCGGCCCCTTCGCCAATGCCTACTGGGGGCACCCCGCCTACAAACTTCCCCCCGAAGCGAATCTTATGGCCACCGCCCACTATCTGGAGGCACTGGAGTGGCAGAAGCAAGTCATCAAAATTCACGCGATTCTTGGAAGCAAAAATCCCCACCCCCAGACCTTCTTGGTGGGTGGGATGGCGATCCCGATCGACCCCGATTCGCAGAATGCGCTCAACGCCGACAAACTAGAGGAGATCAAGCGGCTACTTGTCAAGGCCAGGGAGTTCGTCGAGAAAGTCTATATTCCCGACCTATTGGCGATTGCCTCTTTTTACAAAGAGTGGGCGACCATAGGCGGTGGGGTCGGTAACTACCTATCCTATGGGGAATTTCCCGATGCAACGGGCCGGAAGTGGCTGCCGGCCGGGGTTGTCGTAGGCAAGGATCTCGCCAAGGTATATCAGGTTGACCAGGAGAAGGTGGCGGAGTACGTGGATCATTCGTGGTACGAATATGCGGTTGGACCGGGCAAGGGACTCCATCCCTGGGCAGGAGAAACGAAGGTAAAGTATTCCGGACCAAAACCGCCCTACGAGTACCTGCAAACTGACGGTAAATACTCGTGGGTTAAGGCGCCTCGTTATGAGGACAGTCCGATGGAAGTGGGCCCGCTGGCGCGAATGCTGGTCGCTTATGCGACGGGACATGAACCGGTCAAAAAAACGGTGGACGGGGTGCTGGCAAAACTGGGTGTCGGCCCGGCAGCCCTCTTCTCAACCCTGGGCAGGACTGCGGCGCGCGGGATTGATTGCCTGCTGATCGCCCAGGAGTCCCAGACTTGGCTTAACCGGTTGATCGACAACATAGGTAAAGGTGACTATCGGATACACAACAACGAGAGGTGGGACCCCGCTACCTGGCCCGCCGAGGCGGCCGGGTACGGCTGGCACGAAGCCCCGCGGGGAGCATTGGGGCACTGGATCAAGATAAAGGACCAGAGGATCCTGAGTTATCAGGCCGTGGTGCCATCCACATGGAACGCCTCGCCCCGCGATGCCAGGGGGCTCAGGGGGCCCTATGAGGCTGCGTTGATCGGAACGCCCTTGGCCGACTCGAACAAGCCGCTGGAAATCCTCCGGACCATCCATTCCTTCGATCCATGTCTCGCTTGTGCGGTCCATGTCCTGGGCCACCAAGGGGAAACGATGGTGACGGTCAACGTGCTTTAGGAGGCTGACCATGGGGAACCTCCAGACAAAATATGTATGGGAAGTGCCGGTACGGGTCACTCACTGGGTAATAGTTCTCTCCATCGTCATCCTCTCTGTTACCGGTATCTTCATCGGGACACCAGCCTCCCTGGCTCAGAACAGCTCCCAATTTGTCATGGGATGGATCAGGTTCGTCCATTTTGTGACTGCCTACGTCTTTACCGTCAGCGTGTTTGCCCGCATCTACTGGATGTTCAAGGGGAACAGGTATGCGAACTGGCGGGCATTCTTTCCGTTTAAGGACGAGGCGTACCACAACATGATAGAGACGTTCAAATTCTACATCTTCATCAGCAAAAAAAACCCCAGTACCGTGGGGCACAATTCCCTCGCCGGAGCGGCGTATACCGGAATATTCTTCCTCTACTTGGTGATGATATGCACCGGATTCGCCCTCTATTCCGAGCGAGCACCACAGTCCCTTATGCACAAATTGACGGGATGGCTGTTCATCTTATTTTCCAGCCAGGGTATAAGGCTGACCCACCATATGGTGATGTGGTGTCTGATAGGCTTCGCCATTCATCATATCTACAGTTCCTGGCTTATGGACAGCAATGAGAAGAGCGGGATCATTTCGAGCATCTTTACTGGTTACAAGACGGTGAGAAAAAAGGATTGATATGGTGGGGGGTGCTGCTGCTGATCAGGAAAGCGGTATCCCCAGCCGGCGCATCTTTTCGACTAAGGTGGTCCGGTTGATGCTCAGCATGAGCGCGGCGCGCGCCTTCACACCGCCGGCCAACTGCAGCGCCTCGGAAATCATCTTCTTTTCGATGTCGTTGATGGTCTGCACCATGTCGATCCCCTGGGGCGTGACGCTGGTGGGGGAGGTGGAGCGCTCCATGTAGGCCTTGGCGATGTTTGAGGGGAGATCGCGCAGCGCGATCAGGTCGCCTTCGGTGAGCGCCACCACGCGCTCCATGATGTTCTCAAGCTCGCGCACGTTCCCGTTCCAGGGGTAGGCTTCGAGCGCCTCGAGCGCCTCCTTCTCAAGGTGCATGATGGGACGCTGCATGGAACGGCAGTTCTTCTCTAAAAAGTGCCGGGTGAGGGGGAGGATGTCCTCGATGCGCTCCCGCAACGGGGGGAGTAAGAGCGGGATCACGTTCAAGCGGTAGAAGAGGTCCTCGCGGAAGTTGCCACGCTTCACCTCCTCCTCGAGGTTCACGTTGGTGGCCGACACCACCCGCACGTCCAGCTTGATCTGCCGGTTGGAGCCGACCCGCTCGATCTCCTGCTCCTGCAAGACGCGCAACAACTTGGTCTGCAGGTGCATGGGAAGGGTGCCGATCTCGTCCAGGAAGATGGTCCCCAGATGCGCAGCCTCGAATTTCCCCACTTTTTCTTTGATTGCCCCGGTGAAGGCGCCCTTCACGTGGCCGAAGAGCTCGCTCTCCAGGAGATTTTCCGGTATGGCCGAGCAGTTCACCGCGACGAAGGGGCGGTCCTTGCGGCTGCCGTTGAAGTGGATCGCCTTGGCCACCAGCTCCTTGCCGGTGCCGGATTCCCCCAGGATAAGGACGGTTGAATCGGTCTTGATGATCCGCTTCATCCTTGAAAAAAGCTGCTGCATCGCCTGAGAGTTGCCGATGATGTTGCTGAACTCGTACTTGTCCAGCAGCTGCTTCTTCAGGTAGACGTTCTCGCTTAAAAGCTGGCCCTTTTCCACGGCCTTGTCGATGATGATGCGCAGCTCGTCGAAGTTGAGCGGCTTCGTGATGTAGTCGTAGGCGCCTTCCTTCATCGCCTTCACGGCGGTTTCCGCCGAGGCGTGGCCGGTGATCAGGATGACCTCGGTGCGCGGCGAGTCGAGCTTCACCTGGGTGAGGATTTCGATGCCGCTCAGGTCGGGGAGAAACAGGTCGGTGATGACGATGTCGAAGCGCTCGCCCTTGAGAAGCTGCAGTCCTTCGGCGCCGCTGGAACATTCGGTCATGGCGAAACCGCATCCCCGCAGCAATATGAGGAGAGCTTCGCGGCCGCCGGGATCGTCTTCTATGAGCAGGATTTTGGTGGCTGGTTTCATGTAAGGCGTTCCTTTTGTTAGATTTTCTTGATAACATGTATGCGCGGATTTGGCAAGGCATCAATTGACGGACCTGGCTTTGCAGGTATACTTGACCGGCTTTAAAGGGGTCTCGAGAGAATGTAGCATGGGAGGAATCATGGTGGACATCTTCGGTTATTTTCCCTTCCTGGTGCTGATCGGCTTCTTGGTGGTGTTTGCCGCAAACGCGATCCGGATCCTGCCCGAATACGAGCGCGGTGTGCTGTTCCGGCTGGGACGGGTGAAGATCGTGCGCGGTCCCGGCCTGGTGTTCATCATTCCGGGCATCGACCGGCTGGTCCGCGTTTCCTTACGCATCGTCGCCATGGACGTGCCCCCGCAGGACGTCATCACCCACGACAACGTGACCGTCAAGGTCTCCGCCGTCATCTACTTCCGGGTGGTCGACGCGGTGCGTGCGGTGGTCGAGGTGGAGAACTTCCTCTACGCCACGAGTCAGCTCTCCCAGACCACCTTGCGCAGTGTGCTCGGTCAGGTGGACCTGGACGAACTTTTGGCCAACCGCGAGAAGATCAACCAGGAACTGCAGGAGATTCTGGACCGGCAGACCGAACCTTGGGGGGTGAAGGTGACCATCGTCGAGGTGAAGAACATCGACCTGCCCCAAGAGATGCAGCGGGCCATTGCACGGCAAGCCGAGGCGGAACGCGAGCGACGCGCCAAGGTTATCCACGCCGAAGGCGAGCTGCAGGCCTCGGAAAAACTGGCCGCGGCGGCCCAGGTCATGGCGGCGGAGCCGATGTCGCTGCAGCTGCGCTACCTGCAAACGCTTACCGAGATCGCCGCCGAGAAGAATTCGACCACCATCTTCCCGGTGCCGATCGACATGATCAAGATGTTCTTAAAGGACGACAGGGTCGCAGATAAACCGAAACCGCCAGCCATCTAGAAAATGTGAGAGAAAATAGGGGAGAACTTCAAGCGCTGGGGAAGGCAAAAGGCCGGATCAGCTATGAGCCAGAGGAGTTGTGCAGTTTGGGGATGCCAAAACCCTGCTAGTCGGTTAAAAGAATCACTTGATGAAGGCATCCGTTTACAACGGTGACAGCCGGTGCTCTTTGTAATAACATGATGATGAAAGCTGAACTTAAGCACTGCAATGAAAAAGGAGAACACCATGCTGAATAAAAAGGTTTACACCGCGCTCAATAAGCAGCTCAACAACGAGATGTACTCGGCTTACCTCTATCTTTCCATGTCCTCCTACGCCGGTTCCATCGGCTTGAAGGGCGCCGCCAACTGGTTCATGGTCCAGTACCAGGAAGAGATGGTGCACGCGATGAAGTTCTTCAATTTCATCAACAGCCGCGGCGAACATACCGAACTGGGCGCCATTTCGGCTCCGCCCACCACGTTCAAGAGTCTGCTGGACATGATGGAAAAGACGCTCGCCCACGAGGAGTCCATCACCGCATCGATGAACGAACTCACCGACCTGGCCCTGGCCGAGAAGGACCATGCCAGCCATATCTTCCTGCAGTGGTTTATCACCGAACAGATCGAAGAAGAGGAGAACGACCGCGACATCATCGGCAAGCTGAAGCTGATCGGCGATAACGGCCAGGGGCTCCTGATGCTCGACAGCGAACTGGGCCAGCGCGTGTTCGTTCAGCCGACTACCGCAGCGTAACCAGAGATAGCCACAGCTTTAAAAAAGAAGGGCCCGGAGTAATCCGGGCCCTTTCCGTTTGTCTGCAGCGGTGGCGGCTGCCTCAACCACTCGACGACGTACCGACTAAACTGTCTCTACATCTTCTCGATCTTAGCCGTTTCCTTCAGCTTGGCCACCAGGGCGACCACTTCCTTCTGGGTCTTCTCGCGCTTCAGGAAATCCACGATCTTCTCCTTCACGCTGTCGAAGGAGTCCTTGGAGGCTGCCTGCTTCTCGGTGAGCTTGATGATGTGGTAGCCGAACTGTGTCTCGACGACGTCGCTTAACTGGCCCGGCTTCATCGCGAAGGCGGCCTGCGAGAAGGCGGGGACCATCTGGTCGCTGGTGAAGGTGCCCAGGTCGCCACCCTGGCTGCTGCTCGGGCAGGTCGACTCGGCCTTGGCAACGGCTGCGAAATCCTCGCCACCCTTAACCCGCTTGAGCAGCGCTTCGGCCTTTTCCTTCGCCTTCTTCTTGTCCTCTGCGTTCGCCTTCTCGTCGACGCCGACCAGGATGTGGCTGGCTCGGGCGGTCTCAGGCTTGCTGAAGTACTTGTCCACGTTCTCTTTGTAGAATGCCTGTGCCTCGGCATCGGTCACCTTCACCTTGACCGCGTACTGGGTCTCGATGAAGTTGCTGATGACGATGTCTTTGCGGGTGAAATCCTGCATGTCCTTCAGGGTCATGTCGACCCCTTTGAGTGCTTTCTCGAAATCGGCCTCGGTGTCAAACTTGGCGCGGTTCTGCTGGATCTTTTCCGAAACCTGCTTGTCCAAGTCCTTAACCTCGACCTTCAAGGCCTCCTGGTACAAAAGCTCAGCCGCCGAGAGCTGCTCCAAGGCCGCTTCCTGGGCCTGCTTCAGCAGTTCCGGCGGCAGCGGCTGCTGTACCCGGTTCTGCGCCAGCATCACCTTGACGGCCCGGTCCAACTCAAGACGCGTAATGGTCGTACCGTTCACCCGTACCATCGGATCGTTAGGGGAGGGCTTGGCGGCTTCCGTGGCGGCCGGTGTCTTGGCGGAGCCGGCGGTTGCCTTATCATTAGCGGCTGCAGCGGCGGGTACCTTGGCTGGAGCCTCCTGCGCGAGGACCGGCCAGGCGGGCAGGGCGATCAAAAGCAGGGCGGCCAGTTGGGGGACTGCGAATTTTTTCAAGGAAAACATGTACATCTCCTTTATTAGATATTTAGGCCCGATCATAGCACCTAATAACGGCCTTTTCAAACCTGAAACGAGGACTACCGCCCCTAAAAGAGTCCTTTTTTCATCTTGGGGGTTTTAATGGGGCGAATAATATGGTAAGAATACAGCACAATTACTTACGTGTTTTTACTCTTGACTATGAGGAGCTCGTTATGTCTAAGAAATCGGGAAACGAACAGGCAGCGATTCTGGCTTTCATCGCCGGTGCTGCGGTTGCTGCTGGTGCTGCTCTGCTTTTCACTCCGAAGACCGGTCGTGAGGTGCGTGAGAAGCTGGGTGAGGCAAAAGAGGACGCGCTCGACAAACTCAAGTGCTGCGTCAAGAACGTCAAGTCGCGTAGCGGCAAGAACGCCGGCGACCCACTCAACTACGACGGCGGCGACTGCTGGATCTAATCGGCCCTGAGGGACTCTTTTAGAGTCCCAGTTCGTGTCGCACTCCTTCCAGATATCCCTCGATTGCCCGTGCGCTCTCCATGGCGAGCACCCGGTTGGCGATCCGTTGCGCTCGCTCCAGCGAGATGTGGCGGATCGCTTCCTTTATGCGGGGTATGCAGGGCGCCGAAAGGCTGAAACTGCGGATCCCCAGCCCCATGAGCAGGATCGCGTTGATCGG
>Ga0079306_1001306_pt1 | contig 17047 bp, 14 predicted proteins | sample Methanotroph_Enr_FD_79181 | JGI IMG/M metagenome (GOLD analysis project Ga0079306, IMG submission 79181) | Enriched soil microbial communities from Old Woman Creek wetland in Ohio, USA - Methanotroph_Enrichment_5 | ecosystem: Environmental > Terrestrial > Soil > Wetlands | place: USA: Ohio...
CGACGGTGGCCAACAACTGTCCTTTGCGAACGGCATCGCCTTCCTGGACCAAAACACGCTCAACGGTTCCTGAACTTTGGAACGTGAGCGGGATGGTTTGCGAAGCCTCAACGGTTCCGCTGTAACGCAGGTTCGACAAACCATTTACTGTTTGCACCTGTTTGGCTTTAACTCTGATGGAGGCACTCTCTTTCTTCGCAACCTCCTGTTTTTGCCCGCAACTGGCCATCACGATCAGGATGGCGAATAAAATCAGATTGTTTTTCATTTTCATTTCTATTTTGTGTTTAAATTATCTCAACCTACTGAGCGTACGGTATGTTTTTGATCTGTTTCTAATGACTTAATAATATCCATTTCTGTAATACTTAATGTTTTTTCTGGCTTCTTCAATAATTTATAGAATTCCCAAATTTGTTCTTTCAGCAAAGCAATGGCTTCTTCAGTCGAATTATTCCTGACCATATTACCTGCAAGACCCATGTTAATTGAAAAGAAATTTGTAGCAATTAGCGAAGGGTTGACATCATTTTTAATTTCGCCTGTTCGGATGGCATTTTCGAGTACTTTTCGAGTTTTTCCGATTTCGTTGTTGATAAATGTACCTTTCGACTCAACATAACCCGGATAATGACGGAATGCATCAGTGAAAAGTGAAAGGTAATTGATCGGTGAATAAACCATGGAAGAACCAAATAGGGTTCTTATCGTTTTCTCGGTATGGCTTATACTTAAATGAATAAACTCATATAAACTGATTGTGTCGGTATCAGCAATAACCTCAGGAATAATGAGATACTTATCAACTACCGATTTAAAAAGCTCCTCTTTGTTTTTAAAGTGGTGGTACAATGCCCCTTTGGTAAAACCAATGGCTTTACTGATTTCGCTAATCGAAACCGCTTCGTAGCTATGGTTTAAAAATAGCTTAAAAGCTTCGTCTATAATATAATCTTTTGTGTTATCCATATTTTTACATACTGAACGATCGGTATGCAAATGTAGGAACTGTTTTTAGATAAAAAAGCGCTCTACAAAAAAATAACCGAATGGATACAAAAAATTAACAAACGGGTTTATTGCTTTGCCGGGAACAAATCGCAGCTAATCGGGTAATGATCGGAATGGTTAAGTGTGGAGACTTCGAAATTGTAACTGGTAAATTTGGGACTGTATAAAATGTAATCGATCCGGAACGATGGTAGTTTCCCGTTGTAGGTATTGGCTGTACCTTTTCCTGATTCGGTAAACGAATCTTTCAAATTGCCTCGAACAGTTCTGTATGTAAACGAAACCGGCGTATCATTGAAATCGCCGCAGACAATCACCGGGTAGGGGCATTGATTCAGGTGCTCACGCAAGGTAGCAGCCTGTTCGGCTCTTTTGATAATGGCATCTTTGAATTTCGCGCTCAACTCCTTTATTTGCGTCATCGTTTTCTTCTGGTTTTCAAAATTCATCGAGTCGATTGAATTGATTTCGGTTGGGCGTAAGCGGTACGATTGGAGGTGACAATTGTAAACTCTTACCGTATCCGAGTTCAGTAAAATATCGGTATAAATAATCATGTTCCCCGAATTTTTGAATCTGATCTCACCCATGTTCAGGATTGGGAAACGGGTGAGCGTAAGTTGCCCTCCGGCATGACTGGTATGAGCCAATTGCATGTGACTAATCTGCGGAAGTTTACTATTGGCAACATCAAAGATTTGTCGTTTATTGAGTCGGACTTCCTGAAGGCAAATAATATCGGCATTATTTTGTCGCAGATAATCCAAAATATGATCAGCATTTTCTTTGGTTGGAAACTGATTGGTTCCCATAAAATATTTCACATTGTAACTGATAATTTTAATCCCCTTTTCCTTTGTTTGCTGGCCGTAAAATTGCAGGTAGTTACCGATTTGGTTATATCCGGATAGAATTACGACGAGTGAGAAAAGGATGAATACAGGCTTGAGAAATATCCATAATACGATGAAAATAAGATTGATAACCAGAATGTATGGATAGGCCATTCCGAACAAAGCAGCAAACCAAAGCTTTTCGGGGCTTAGAAAAACTGATATTGTTGCAAACACAAGGGCCGCTGCTGCTATCAGATTTAAAAGCAAAAGGGTATATACCAAAAATTGTTTCAACGAGATTGTGGTTTAGATTCCAACTTCACATTTGATCGCTTGCTCCTTCAACAAATATAGGAAATTTTGGGAGTCAGAAGACCGAAGACAGAAGACCGAAGAAATCAAATTACCGAATCCATCGGCATCCAATCATCCGGTCTTTTCCATGAATATCTTTTTTCAGTATAACCTCAGAAAATCCTTTTTGTTGTAGCATTGTGAAACATTCACTCCCAAAAGCTTCGTTGATTTCAAAATAGAGCCGTCCTTTGTTTTTTAGGTGAATTTTGGAGAAATCGGCAATCCGTTGGTAGAAAATTAATGGTTGTTCATCAGGTACAAACAAGGCCAGTTCGGGCTCAAATTCAAGTACGTTTTTTTCCATCAGGCTCTTTTCTGCTTCACGGATATAGGGCGGATTGCTAACAACAATATCCAGCTCCGGAAATTTGACCTCCGGTACTTCGTTCAGAATATCGTATTCGAAAACTGCAACTTCGGAGTTGTTTAATCGCGAATTCCGATGGGCAGTCTCGATGCAAACCGGCGAAATGTCGCAGGCAAGAACAGTTGATTGAGGTATGTTTTTCCGGAGCGAAATGGCAATGCAGCCAGTGCCGGTTCCCATATCCAAAATAGTTGGTTCCGGATGTTTATTTTCCTGGATAATCCATTGAACCAGTTCTTCGGTTTCAGGTCGCGGAATCAGAACTTCAGGAACAGTATAAAAAGGTAGCCCGTAAAATTCAGTCGTCCCCAAAATGTACTGGATCGGTTCATGATTTTTAAGGCGCGTAACTATTTTTTCGATTTCCGATACCTCTTCCTTGCTGAGTTCTTCGTCTTTGGCAAGTAAAAACTGTGTGCGCGAGTACCCTTTCAGCTTTTCGAAAATCAGGAAAATGAAACTTTCAATTTCTTCTTTGGAATAGATTCCTGCCAATTCTTTTTTTACGAATGCAATACCTGCTTTCATTATTGTTATTTTTGCCAAAGTTAATTTTTTCGCCGATGAGTACGCCCGAAACTTTTATGCAACGCTGTCTCGACCTTGCCATGCTTGGAATAGGAGAAGTGGCTCCCAATCCGATGGTGGGTTGTGTAATTGTGCACAACGGGAAAATCATTGGTGAAGGTTACCACGAAAAATTTGGGCAACCTCATGCCGAAGTGAATGCCATTCGTTCGGTAAAAAATCCGGAATTGCTGAAAGAGTCAACTTTGTATGTTTCGCTTGAACCGTGTGCACATTTTGGGAAAACTCCACCGTGCTCCGATTTGATCATCGAAAACCAGATTCCTAAAGTGGTAATAGGAACTATTGATCCGTTTGCAGCAGTGGCCGGCAAAGGAATTGAGCGCATGAAAAGAGCAGGAATTGAGGTTGAAGTGGGGCTTTTGGAGAAAAAATGCCGTACACTGAATCGTCGGTTCTTCACTTTTCACGAACTAAAACGTCCATATATTATCCTGAAATGGGCTCAAACGCTCGACGGTTTTATCGATACCGATCGCACCGAAACGAAACATCCAACCTGGATTACCAACGCGCTGGCCAAACGGTTGGTTCACAAACAGCGATCCGAAGAATCGGCCATCTTGATTGGTACAAATACGGCAGAGTATGATAATCCGGCACTAACTGTGCGCGAATGGACAGGCTCACAACCCATCCGAATGGTGCTCGATCGCTCCGGACGATTGAACTCCAATTTGATCATTTTTGATGGCAAAGCTCCAACCTGGGTTTTTACCGGGATTGATCAGCAGGACCGGGAAAACCTGAAATTCATCAAACTCGATTTCGGACGGAATATTTTGCCACAAATGATGGAAGAGCTCTACAAAAGAGATATTCTTTCGGTTATTGTTGAAGGCGGCAGCGAATTGTTGAATAGTTTTCTTGAACTGAATTTGTGGGATGAAGCATTTGTTTATACCGGTAATCAATTCTTCGGGAAAGGTGTTGCTGCGCCTCACATTTCAGGAAAAACTATTGCCTACCGCAAGTTAGACGATTGCAAACTTCATGTCCTGAAAAACAAATAATTCAGCAATCAGAACGAGAATTTGAGGAACAATTCCACATTTCTTCCCGGTCGGTTGATGCGACCCCAATCCAAATGATCGTAATACGCCTTGTTGAAAATATTTGAAATTCCCCAGCCAATATCCGCGACAACATGGCTGAAATGAAGGGCATAACTTCCTTTAACCTGAAAAATTGAATAAGCCGGACTTGTAGTTTCCCCATAATTTTTATTGATGCGATTTTGAGCCAGCGACGACTCATTTTCAAGCTGAACTGAGAAATTCTCCTTCTGATACTTAACCGAAATGACGTTTTTCAGCGGAGGAATCAGCGGAATGGGTTCTCCTGAACCAAGATTCCCGAACGTAAATTTGCTGATCATGAAAACGGAAATCGCTTTGACCGGAGAATACAATAAATCCAAATCAGTGCTGAAAAGCCTTGCCGAAGTAATGTTGGAATAAACACGTGTTCCGTTGGTGTAGAAATTCATTGGAGGAATGTCCGGATTGGTGATTCCAAGAATATAATCGTGCACAAAACTTAACGACTGATTCAGATTGATTTTTAAGTTACTTTTTGCCAGTTGAATTCCCATCCGGATAAAATCTGATTTTTCGGTTTTGATGTAAGGATTTCCGATGTAGTCGTAGCCGTCGTATGCATTGTAGAGGTAAAATCCCAATCGCTCGGTAATCGTTGGCAGACGCTCCGAATAACCCAAAGTGGCATTCGCCGAAATATATTTTCCCAGATTGTATTGCGACGAAAGATTCAGGCTTTTTATCAATCGGCTTTGCTTTTTGGCAAGCGAGTAACCAAATACCGAAAATTGCTGCTGCCCGTATTTCGATTCCAAAACATCCAAGCTGTAATCGAGCCTTCCGTTTACAATAAACTGAAATTTATCCGAAACAAATGTGGTATTCTGTAGATAAATTCCTGAAACGTTCCGGAGCATTTCGGGCCAGGTTTGCATGTACATGGGTGGTTCCGGACCGGTCGACTTGCGGTTCATGTGCATGGTCATTTCGGCCAGCGAATGATTGGTGTAATTGTCCACTTTCAGGCTTAGCTTGTTTTTCGTGTTCCAAAATCGTTCCGACTGAACATATGTTCCGAAAGTCGTGCTGCGTCCGGGCATGTCCATGTGCATGTAAACGGTGTCATTCTTTCCGGTCGTGTTGTTTTTCAGGAAAAAAGTGCTGTCACGTTTCGAGTCGTCCATTACATGCAAAACCGAATTGAAATAGACTTTGGCTTTCAGTTTTGTTTTTCCGGTTCTACGGAATTCAAGCGCGGCAAGTGTTGCCTTTGCTTTCGAAACGTCCATAGGCAAGGCCGGATAGCCAACGTTGCGTGCCAGGTCGTACAAAAAATCGGCTTTCAAGAAACTAATGGCTGAAGTTGTGTATTTCAGTACCGAATGAATATTGGTTTTTTCGAATTGCGAAAATGGAACAAGCTGGTTGTTTCCGTCGCGGTAATTTTCGTTTTTGCGGTACACGCCGTCAATTCCCCAGGCCCATTTGTTTTTACTTAGTCCTGAAGAAAATAGTACATTCCTTCCGCGCGACACCGATTCGTAGCCAAAACCCACTGATGTAAAGGGAATATCGGAGCTGGTTTCTTCCGGTTCCTGAAGAGTCATATCAACCGAGCCACCAATGTTGCATCCGGTCATATTTCCGCTTGTTCCCTGATTGATAGATATGTTTTTCAGGTTCGTTGGTTCGATGTATGAAGTTACCGGATCCATTTTGTCGGTGCAGGCGCCAAACATTTTCATGCCGTCGATGGTCACATTTAGTTGCCCTCCTGAAAAACCATGAAGCATGGGCTCAAGTGCATACGCTCCGCGTTTGATGAGCGACATCCCATCCAGCCGCGCATTGATGTTGTCGATGGTTGCGAAATGGTTGGTTCGGTAATAGTCGAGCAAATCCTTATTGCCAAGCGGCAGGTTTGCCGAAATAACTACCTCGCTCAGGCGAATTGTATCACGTGTTATGTCAGTTCTGTCCGGCATTTGAGCCATGGAAATTACAGGCAAAAATGACAGCAGAAGCATTTGATAAAGCTTGTCCATAAGTTGGAGATAAAAGAGGCTGTTTTAATGATAGTAGTCACCCCGAATTTAGTTCGGGGTCTGACTTGTTTTGGCGGAGATCCTGAAACAAGTTCAGGATGACTGGGTTAATTTCACTGAAACAGCCTCTTTACGATTAAAAGGTTATGTTGAAATACAAATCCTTAGAGACGGCCTGTCCGTCTTTCTTTACCAGCACATTTACCCGCCATTCTCCGGTCATTGTGAAATTCACTTTGCCTTTGTAATGGCCATTTCCGGAGCTAACCGGATTCACATTGTTGGGCGAACCATGCCCCATGCTTGGCATTTCAGGAGTAATCTCGATGGAGTAACCATCATCAGCCGGCCAATCCATCATGCTTGCCTTGCGGTGAATCGTAAATTCAATATCGTTCATTCCAACTTTGGGTGCCGACGGTTCGAGCAACGACAAAACCAGTTTGCTGGCATCAGGAGTAATGGCAGTAAAAACATTCATTACCGAAGTTGCCGGATTATCGACAGTGATGTCGAAATTTGCTTTGCCTTCTTTATCCGACTTGTGATTGTGAACCGATACGCCAAGTTTCCATGTTCCGCCGGTTGACGTTGGCATGACAAAAGCTACGGCTCCGGGAAAAACATCGTCAACAGCAGTTTCTTCCGGATTTTCAACGGGAGCTGCATGTTGGGAAATCATTCCGTTCATGGTCATGCTCATAAGCGGCGAAAAATGAATGTGTGCGTCGGTGATTTTTTCTTTCAGGTTTAATGAATCGTATAAAACCACAATGATTTTATTGTAACCCATAAAGAAATTTTTTTGCCCCCAAAGTTCAACTTTTGCTGAAGCGCCAATGGCCCAGCCATCCTTGAGTTTGGTGTATCCGTCAAGCGGATCAATACGGGGTTCGTCGTTGTTACTGGTGCACGAAAAAAGAAATGCTGAAAAAATTATAAAGTATATTGTTTTGACAAAACTGATTTTCATGTTTTATATTTTTTGAATAGACCATTAGCCGTTAAAATGCATGTCGCCACAGTTGAATGTGCAACAATGCCTTCGGCCTAAAAATTAACTTATCCTGAGTACTAATTTTTAGCGTTTGAATGCAACGAAACTGAACTCACAGAATTTGTGTGAATCAGGCATCAAATGATCAAAACCTGGTTTCGATCGGGCATTTAAAAATTGGGATCAGGTAAAATTTACGAAATTAAATGAGTGTGTCGAACTGCGGCTGGGGAGGAACAAAAATAGCCGATGTAAAACGAACAGGTACCTGCGGTTGAATAAAAACCGGATAACCTTGTGCAATGGCATCAAAATCATCTTTGATGCAAAGTTGAATTTTCAAGAATTCGTCGATCTGGGTTCTTTGCTGTTTTTGCGACGATTGGTTTTTGGCTGTGTCGTTGGATTCATCGCTTTTGGCGAGTTGCTTTTTTAAGTGGCATTTCCCCTGGCAACAGCTTTTCGGTTTGTCGCGGTTGATGCAAAGATTTTTGGCAATATAATCCTTGTTCAGAGCGTATTCAATGAAAGGCATAACTGGTCTCAAAACATATGAGATCAGCACAGCAAGGAAAAAGATTGAATAAATTCTGGCTTTCATCGACCAATTGAACATCAATGGTATTTAATTGTTCACGTTCGACGATCTGAAATTTATGTTCTTTTATTGTGTAATCCATTATACACAGGACGTAATGATCAGCATTTCAAGCCAGAGCGTATTGCGATGTCAATGGTAATGGTTGATTCGAGACGATTATATGTAATGCTGCAATTTTCACTTGTTTTTATGTCGTTTTTTAATGACATTTAGTCGCAATAAACAATTCAGAGAAAACCGATGGCTTTTTTGTTCGATATTTGGAAATCATTACCAAGTTTGGTTACCATCCTTTATTTCTTAACGGTTGTTTTTACAGCTATTCTTATTATTCTGGAAAATCGAAATCCTCAGAAAACGATCAGTTGGATTCTTGTTTTGGTTTTGTTACCGTTTATTGGAATTGTGATTTACCTGTTTTTTGGTCAGGAATACCGCAAAAATAAAATGTATTCGCGCAAGGGGTTGAAACACCTTGAAAGACTTCGGAACCTGACATTGGAACAACTCGATAACCTTCCGAAGAATCATTTTCAAATCAACGAAAAGCTGTATTCGAAAAAGAGGCTTATGAATTTGTTGCTTTCCAATTCTAACGCCATTTTGACCAACGACAACAAAATCCAGATTTTGCACAATGGCGCGGAAACCTTTCCGGAGATATTCCGCACGATGGAGGAGGCGAAGCACCACATTCACCTTGAATATTATATTATTGAAAATGACCGAATCGGGAATTATCTCAGGGAACTTCTGATCAGGAAAGCTCAGGAAGGCATTGAAGTCCGGTTGATATTTGACGATGTGGGAAGTTGGGAACTGAAAAAGAAGTTCATCAGGTCGATGTCGGATGCTGGAGTCAAGGTCGATTGTTTTATGAAGGTTCGCTTTCCGATGCTGACTTCCAGAGTTAATTACCGCAATCACCGTAAAATTTTAGTGGTTGATGGCGAAACGGCCTTTGTTGGAGGTTTGAATTTTGCCGATCGTTATCAGGATGGAGTGCCGGGAATTGGTCCATGGCGCGACACGCACCTGAAAGTGACAGGTGGCGGAGCTACAGCTCTTCAAATCATTTTTATGGCCGACTGGTATTTCGTTTCGAAAGAGATTTTGAAAGGTGAAGATTATTTTAAGCCGTTTGTATCGGGGAATGGGAAATTGGTTCAGATGACTGCCAGTGGACCTGATTCGGATTGGGAAAGCATTAGTCAGGCTTATTTTGTCGCCATTTCTTCGGCTACCGATTATGTATATATTTCAACGCCTTACCTGATGCCAACTGATGATATTGTTACAGCTCTGAAAACTTCGGCATTGGGGGGTATTGATGTGCGGATTATTGTACCCGGATTATCGGATGCCATAACTCCCAAATGGGGAACAAATTCATACGTTGAGGAATTACTTGAGGCTGGTGTGAAAGTTTATTTCTACAAAGCTGGTTTCACGCACAGCAAAGTTATTGTTTCTGATGGCGTTTTCTCTTCAGTCGGAACAGCAAACCTGGATTTCAGGAGCCTTGAAACCAATTTTGAAGTTAATGCCATGATTTATGACGAAGAGATTGCCAAAGTCCTGACGAATCAGTTTTTGGAAGATCAGGAAAAAAGCGAGCTGGTTATCTTGGAAGAATGGCAAAAACGGCCTCGGATAAACAAGATCAAAGAATCGTTTGCCCGTATTTTAGCTCCAATGCTTTAGTAAGTGATCCGTCACAACGTCTGGTTGTCAATCTTTTGGTAAAGCATTTCATTTTCAGACTTTGGGTTAAATCAGAATTTGTTTGCTGTTACAAAAAAACGCCCTGCAAACTAGGATTCGCAAGGCGTTTTATGTATTTGATCGGTTCAGTAATTATAAACTGTCGCCAAAATCCTGACGGAATTTAGCTACTAATTTGTCGACCCAATCGCCAATCGGTTTCAATTTTCCCACAAAAAAGCGTAGCACCGGAGGTTCTTCAGTCCATTCCAGACCACCAACAAGGTGGCGGTTGTCGTAAAGCCATTGGATACGATCTTCAGCATATTTAACTTGAGACAAGGTGAAAACCCTGCGAGGGAATGCCAGACGAAGCAATTCAACATCAGCCAAAACATCATCGCCATTTTCGTCGCGTACACTTGAAATGGTTCCGCGTTCCATACCACGAATTCCAGAACAAATATACATAGCAGCAGCAAGCGCTCCGGCTGGATATTGAGTTTGAGGAATGTGCGATAAAAATTGACCGGCATCCAAATGGCATCCCAAGCCTCCGGAAGGAGTAATTACCGGAATTTCTCGTTTATCAAGCGCATCGACCAGATATTTGATAAATGTTGGCGAATGGCTGATTACATTAAAATCCAGGGTTTCGTACAAACCTACTGCCATTGCTTCAATTTCGCGAACACTCATACCTCCATAAGTTAAGAAGCCTTCGTAGAGTGGCACCCAGTCGCGCATTTTCATGTAAATATCATGATTGTTTGTGCATATACCACCACCACGTGTACAACTAACTTTTCTTCCTGAGAAATAAGAAAAATCAGTGTAGCTCAACATCTCGTGCAAAATATCCTTGATCGGCTTGTTTTGATACCCTTCTTCCCTGACTTTAATGAAGTAGAGATTTTCGTTAATCAAGCTGATGTCCATCAGAACCAAAATGCCATGAGTTTTCGCAATTGCTGAAACTTCACGAAGGTTTGCCATCGAGAATGGTTGACCACCGATCAGGTTGGTTCCGGCTTCAAAACGGATGTAAGCTACATTTTCAGCGCCCCATTTTTCAATTACCTTGTTTAGCTTATTGATGTCCATGTTTCCTTTGAACGGGAAACTGCTTTTTGTTTTGAGGGCTTCGTCGGTATAAATTTCTTCAACAGCGCTACCCATCATTTCAATGTGAGCTTTGGTTGTAGTGAAATGGTAGTTCATCGGAACAACGGTTCCGGGTTTGCAGAAAGACTTGGCGATAATGTGTTCTGCTGCACGGCCCTGGTGAACCGGAAGAAAGAACTTTTGATTGAAAACATCGCTGATGGCTTTTTCGAGCTTGGTATAGCTGGCTGATCCGGCGTACGAATCATCGGCAACACTCATTGCTGCTACCTGGTTGTCGCTCATGGCATTAGTGCCTGAATCGGTTAACATGTCAAGGTAAACATCCTTGTTTTGAAGCAGAAAGGTGTTAAATCCAGCTCCAAATATTGACTCTTTACGTTCTTCGATAGGTAAAAGGTTAAGTTTTTGAACTACACGCACTTTATGCATTTCAAGTGGCGTAACTTCACCGCTGTAAAATTTTACAGTTCTCAATTGTTCGAAATTCTCCATAAGTTAATTCTAAATTGGTTAGTTAACATTTAAATCAGAGCTCGCTTAAATCGGAGTAGCTCATATCTAAATCGATTTTTGGTTTTGCGAGTATAATAATAAATGATTTGTAATCAAAGTGATGTGTTAAGTTTTGATTCGTAGTGTAGAGGTGTTAATAAACATGAAAATGTAATTATATTGAGCGTATTTGTATGTGATTGACATCTGTCAACCTCTCAGTGATGTGGATTGAAAAGGTACACTGGTTGATTGTTTCCAACTACCAATGAGGGTTGAGTGGAGATTTGGTTCTTTTATATCTTAAGTGTTGTTTTTTAAATAGTTAATCGGTATGTTTAAGTTTATTAATCGCAGTTATTGTTTGAAGATTTAGCGTAATCGAAAACTTTTAACCGGGAATCAAGGTTTTTGTAGTATAAATTATTCAGGCCAATGAAACAATTCTTCTTTTTTGTTTGTGTTTTGACCTTGTTAAATTTAGGAGGTTGTAAGGATAATCCAAAGGATCCGAATCCAGACTCTGAAATACCGGCTGGTTATCAATTGGTTTGGAGCGATGAATTTAACTACACCGGGTTGCCCGATGCGTCAAAATGGAGCTATGATATTGGTGGAAACGGTTGGGGAAACGAAGAAGCTCAATATTTTACCGATTCACGCTTAGCGAATGCCGAAGTAAAAGGTGGTTACCTTTTCATTAATGCCATAAAGGAAGATTTTGAAGGTAAGAAATATACCTCAGCCCGGTTAGTCACACGAACAAAAGGTGACTGGCTGTATGGACGAATTGAGGTGAGAGCCAAACTTCCTGATGGAGTAGGGATGTGGCCGGCAATCTGGATGCTGCCAACCGATTGGGCTTATGGCGGATGGCCTGCTAGTGGGGAAATCGACATCATGGAAAATCTGGGATATATTCCATATTTTATTTCCGCAACTGTTCAAACGCAATCCTACAATTTCAGGAGTAATTCTCAAAAGCAAGCCATTACAGGAGTTCCCGATTGTTATACTCAATTTCATAATTACATCCTTGAATGGGAAAGCAGAGAATTACGGATTTATGTTGATTCAAAACTCTACCAGACTTTCAAAAATGAAGGAACTGGATACTCGGTCTGGCCTTTCGATAAACAGTTTCACCTGATCCTGAATGTTGCTGTTGGAGGTACTTTTGGTGGCGCTCAGGGCATTGACGACGGCATTTTCCCACGTTCAATGGTGATTGATTATGTCAGGGTTTATCAGAAAAAATGATTGGCATAGTTTTGAGTCCGCTGATTTTGAAATCACTGTGTTGAATTTTCTCCCTCACTAAAAATTTATTCCTCTATCTTTGCCACAGAAACTTATCAGTCTTAATTATGTCATTTTCATCCTTCGGATTATCGCCAGCTCTTGTAAAAGTATTGACTACACAGAATTACACACAGCCTTATCCCATTCAAAAAGAAGTAATTCCGGCAATTCTGCAACGAAAAGATTTGTTGGGCATAGCTCCAACGGGTTCGGGAAAAACGGCTAGCTATGTTCTGCCCATATTAACTAATCTGCAAGGTCAGGTGGCTACTAAAAACCGGCATGCCCGGGTTTTGGTTTTGGTGCCAACCCGCGAATTGGCGGTACAAGTTCGAGATGTTTTTATCCAATTTGGAACCGAACTTCCGGAACGTGTAAAAACGATTGCCGTTTTTGGAGGCGTTTCTATCAATCCTCAAATGATCGGCTTACAGGGTGTTCAGATCTTGGTTGCTACTCCCGGAAGGTTGCTCGAGCTGGTTGACTCGAAAGCGGTACACTTGTCCGAAATTGAAACGTTGGTTTTGGATGAAGCCGATAAAATGCTCAATCTGGGTTTTCAGGAAGAGATGACACGCATTTTTGCACTTTTGCCTGAAAAGCGCCAGAACCTTTTGTTTTCAGCAACTTTGAGTGATAAATTGGCCAGTATCAACCAAATTATTTTGCATGATCCGGTAGTGATTAAAATTGAACCGGAAAAAGAAAACATTGATTTGATTGAGCAAACCGGCTATTTTGTTTCGCTGGAAAGGAAAGGCCCTCTGTTGCGCTACATCATCAAAAAGAACGAGTTGAAACAGGTGCTGGTTTTTACTTCTTCCACTTATCAGGCCGATAATGTGGCCGATAAACTTTGCAAAAATGGTATTGATGCGGTTTCCATTCACAGTAAAAAAAGCCAGGGAGCGCGCACCGAAGCTTTACGTGAATTTAAAACGGGTACGCTTCGGGTTTTGGTTACTACCGATTTGTTGGCGCGTGGTATCGACATTGAGTTTTTACCCCATGTAATCAATTACGAATTGCCACGCTCGCCCAAGGATTATATTCACCGGATCGGACGTACTGGCCGTGCAGAGAATGCCGGCGAGGCCATCTCGTTTGTTACTCCTGAAGATCAACATCACTTTCGTGTCATTCAGAAAAAGATGGGCAAATGGGTGACTATGATCGACAGTGCTAATTTCGATTTGAAAGGGTTCTAAGGTTTTAATTCATCCGACATTCAAAATACAACTATGAAAACACTCCGGATTCATTATTTGCAACACGTTCCTTTTGAAGGTTTGGGTTGCATTGCCGATTGGGCATCAGTTAAAGGACATTCGCTTTCAGCAACTAAATTTTATGAGAACACGAATTTGCCTGAACTTGCTGATTTTGATTGGTTAATTGTTATGGGTGGGCCGATGGGAGTTTATGACGAAAAGAAGTTTGACTGGTTGCCCGCTGAAAAGGAATTCATCCGGAATGCAATTCAGGCAGGGAAAACGGTAATTGGCATTTGCTTGGGTGCGCAATTGATTGCTTCGAGCTTGGGAGCAAAGGTTTATCCAAATACTGAAAAGGAAATTGGTTGGTATCCTATTTCCCCAACTGAATATGGAATGAGCAAAAATCTGTTGAGTGGAAACCTTGATCCATTCCCTGTTTTTCATTGGCATGGCGACACTTTTGATTTGCCATCGGGAGCGCTCAGGCTTGCGTCGAGCGAGGCTTGTTTAAATCAGGCATTTCTCTTTAATCACAAAGTCCTTGGCTTGCAATTTCATTTTGAAGTAACTGAAAATTCGCTTCATCAAATGATTACTTTTTGTGGTGATGAACTGGTCGTGGATCGGTATGTTCAATCTGCCGAAACGATACTCAGCAACGCCAAATTCATCAGCGAGGTCAATACCCGAATGTTTCATTTGCTTGATCTTCTGGAAGGCGATTAAGAATTTTGATTTCAAAATTGGTTCCAAATTCAAAAAACGCATCATAATTTTGGTTGTCTGCGTTGGTCTTTGTAAATTAGGGATTATCAATTCTCTAACTTCCATCTCATGCTGATCAAAACTTTCGCCAGCGCCGTTCATGGCATCGATGCAACTACAATTACGATTGAGACCGAGATATCTCAGGGAATTAAATTTTTTATGGTTGGTCTGCCAGATAGTGCGGTAAAAGAGAGTCAACAGCGCATCGAGTCGGCCATGCGGCTCAATAACTTCAAATGGCCGCACAAAAAAGTAGTGATCAACATGGCTCCGGCAGATATTCGCAAAGAGGGTTCGGCCTATGATTTGCCACTTGCGATCGGCATTCTTGCCGCGAACGAACAGATAAAAACTGACAAAATATCCAACTTCCTGATGGTAGGCGAATTGTCACTCGACGGAAATCTTCAGCCCGTAAAAGGAGCCTTGCCCATTGCCATTAAAGCGCGCGAAGAGGGGTTCGAAGGTTTCATCCTTCCGAAGGAAAATGCACGAGAAGCCGCTGTGGTCGATACTTTGAAAGTATATGGCGTAGAAAGCCTCAGCGAAGTGGTTGGGTTTTTCAATGACGAGGTGGAACTGGAGCAAACCATTGTCAATACCCGCGAAGAGTTTTTCTCGAAAGTCAATGAGTGTGATGTCGACTTCTCTGACGTCAAAGGTCAGGAAAATGTAAAGCGTGCTCTGGAAATCGCTGCGGCTGGTGGACATAACATTATCATGATTGGACCTCCAGGAGCCGGTAAAACGATGTTGGCGAAACGGATTCCTACAATACTGCCACCGTTTACCCTTCGCGAAGCTTTGGAAACCACCAAAATTCATTCGGTAGTTGGAAAGATTGATCGCGACACTTCTTTAATGACTCAACGACCTTTCAGGAGTCCTCACCACACCATTTCTGATGTTGCACTTGTTGGCGGAGGCGCCTTTCCGCAACCCGGAGAAATTAGCCTCGCTCACAACGGAGTCCTTTTCCTGGACGAGCTTCCGGAGTTCAAAAGGCAGGTACTCGAAGTGATGCGGCAGCCATTGGAGGACCGGACAATTACCATTTCGCGGGCCAAATTTTCAGTAGAATATCCGGCTAGTTTCATGCTGGTGACTTCGATGAATCCATGTCCGTGTGGCTACTACAACCATCCGACCAAAGAGTGTGTTTGTGCGCCGGGAATGGTTCCCAAATACCTTAATAAAATTTCAGGTCCACTGCTCGACCGTATCGACATTCATTTGGAAGTGGTGCCAGTTCCGTTCAAAAAACTTTCCGATCAAGCGGCGACTGAACCGAGTTCAGCCATTCGTGAGCGGGTAATCAAGGCGCGCGAAATTCAGTCAGGGCGATTTGCAAAAAGCGAGGGTGTTTTCTGCAATGCCCAAATGTCGTCGAAAATGATCCGTCAATATGTCGACTTGGATGAAGCCAGCAGCAGTTTGCTGAAAAATGCCATGGAAAAACTCGGTTTGTCGGCTCGTGCCTACGATCGTATTTTGAAGGTTTCTCGCACCATTGCCGATCTTGAAGGTAATGAACGGGTCGAAAGTCATCATTTGTCGGAAGCCATTCAGTACCGGAGTTTGGATCGGGAAAATTGGGGCGGTTAAAAAAATCTGATACTCTTATTTGTAATTATTGATGGTTTTTGTCATCATTAAGTGCAAATTGTGTGTATAATGATGGAAAATTTAGTCATAATTTGTTTGAAATTTTATGACGATGAAAAAATCTCCAATTAAATTTTTATCTTTGTGTAGATAAACCATCAATAAATATTTAAATACGTAATAATGATGGAAAATATCAACATAAATTGGAGTGAGTTGAGCGATAATGCAGTTTTAGCACAGATCGGTCTTTTTATACAGCAGTCGCGGTTACAGCAGAATAAAAATCAACAGCAGATTGCCGATGCTGCCGGAGTAAATCGTAGTACACTTAGCCAGATAGAAAATGGCAAAGGCGGAACACTTATTTCCCTGATCCAGATTTTGAGGGTGCTTGGTCAATTGTCGTTTATGAAAGCTTTTCAGGTTGCTGAAGATAGGCCAGGTCCGATGTATCTGGCAAAACTTGAGATGAAAAAACGCAAACGGGCACGAAATACAAATGGGCCTAAACCTTACGAATTACCTGACTGGTAATGATTGAAAATGCTTTCATATCGATTTGGGGTAAGCGCATAGGTGCTATTCACTGGAATTCGGGTTCTGGAGTTGCCGATTTCGAGTTCGATCCTGATTTTTTGCGATATAATCTGGATGTTTCGCCTTTAAAAATGCCTGCGAACAGGGCACGCAATGCAATTTTTTCATTTCCTGAACTGGCTGGCAGCAAAACTTTTAAAGGCTTGCCTGGTTTGTTGGCCGATGTGTTGCCTGACCGCTATGGGAATGCACTTATAAACACTTGGCTCGCCCGAGTCGGAAGAGCTTCAGAAAGCATGAATCCTGTTGAGATGCTTTGCTTTACCGGGAAGCGTGGAATGGGCGCTCTGGAATTTGAGCCGGTGGTTCCTCCTTCAGCCAATCAGTCGTCGAAAGTTGAAATTAGTAGCTTGGTTGATGTTGCTCAGCAAATTTTAACCGGACGGCAA
>Ga0079306_1001307_pt1 | contig 17043 bp, 17 predicted proteins | sample Methanotroph_Enr_FD_79181 | JGI IMG/M metagenome (GOLD analysis project Ga0079306, IMG submission 79181) | Enriched soil microbial communities from Old Woman Creek wetland in Ohio, USA - Methanotroph_Enrichment_5 | ecosystem: Environmental > Terrestrial > Soil > Wetlands | place: USA: Ohio...
CAGCTGGCGCAGCTAAAAAAACTGATGGATCACTCGACTCCTTCACTGATCCAGGGGATGGCGCTGACTATTTTCCGCTCCGGCAGATACGACGCCCATACCGAAAAGATGGCGGAGATCTACCGGCAGCGGCGGGACGTGATGCTAAAAGCCCTCGACCGGTACATGCCGAAGGAAATCACCTGGACAAGACCCGATGGCGGCTTTTCCCTGCTCCTCGAACTGCCGCGCGGCTACTCGAGTGTTGCCCTTTTTCTCTCGGCCATCGACAAGGGCGTGGCGTTTTTGCCCGGCCCGCTGTTCGATATCGACCAGCGCTTCGTCCACTGCTGCCGGCTGAGCTATGCCTGGGTGGACGAGGCGGAAATCAAGGAAGGCATCGAGCTGCTGGCCAGTGCAGTGGAGGATTTTCTTCGCCGGCCTCCCGGAGATTCGGGCCTGAGCGGGCTGGGCAGTTACCATTGAGGTCAAAAAATGAACGTAGGGGCGAAATATTTTTCACCCCTGCAGCGTGCATCAACCCAATGAGGGTGGTGTACAGAATATATCGGTTCTCGCATTCTTACAGCAGAAGGTGAACGACATGAATCCATATTATATGGACCAGATGATCAAGGAAAAGCGGCGGGAGATGGAGGCCGAAGCCAGGCGGCTGCGGCTGGTGGCGATCTACAATGCTCAAAATCCGGGCCTGGGCGACCGGCTGCTGCTCGCCCTCGGCAATACCCTCATCAGACTCGGCGAGCATCTCAAACGCCGCTGCGAACCACCGGCCGAGTTCGAAGCAAAGTCGTGGTAAAACAATAAAGGTGGCCAGCCGGGTAGCGTTACACAACCGTTGCAAAGGGCAGCCAGATAGCCTATCCTGTTCATGAAAAGAAACCCGAACATTTCAAGGAGGTATCCATGAACAGATTACCGAAAGCCAGCCGATCTTACCGCGTCTGCAGCGTTGGTAGGGGCGAAAAATCTTTCGCCCCATTCATTGATGGGCGAAAGATTTTTCGCCCCTACTGGCATCAAGCTTTGCGCCTCGCATCCACGGCAACCTCGGGTGGTGCGAAATCCGGGTTAGGTGCGCTGGCCTTATGCCTCGTGCTGTCATTGTCAGTCACCGTCGCCAGGGCGGCCGAAAAAAGCCTCAACCAGATCACCCTGATGACCCACGACAGCTTCAACCTGAGTTCCGAACTGGTTGCGGGCTTTGAGAAGGACAACGGGGTCAAGCTCCGGTTTCTGAAATCCGGCGATGCCGGAGCAGCGCTGGTTCAGGCGATCCTGGCCAAGGATCATCCCTTGGCCGACGTTTTTTTCGGGGTCGATAACACCTTCTTCTCCCGGGCCATCGCAGCCGGCATCTTCGTGCCCTACAACTCTCCGCTCCTCGCCAAGATCCCGGCCCATCTCCAGCTGGATAAAGAGAATCGCCTGCTGCCTGTGGACTTCGGCGATGTCTGCCTCAACTACGACAAAGACTGGTTTAAAAAGCACAATATTGCCCCGCCGGCCGACCTTGCCGACCTGGTGAAGCCGGAATACAAAGGCCTTACCGTGGTGGAGAATCCGGCGACCTCCTCGCCCGGCATGGCCTTCCTGCTGGCTACCGTCGGCCGGTTCGGGGAGGATGGCTACCTTGACTTCTGGAAGAAGCTCCGCGCAAATGACGTGCTCGTCGCCGGCGGCTGGGAGGATGCCTACTACGGCCATTTTACCTCGGCTTCAAAGGGCGACCGGCCTGTTGTGGTCAGTTATGCCACGAGCCCGCCTGCCGTCGTCCACTACTCGAAAACACCGCTTGCCGAGGCCCCGACCGCCGCGGTGGTTACACCCGACAACGCCTTTCGCCAGATCGAGTTCGTCGGGATATTGAAAGGGACCAAAGAGCCGAAGCTGGCACAAAAGCTGGTCGATTTTCTCCTGAGCGAGAAGGTCCAGGAGGATATCCCGCTGCAGATGTTTGTCTTTCCCGCCAACAGTGCTGCCCGTCTGCCCGAGGTGTTCGTCAAGCATGCGGTGGTCGCCGACCAGCCGGTCACGCTCACTCCTGCGGCCATCGAAGCGGGTCGCGACAAGTGGCTTGAGGCCTGGACAACTGCGGTCCTCCGCTGAAAAAAGAAAGTCGTAATTCCGGCCGAACAGGGGAAACAAGCAATGTCCCGGTCAAGACTGCTGCGCAGATGGCTGTTGTTTTCCCCCGTCCTTGCCTTTTTTGCCCTCTTTTATTTTTATCCGCTGGCAAAAATCGGGCTGCTCAGCTTCTTTCCCGACTCCACCTGGAATCCGGGCCAACTCCACAGGCTGCTCGGCTCACCCGTCTACGGCCGGATCCTCTGGTTCACTTTCTGGCAGGCGGGGCTGTCGACGGCCCTGACTCTTTTTGCCGCCCTGCCCGGCGCCTATGTTTTTGCCCGATATCGCTTCTTCGGCAAAGACCTGATAGCTGCCCTGATGACCGTGCCCTTTGTCCTGCCGACCGTGGTCACAGCGGCGGCCTTCCGTTCCCTGCTCGGCCCGCATGGCCTGTTGAATACCTGGCTGGTGGACTGCTTTCATCTTGCCGCGCCGCCCATCAGGATCGACCAGACGATCTGGTTTTTCCTGCTCGCCCACGTTTTTTACAACTATTCCCTGGTGGTGCGGATCGTCGGCAGTTACTGGGCGGGACTCGACGCGCGCCTCGGCGCCGCGGCCACGATGCTCGGGGCCTCGTCCCGTCAGACCTTCCGGCGGATAACCCTGCCGTTGCTCCTGCCGGCCATCGGCTCCGCCGCCCTCCTCGTCTTCATCTTCTGTTTCACCAGCTTCGGCGTGGTCCTCATTCTCGGCGGCCCCGGCTACGCAACGCTTGAGGTCGAGATCTACCGCCAGGCGGTGCAGCTCTTCAACCTGCCGATGGCGGCTGCCCTTTCACTGATCCAGATCGCGGTAAATTTTCTCCTGATGTGGCTGCATGCCCGGCTGAGCCGGAAATCCCGGACAGGCTTTATCGCCGACCCGGCATCCGGCGCAGCCGGTAAGGCCGACACACTCGGCAGGAAGGTCGTAATCGCCGGCAACATCCTGTTCATGACCCTCCTGCTGGCAACCCCGCTTGCTGCCCTGGTGCTTCAGTCGATTTCTTCTGGGGAGGGCCTGACACTCGCGTATTACCGGGCTCTTTTTACCACCGCCGGCAATTCGATTTTTTTTGTTGAGCCGATCGCCGCAGTCGGCAACAGCGTGGGTTTTGCCATGCTGGCGATGATGCTCTCGGTGGTCGCCGTATCTTTCGCCACCGACTTTCTTGCTGCCGACCGCGCGAGAGGATCTTCCTTCTGGGACGCCCTGATCATGCTGCCGCTCGCCACCTCGGCCGTGACGCTCGGCTTCGGCTACATCGTCGCCCTCAACCGGCCGCCCTTCGATCTGCGCGATTCGCTGGCCCTCGTCCCCCTGGCCCATACCCTGGTCGCCTTCCCATTCGTGGTCCGCTGCATTCTGCCCTGTCTCCGGCAGATCCCCGAGTCCCTGCGGGAGGCGGCGACGCTCCTCGGCGCCTCGCCCATGAGCGTCCTGCGGCACATCGATCTGGCCATCGCTCTTCGGGCTATCCTGGTCGGTGCGGTATTCGCCTTCTCCATCAGCATGGGCGAATTCGGCGCCTCGTCGTTCGTCGCCCGGCCCCATGCCCCGACCATGCCGGTGGCCATCTTCCGGTTCCTCGGCCAACCCGGCGACCTCAACTTCGGCCAGGCCATGGCCATGAGCACCATTCTCATGCTGGTAACCTGTGCCGGCTTCTGGCTGATCGGCCGCCTGGACAGGTGGAGAAACTGGCCGGTGGTATCGACACAGGATAAAAAGAATGACAGGTTGAGGATATGATTGCAACTCATGACAATATCCTTGAGGTGCGACACCTTTCGAACCGCTACGAAGGCCGGCCGCTCCTCCGGGATGTCGGCTTCAGCCTGCGGCAGGGCGAAATCCTCTCTCTCCTCGGCCCTTCCGGCTCCGGCAAGACGACGTTGCTGCGGCTTCTTGCCGGCCTTGAAACATCGGACGAGGGAACTGTTCTTTTCCGTGGCCGCGATATAGCGGACATCCCGCCCCACAGGCGCAAATTCGGCATGATGTTCCAGGAATACGCGCTCTTCCCTCATATGAGCGTGCGACAGAACGTTGCCTTCGGCCTGGAGATGCTGCATTGTCCGGCCAGGGAACAGGCCGAACGGGTCGATGCCGTGCTCGGGATGGTAGGACTGACAGATTTCGGCCATCGTCATATCAACGAACTGTCGGGAGGGGAGCGGCAACGGGTGGCCCTGGCCCGCAGCCTCGCCCCGGAACCCGAGCTGCTGCTCCTCGACGAACCGCTCGGCTCGCTCGATCGCATCCTCCGGGACCGTCTGGCCACCGAGATCCGCGCCATCCTCAAAAAACTCGGCGTAACCGCTATCTTCGTCACCCATGATCAGGCGGAGGCCTTCAGTGTCGCCGATAAAATCGCGGTCCTCCGCCACGGCCAGCTCCAGCAATTCGATACGCCGGAACGACTCTACCGCCGGCCGGCCAACGTCACGGTGGCGCGCTTCCTGGGTTTCACCAATCTGCTTGCCGGCCGCCTCGACGACTCCGGATATTTTCAGGCGGAATTCGGCCGCCTGCCGGTGCCAAATGCCGGACATGCCAAAGAAGCCGCCACCCTGCTGCTTCGTCCCGAAGGAGCCCGGCTGCGAGTCCTCGACGATGATGCTGCCGACAATCCTCGGATCACCGGCACGGTTATCGCCAGAGTCTTTCAGGGCGGCACCTACCGGCTTACTCTGCAATGCGGCGACACCCCTCTTAGCTTCGACCTGCCGATCGATCCGCCGCCTCCTGCTGTGGGAGAGCCGATCGATCTTGTCCTGAATCCTGCCGGACTTATTGTGATCGATAAGGAAATTCCGCCACCCGGCTGACCTTCATTTGGCAAAAAATGACGTAAGTCAATTACCGGACGACATGTTTCGGCTATTCTGAATCAATCAAAAGAGATCCCCCGTCACGAGAAGAGGAGAAAATCATGAAAGAACTGCCCGACCAGGAATGTTCCCCTTTGGCCATATCCAACGAGGATGTCATCGAGGCCATGAAAACCATTCCGGGCTACATCGACATCACCCCCGGCGATTTCAAGGAAGTGTATCAGGCCGCCTACGCCCTGGCCGTCAAACGGCTGTTCAATACCCTGACCGCCTCGGCTATCATGACCAAATCGGTGCTGCTGATCGACGAGGCCATGGAACTGGTCGATGCCGCAGCCCTCCTCGCCGGGTCGCAGGTGTCTGGAGCGCCGGTCGTGGACGGCAATGGCAAAATCGTCGGCGTCGTCTCCGAAAAAGATTTCTTAAAAGAGATGGGTGTCGGGGAGAAACCGTCCTTTATGGGGATCGCCACCCACTGTCTGAACAACCAGAGCTGCATGATCGGCCAGCTGCGCCACAAGACCGTGGCCGACATCATGACTCGTCCGCCGATAACCGGAACGAGGGACATGACCGTCGGCGCAATCTCCACCTTGTTTGCCGAACGGCAGATCAACCGGCTGCCGATCGTCGACGGGCAGCAGCGGCCGGTGGGAATCGTCACCCGCACCGATCTGGCCCACTCCTTCCACACCTGCGGAAGGAGGCCGTAACCATGAACTATTTCGCGAAGATGAAAGGCGGCGGACAAAGCCCTCCCGGAGTCGGGACGATGGAAGTCCTCTGGTCCTGGATCGGCAGTTTCGCCGGCATTGCCATCGTATCCATGATCCATGCGAGTCTGCTCGACCGGGCCGGTCTCATCATGATCATCGGCTCCTTCGGGGCCTCGGCGGTGCTTATATACGGCGCCATCCGCAGTCCGCTCGCCCAGCCGAGAAACCTCCTCGGCGGCCATATCCTCTCCGCCATCATCGGCGTCACCGCCTTTCAATGGCTGGGCGGCGACACCTGGCTTGCGGCAGCTGCGGCCGTTTCCACCTCGATTGCCGTCATGCATCTCACCAAAACCCTGCACCCGCCGGGTGGGGCGACCGCCCTCATCGCCGTGATCGGCGGCGACAGTATCCACAACCTCGGCTACCTGTATGTTCTGATGCCGGCCGCTCTGGGAGCGGGGGTCATGCTGCTGGTGGCCCTTATCGTCAACAACATCCCGAAAAACCGCAAATACCCCGAGTTCTGGCGGTAGTTGATAAGGCAAAATTATTTCCCGTGGCACGTTCCTCTCCGGCAACAATGGTATTATATTATCGTTCCCACCATATCAGGCAATCTGTTGGGATATTGAGATTTTGCTGGATTCCGTAGGGGCGTATTCGCCTTCTTCAGCCGATGCGGAAAATTTGCAACTTTAAAGTGTGGAAATGAACGAAAAGCCCGTTACAAACCCAGGTGACAAGGGATATTCCCTGTATTCCTCCCCATATCGCTTTGCAGCACTGTACGCTGTCTGTATCATTTCCCTCGTCCTTATTTTCTTCTTTGACCTTGCCATTCCTCCAGGGGTAGCCGTGGGCGTCTTATATGCCGTCGTGATCCTCATGTCGTTGTGGCTGCCTCACGACAAGGCCACCCTCAGTTTTTCGCTGATTTCTTCTTTTTTGATCATTGCCGCCTTTTTTTTCAAACCACCTGTGGAGGAAATGTGGAAGGTGGTATTCAATCGCGGCATATCGCTCTTTATCGTCTGGATCATCGCTTCGCTGGGCCTGAAACGCCGGAAAATAGAGCAACATCGGAACACGATCCTGCTCGAACGCGAAAAGGCTCTTAAGGAAATCAAAATCCTGCGCGGCCTGCTGCCCATCTGCGCCTCCTGCAAAAGAATCAAAGACGACAAAGGCGAGTGGACTCAAATCGAGGGCTATATCCACAAGCACTCGGAAGCGGACTTTACCCATGGCATCTGTCCGGAATGCGCCGAACGGCTTTATCCGGATGTCTTCAAGAAGTCCGATTTCTACCCGAAAAAGTAGGCGGCTGTCCTGACTGGTGCACAGGGTTGGCTTGGTAACTACCAAAGATCCCTCCCTGACACCCAAAGCGAAGGCAACAGAGCTATCATTTTATGGGTATAGGCTTTGCCCGATTGTGAAATCACTTCGTATTCGTTATATTCGGCTCAATACCTCTATCTTTTCGCCGGAATACCCATGGAACTCGCTCTCGTCACCATTTTTTCGACCTCCTTCGTTCTCGCCCTCTCCGGCGCCCTTATGCCCGGGCCGCTGCTGACGGTCACCGTCAGCGAAAGCTCGCGGCGCGGCGCCGTGGCCGGGCCTTTGATGATCTGCGGCCACGGCCTGCTTGAGCTGGCGATGGTTGCGGCACTTTTGGCCGGCCTGGCACCGATCCTGGTCCGGAACGATGTCTTTATCTTCATCTCGCTGACCGGCGGAGCTATTCTGCTGTACATGGGGATCGCCATGCTGAAGAGCCTGCCGGGCATGGCGTTGCATGGGCCATCCTCCTCGGCTCCGTCGACTGACGGGCGCAATCTGGTGGTGGCGGGCCTGGTCCTCAGTGCAGTCAACCCATACTGGCTGATCTGGTGGGCCTCCATCGGCCTCGGCTATATCGTGTATTCGATGAAATTCGGGATGCTGGGGGTGACCGCTTTTTTCTGCGGTCATATCCTGGCCGATCTCGCCTGGTACACGCTGGTCTCCTTCGGCATTGCCCGGGGACGGCATCTGCTGGGCAATGGCCTGTACCGGAAATTGATAGGCGGCTGCGCCATATTTCTCATCGCCTTTGCCGGCTGGTTTTTCTACAGCGGGGTAGCCAAAGCGATAATCGTCTTCTGAAAAAACCCGGAGATAAAGAAAACTCATGACCCGCAATCAGGACACCGCCAAAGCCGTCTACACCTGCAACGAATACCGCGAGGAGATGATCCTGCTCGCCCTGCGCAGAAGGTTGCAGCAGCCCGATCTGGCGGAGGAAGAAAGAACGAGACTGGCCGGCGAGATCGCCCGGCTTGAAAAGGAATTCGGTTTCTGACAATACCTCGTCCGTTTTGGATCCTGCAGAGAGGCCCAAGAGATGCTTACCCTCATTTTTGCCAATGGCGAACTTGCCCCCCTCCCCGACCTTTCGGAGCTTCTCGATCGGGCCGGCCTGATCATTGCCGCCGACGGCGGGGCCAACCACTGTGCCCGGCTCGGCATCGTCCCGAACACCCTAATCGGCGATCTCGATTCGGTTGAAGCCGGGCTCCTGCAAAAGCTGCAGGCTCAAGGGGTGGCAATCCACCGTCATTCCCCGGAGAAAGACGCCACCGATCTCGAACTGGCCCTCGACCTGGCGCTTGGTCACGGCGCCACCGCGGTATGGCTGTTCGGAGCCCTCGGCGGCAGATGGGACATGAGCCTTGCCAATATCATGCTTTGTGCCCTGGACAAATACCGGAGTTTCCCCATCACCCTGGCCGGCGCCGACTGCCGAATGCATATCCTCCATGCCGGTCAACCGTTCACCGTCCATCCCACCCATCCTGGCCGAAAGATCTCCCTGCTGCCGCTCAGGGGCGACGTCCATGGCGTCACCCTGGAGGGTTTCAAGTACCCGCTCCAAAATGCCAGCCTCGCCTTCGGCTCCTCCCGCGGCATAAGCAATGTCCTGACCGACAAGGCGGGTACAGTGCGCCTGCAACAAGGCGTGCTGCTCTGCATCTGTCTTGAGAACGAGTAATTCCCGGGCTTCCCCGCTCGTATGAAGACAAAAATTAAACCCAAAGAGTGCAGAGCAGCAATGGCCCGACCACAGCCACGATGGTCCACAAAACAGTCTTGAGCGGCCCGAGCCAGTACTGTCTCGGGGCGAGCAGCTGGCTTTGGGCGATGTCCCCGCCTGCCTCCGTTGTATCTTCAGGCATTACCAAATAGAGAAGGATATCCTTCATAAGTTTCGTTCGTCGCATGTCGCACCCCTCCGATGGAAAATTCCAGTCGTTATTCCCTTGTCCGGACAACCGCAAGGTAGTGCAGGAGGGCGCAACAAGCTCATTGTCGTTTCGGATCGACCTCTTCGGAAAAATTGATCACCATCCTCATCCTTTGTCTGGTATATTCCGATCCCCCGTTACGATGATGGGACCGCGGTCTTCCTTCAGCAAAACTCCGAGAAATTACTTCAAGAAATATGGAACTCTATCAACTCCGGACATTCACCATGGTGGCCGAGGAAGGACATCTGACCCGCGCGGCCAAACGGCTCCACGCCAGTCAGCCGGCGATCAGCGCCCATATCAAGGCCCTGGAGGACGAATTGGGGGTAACCCTTTTTCAGCGCACCCCGAAGGGGATGATCCTCACCGCCGATGGTCGGACCTTGAAAGAGCATGCGGACCGAGCCCTGGCCGTGGTGGGCGAGATGGTGAGCCACGCCGGCACATTGCGGGAGACGCTGACCGGCGAGCTGCGGATCGGCATCAATACCGGTGCGGACTCGCTGCGCATCCCCGAACTGTTCCGCCTGATGAAGGCCCGGCATCCGCACCTCACCCTGCACATTTTGCAGTGCATGACCGGCGAGGTGTTGAACAAACTGGAGGACGGCCTGCTCGATGCCGGTTTCATGTACGGGGAAAACAGCTCGGAGAAGATCTTTGCCGCAGAACTCAAAAATCTCGAACTGGTTATCGCAGGACCCATCGCCTGGAAGGACAGGCTGCAGGATGCCGAGCCGGCCGAACTCGGCCACTTTCCGTGGATCATGACCCCGGCTGACTGTCCATTTCATAACGTCGCGGAACGGTTATTCAAAACCCACGGCCTCTTCCCTGCCCAAGTCGTCCTCATCGATCAGGAAACGGCCATCAAGAGCATGATCAAGGCCGGCACCGGCATCTCGCTCCTACCCAAGGAGGACGTCAGGCAGGACGGAACCTCGGAAAGTTACACCATCTGGAAAAAGGAGCGGCTCTCGCTCACCCTGTCCTTCGCCTGTCTGAAACGGCGGAAGGACGAACCGGTACTGCAGGCGCTCTTTTCCCTCCTCTCGGACATCTGGACGGACTGACCGGTTCCGGGGCGGCTGGTTCCATGTTTATCATATTCATGGGGATATTTTTGTTGAAGCGAAGCTGAGTATCAGTCTGCCGAATAAATCCCTCCATCACCTGCTTTAATCCTTCGCCAGTTCCATCAGCCGCTGTTCCGCCCATTTTCTGTACACCGTTTCTTCCGGAGTCTTCGGCTCCATGGCCAGGACCTTTTCAAACAACGCCCGGGCCTCTTGAGCCTGCCCGAGCCGCTGCCGAAAAAGACCAAAATCATAGTAATAAATAGAATAGTCGGAACGCAGCTCGATCGCTTTCCGCATGAGGGCCACGGCATTATCGGTCGTCAGATCTTCCGGCAAACCGCCGAAAAACATCGATGCCAGCATTCGCTCAAAAGAACCGACTGAGCCGACTTTCAGATTCAACCAGCTGAAGATATATATGGGGTCGGGATCGTCCCCGGCAAAGGCTATCAACTCAGGCAGCTCCCGGTGCAGTTCCCTGGCGATGTGCACCTGGTCGCCGGGCGCCAGAAAACCGGCCATCTTGGCCTTGGCCACCACCTTGAGAAGTCTTGCCTGGTACTCCGCAGGCTCCAACAGCAGCGCCCGCTCGGCATAGGCGGCCAGTTTCAGATAGTGTTGTTTCTGCTCTTCCGTGCCTTTCTCCCGGTACAGCCAGCCCTGGCGAAAATGCAGAAACCCGGCATTGAGCAAGGCTTGATAATTATCCGGCTCCTCCGCCAGAATATGCTCAAATAACTGCAGGGCCTCAACTTCCCTGTGGTTCTCCCGGAGTTGAACGGCACGGGTCAGCAGATCATCCTGCGCGGCATTCGCCGGAGTAAAAGAGAGTGGAACAACGCAGCAGCACAGCACAATCAGAGGAACAATTCGAGCGAGGGAGAAGTTGATTCGTATCATAGGATCTTTCAGGTAATATCTTGTCCATCGGGTCCTTTTTCACGACCCGATGATGATCCTATACTGTAATGACAAATTTCACCGACAGAACAAATTTCTTCTCCTCCGATCATCTTATTACCGACATGGGAGAACGGCCCTGAGACCCGCACCACAAGCAAAATAGTCACTTATGGTACGGATCGAGGGATAGAATAAAAGCGGATTGCTCTCAGTCTCATTGACTCTTTGGCGCAGTTCCGGGCTCGGCCGGTTTTCCTCCCGTTGTTTGTCCGGGCTGCTGCGTCACTCCGGGTTGTTGCGTCCCGCCGGGTGGTTGCGTGGATTGTTCAACCTTTTTCTCACCGGTTTTCTCGGGTGGTTTATCCCGATCGCAGGAGACAGTGGCTAAAGCGAGAAAGCTTGAAAGAACAACAGCGAAAATCATTCTGTGTGGTGACATAACTCCCTCCCTTGGTTGATTATGCTTCACCGGAACGTGCTGTTTTTAGTACCTTAGAAATTCATTTATCTTTTTAAGAAATGAATTTCGTGGAAGTACTTATCCCTCTTGTGGGGGGTTCAGATATGCGGCCTTCGTCCCATGACAGCAAACACTACTGCCAGAATGAGACCGACGACAAAGAGAATCCAGGCAATATTTGCGGCAGTTCCTGCAATACCGGTGAGACCCAACACACCGGCGACGATGGCGATGATAAGAAAGATGACGGCTAATCCGATCATGACAGCTCCTCCTCTTGGTTGCACGGCAAAAACCTACTCGCATGCCGATAGTTCGTTAGGTTTTATACAAGAGGTAAGATTGCTTCGCCGCCTTGTCAACTTGCCGGGCATTGACCGCCGATCCGCCCGGCAAACCGGCATCGTATCAAGGCAATAACATGTGTAAGGACAGATATATGGGGGCAGTATCGGGAAGGATGAATCGGCCTTTCCGGCCAATGTCGCCCCCCTTCCCTCCACCGCCAAAGGTCAGTTAATGACAAACCTGCCGACCAGGGTTTTCAGTTGTTCCGAAAGACCCAGGAGCTCCTGGGAATTTTGATCGACTTCCAAACCATTCTCGGATATCCGTCCGGCAGCGTGATCTACCTGGGTGATATCTGCCGAAACAAAACCTGCTTTTTCGGCGCTTTGCATGATATGATTGTTGATATAGGCAAGCCCCGCCGAAGTCTGGACGACATTACTGGTGATCTCGCTGGTTGCCACCGATTGCTGGTCGATTGCGGTCGATATGATAACGATGATATTGCTTACCTCGTTGATCACCGCCGAAATTTCGCCGATGCTGTGCACGGCGCCCTGAGTGGCACCCTGAATACTGGCGATCTGCGACCTGATCTCTACGGTAGCCTGGGCAGTTTGTCCAGCCAATTGTTTGATTTCGTTGGCAACTACCGCAAATCCCCGACCGGCCTCACCGGCTCTGGCCGCTTCGATGGTGGCATTCAAGGCCAGGAGGTTGGTCTGCGCGGAAATTTCGTTAATCGCCTCCGTCACCTTGCCTATTTCTTCGGCGGTTTGCCCCAGTTGATCCACCTGCCGTGAGGCCGTTTCCGTCTGACTTACGGTCTGGGCGGCAATCTTCCGGGCCTTCTCCGAGTGTTTGGCGATTTCCTGAATAGTCCTGTTCATCTCTTCGGCAGAGCGGACAATCAACTCCACATTGCCCGAGGCCTGCTGCATGGTGCTGGACACTGACTGCAGATTGTTGCTCATCTCCTCCGTCACCGCAGCGGCGTTATTGGAACGGGTCTTCATATGACCGGCACTCGTCGACAACTGACCGGCAAGATCTGCCAGGCCGATTGACGAGCCGTTTAATTTCTCGGTGATATGGGCAACCTCTTTGACGAGGGCATGTATTTTTTCGACAAAGACATTAAACCATTTGGCCTGCTCGCCCAACTCATCGCTTCTATCTTCCGTGAGTTTGCGAGTCAGGTCGCCTTCGCCTTCGGCAATGTCCTTCAGCATGTTGACGATGTTTTTTATCGGCCTGGTGGTACGAAAACCGGTGAAAAGCGAGATCCCGCTACCGACCAGCAGACCAAGCGCCAGCAGCAGGGTAATGCTCTTTGATGCCGTGCTTTTTGCCGTATCCATCAATACAGCGGTCCCCTGTTTGAAATCTCTGATCAAGGCCAGGATCTCGTCTTTTTGTTTCAGCATGCCGTCGGTCAGCCGTCGATTCTCCTCGCAGATTCCAGCGATCTGCTCGAATTGCGCGCCGCTATACATGGCCATCGCCTGGCGGATCTGCGGAGGCACCTGTTTGATATCTTTATCGTCGAGGGCCTCAGCCAGAAACGACCATTCGGAAAACGTCTCGGCAGCCAGAGTCATGCCGTCGACAACCCGCTTCATGGCCTGGTTATCTTCCTGAAGGAAATAGGTGTTTTCAGCAAGTCGGGTGGTCACCAGCAAGGTAAAGAGTTTTTCCGTGACCGAGAGCAGCTCCTGCTCGTAGGATGTGAGTTCTTTGCCGGCAATGAGCGCACTGTTTTTTCGCTCTTCCAGGGGGGTCTTGACCTTGTCTACCAGTAACCCCGTGATCGCGTCGTACGCCTGCGTCATGGTCTGTTTCAAGCTTTTCAACTGTTTGGTATTGCCGACTACTTTATCGAATGAACCGTTGTACAGGAGGATGCTGTCGGACAACAACTGCAAATGGTTCAACAACGCCGGGTCTCTGACCTCCGCCTGGAGCCGCTCGCCCAATGCCTTGACCTGGCTCATATTGTCCTTGAAGGCCTCGGCCTGCGCATCGTCCTGGCGAAGCAGATAGGTGCCCTGAAAATCCTGGGCGGTGTAAATGGATTCGGCCAGTTTGCCCGCTTGATTGAAAAGCTGCACTTTTGCGGCAATGCCGTTCAGATTAAAAATACAGAAAAGCACGCTGACCCCAAAGAGCACGAGAATAGCCACGGACCCCATTGACGTCTTTACCCAAAGCGGTAGACTTTTGACGTTCATTGTCACACTTCCTCTCGTTTCACCAGACAATATCCCTCCGGCCTTACGGGAAGAACCCCTTGGCCGGAGGAGAAGTCCCCCATCGATCATCGTGGAGATTTAGTTATTCCAAGTACATGCCTGCTCCTGCGTAGACATTTTCAGTGCCCATCAGGCAGCCTTTCACATAGGAGGTTTTTTGCGAAAACGTCTGCTCGCCCGGCTTCGGCCAGCGATAGTCGACCCATCCGCTACCGTTGGCATAGGTGGTGTTGTCTTTGGTTGCCTGGCTGGATTTTGCGGTTTCGGAAAAATCGGCGAAGAATCGTTTGCCGGTATCATCTTTCAACCCTATTAAGACTTTTCCTATCAATTCCGGTTTAACATGCATCAAGGTCTTGCCTTTCATGTCGTTCACGAAGACATAATTATCGTTGCAAAAACGGATGGCCTTGACCTTCTCCAGGCCGGACTGGCCTTCCTGCTCCAGTATCTGCACGGCATTATCGACTGCAGTCTTGACTTCCTCTTTGCTGCATGTCGTTGCCCAGGCCGTCGTTTGTCCGCAAAGACAGAGGACTGCTCCCACCGCCAATACCTTTCTCAGTTTCATCGGCTGCTCCTTTACAGTAAGATTTTTGTCCTAAATCAAAATTACTGACCCTTTAAAATATCGGAAAAAAGAAAGAGGAAGTCAAGCGTGGGTGAGTTTTCTTAAAAAGGTGGCAGGATGTAATAACCAGGCGGGATGAGTTCGGACGCATCGGGGAAATCGCTCAGGTGATATCCCTATCATTGCCAGGTTGATTTTAGGGTGCCAAGGATGTTTATTCAGATGATTAACCTTTCAGACAATGCTCTACATGATACACGGCTTTGTCATAACCGATGCCGGAGGCCCGTCTGTCGAGGCCAGCCGAATCCCTTATGAAAAATCATTTTCGTCATCACATTTTCCGGGCGCGCCCGGCGATGTGTATTATGTTGTTTGGCATTATGAAAAACGACCAGACGGCATATCCACCCGTGGAGGCTCCAATAGACGGCAGCACACGGACGGCATGAAATTTAACCATCACCATCCATCGACGGGTCGAGCGATATGATCCCCGAATATCCGGCTGCCGCAGCCGTAACCATGGCGGCGCGTCCTCTCCTTCACCCTTTGTTTCAGGCCCTGCCGGATGGGATATCCGAATTCACCTTTGCCAACATCTACCTGTTTCGGACGGCACACAACTACCTGCTTTCGCGGCTGTCCGACGGTAAAATTGTCATCCTCGGCAACGACCACGGCCATCCCTTCTTCATGTCCCCCTTCGGTCTGCCGGAGAAATCGCTCCTCGACCTGCTGATGACGGACCATGGCAGAATGAAGTGCGCGGCAGCATCCCAGAAAGGACTCCTTGAAACCATGGGCTTTGCGGTCACGGAGGACCGCGATAATTTCGATTATCTCTACCTGCGGCGGGAACTGGCTGAACTGACTGGGCGGAAATTTCAAAAAAAGAGGAATCTTATCAAAGGCTTTCTGAACAACTTCGACTGGGATGGCCGGCCGCTGCTGCCGGAGATGAAAGGCGATGCCATCGGCATCCTGGAAGCCTGGCGAAACGAGCACGACTCTGCCGGCGACTATGACGCCGCCTGCGAGGCCCTGGAAAAGTGTGAAGAGCTGCAGCTGTGCGGCGGCATTTATTATGTAGGCGGACAACCTGCGGCCTTTACGCTCGGCGAAGAACTGGCCCGCGGCACCAGTTTCGTCATCCATTTCGAGAAAGCCCTCAACCGCTACAAGGGCATTTATCAGTTTATTAATCAAGCCTTCGCCGGAATTCTCAGCGAAAGCTATACCACCATCAACCGCGAGCAGGATCTGGGCGAGGAAGGGCTTCGCCATGCCAAACTGAGTTACCGGCCGAGCGGCTTTGTGGAAAAGTATTCGGCGACGTTGCCCCCGGACCAATCAACGGAAAATAAGTAAGTCTCCTGCAACCTAACCACACCTGACATATCTCTGCACACCTGCCACTCAAAATATTAAAAAAACCTGTCGATCCGACAAAGATCCTGGGGATATCACTTTACCAGGTGAATTTAAACCGATTATTGACTAGAATAGATAATCTTCCTGTCTTGCTGGAACGACTGATCGGCAAACCGGCACGCTTTTCTGCCGCCAACACCGGCCGGATCGGGTTGTGTTTTACTCCATTTTTCTATAAAGACCCGTACGGGGTAAGAGGATCGGAGCTATGCACAAGGATGTCGAGCATTCGCTGGGAATATGTCTTGGTGCTTCAACCGTGTCGCTCGTCGAGGTTGAACGACGGGAGGGCACACCACCCGTCATCGTCAAACATGCTGCGCAGGCTCATCAGGGCAGCGTACGGGACTGCCTTGATGCCCTGCTGAATGAAACCGGCAACCTGACCGAGAAAAAACTCTGCGTCACCGGCCGCAAATTTCGTCACGCCCTCAACCTCTCTTCCATCTCCGAACCCGAAGCGACCGAACTCGCGGTCGGGCATATCCTGCCCGCGGACCATCCCTATCGGGTGGTGATCTCTGCCGGGGGGGAGACCTTTCTGGTCTATCATCTCGACGACCGGGGCTGTATCGGCAACATCCACACCGGCAATAAGTGCGCGGCCGGTACCGGCGATTTCTTCCTGCAGCAGCTGCGCCGGATGGATATTCCGTTGGCCGAAGCCGCCGCCATGGAGCTGCCCGAAAAATCATTCGGGATATCCGGGCGATGCTCCGTCTTCTGCAAGAGCGACTGCACCCACGCCCTCAACAAAGGGGTGGCAAAAAACGCGGTGGTCGCCGGGCTGACCAGCATGATGGCGGATAAGCTGCTGGAACTCGTAAAAGATTTTGATATCGACCATGTCCTGCTGGTCGGCGGCTGCGCCGGCAATAAAGGCATGGTCCATTACCTTCGGCAAAAGATCGGCGATCTTTATATTCCCGCCGAAGCTGCCTACTTCGAGGCACTCGGGGCAGCGCTCTGGGCGCTTGACCATGCTCCCCGTCCCTACCCCGGCCGGGACCTGCTCTTCAGCGATACTGCCTGCCATTTTTCCTATCATAAACCGCTCACCGCCTTCCGGCATTTGGTGCACTACACAAGCCGGCC
>Ga0079306_1001309_pt1 | contig 17010 bp, 16 predicted proteins | sample Methanotroph_Enr_FD_79181 | JGI IMG/M metagenome (GOLD analysis project Ga0079306, IMG submission 79181) | Enriched soil microbial communities from Old Woman Creek wetland in Ohio, USA - Methanotroph_Enrichment_5 | ecosystem: Environmental > Terrestrial > Soil > Wetlands | place: USA: Ohio...
TGTATCGATAGCGATAAGTCCTTACCCATTATTTTTAGTTCCTCTCACGGCGAAGTGAATAAATCATTAGAGATGCTGCAAAGTATGCAAAAAGGCGAGGAAGTTTCGCCGACAGCCTTTAGCCTGTCCGTTCATAACGCCATATCAGGATTGTTTTCCATCGTTTATGCCAACCATCAGGAAATTACCGTGATCGCGCCGGGCCAGGACGGTATTGCTCCGGCCTTTATCGAAGCATTGGGGCTGTTGCAGGAACGCCATGCCGATGAGGTGCTGATCGTTTTATATGATGAACCGCTATCGGATTTTTATCCGTCGTTGCCGTTTGCATTGAATGCGCCTGCGATTTGCGCATTGGCGTTAAAAATTTCTTTAACCGGGACCGGCTTACGTTTGCAACTTAACCGATCATCCGCGCAGCGCGACGATGGCGAACATGCGTTGCAGATATTTTCTTTTATAAAATTCCTTGTTGCCGATGAACAATCGTTGGCGCTGGGCAATCACAGACATAGCTGGGAATGGCACAAAAAATAGCGGAAAAATTAAGCTATGGTTGGCGTCTGTTGGCAACAGGATTCAGTTTTTTTAGTTTTGGCGTCGGCGGTTTATTGTTGTGGATCTTGGTGTTTCCGGTGTTGTCTTTGTTGCCGGGCAATTCATTGCAAAAGGTTAGCCGCGGCCAGAAAACGGTGCATTACAGTTTTTATTTCTTCATCGGTTTGATGCATCGGCTTGGCGTGATGACTTACGACATCGCCGGGCTGGACAAGCTTAACCGGCCGGGCCAGTTGATCGTCGCCAATCATCCGACGCTGGTCGATATTGTGTTTTTGATCAGCCGGATCAAACAGGCCAGTTGTATCGTCAAAGCCGGATTGTTCCATAACCCGTTCATGCGCGGCCCGATACTCAACGCAGGCTACATCGGCAACGGCGATCCCGAGCAAATGATAGCCGAATGCGTGTCCTGGCTGCGCTCAGGCGGGTCGATGATTATTTTTCCCGAGGGGACCCGGTCGATACCGGGCCAACCGTATCGTTTCCAGCGCGGCGCGGCGGCCATTGCCTTGCAGGCGAATGCGATTGTGACGCCGGTAACGCTGAGCTGCACGCCCAGCACCTTAACCAAAGCCGAGCGCTGGTATCAAATACCCGAGCGCCGCTTTCATTTGACGATGCATGTCGGCGACGACATTTCATTGGACCGGTTTGCACAGATCAGCCCAAGATCGGTCGCAGTGCGCCGCTTTACACACTATCAGCAAGATTATTTCACTCAACAAAGAGAGCTTCATAAGCACGATGGAAAATGAATTAAAACAACTTATTATCGATACGCTGGACCTGGAAGACATCGGCGTCGCGGATATAGACAGTCAGGCGCCGTTGTTTAACGACGGTTTGGGGCTGGATTCGATCGATGCCCTGGAATTGGGTTTGGCTATCCGCAAAAAATACAACGTAAAGATCGATGCCGAAAAAGAAGACGTGGTGAAGATTTTTGCCTCGGTTTCAACGCTGGCCGATTACATTCAAGCGGCGCGCGGTTGAGGCGATGATGATAAAAGAGCGCGAAGAGATTTTAACGGTCATCAGGGAAATTATGGTCGAGATGTTTGAAATGGACGAACAGGCTATTACGCTGGAAGCGAAGCTGTACGAAGACCTGGATTTCGACAGCATCGATGCGGTGGATATGATTGTCAAGCTGAAAGAAATGACCGGCAAAGCGATTAAAGCCGAGGATTTTAAAACCGCTCGCACCATTGGCGATGTGGTCGAGGCGGTTTATAAGATGGTTAATGATTGACGTGAGGTTGTTTGGTTTATCGGACTTCTTCTCCACGCTCGTCGTTATACACAAGTGTGTTTCAGAGTCAGAGTCGTCATACCGGCATGGATGCCGGTATCCAGTGCCATGGAAGGTAACTCGGATATTGCACGTGCTTGATCAACGCGAAGTTCTAGCTGGCAGTTTCACCTCCCTGTGCCTGGGTTCCGGCATCCCTGCCAGAACGACGATGTCTCGCAGATACTTGTGTATAACGACGAGCGTGGCGCGTGGGAACGAGTGAAATATGCGCTTATTCGTAAACGGCATAATGGGTTTGTCGACCCTGCTATATCCCTTGGCGGTTTTTTTCGGCAGGGAATATTTCGAACCCTGGAAAATAGCCGCCTTATTGATCGTATTGCTGCTGATCAGGCTGGCGGCCAGTTATTCGCTTAAACATTGGAGTACGCCATTATTGGTTGGCGGCATCGGTTATTGCCTCTTCGCGATATGGATCAATCAACTGGATGCGTTGCTGTTTTACCCTATCCTGGTCAATGTCCTGATGCTGCTGATTTTCGGTTGGAGCTTATTCTCGCCGCCCAGTCTGATTGAGCGACTGGCGCGCTTGCAACACCCAGATTTACCGCCGGAAGGCGTTATTTATACCCGTCGCGTGACGCAAGTCTGGTGCGGTTTTTTTATTATCAACGGTACTCTGGCCTCGGTAACCGCCTTTTGGTGCAGCCTGGAAGTCTGGAGTTTATATAACGGCCTGATCGCCTATATGCTGATGGGCATTTTGTTCGCCGGCGAATACCTGGTCAGAATCAGAACCCAAAAGCATGTCAGATAAATTGTTGCCGCTATCCCACTGTTTAATCGGCCAAAGGCCGGTCGATACGCCAATGGCCTATCATGCCGGGCAGTATTATTCGGCCGGGCAGTTTGCAAACACGGTTAAATACTGGGCCGAAAAACTGCAAGCGCAACCGTACCGGCATTACGCTTTATACACCGAAGACGCCTATCCGTTTGCCGTGCTGTTGTTTGCGTTATTGCACGCCGGTAAACAAATCCTGATACCGGGTAATAATTGTCCCGGCACTGCTGAGCAATTATCGCCGGACTGCCAGTTGCTGGGCGATTGGCACAGCGGCGAGGATTTCGATTTTTGTTTAGACGCGCCGGTTAGTTCCAGCCGGCCTTTATCGCCGTTAAACCCTTTGGACCGGCAGCTGGTTATTTTTACCTCAGGCTCTACAGGGCAGGCCAAACCGATAGCCAAATGTTTGAACCAGTTTCAGCTTGAAATCGCCACGTTGGAAAAGCAATGGGGCGAATTACTGGGCGATGCAGCGGCGTTGGCAACGGTTAGTCACCAACATATTTATGGTTTGCTGTTTCGCGTGCTATGGCCGCTGTCGGCGGGGCGATGCTTTCATAGCCAGGCTTATATCAACCCTGAAACGCTGATTAATGCGATTCAGCACGGACCGGCTTACTGGATTGCCAGCCCGGCGCATTTAAAGCGCTTGGATCGGCAGTCGCCTTGGGACGGTATCAGGTGTTTAAAGGCGATTTTTAGTTCCGGCGGCGCGTTACCGGAGAGTGCTGCCCAGCAGATATTGAGCGGTTGCGGGCAGGCGGTGATTGAAGTCTACGGCAGCTCGGAAACCGGCGGCATTGCCTGGCGGCAGCAAGATCAGGCTTGGACGTTATTTCCCGGTATGGCGTTGAGTTGTATTGATGGGAAGTGGTTTTTGCATTCGCCTTATTTGGAAAACCGGTCAATTGAGAATACAAAGCCCTCTCCAGAGGGAGAGGGTTGGGTGAGGGGAAATCACAATAAGGAAAAGAGCTTATTTGAATCCCCTCATCCCAACCTAATCATGCCGGACTCTCCTGTCCGGCACCCTACGGGCGAGTGCAAATCCGCTCCCGGCGGATTTGTCCCTCAGGGAGAAGGAGCCGCTACCATTAAGTCAAGGTTACCGGGGGCTGGTAAGGGATTTCAACTGGACGATCAAATCACCCTGTTCGACGATGGCTGCTTTATGCTGCATGGCCGCTCCGACCGTATCGTTAAAATCGAAGAAAAACGCCTGTCTTTGGCCGAACTGGAACAACGCCTGATAAACGAGCCGTGGATAGACGATGCTCATGCATTGGTGATCAATAAAAGCAGGGATGTAGTCGCGGTAGCCATGGTATTAAGCCAACAGGGAACAGAGCAATTACAAGCCCAAGGCCGAGGCAGGTTCATTAAGCAGTTACGCAGAACGCTGGCGTCATGGTTCGAGTCCGTGGTGTTGCCGAGAAAATGGCTGTTTGTAAACTCGATGCCGTTAACGAACCAAGGCAAAATCGAACAGCAGTTGTTAAAAAAACTGTTGGATTTCGATAGCCGGAAATTCCCGCAGGCAATCAATCTTGAAACGTCTGCCGACTGCGTCCGGCTTGATCTTAGGGTGCCGGAAGATTTGCTTTATTTCCCCGATCATTTTGCCGATTACCCGATCTTGCCGGGCGTAGTGCAATTGGCTTGGGCGGAGCATTTCGGCAAACTGTTTTTTGGTATCGATAAGCCGTTTTCGCATATGGAAGCTGTTAAATTTACCCAAGTCATACGGCCCGGCGATGAATTAACGCTGGTTCTCGATTGGAAGGCAGAGCCGGGAAAACTGTATTTTAATTTCAGCTCGGAGCGCGGTACGCATAGCTTAGGGCGCATGGTTTACGAGGGTAATGAATGACCCCTAATACTGTTGACGTAATCAAAACAAAGCCCTCTCCAGAGGGACGACTTGCAGGGATGCAGGAGGTAGAGCAATGCAGGAGCAATTGCCGAGAGGGTTGGGTGAGGGGAAATCAAAATAAGGAAGAAAGCTTATTTGAATCTCCCCTCATCCCAGCCTTCTCCCTCAAGGGAGAAGGGGGCGCTGTCCTTAAGTCAACAGTATTACGGATAAAACCCTGTATCGTCATCCCTGTGTACAACCACGAAGCCGCAATCCCCCATGTGCTTGCCAAATTAAAAAACTTCGGCATTCCGGCTTTACTTGTTAACGACGGCAGCTCGGCGCATTGCTCCCAAGTTCTGGCAGACTGCGCCGAACGGGAACCGGATTGGCTTACGCTAATCAACCGTCCGGAAAACGGCGGCAAAGGCGCTGCCGTGCTGGACGGTTTTAAAGCGGCGCAAGCATTGGGATTTAGCCATGCGCTCCAGATCGATGCCGACGGGCAGCACGATGTCAACGATATTCCGGCGTTTCTTGAAGCAGGCAGGCAACATCCTGAAGCGTTGATTTTAGGCCGGCCGCTGTTTGACAGCACCGCGCCGAAGAGCCGGGTTTACGGTCGAACCATTGCCAATCTATGGGTCTGGATCAACACCTTGTCGTTTGCGATTGAAGACAGCATGTGCGGTTTTCGCTTGTATCCGCTGGACGCGGTCGCGAAGTTATCCCGCGTTACAGGCATAGCCGGGGGCATGGATTTTGACATCGATATTTTGGTGCGCTTGTACTGGCAAGGCGTTAATGTCGTCAATATACCGACCGCAGTGCAATATCCTTACGACGGCGTGTCGCATTTTAAATTATGGCGGGATAACGCGATGATCTCGAAAACCCATGCCAAACTGTTTTTCGGCATGCTTTTACGCATTCCGCAACTGCTTAGCAGGCGTCGGTTATGAGTCGATCTTCGCATTGGTCGAATATGGGCGAATGGAGCATGATTTGGGGCATGCGTTTTTTGCTGCGCGTTTACCTGCTGTTCGGGCGTACCGTGTTGCAGTGGTTTTTATATCCGGTCGTCAGTTATTACTGGTTGGCGAACAAGCCGGGCAGGGCGGCCAGTCAAGCCTATCTACAGCGCGTTGCGGCACTGTTGCCGGAATCGAAATTAAGCGGAAATCTTCCGGACAGCTACCGGCACTTCATCAGCTTTGCCAACGCCATTATCGATAAATTGGCGGCTTGGTCCGGTGCGTTGTCGCGTGACGACATAAGCTATCAAGGGCGCGACGCATTGCTGGCTCAGGTCAAGGCGACGGGCAGGGGAGCAATCCTGCTGGGCTCGCATCTAGGCAATCTTGAAGTTTGCCGCGTGATTGCGGATTTGGATGATGCCCCTCGTATTAACGTGCTGGTACACACCAAACACGCGGAAAAATTCAATCGCTTGTTAAGGCAAACCAACAAGAACAGCGGTTTAAACCTGATCCAGGTGACCGACATTAACGCGGCCACGGCCATGTTGCTGAGCGATAAAATCGATAACGGCGAATTGGTCATTATTACCGCCGACAGAACCTCGGTCAGTCCGAATCCGCGCGTGAGCCGGGCCAATTTTTTAGGCGGCGATGCCTTGTTTCCGCAAGGCCCGTTTATCCTGGCCTCGTTGCTTAAATGCCCGGTTTACACACTGTTTTGCTTGAAGCAAAACGGCAAGCAAGCGATCTATTTTGAACATTTCAGCGACCTATTGATGTTTCCCAGAAAAAAACGCGACCAAGCCCTAGGGCAAACAATTCAGCGTTATGCCGAGCGGCTGGAGCATTATTGTTTAATGGAACCGTTACAGTGGTTTAATTTTTATGATTTTTGGCGAGTGAATGAAAAGTAAAAATACCGTGGTTTTCGATGGTCAGCCGTTGACCATTGAGGCTATTTGTCAAATAGCCAATCAACAAGCGCCGGTTGAGTTGAGCAGGCAGCCTAAATTTATTGAGCGCATCAACAAAGGCGCCCGTTTTATCGACGCCTTGTTAAAGGAAGAGGGCTTTGTCTACGGCGTAACCACCGGTTACGGCGAGTCCTGCACAGTCTCCATTCCGCTTCATCTGGTCGAGCAACTGCCCAAGCAGCTCTATACCTTCCACGGTTGCGGACTGGGTAATTATTTCGATGCCCAACAAACGCGGGCCATACTGGCGGTGCGCTTGACCAGTCTGGCGCGCGGTTATTCGGGCGTCCGTTACAAATTGTTGAAACAGCTGGCTGAGTTATTAAAACGGGACATTTTGCCGTTGATTCCGCAGGAAGGCTCGGTTGGGGCCAGCGGCGATTTAACGCCGTTATCCTATGTCGCGGCTGTGCTGGCCGGGGAGCGGGAAGTGTTTTATCAAGGTCGGCGTCAAACCACGCAAACGGTTTTTGCCGAGCTTAATATCGAAGCGCTGACCTTAAAACCCAAAGAAGGCTTGGCGATTATGAACGGCACTGCCGCGATGACCGGCATCGCCTGCTTGGCTTATCAACGCGCCGAGTATTTATCCCGGCTAAGCACGCGCATCACCAGCTTGGCTTCGGTGGCCTTAAAAGGCAACGCCTACCATTTTGACGAAAAACTGTTTTCGGTCAAACCGCACCCCGGCCAGAATCGCGTCGCCGAGCGGATACGGGCGGATTTGCAGTTGCGGCGCAGTGCGCCGCGCCATGATACCCGCTTGCAGGACCGGTATTCATTGCGTTGCGCGCCGCATATCATCGGCGTGCTGGAAGATTCATTGCCCTGGTTGCGGCAGTTTATCGAAAACGAATTAAACAGCGCCAACGACAACCCGATCATTGATGCCGAAGGCGAACACGTTTTGCATGGCGGCCATTTTTACGGCGGCCATATTGCGTTTGCTATGGATTCGCTTAAAACCGCCGTAGCCAATCTGGCCGATTTAATGGACCGGCAAATGGCGCAGTTGATGGACCCGAAATTCAATAACGGCCTGCCCGCCAACCTGTCCGGCGCGACCGGCGAGCAAGCTTTATTGAGCCATGGCTTTAAAGCCTTGCAAATAGCCGTATCCGCCTGGACAGCGGAAGCGCTTAAATTGACCATGCCCGCCAGCGTGTTTTCCCGTTCTACCGAATGCCATAACCAGGATAAAGTCAGCATGGGCACGATTGCCGCCAGGGATTGCATCCGTATTTTGGAGTTGACCGAGCAGGTTGCGGTGGCGGTGTTGCTTGCAGTGGTTCAGGGTGTTGAGTTGCGGGGTAATGTGGATGCTTTAAGTCCGGCCTTGCGCAAGACTGTTGAGCAATTACGCGAGCATAGCCCGTTTTTGAGTGCCGATAGGGCGTTAGAGCAAGAGCTGCGGTTGTGTTTGGAGTTGGTTGGAAAGCAGTATTGGGGTTTATATGGTTAGCTGGTCCCTTTGACCGTTGTGTTAGGCCAGATTATAGATGAGGCTGATGCTCCCGGCTTGCGTGCCAAAACGCAAGTACATGAAGGAAACCGTCCTCTGCCTTGTAGTAGATGAAGTACCCAACGCGACTGAGAAAAAGGCGGCGTACGCCAACGGTGCGCGAGCCTTCATATTTGGCGCCGATGCCGGGTTGTTCGGCTAACAAAGCCACTGCCTCGCCAAAGTCGGTGGCGATGGCGTTTGGAGCGTTGGGGTGGTTTGCCGACCACCACTCAGATGCCTTCCGAACTTGGTTTGCTGCTCGTAGGGCGATTCTTACCCGAAGCGCCATACTCAATTATGAGCCGGAAGGGACCGCAACAACTCTTCCAGGCTTACATATTCACCACGTTCAATTTCAGCCGTAGCCGCGAGTAGTTCGTTTTCTTGGGCCTCGGTAAGTAAAAAGCTTTCGTCAGCCCCGCGCGTAACGACGGTTACCACGGCACCTTCGGCAAGAGAGACCCCTTCCAGCACAATTTTTCCGTTGACAACGGTTCCGGTAGCAACTTGCATAATATAAATGACACTCCGAATTGCCCAATTAAGTTGTTTGCTTAATGATACCACTACTTTGCTTTACCATGACTAACGCTCGGCTAAGCCGCCGGAACGGAGCCAAGTAGGGGGCGCATCGCGGCCCATTTACAAATACCAAAAAAATCGGAGTATTTTTAAAGCATTCCAACGGATAATTCATTTCGATAATAAAAATATCCAGTATGATTGGGCTCCGGAATGGGGCGCGGTGCGCCCCCTACCGGGCTTTAAGTCCGGCTTTGAAAAAGACTATTGAGCAATTGCGCGAGCATAGCCCGTTTTTGTGTGTCGATAGGGCGTTGGAACAAGAGCTGCGGTTGTGTTTGGAGTTGGTCGGAAAGCAGTATTGGGGGTTATATGCTTAGCTGGTCGCCTTGTGCGGATACAAGTCCGGTGCTGCGGTCAAATGCAACCAATCGCTTTGGGTTTGGATGTAGATGATATTGGCGGTTCAAGCTTGATTGGCCGCATTTGAAAGCGGTCGTTCATTAATTGCCATTGATCGACAGTTAACGACCTGAAAGCGACATTCGGATATAGATTTAAGCTTCCCGATACCGGTCATTGGCAAAGTGGCACTATCGACCCAAGCCTGTATTTTAGAGCATTAATTTGATTGACTAGCTAATAACGCACAGTTGACTGGCGTCAAGAATAAATGAAACGTATATTCTCCGACAAAGAAGAATATTCGGTTAGGGTCACGGAAAGATTTGCAGAGTTTATTGCATAAGATATGGTGATTTGGGATGATACCGTAACGTTAGGATGTACAACATCTAGGCTTCGTTAGAGCTCCAATATTTCGCGATGGTGTCGAGCAACAAAATAGTTAGTTGATGGACTAGCGACTTAAGTATATTAAAATCGAATCTCAACTGGCTGAAATAAAGACGCGTCGCGGAATATAGATATGAAATCACAGAACGATTACTTGATCTCGCTTGAGACCTGTAGGCGAATTGCAAAAGAGGAATGCAAGGCTGTTCAAAGTCATTTTGAGCAATGCGACACCATCATTGAGGCGCTAAGCAAAAAACTGCAGGGCGTAATTCAGCACGGCAGCCAGACACTATCCGAAGACAAAATGTTGAACGATGGCCTGACCAATATGCTGCAGGATCTTAAGGGTGACTACAGAAAGTTACTCTTAAAACGAAACACCAATCTAGACAAGCAGAAACGAAGCCTTGAATGCTTCAACGTAATGCTCTTCGGCCGCACAATGGCAGGTAAAAGCACTATTCGTGAGGCCATTACGCGAGGGGATGGCCAGACCATTGGTAAAGGGGCGCAAAGAACAACGCGCGATGTTAAAGAGTACGAATGGAACAGCCTGAGAATCATCGATACCCCCGGCTTCGGAGCCTATAACGGCAAGGAAGACACTCAGGTCGCGCACGAAATCCTTGAGCAGTCTGACGTTGTTCTATTCATGCTCAATAGTGATAGCATTCAGGAATCGACCTTTGTTGAGCTTGAGTATGTACACAGCCTAAACAAGCCACTGATCTTCGTTTTGAATATAAAGAAGGATCTAGAAAATGAAGGCAACCGGCGGCGAGCACTGAGGAATCCAGAAAAGTATATTTTCAAAGAAGAGGATATTCAGGCTCATACTGAGCGGTTGAAGAGCCTTGCCAGCCGTGTAGGCATCAACCCGAGTACAGTCCGAATCATCCCAATCCATGCCCAGGCCGCATTCATGGCAACCACGGTTTTGGGGGAAGAAAATTCGCAATTACATGAGCTAAGCCGAATCGATAACGTTCTGAATGCGCTCATCGGTGAAGTTGAAAGCAACGGACCTATTCGACGCGTCCAAACATTTCTCGATTCAAGTCTTCATCATACCGATGAACAGAGCTTGCTGATCCTCAGCCAACGAGATCGGCTTGCCAATCTCCTGCCGCAGTATGAGAGCAGCCTCACTCGTCTCGCTCTATGGAAAATCAAAACCCTACGTGATGCACCACGGCTGCTTTCCAAGGAAGTCGATGCTGCCTTTAAGCCACTAATCGACTCTATTGCAGACTTTGTGGACGACCATATTGAGGACAATAATGCTGTTGCGGCATGGGAGCGTCATTACAAAAGCTTCAAAATTACCAAGAAAATAGAGCAATCTACACAGACTTTGGCTGAGCAGATGGTAGAAGAGCTCCAAGATTTCAATCGAGAGATGAATGAGGGCTTGGACATCACTCTGTCTTTCGAAGTCGCCCACAACGGTAAGAGCTTCAACGAGTTCGACTTCAAACGCATAAACGGCTGGGGCTCAGCCTTAGCGGGTGTTTTAAGTACCATTGCTTTCTTTAATTCTTGGAACCCAATAGGTTGGACAGCAGCAGGTATCGGGATAGTTTTATCAATCTTTTCAATTTTCTCTGACAGTCGAGCCAAAAAACTCAAAGAAGCCAAGTCTAAACAACGCCAAGCTATGCTTGAGGATATCGAAAAAAGCAAACGTAAAATCAAGGCCAATCTTGAAGAATGGTTTGAGATAAACCTACATCGAGCAATCATTTTACCGACTGAGCAAAATCTATCTCTTCTTTGCCAGTCACTGAGCTCATTTGTAAATGAGTTAGTTATTACTGAAAATCAGCTTTATGCTCTCAAACATGAAATTAATTCACGGATATTGAATCGTGTAGCTTATATTATTACAAAGCAGCATTTTTCTTTGCCTAAACTTATAAAGATAGTTCGGCTCCCCGGATATGCCTGCTATTTCTTGATTTCAGACTATTTCCGCAACACTGACCTTCTCAGGATCATGAGCAAAGCCATGGGAGAGACAATTCATGCGGTATATAACACCAGCTTGGATAAAAAAATCTCTCATCTTTACAAGGGACTCGTAGACAGGGTCGAGGTTTCCGAGCAAGACAAAGTCTTTGTTTTCGCCCAGAAACAAAATATCAGAAAAATTATTGGCAAAGACCATCGTAGAATAAAAATGGTGGCGGCGCTTTGTTCCTGCGAAATCACCCCCGTCACTATTTAAGGAAGAGTCATGAGCGAAATCGGTTACAACATTCTCAAAGAAAAAGTCGAAAACCTTTACAAACGCTCTAGCGAGCTATGGGGTGCCAGCAACTTTAAAAGATCGGACACAGAGATCAACACTGACGTTGCACCTTTGAATCTTGTTTTCGCCGGCCAGTACAGCGCTGGCAAATCGTCGCTTATCAAGATGCTTACTGGCATCGAGAGCATTAAAATTGGCGCAGGCGTAACAACGAACGCAGTCACCCAATATCAGTATCAGTCGCTAAGTATTTGGGATACACCAGGAATCCTTGCCGGTGAGTGCGAACAGCACGACGCCAAAGCTCTGGAAGCTATAGCCAAAGCAGACCTTATTGTTTACGTGATCACCAATGAGCTGTTTGATGACGTCGTGGGCGCGGCCTTCCGCAACTTGTGTTTCAATCAAGGCCGCGCAAAGGAGATGATGATCGTCATCAACAAATGCGAAAGTGACTCGGCCAACAAAGAGACCAAGATCGCTGGAATTGCTGACGTGCTCGAGCCAAAAATCCCAGAAGACTTCCCCATCGTTTTCACCGATGCTGAGTCATTTTTCTTCGCTCAGGATGAGGATGGTGAGGATGAACGTCAGGAATTGATGGCTCTCTCCAATCAAGAAGGATTTACTAAAACCATAGACGATTTCGTCGCTCAACGAGGGCTGTATGCTAGGCTTACTACTCCGCTTCAACAACTTCAAACCAAGTTGGAATCAAAAATTGACGAGCTAACCATTTCCGACCCACTACAGAAAGGGCTGGTTAATTTACTGAATCAAAACAAGCGTGTTTTTCAGGCTAACAGACGCGATATTGTCAAAAAGGTTAGTGCGAACCTGGATGTATTGAACAGCCAAATTATTGAACAAGGCAATCGACTAGCTGATGTTTTGGGTGGAGATCAAGAAGAGTTTGATAAAACTCAGGAAAGCGCAACTTACGAATGTGAAGGTTTGATTAGCTCTGCCCTGAAAGAACTTCAAACCGCTTTAGACGAATGCATTTCAGATCTTGAGGCGGAGCTAGTCGAGCTAGCGAACACGCCTGCCAGTTTAAAGATTAATGAAGCTCTAGACGCCGCGAAAAAATTAGATCCTGAGATCGAGCAAGGGGAAGTTGGCCGTATTTCTAAAGAAGATCCCTTGAAGCTTAACAGTGCTCTCAGCCAGAGCATGATGAAATCCGCAGAGAAGGGGTTTTCTTTCCTAGCGAAAAGTGCTGTTGGCGATGCATCTAAAGAGGGACTAAAATCCGTTTCAGGCAGTACGCTACACACTGCTGTCAAAGAGATCGGCGGCTTCTTTAGTTATAAGTTTGAATCTTGGGGAGCAATAAAAATCGCTGACAAAATTGGTAAAGGCGCGAAATTTTTAGGACCTGCCATGGCAGTTTTTGCGGTTGGCATGCAGATGTATGATGACTATCAACAGTCCGAGCATGCCAAAGAGATCCTTAGAATAAAGCGGGACATTCGTAAGAACTATAAAGAATACAGCGACGCCGTGCGCAACAGCATCGACGCGCACTTCGAGAAACTACTGGTTGTTGGCTTTGATCAGTCTATCTCGAATATCGACGAAGCCATCCAAGAAATACGAGTTCAAGCGGACAATAAATCGGATAGTGCGGTTGCTCTACGCACTCAATTGAATGAGGTTACAGAGCTACGCGAAGAGATTCAGAGTATATATTAAATTTCTAAAGGTAGCGTATATAAACGGCCTGGCTGGTAGAGTGGATGAAAAAAATAATCTCTGCTAACAATGGCATTGCAGCGGTCACGCTGCCAAATTCATCGCCACAAAGCAGTCAGTCGCGATAGGCAGCAATTGGCCGTTAACTACAATTTATCTCCTAGGTTCTGTTGACGTTTTACCAATCAGGTAGAATAGAGCGTTTTGCATGGAATGAACCGGATAAAATTAAGCGATGAAGAGTGGGCTCGTATTTTGGCAAGCTTAAAGAAATTGCCTGGAGTTCATGTAGGTCTACCGGATATCTGTAGGCAGTTTGTTAGTGCCTCTTTGTGGATATTACGTACAGGGGCGCAGTGGCGTGTACTGCCGCCAACGTATGGTAAATGGAATAGCGTCTTCAAGCGTTTTTCTCGTTGGTGCGTCAATGGCGTATGGGAGAAAATCCTCTGTCATTTTTCTGAAGATGCTGATTTACAGGATGTTTCTATGGATGGCTCGGTCATTAGAGCGCATGCCTGCGCGGCTGGGGCGGCAAACAGCTTCGCCGATAATGAAGCGCTGGGGCGTTCCAAAGGTGGGTTTGGTTGTAAGATTCACGCGATTTGTGATGCCTTGGGCATGCCGATCAAATTCATCCTGACAGGCGGGCAGGACGCTGAATGCAGGCAAGCGATACCCTTGTTGGAAAACGTTAATGCCTCTGCCGTCTTGGCAGACAAGGCCTACGACACAAACAAGTTGCGGGAGTGGTTAGAAAGTCGGGGAATCAAAGCCGTTATCCCACCAAAATCCAACCGGAAAGAAGAAATTGAGTGTGATTATTGGCATTATAAGGAGCGGCATGCCGTCGAATGCATGTTCGGCAAGCTCAAGCACTATCGCAGAATTGCTACGCGATATGAGAAAAAGGCTATTAATTACATGGGAATGCTGTCGTTTTCCTCGGTACTTTTATGGTTGAGATGAAACGTCAACAGAACCTAGAATTTACTGTCTGCTTTGTTGGTATGACGCGCCATTTAATTAATTGTACGGTTCTACAGACCACTGAAGTATTTAACTGTCGTAACTGCGAGGCGATTTTTTCCGATATAACAAAATGAAACGCCCCTTCGCAACTGATTACATAAACCAGCTCTCTCAGTTCACTTGATACCGTCCGGTAGAGAAACCGATGAGCGGTACGAGATTCGCAAAAAAGCGGTTTGCTTTATTAAGTGTAAGAATATCTCTTACACTTTCATCAAAAAACCGATCAGGAGAACAACATGGCGCAAGCACGAACCCAAACTGTTAACCTCGGCGAGCACTGGAACATTTGCTCAAGAGTGGACGTTATGCAAGCGTGAGTGAAATTATGCGTGACTCCTTACGCTTGCTTGAAGAAAGAGAAGCGAATTCAACGCTGCAATTTTTACGCACCGCCCTGATTGAAGGCGAAGAGAGTGGCGATGCCGGCGAATTACACATGGAAACAATCAGTCTGGAAGCCAAAAAAGAAGCCGGTTTAGCCTGAAAATGCGCAAAATCCATGCTCAGGCGCTCGCAAAGCAAGACCTGAAAATACGCTGTTGCAACGAGACAATTTGAACTGAATCGATGCCTAAGAGCGTGTTTTAAAAGTCCGTTAGTCAAGCCGCTTCGGCATCGGTGTCATTCCAGTCGTTCGATTTTAGCGCTGGCGGATTCTATGCGCTGTTCCAGCGCAGCTATGCACGGTTCAAATCGGCGGCTAAACCCGCTTGTTTTCATAACCCGAGCTAAGAACGTACGCGATAAAACTTCTGCGCAACGCCAAGTTTCGTTAGGTACGCTGCCATGAATGTTCGCTACGGATAAGGTATCGGGAAGTCCGCCGCCAGTGCTGGGAGCGAAGGCCATTGGGGTCATATCATAGGCTGGTGCAATGCTATAAGGCCGACCATGTTCCGCTATAAATGATAAGTTTCCGTTATGCATATCAGAGTTGCCGATTAGCGTGCCAAATGCCCATAGAATATTAGCGCCTTCCGCTGCTTCCGGATGAATTTGACGATCATCGGCAAGGATGTGCGTAATAACCGGCCAACCGCCTGTTCCTAATCCCGCAAACTCAGCATCAAGCGCGGACAAAGAATGCAACGCACGCCGTCCAAGGCTGCCGATCCGGTCAAAACGCTCGACTTCAAGAAAGCGCTGACCATCGTGGTCAATTATTTGTGTTTTGGCAGCAGGAATGCCGCCCTCGCGCAACGTTTCAAGCGCAAGGTGTTCGGCAAGCAGCAGATCACGCCAGCGCTCGCTGACTGGGCCATCTTCCAGTTCGCTAAATTTCACAATAACATGACGATCTCCATCCGGTGTCATGGCATAAGCGGTAAATTTTGGCTGTTCGCCACCGGCTGATGATCCAGGTGTCTCGCCACGAGCCGCTTCAAGCGCCAACCGGGCATATGCCTCTGTCTTCTGGCTTAATGAAATCGGCTCAGGCATAGGGGTAGCGAGAAAACGATCCCTTGCATTTTCGCCAAGTAGTATATTTCCTACTATGTCATGCCCATGCACCAGTAGCGCCCGCAAAGCGTGGGTATCCGTCCAGTCTTTAAGCCGATCCGGTAGCCCCAGTTCAGCGCCATGCCGAGTAACATACGCCCTCCCCAAATATCCTTGTGGGCGCATGTCGAACAACCACCACGGAAGTCCGTCGCTGTGACGGGTCGTACCATCCTCTTGCCGCATGATAAACCCATCCGGCCGAACTGAGATCAGCGTTCCCAATTGCCGAATAGAACCTTCTGCATTAACCCGATAGATCGGGATATCCGGTAATCTGCGAGTGTTGTCGCGTAGTGTGTAGTGAATGGATCGTGCAGCGCCAAACCGTACTATTTCACCACCAAGCTCAGTCAACGCACGAGACATTGTCGGCTGACTAATACTTAGCTTTTCACGCAGTTGCGCTGCAGACCTCGGTCCTCCGGATAGTTGCATACGGATGTGATCGGCGTGAAGTGTCATTGGGTGAATTAATTCATGAATACATTAGTGAATGGATATTATAGGTTTTTTAGGTTTGTTTGGAAAAATTTCAGATCAAGGCTGTCTGTAGGTGTATATGTATCAGGTTTGGGTCGATTAGCTCAAAATAGGTTGCATTGATTTGCTTTTTTACTTCAATGAGTCACCCGGTGTTTCTAAACGGAACTACCAAACCACCGGCCTTTAAGCCTTCCGGATAATCCGCCCGGGATTGCATCATGCGCCGGCGCTCATCAAGATATTGTGCCCGGTTGTAGACCGCGCATTGCACCACAAAAGTACCTTGATAGTGGAATATGTCGCGGAGTAGTTGCGCCACGTCTTGAGGTTCTGTTAATGCTGCCCGGTGTTTTACCTTTTGCGGCGGGATCTGCGCGGCTACGGCCTGCGCCGGATCATAGTCAGTAAATTCATGCGCTATTGCTCAGGCATTTTGAAAGCTTTGTTAGGCGTAGGTTTGGAGTTCTTTATAGCGGTATCCGATAGAGGCATGACGGTATTTTTTTGGACGGTTAAGAGTGTACTGTCATATATACCGTCAGGAATAGCTGGATGTCAGCGGATTCCATTGCACTTCATCGGACAATAAAAAACCCGCGAAGCCTTGCGGCTTGCGGGTTTTCATAGTTCTTTGCACGGCTCTGAACCAATGTTTGGTACCGAGGGCCGGAATCGAACCGGCACGATGTCACCATCACCGGATTTTGAATCCGGCGCGTCTACCAGTTCCGCCACCCCGGCAAAGAA
>Ga0079306_1001311_pt1 | contig 16967 bp, 19 predicted proteins | sample Methanotroph_Enr_FD_79181 | JGI IMG/M metagenome (GOLD analysis project Ga0079306, IMG submission 79181) | Enriched soil microbial communities from Old Woman Creek wetland in Ohio, USA - Methanotroph_Enrichment_5 | ecosystem: Environmental > Terrestrial > Soil > Wetlands | place: USA: Ohio...
GTACCATCTGTTTCAACCTGCACGCCCGGCCCTACTGCTCCTGTTGAAGCAATAGTCATTATCGTATTATTCCGTATCGTTACATTATTACTTGTATGAGCTACACCGCCTTCTCCTGTTGTTACATAAATTCCTGTACATACATTTTTAAAAGTGTTATCATAAACTAACGCTGTTTCCATTTCACTCTCCATGTGCAAACCTACATTTGCTGTACTATTACCGGTAGCATCGTCGAATCCAACAACGTTATCATGGAAAGAAAGTCCGTATGTATAGCCCGACGCCATTGAGGTAACAGAAATGTCATTTCTTCCATAAATCCTATTATTATAAATTTCTAAACCTCCCCTATTTTTCCATAATTCCATGACAAAATCATAATAGCCAGCATTGTGCACACTTCGCCGTAATGTATTATTGTAAATTTTTAACCCCCTAAAAAAGGAATCAATACCGTTAATGCATTCGCCCGAATCAGTACCACGTACAAGCGAAGTAATAGTATTATCATGGATCAATAAATCTTGTTGATCCCCTATTGATACAGCACCCTGCTGCCGTGCGCCATCATATCTCGATGAATTTTCAATTGTGCAGTTATATATTTCGTTACCTACATTATAGGTAGGTTCTGGTGTTGTATCATAGTTATATCCAGCAATTAACACAATGCCACGAGTGTACCAATCAACGATAGTACAATGATGTATTTTAACATTACCTCTTTTATAGACACGTATGGCTTCTGTACCCACATAAGCATTACCATCCAATTTAATATAACTAATTGACTGATTGCCATTGGTATTATCTGTAGCACTACCAGCGTAAATTAAAGGATAAGCAGCGTAATTGGCTTTAATAACAGATGTTACCCCCTCTCCTGTAAGGTTTACTCCTATAACTAATGACGATTGTACTGTTTCAAGAAAAGTACCTGCCTTAACAAATATCATATTTGTATTTACTGCTACCGATGCTGCATGTGCTACTGTAAGGAATGGACTGGCATAAGTACCTGCATTACTATCATTTCCTGTTGTAGCAACCCACAATACCGTTCCTGTTACAGTTACAGCTTCATCCCATGCCCCATCTGTTTTAGTTGTTATTGTTTGAGCTGCTGTCGCAACAAAAAACGCTTTTGCACGTGTAGCAAATGGAGATGTTACCGTACCTGCATTATTATCATCTCCTGTTAATGCATCTACATAATAATTACTTATTGCAGGTGGTGGTGTGCCATTAACAGCAAGCCACAAGGCATCTATCTGGTCAAGAATACCTGATACATTTCCTTGTAGCGTAACAATATCCGCAGAATTAGTAGATACATCACTCTGCAATGTATCTATATCACTCATATCTATCGCCTGTTGGGATTGTAAAGCGTCTATGTCAGACGTATTAGTTGATACAGAACTCTGTAATGCGCTAATCTGCCCGTCTTGTGTCGAATTTTTAGCATACACTTCTGTGTCATTATCGTTTAACTTATCAAACGAATCCCGTAGTAAATCACCTGTTTGATCGCCAGGAGTAGTACCGATGTTAACTATTTGTTTTGCCATGATTATTCTGTATCTGCTGTTATTATTACGTTATCTGCTGTTATTGATGTATTGTCCGCTGTAATACTAACTACTGCCGGAGGGGCATTTGTTAATATCACATCCTGTTGTGGATTGTCTGCACTTATAACAAAATTATTTGGTGTTATTGCTACATTTAAAGAACCCTGTACCATGTGTTGAGTAATAGTATAAATACCATAAGGCATTTTCCTTAATGTTATCGGTTGGTTCTGTAATACAGAAATTCCCTTAGAGAATATAACTCCATTCCTTGTTATGTCAACTAAATATTGGGTATTATCTGACAAGGGAACCTGTGTATAAGAATTATCAATGTTATTGTTATAATAACACATTGCACCTGTTGTTAAATTAGCCCATTCTGTATTGTTGGTAACATTAGGTATTACTGTTCCATCATTGTATCTGCTTACAGCTAGGTTTTCAGCCATCCAAACCTGATCTCCAATTTTTACGCTAGGATACACATTACCGTCAATGTCTGTTAATGATCCGGGATCAATAGAATTGTTTTTAATTAATCGGAGAGACATTCCTGTTTTACCAATATTCGCACTTCCACCAGGACTCCAATCTACTGCAACTTCACTATATGCACTTAAATATAATCCTTGTCCCACCATTAAATCTGCAAAATAATTATCAGAAGAATGAAAATATGCAGACTCTTTTATCATACCAAAAGTCCCAATTTCAGTCCTCATACCACTACCACGAACGGTAAGACCACTTGAATTTGTTGCTCCCGTATTAGGCGTAAGCCAATTATCCAAACCCGTTTCTTTCATAGACCCACCCGCTACATTTTCCCCAATAGAACCATAGGGATCGAGAGTAGTCATCAATGTCTCCAATTCAGCAGAAGTCGGCACGTGCCATCCGGCAGGTGCTATGCTTGCACTACCCATATTATATGTCGCAGCATACCAATTATACAAAGAACCATAATTTATCTGTGTAACAGGCAATGCAACTTCTGACCGTATCGTCATAGAACGGAGTGGCAATCGTGGAATTACATCATGCCTCAATAACATTGGTACTCCTGTTTCTCTTGTTCCCATTAGCATTGTGCAGCATCAGAGCCACTAATTTTATATGATTTAACAGTAAATGTGCAAGTAACTTTAGCAATAGAGGTTATGGGTTGCCATTCTATATCAGTATTGAAATCCTTTGCCTTACCAGAATACCCGTTGTCAAGTGTTATCCATACGTCTGTCATTAGCGTAAGCGTAGAAAGCATATCTGCGGTAGGTTCAAGACAATGATATACAAATGTATATTGCTTTTCCCATTTCATAAATTGATTAATCTGATCTCCATTACTATTCTCTACCGATTCACGCAAAATAGGATATTGAGGCGTAACTAAATCCACGTTAAGCCAAAATTTATTTCTATAATTGCCCGTATAATGGCAATCAAGAATGTCGTAAGTATTCCAATATTCTATTTTTATCATGCCGTTTGCCTTAGACTGTATGTTATACTGATATAATAATCTCCCGTACCCCCTGCCGGGGGGGTAGCACAATATAATTCAACACCCGTTTCTATTGACATTGTTGTACTTACTGTGGGCAACGCCTTTTCGGCCATATTAGCGGCTGTTTCAACAAAAGCATTTGTAAACGTAAACATTTCACTTCCACCTGTATATCTTATCGAAAACCCAGCTGTTCCTGCTTCGTATGGAGTCCCTGCTATTGCAACGCCAGAAACACTTATAAGCTCAATAACACTTCCATAGGGGGCTGCTATTAATATTTTAGGCACAGCGTTACATGCAAGAATATCTGCCGCAGAGCAATATACAGTTACACTTCTTATTGCTGAATTTAATTGGATTACACTTGTATATAATTTAGCATCTAACAATCGGATAGCATTGTAGATATTATTTGTAACAGATACTTCAACACCACCCCTATCTGTAAATCCTGTTGCAAAATCAGCAGCACGTAAATACCATGATTCTGTCATTGCGGGAAATGTCCCATTCGTATTCAAGCCAACAGCAGATTCTATCACATCATCTTGCAATGCCCTTGCAGCAGATTCAATAGCTGTTACAACACTTAAAGTTGCTTTCTTTGTACTCGTTTCGCCTACTTTCTGTATTTCAAGAAAATCACCTGCTTCAACAGATGCAGATTGTACCAAGTCGCTTATTAATTTATTTGCCATTGTTTTTAGTATTTTATTAGTTAAGTAATTCGTAAGTCATCTGTGTTTATATCTACAAGTCGCTTATCCATTATTGAAGGAGTAGTCGTTCTGTAATCTATACTATCAGAACTGCCAGTAGCACAATCTCCGACAGCAAATATGTCGCTATAAAATGATAACACAGTATTATCTGTATTATCAAGTTCAATATCTACTTGTAGATAGTATCTCCCCTTTGTGTAAAGACCTAAAAATGAATCAGTACCTAAGTAGCTTACCCATTGTAATTCATCTACATAAAACTCCCATTCTGTACTATTATAAGGTAGTACTGTTGACGTCCCATCTTCACAGATAAGATTAATTGTTATATCTACAATATCATCGAGTTCTGTTAAATAAATCTGAAACGGCATTAGTGTATCACAGTCAGCATATAGATAAATTTCATCTATCAAACTCAATCCTATTGAATTGCGTTTAAACCTGTCCTGCTCTGTGATAGTATTGTAAAATCGCAGAGGTAAAAATAAGCCGGTTTCCAGTGGACTATTCATGTTAGTTATTATCTATGTATTCTAATTCAATTGTGAAAAATTCAGTTTTAAGAGAAAACGATGCTGTTTTAATAATTCCATCTCCTATGTCTGTGCGTATAGATTTTTGGGGATTAAAATTGTTAACACAATAAGGGAAAGTAATAGGAATCTGATATTTTAATGGCCTTACATAGAAATCAGTTTCTTTACTATTCATTAATCCCGAAGGTAAGTATCTGCCATATTTCCAGTATGCATCCTGTAAATTAGCCCACGATAAATGTGCATTTTCTAATTGTTGTCCCGTAATCTTCCCATAATCTAAAGTTACGTTAAAAGATTCATCTGAATTAGATTCTCTATTACAATGAAACATACAAAATCCTTCTTTAGATGCATATGCTAACATCAAATAAGGGTCTATGTCTGTTGTTATTTCAGGGGCAGGATGTTCAGGAGACGCTCCTACCTTTATGCAATTTGAATAATCAATATCTGTACCTATAAAATCAGTTCGCCAAGATTCCATAAAAGAGAATTTTTCCCGTATTGGGATATTACTCTCAAAAGAATATTGTGCTGTACCTTCTAAGGAAATAGGATATATCGCTGTCAAATCTATACCTACATTGTCAATTTTATTTGGGTATCCGAAATAACTTTCATTGTTATCCCAATAGAACTTATGTTCAATTCTGAAATCTCCATTAGAATCTATTGCCCAATATACATTAAACATATTGGTTAACAAGTCCATTAATTTTTTAAATGTTAGAATCCCCTTAATAGCAGGATTGCTTGTTGTACCTATACAATCAGATTTTTGTGCAATTAAAAGATTAGATAGGTCAGCACCACTTATAGGATTAACTGTACTATTAAAGAACTCACTCTTAAAAGCAAAAGATGGAGGTAAAATCTGAAATATCACATTATTTAGTTTTCGACATCTTGTATATTTATACGTTTCAGAATAACAATTGGCAGTATGAATACCGGAGTACATAATGACATCACTTTTATTCATCGATGCAGTTTCGGGCGTAACAATAAAACTAGAAATTTCTGTTTTTCTTGCAAAGATATCCTGATTTGTCAGTTGATTATAATTATCAAAAACCCATCCATATTTGTCGCATGGGTCTCCGGTATTTGAAGGCGTAGGGCTTTGTTCTCCACCTACCCTCGTAACATATATTACTTGTCTTTCATAGAAAGATGTAATTTCAAATTTATTGCCTAATCCAGGAACTTCTTCGATAAATTTGTAATAATTCTGCTGAAACGTCCATTGGTGTTCTTCTTGATATGAAGTCATTCCAATCCATAACGAACTATTGGGAATACTTCCTTCTGGATAGGGAATTATGGGTTTAGAACACCCATCACCCATCCATCCTTCTCCTCCGAAACCAACCCAATATGAATCTGAATATGCAAATCCTGTTGCATTAAAATGTTCAATTAATGGTAAGTTTGTAGATACAGCGGTAAAAGCTAATATTGGCATGGTAAGAATATTAACATCCTTGTCCATTATTGTATCTAATTCAGTATATTCGTCAATCCGATCAAATTTAATAGAAATAGAACATTTATCGCTGGATATAGTCAGGTCTTTTTTCTTGAAAGAACCTTCTATTACCACTCCGTTCTTATTTGAAACAGTAAGTGTCGCTGTATCACAATATCCCATTGCCCTTATCTTATCATAAAGATAAGGGCTGTCAGAACGTGATAAACTAAACTTACCATCTAACCTTTTACGATAGATAACCTCATTTTCTATTTCCCACACTATTTTAGCGTCATTATCCACTAAGGGACTAACATAATCAAGTGAACCTATATGTATTGAATATGTGTACATTAATTCATTAATATTTTAGTTGTAACATTCCCCATCTTCTCTATCCGGTAATTACCAAAATAAGATATTTCCTTCCCTTTCTTTTCAAGTGCCTTGCGGATGGCCTTTAAATCTTCACTGTCATCAAGACTAACTCTGGCCGTCAGAACCCCATTTTTTAACCCATTAATATACATTCTATTAAGGGATATTTTATCGTCACTGTTTATGGCTTCTATCATCAACTTGTGTTTCGCTGCTGATTTACGATTAACAACAAATTCCCCCGTTTCAGCTTCTATATGTGTGCCTCCTTGTGAGTGACGTTTACCACCTACCCAGCCGCCGGTTTCATACTGAACAGCCGATTGTTCTTTTGCAAGTGCTTTAAATTTAGCAAACATACCTAACATGGTTACAATAGATGCTATTGCCAATACAACTCCAACCGGCCCAAATTTAGCTGTTGACTTGAAATATTCTGCAACGGAAACAGCCAATGAACTTGCTTGTGTTGCCGAATCCATTAAAAGTTGTACTTTCTGTGCTTTTTTCTGATCGTCTAATGCTTGTTTCCGCAGTAATTTAGCATTGGCAAGGTCTTGTTGCCGTAATGTAACGTTAGAAGCAAAACCTTGTTCTGCAAGTTGTAATTCTGTTTGCAAGGCTTGTTCTGCTTCGCTAACCATAGTATTCCTTGCTTGTACAATACGATCCATTGAACTTACCCACTCATCGGCAAAGGACTTTATGCTACTTTCTACTGTTTTTATAGAATCTCCCCATACCTCAAAAGAATTTTGATATTTCTTTATATCCTCCTCTGACATCCCTTCCAATTGTCCGGCTGTTAATGTTGGAATTAATGAAGCCAATAAGGGGTGTTTCTTTTTTAGTTCTTCTATCTTTTTAAGATTGTCCTCAAAGTTTTTGAGTTGATCTTCCATTAACTTATTTACATCCTCGGTTGCTTTTTGATTATCATCAAGTATTTCTTTATTAGCATCATTAGAAAATTTAACCCAATTGTCATACAGGTCTTGTAATGCAGCTTGTTCCTTTTCTCTATTTGCTTCAAAATCTTTAGCACCTTGAAGGTCTAATTCTCTTATTGCGACCTGATAACTTTTAAATATGTCTATTAAGGTTAAATCACGCTGTTTCTTGTCCGTTATTGTCTTTTCTGCAATATATTTATCCCAGAAATATGTTTCTTCTATTACAGACCGTTTATCATCCTCTGCCGAATCTGTTAGTTTAACATCATCAATAGCAATCTTCTTACGAAGTTCAAGCTCTGCTTTTAATTGTGCCAATTTATCTTTTGCAGTATTCTTTCCGGCTTCATCTACTGCCTTTGAATCAATACTTTTGTATGTCTTCCCTAGTTCATCATAAGCTGTTGCTAATTTATCAATAGCCATCTGCTCTGCTTCAGCAGCATCAATACCTACTGCACCCATCTTTAAGTATTTCTGCTTATTAACGGTTAATTGGCTCAATGTATTTGAATAAACATTGAATAAGGCTGTATCTTTGTTCTCAATCTTTGTTTGTTTATCTATAGCTAATTTGCCTTGTGCCATGAAAAGTTTAACGTAATCATCAGCAATTTTAGCTTGTTTAGCTGCAATTTCACCTGACATCAAAGATTCTGCCATTGCACCCATACCCATTGCATTCTCCAATAAGGCCGTAGCACCTATTTTATTCCCTGCCGTGGATTGTTGAATTGCTGCTGATGCATCTCCTTTTGATACGGTAGTTTCAAAAAAGGTTTTGAAAAGACCCATAGCCTTCATCCTTTTTTCTAGTTTTTCAAGTGCTATTATTTGCCTACTAGCACCAGATTCTATTCCGCCTACCCAAAGTTCGAGCCTGGAAGCAAAAGTAAGAATAGCTTTTGATGTGCTCGAAATAACACCACTTCCTTTGTCAATTTCAATAATCATAGCCTTCCACGACTCCTTAACAAGCCTGCCCCTATAAGCAATACTATCAAGTTGTACAGCAGCTTGTTCTTTCATAACACCAGAAGCGTTTTCTAACTTCTCTTTAAACTGTTCAACAGTAGTAACCCCATCTAAAAGAATACTAAATGTTGCAGCAGCCCTTCTATCTACTAACTGGAATATGTTTGTTAAATCAACACCTCTATTATTAAGCTCTACTAATGCAGCTAAAAATCCATCAAACCCCTCTACTGTATGTCCAAGAGTCTTTACAAATTTACTGTTTTCATTCCCTAGTCTTGAAATTATATTCGTTAATCCTGTTCCTGCTAATGATCCTTTAATACCTGCATTAGATAGTGCTTCAAGTAAAGATACTGTTTCGGCAAAAGTAAAATTGGCTTGTTTTGCGATAGGTGCAACATATTTAATCGCTTCACGGAAATTAGATAAATCAAGAGCAGAGTCGTTAAATGCTTTACCCATTGTATCTACAACCATTGTTGCATCTTTGGCTGTAAGCTGAAATGACCTGATAATATTAGCAACTACTTCTGCTGAAGGCGCAAGTTCCTCCTGTGTGGCTGTTGCAAGATTAACTATTGCACCTTGCATAGCAATAATTTCAGCTTTGGCAAAACCCATTTTAGCCAATTCAATCTGCAATTCAGTAACACCCTTTGCGCCAAATATTGAGTTCTTGCCAACGGATATTGCACTATCTGCAATATCTTTCATCCCTTTGTTTGTTTCAGCTAAAATAGATTGAAGTTTCTTCTGTGCAAGGTCAAAATCAATAACAGCAGATGTGGCAGATTGTAAAACTCTAAATGCACCATAAAGTCCAAAACTAACACCTAATACAGACGATAAAGAGCCAAATCCTCTTGAAAGAGAGTTTAATGATGTGGTTGCCCTTGCCGATTGTACGCTAGTATTCCCTAATACTTTATTGTATTGATTTAAAGTTGAGGTCTGCTGTCTTATTAATGCTTCAAGCTGTTTTGATTTATTAATTCGGTTATCTATTGCGGCTACATCTTTATTTTGCTCTGCTCTTAAAGATTCAAGTGCTTTCAATTCTGAAAGTAAAGCAGCACGATTAACAGCTATATCCTGTGTTAATTTAGCATACGATCCGGCATAGTCGGTAATAGACTTTTGCCCTTTTGCGTTTGAGGTAGTAGTCTTACTTCCAAACTCCTGTATTTTATTCCCCAACTGATCCACAGTAGCCTGCAACTTATTGTTGTTTTCAATAAGTTGTTGGAAATTGGCATTAGCCGTGCCAAAATTTACATCTATGTTAAGATTGTAGGGCATATCTATTTTTCGTTAGATTCTTTATTCTGTCTTTCTAAGTTTGTCAGCAAAAGGAAAAACTCATAAATGTTTAATTTCATCAAACCATGATAATCAAGTGTTCCTGTCTTGCTTATCTTACTTACCAAATCACTCCAAAATAAATCCAATTCCAATCGTTCTACTTCGTGTCGTTGGATTGTTTCTTCTTGCTTTCTTCCTGCATTTGTTCTATCGTTGCCGCTACCTCCGATGTATTTTGGAAAATTTCGTCTAAGGTGTCGATATAACCGTTGACTAAATTGGCGGCTATGCGAAAAAAACTGTTCACATCATAGCCTTCTTTATTCCAGTTATCAATCTTTTTACTTGCAATCTGTTCATCCCACATTGTTAAATCTTCATCCTCTGTAACAATAAACAAGGCGCAGATAAACATACCGTTGTGATGCCTGTTATCCAATTCATTCTTTCCTACCTCTTCCATCAGGTTAAATACGATATTCCATGCTTCCAATCCTTTACCTTTGTTTGCAAGATCAACAGATTTTTTAAGCATGTCGTATATCTGTTTGAACTCACGGGCAAATCCAAAAGTGACTTGATACTTCTCAAACCAACGGTAGCGTTCCACACTAAGCGTGTCCTTAATGTAATAAGTTACCCCATTTGCTTCAAAGCTACTCGCTGTAATGTCAATAGTTTTTAGTGTCATTGTTATTTTTTAAGATGTGATTTAATATTTCTGCTGTAAGTATGGCTACTGAAACAAAGGCTATGTGGTATAACGCATTATAAGCCCCTGTGACGATAGCATAATAGATATAATACCAAAGTGCAAGTTGCCCGGAAAAACAGTACACGCATCCTCCCAATGGCATACTAAGCCATTTTGGTAGTTTGTTTAATACCACCCACCATTTATTGAATATCATATCTGTATCCATAAGGATATAAATAAACACCCATGCTACTATTCCGATTATTATTGCTTGTAGTATCATGTTATGAAGGTATAAATTCTACAATGTCAGGTACGGGTGCTACATATCCTGTATTGCCACATTTAGGACTTGTAAGCAATGTTTCAGCACATTTATTCAACACATACTGTACATCTATATTTATAGCAAAAGCACCGTATGGATGTGTTATGTATTGATCCTTTACTTCATCGTAAGTGTATTTACTGAATATCTCTGCACCGGATATTACCGATTGTGGGTATAGCCTTACATTACTTACATAGGTAAAGGATGAATTAGGTAAACTTCGTGGTATCTGTGACAATAAATTATCTGCTACAACACCTTCATCCACATAATTACCTTCATTTATCAGATCAAGGTTATACCAACATATCAACCGTAGTCTTGCATTTACAATCCAGAAATTAATATTCAAGGATTCCATAAGCATTTCACCAACTTTCTCGCAATAGATAATAGACTTTTTAGAGCTGTCAGGCACTAAATCAGTGAATACAGACATATTACACGTAGTGGGTGTATTGATAGCAACAGGGAACGTCTTTTCTACCTTGTTAACCATTTTCTTCATGGGTGTAACAAGCCCTGCTACCTTATCAGCATATTGTACGCTTGAAAGGAATGTATTTGTAAGTTGTGTTGCTATTTCGCTAATCATAACTTTATGCTCCCATTTTTAATTGAATGATACAGCCACATTGCACCCTGATAAAAATATTCCCGTTTCAGTTCAAAATCTTCGTCAAACTGAATTGTCATTTCACATTCGGGATATTCAGGGTATCTTTCTTCTGCTTCCTTTTCGGTAACTACTTCTAATTCTTTTTTTTTCATTTCTTAGTGTTCTTTAATATTGATGCAACAATCTCTTTCTGTTTTTTATCCATGCGCCAATTTAATTTAGGTTCAGTCCTATCGGTTTTCTTCATGTTACCATGACAAATATATTGTTCTGTTACGCAATCATACCCATAGGGGAAATTAACAACATACCAAACCATCCCCGATCTGTTTGCCCTTACTTTAGCATCTGCAATAGCTTCTTCTTTTGTCATAGTATTTTGTTTAATGTTTCAAACAATATCTTTTCTATCTCTGCAACAATGGCTTCTTCTTCTTCTTTATTAGGATAGGCTATACCACCCGATTTTTCATCTCCAAATTCCTTTTCACTGTGAGTCCAGTTTAATTCTCTATTACTTTTAAATACATTGTTGCCAATGAAATCTATCCTTGCCTGTATGCTGTTACCGGCTAACTGTATGTTATCAACCTGAAAAGAATCCCACATTTTACCTGTAAGATAAAAGTTCTTTTTATCTACAATTTTGCCGTAAGGAGAATTACCTCTTTTTAGTTTTTCCTTTTTGTATTTAGTTGAATATGCAGTAAAATTACCTCCTGTATTATTTTCTCCTGTTGAACTTACTCTTACCTTAATGGCATTGGCTAAATTATTGGAAGCTGTCTTTACAAATGGCATCATCATAGCAGGTAACTGCATCTTTGCATTTGCAAGTGCTGTGTTAAATTCTGCTATGCTGTTATAATTGCTCATGCTAATATTCCATGTTTTGCCATTTCCCAAATATCCCTGCAAGCCAAACAATCATTAGTGGTTATGTCAACTTCTGTTGCAATATAAGTTATCATATCACTATAAATCTTATCCCATTTCTTAATATCTTCGATCATCTGTTCTGTATTAATCAATGTAAACCTGTTTAGATTCCCACTATTGATTACCCAACTTGCAAGGATACTTGCTGCTTTATGCTGTATTGCTATTGCCATTGCCCTTGCTAACATATTGCTTTCAAAATCCAATGATTCATAACATAAAACCTCGTCAATCTTACATTTCAGTTCTACTTCAAAAGTAAGCCCATACATGAAATTAGTTGATATATGCAGTAAATTTGTTGTTAATCCAAAGTCTGGTAAAGTATCGCTATGATAACCACCAGCCATAAGCCATGTACTCCACATATAATTTCTATCGTGCTGTACATCCCTGAAATAAGGTTTCTGTGTATTGTAATAAGGTTTAAAACCACCGCAATTACATTTCAAATCATTATTTAATGCATGTAATGTAGTTACTTCATAAATAAAGTAGTATTCCAAATTCTGAATGTATGGGCTATGTAACGGTAAGGTAATATCAACAGTATTCTTTTGGTGTTTGTTTGCCAGTGTATTCAGAAAAAAAGCAGGCATTACTTCTTCTCCCAAATTGTTGTAGATATGTAACAGTATAGTATCAGAACCATCAAACATTGTACCTATATTCTTAATTACAAGTACACCAGATTTTACATTGTCGCAATACATCCGTACTCCATACCATTGCCCTGTTGTCTGGCTTATAACATTCTTGTAAACAGCCCTGCCTATTGCTCCTGAAAAGTTATTCCTTTTCAGTTTAAAGTTATTAAGCATTAATGCGTTTGTATCTGCCTGGAATGTAGTTATTGCTATTGCCCTTGCCTTATCATATTGGTCGAATACATCATTACCATTTTCACAATTTACACTCGCTGTTACAGCAGCAAGGCTTTCCAGTTCGTCAATGTATAGTCCAGATAATGATTCATCTGCATCTATTGGTGGGGTATAGCATTCACATTGAGTGCGTGAAAGTCCAATTATAAATTGATAACAATCAGGGATGTTCAATAATACTGACATATCTGTAATTTTTCAGCAAAAATATATTATTTCGATAAGGTTAACTATAACTTTTAGTTACAAATAAAAAAACCTCACCAATGGCAAGGCTTATTATCCTAATTAAATGTTATCTTAATACCCCATATCACACGCCACGCAACAAAACATTTTGTTCTTAGCTTCTGTCTGAATGAATTTTCTGCCACAAGATGAACAAACCTTATATCCATCGGGATTAAATGCTTTCTTAGCTTTTGCGATTGCGTTTTCTAAATCAATAAATCCAATCACCGTATATCCACTTTCGCTCTTAATTTTAACATGGATTTCGCCAATTTTCCCATCTTCATTTACCAATTCTATTACAGCATCATTCTGCTTGCAGTTGTAGGTTAGTTTTTTCATTGGAACAATTTTGTTTATTAATTTTATAATGTCTGTTATTTTTTCGTCAGATGAATATTCTTCATCACATATTTCGAGAATGGATTTTAAAATATTATTCATATTTTACCTTGTTTTTGAAGTTCTCTTTTATATCTTCTCAAATCTTTAATTGCTTCAGAATGTTTCTCCCTGTCATAATATATATTACTTCCACCCCTTAGTTTTCTTAATAATATATTATTTTCTTTTCTTTCTGGGAATAGTATAAACTGAATAAGTCTTTTATTCACACCATATACTTTTGATAATCCGGTTATTGATGCACCCAAATGATACCTTAGAATAACATCTTCTTTATCCGAATCTGTTAGTTTTACCCTCCTATCAAGAATTTGAGAGTTAAGTTTTACTTTGTCTATTTTTGATGGCATATCAACTTTATTTTCATCAAAGATAAAACATTTGATTTAATTCTGTACGTTTCAATGTTAATTTAGAAAGAGTCTAAATAAAAATAGCCCCCATATAGAGGGCTATTAGAATATCAATTAAGATTGATTAACTGCACAAAAATGAAAGGATTCCCGTGTTAGTGGCACTACACCCTGCCGGATTCTGCCATATATCAGCTTTCAGACGAATCGTGTAATTATGTTTGTGGAGTTTTTGCGTCCCACTACAAGCATTGTCATAGAACACGTCATACTTCAATCCGGTGTACTGAGATACCATAGTGTATTTAGTCATATCAAACATAACAACTGGCACATCTGGATTGATATTCTTCCCGCCCATTGCTATTGATCCCATTGAAATAAGATAGGCTTTTAACGAAGGATCGTTAACGGTATCTATGTTAAACAAATCGAAAAATGGCTGAAGGCTACCCCAAAGGTTAGCATCACCTTTACCGTTTGCATTGGCAGCATTAGCCATTGCAACCTGATATTGTTCCCATAACAAAGAACCGGAAAGGAAGATAGGATTGACAAACCTATTCATAATCGAAACACGGTTCAGGTAAGCTACGATAGCAGGAGTCCAGTAAGCAGAAGGGATAGTTGTTTCTGTTCCTGCGACAGTACCTTTACCTGTGGTAAGAACGTTTGCACCTTTGAATGCCTCAATCTGAGCAACACCGTATGCAGCAAAAGCCTCTGTTAACTCTTTATCTGCTTTCAAGAATGCTTTTGCAACATTCATTTCAAATACATTGTCGTAGAAATCGTTTTCGTCAAAAGAGAAATTAACCTCTTTACACCAGGTAACATCGTATTCCTCTACATTGGTAGATGATGTTGTTCCACCAAGAGTACAGTCTGTTGCACATGCTTCTGCTACAATATCACAAAAGTTTTCCCATTGTACTTCAACGGCTACATCTTTACGTTTGGAAAGGGATGTTTGTACGGATGCTGTCTGTGCTGCTTTTATAGCATTGATAACATCGTATTGCGGAATGAATTGTTGTTTGATACGTGAATCGAAGCCTATTTCGGTGGCTTTCACGAGTTGGTTCATAAGAATCGTTTCATCGAACGATCCGCCAATTGTTGACATAATAAATGGATTTAGAGTGAGTAAATAATTTGAATTAGTAAATCATCTACTGTCTAAGTCCGTAGCCGACAAAAAGCATCTGATTAAAGAATCAGCAACTATTTGTTCATTTCATTCCAGTAATGCATCATTGCAACTTTTACCTGTGGATCAGATTCTGTTGCCTGTGCTTTAAGGTATTCTTCTTTCGTTTTAAAACTAAAGGATTTCCCTGCACCTGCACCTCCCGAGGCATTGTTGTTTCCACCATTACCCTTGTCTCCTTGTACTTTAAAGTCAAAAGATAGTTCCGCCTGTTGCTTTATAAATTCTTTAAAGGGGATAGGGTGTCCTTGTGCATTTTCAAGTCTTTTCCCGTCAACCTTGATAATATGGTTTCCGTCTGCCTGTTTTTCGTACTCAAATGTCTTTAATGTGTTTAGGAAAGCATTTTCCTGGTTAATAGCACGAACAGGGTCAACAGATAGAACGGGATTCAAAGAACGAAATTCTCTGACAGCATCTATGTTTACAACGGTAGAAAGGATTTCATTCTTCTGGATATTATTTTTATACCCATCAAATTCACCTACTACTTTTTCGTATTCTGCCTTTGCAACATATTCACTGCCTAATTTCTTTTCCAGTTGCACATATAACGGGTGTAATTTTACTTTGTCATCGTCAAGGTTGGTATCCTTACTTATTTTGGCTATAATTTCTTTGACCAAATCAATACCCTGTGATGTACTCTCTGCAACGCCGAATTGTTCCTTTAGGTTTGTTTCAAACTTACTTAATGATTCTGCCTGTGCTTTTTGATACCCTTTGTCGTAAGTTTTGGTAAGATCATCTTTACTTGCACTTTTGAGTTTGGTAACACGCTCTGCATCTAACCTAAGAAGTTCTTGTATTGCATTGTCTTTAATTGTGGTGTGTTCTGCATCCGAATATACGATTTCGGCAAACTGTTCATCCGTTAGATTTAGGGCTTTAACGGCAAAGTCTTTTAAGTCTGGCATATATTATTTTTCTGGTTTTGCTAATTTAGATGTTACTGTCTCTCCACGTATTTATTCTACGGTAAAGTCTTTTGGAGAGTCGGATGGTTTTGTTCGTAGTGCTTTATCGGCTTTTAAAAACGCTTTAGCTACTTCTTCCGCATTAAACGAATCATTAGGTTTAATGTATAATTCAGTAGGTTCAATTTTAAGGTCTTTCCCTTCTACCGTACCACCTTGAATAAAATCAGGAATAGTAGTTTCGATTTTAAGGTCTTTAAGGTTTTCTTTACTTACCCGAAATTCCTCTATTACCTTTGGGATATTTATTTTGGATTGAATCTGTGTATCTGATTTATCCAGTATTTTGAACATCTGTGATGTCTGCTGTTTTACCATCAAATCCCATTCTTCTTTGGCAATAACAGTTTCTATCTGACTTCTCCTATTTATTATTCTCATCGTACAAAGATTTTAATTTATCATAGCCCATAAGGTGTGTTGACTTAATACCTTTAATCTTTAATGCCTCACGCATAATTTCCATTTCTGCATTAGCATCTGATTTGTTAGGTGTGGATTGTACTACCAATGGAGTGTCATCAAGTAAACCCCCAAAAGATGCTGTGGCAGGATTGGGTTTAGGCATTTCCACAATAGGCTTCTCCGGCTCTACCTTCTTGGCTTTAAATTCCATGATTTTGTCGGGAATGGTAGTAGGAGTATATCCTTCTGTAAGTTCAATAAAACCGTTGTGATTGGAGGCCATTGTATTCCAAACTCTCTCTGAAAATTCGGAAATCATGCCTGCTTTATTAATTGCTTTTATCATAAACTGATAACTTAATTAATTTAGAAGTAGCAAAAGTAGTTTATTGAAACGTTCTTGTCAAGTGTTTTTTAAAATAAATTTAATTTAATCATATTTTTAGAATAATTCGGGCTGTAATTTATAGTTGTTAAAAC
>Ga0079306_1001312_pt1 | contig 16966 bp, 15 predicted proteins | sample Methanotroph_Enr_FD_79181 | JGI IMG/M metagenome (GOLD analysis project Ga0079306, IMG submission 79181) | Enriched soil microbial communities from Old Woman Creek wetland in Ohio, USA - Methanotroph_Enrichment_5 | ecosystem: Environmental > Terrestrial > Soil > Wetlands | place: USA: Ohio...
CAACGGCGGTTCCCATGGCCCACGAAACGGCCGGGACTGCGGGGTCGGCGCCGGCCGCAGCGCTGATGCCGGTGCCGAAGACGAGAAGCTTGCCCCAGAAACCGAGGAACGGCGGCAGGCCGGACAGCGAGATCAGCAGGACGGCGAGCGAGCCGCTCAGAACCGGAGCGCGCCGCGCGACGCCCGCGAGCCCGGTCATGCTTCCGTCCCACCCGGGGACGATGCGTGCGAACGCAGCAGCCGAGACGAAGGTGCCAGTGGCCGCGATTGCGTACGTCGCGCCGAAGAACGCTGCGAGCGGAGGCGAGAAGAGCGCGATGGCGATCAGCGCGTAGCCTGCCTGCGCGATGCCCGCGTATGCGAGCAAGCGTCGGTATGAGCGCTGCCGGAGTGCGGCCACAGAGCCGACCAGCACGGAGAGCACCGCAATCGCCGAGATGACGACGAGCAGCCGCGGCGCCATCACGCCGGCGGCCGCGATCGAGACGAACACGGCGGCCGCGGAGATCGCAGCGAGCTTGGGCCCGGCCGCAAGGAACGCCGCGGACTCCTCAGGTGCAGTCTCGTACACGTCGGGTGCCCAGGAGTGGAACGGCACCGCGCCCATCTTGAAGAGGAGCGCTGCGAGCGTCAGTCCTACCCCGGCGAGAGCCGGGAAGATCGCCGATGTGGTGCCGAACGACACGGAGAAAGCGTCATAGTGCCCGGTCGGCTCCAAGAAGCCGACGAGGATCGCGAGGCCAAACAGCAGGAGACCCGTAGCGACGGCTCCCTGGACGAAGTACTTGATGGCCGCCTCACCCGAGCGCGCCGTGCCAGCGAGGGCGACCAGGCCATAGCCGCACAGGGCGACCGTCTCCAGCGTGAGCAGGAGCGACGTCAAATCGAGCGCGGCGGCAGCGGCCCCCGACGCAGCCACGGAAAACGCGATAAGGGCGGCCGAACTGGCCGCACCCTTGCGCTCTCGGAGCGAGTCCATGCCCCCAACCACCGCAAGCACGCCGACGAGGGCGACGATACCGAAGATCATCGACGCCGGTCCGCCCACGCCAAACGGGCCGATGCGCGCAGTCGTCGCCCGCTCGACACCGGACCCGATGCCGCCGATCGCAGCGAGACCGAGGCCAACCACAACGGTGACCAACGCAGCGCGTCGACGGCCGAACGCATCAAATCCCAACGCCAGAACCGCTGCGGCCAACGTAGCCCCGTAGGTCATGGCGAACACCAGCGATGCAGACATGTCACACTCCCCCGTTCACGAGCGAGGCGAGTGCGACGAGCGCGCTCTGCGCGCCATTCAGGACGAGCATGGGTTGAACACCGATGAGCACGATGGCGAGAGCGAACACCAACACGAGTGCGGCTTCGCGGGCCGAGAAGTCCTCAAGCAACGTGAACTCGGAGACAGGCCCCTGCACGACCGCCCGAACGGCACGGAGGTTGTACGCGGCGCCCAATGCGAGCCCGACCCCCACGACAGCTGTCCACGTGCCGATGCGCGAGAACGCCTCCACAACGGTCACGAACTCTCCCGGGAACCCCGACAGACCCGGCAAGCCGAGCGAAGCAAGCGACGCGAAGACAAATGCGACGCTCCACGCTGGCATGACGCGACCGAAGCCGCCGAGCCGGCCCAGCTCACGCGTGTGTGTTCGCTCGTACATCGTGCCCACGAGCAGGAAGAGCAGCCCCGCCACGAAGCCGTGGCTGACCATCCCGAGCATCGCCGCGCCGAGCGAGTCAGGCGTCGCGGCCGCAATCGCCAGAACCACGAAGCCCATGTGCGCAACGGACGAGTACGCAACCAGACGCTTGAGGTCCGTCTGAACGAGCGCCATGGCCGCGCCGAAGACGATGCCGACCGCGCCTAGCACTGCGAGGAGCGGTCGCGAACTCTGGAACGCTGACGGGGCAATCGGCATCGCGATACGCAGAATGCCGTAGCCGCCCATCTTCAAGAGCACGCCAGCGAGAATGATCGACCCAGCGGTGGGAGCCTCTGTGTGCGCGTCAGGCAGCCACGTGTGCAGCGGAACGACGGGAATCTTGACCAGGAATCCGACCATCAGCAGCCAGTACGCGATTGCGGGGGCGGTCAGAGCGCCGCGGTTCGCAATGATCTGCGAGATGCTCCCGTTCCCACCCGACTGGACGACCGTGAAGATGATGCCGAGAAGCATCACGCCGCCCGCGGCAAACGTGTAGAGAAGGAACTTCGTCGCCGCGTGCTTCCGGTTCGACGAGCCCCAACCGCCAATCAGGAAGTACATGGGGATGAGCACGCACTCCCATGCGACGTAGAAGAGCACGAGACTCTCGGCGAGGAAGACTCCGGTCACTGCCGCCTGCAACACGAGGATAAGGGCGAAGTACGAACCGGGACGCTCCGAGACATTCCAGGAAGCCACCACCGCGGCGGCCCCGATGAAGATCGTGAGCACGACAAGCGGCAGCGACAACCCGTCGAGTGCGGTCTGCCACACGCGGCCAGCGAGCGGCATCTGCCACCCCGAGATGCGCGTGCCGCCCAGAGCCCCGGACCCACCGAGCGAAGCGAGAAGTCCGGTCTGAGCGACCACGGCAGCCAGGGCGATCCACCGAGGAGCGCCACCGTTGCCACGCGAAACCAGGATGGACGCAACCGCGAGGACCAGCGGGACGAGAATCATGAGATCGAGCTGCATCATGGCTCTCACCTCACCACCAACATGAGTGCGGCAAGAATGGCCACGACGGACAGCGCCATGGCAGTCGCGTAGTTCTGGCCATCACCCGACTGCATTCGCGAGAGAACATTGGACAACGACGCGGCCACGCGGGCGCTGCCCTCGACCGTTCCATCGATCACGAGCCGGTCGATGATTGCCCAGAGCCCACGGCAGATCGAAACGGTCGGCCTCACGACGAAGCGCATGACGGCAGTGTCGTAGCCGAATCCCGAGACGAGAATCCGCTGCCACGCTGGAGCCGCATTCTCAGGCGACAGCTCCGGCGCCTCGCCGCGAACCGTGACCCAAGCGATTGCTCCGCCCGCAAGACCGACTCCCACTGCAACCGCGGACAGCGCGATCGACAGGGGTTCGGGATGCTCGCCGAGCTTCTCGGCAAACCACGTGGCCGAGAAGCCGAGAGCAACCGCCGGAACGCTGAGCACGAACAGCGGTCCGAGCATCGACATCGGGCTCTCGTGCGCGTGACCCGTGCCGCGCCAGGTGCCGAAGAAGGCCAGCTTGGTGGCGCGGACGGTGTAGAAGCCCGTAAAGAGCGCCGCGATGAACAGCAGCACTGCAGCGGCGGGACTCGCAAGCCACACAGCGTCGAGGACGGCATCCTTGCTGAAGAAGCCTGCCATCGGTGGGATACCCATGAGTGCGGCTGAGCCGATCACCCACGCTGCAAACGTAGCGGGCATGGCCGTGCGCAGTCCGCCCATCTCGCGCAGATCCTGGGTGCCCGACCCGTGAATGACACTGCCCGACGTCAGGAAGAGAAGTGCCTTGAACGCGGCGTGTGCCACGAGATGGAAGAACGCAATCTCCCACGCCCCGACCCCCAAAGCAGCGAACATGAAGCCGAGCTGGCTGATGGTCGAGTAGGCAAGCACCTTCTTGATGTCGGTCTGGAACAATCCGATCGCCGCGGCACCCAGAGCGGATACGACACCCGCGACGAGCAGCACCATGCGCGCAGCAGGTGCGGCCTCGAAGAGCGGCCACGTGCGCGCGACGAGGTAGACGCCGGCTGCGACCATCGTCGCAGCGTGGATGAGAGCCGAGACGGGCGTCGGGCCCTCCATAGCATCGGGCAGCCAGATGTGCAGCGGGAACTGCGCCGACTTGCCGATAGCGCCGATTGCGATGAGTATCGCCGCGGCTGTGATGGTTGCGGGCGCGAGCGCCGGTAGCTTCTCCATGACCTCGGTGTAGCCGAGCGAATGTGTCGCGAGCCACAACACGGCGATCCCGAACATCAGTCCGACATCGCCCACACGCGTCGTCAGGAACGCTTTGACGGCAGCCGCGGCCGCCGAAGGCCTCTCGTACCAGAAGCCGATGAGCAGGTAGCTGCACGCACCGACGAGCTCCCACCCGATGAACAGCGTCGTGAACGAGTCACCGATCACGAGCAAGCTCATCGATCCGGTGAAAAGTGAGAGCAGCGCGAAGTAGCGGTTCCAGCCGGGATCGCCGTGCATATAGCCCGCCGAGAAGACCATGACCATAAGCGCGACGAGACCCACGACGAGCAGCATCAATGCGGCAAGTGTGTCGATCGTCCAGCCGACGGACAGGACGGTGTCCCCCACCTTGAACCAGGTGAACCCACCTTGGGCAGCGACGGCGCTCGTCCAGGGCTCGACGCGCCCACCCTCCACTGGTGCGGCACCAAGCGCAGACAGCCCGACAAGACACACAGTCAGAGGACCGAGTGCCGCGACAACGGGAGCGGCGTGCTTGGAGACGCGCCCGGCAACGAGCACGCCAAGCGCCAGCGCGTATGGCAGCGCCACAACGAGCCACGGAGCACTGAGAAGCGCCGCCACTACCCTCGCACCTCCGTCATGTCTTCGAGAGCCGTGGAGCGCGTCTGCTTCGCGACGGACACGAGCAGCGCAAGCCCCACGGCGGCCTCGGCCGCGGCAACAACGATGACCAGCAACGCGATTCCCTCGACGTGTACCGCCTGGAGCGGACCCGAGGGATCGCCCGCTGCTCGCGCCGTCGATCCCAACCCGACCAGGAGGAGAAGCGGACCGCCGAGCATGACCTCAACGCTCGCGAGGATTGCGACGATGTCTCGGCGCGCCAGCACGCCGAAGAGCCCGATCCCGAACAGGAGCGACGAGAGAACGATGAGGCTCACTCTCGCTCACCCCCGGACACCACAACAACGACGACGAGGGCGACGAGCAGCAACGCACCCGCGATCTCGAACTGCGGGAGGAGAGGCCCGAGCAGACGACCCGCAAGGTCGGGAAGGCCAAGCGGCGCGGTGATCTTGGAGATGCTTCTGGCCGATGGCCACAGCATCGTGGCGATGAGGACGACCGACCCCGTTGCCGCGAACGCAGGTAGCCATGGGTCGCGAGTATCGAGCTCCGGGCGACCCTCGCTGCTGCGGTGCACGAGCATGATGGCGAACAGAATGAGGATCAGCACGCCGCCCACGTAGACGAAGAGTTCGGCTAGCGCCAAGAACCCGAACCCGAAGTAGGCGAACAGCGCGGCCAGCGCGAGAAGAAACGCCCCAAGTCCGAGGGTCAGACGCATCACTTCGCGCGTGAAGACCACGACCAACGCACCAGTCACGGCCACCACGGCAAGCGCCCAGAAGACTCCGTTGCTCACGAGCTCTGTCACGGGGCAGCCACCTCCCCTGCTGCGATGTCCTCGGGATTGGCAGGAGAGGCGTCGGGTGTGGGTGTGCCGCCCCTGAGACAGCCCGCGCCGGATGCGCTACCGGCAGGCATTGTATTGCCAGTGGCACGGAATCCGTCGCCCGATCGCACCATCTCGTCCTTGCCGAAGAGGGTGTACTCCCGCGAGTAGAACGAGAGCTCGTATTGGCCTGTGTGTTTGAGGGCGTTCGTCGGGCACTGCTCGGCGCACAGACCGCAGAAACAGCACTTCGAGAGGTCCATGTCGTAGCGCGTCACGCAACGACCGTGAGGGTCATCCACGCGCTCGACGCGAATCGCGTAGTCCGGACACGTGCGCGCGCAGAACGTGCAGCCGACGCACACGCCCGACGAGCAGCGCAGGCATCGGGCGGCCTCGGCGAGTCCCTCAAGGTGCGTGAAGCCGAGCTCGACGGTACGGAAGTCCTTCGCGCGCTCCTCCGCTTTGGCCATCGGCATCTTCGCGCGCTTCCGGTTCGACTCAACACCGTCCAGCGACGCCGCCTGGTAGCGCGGGTAGACCGGCACCGGACGATACGCTCGCTTGTCGGACAGGCTTGCACCGGTCAGGAACCGGTGGATCGACGTGGCGGCTTCATGGCCGTTCGAAATCGAGCCGATCGCCGAGCCGGGCCCGGTGACGACTTCGCCGCAGGCGAAGACGCCCCGCACGTTCGTCGTCAGCAGCGTGCCATCTACCGGTAGCAGCCCACGCTCGGTCAACAGCAGGTCCGAACCGGCCGCAATAGGTCCGAGCTTGGGCGCTTGGCCAATCGCGAAGACGACGACATCGGCTGCGAAGTCCTCGTACTCCTCGGCGAACTGCGGGGCAAAGCGGCCTTGGGCGTCGAAGACCGAGAGGCAGCTCTGCATCCGCATGCCGACGACGTGACCGTCCTCAGTGAGTACCTCTTTCGGGCCCCACGAGCAGTTCGCGATGACGCCCTCGTCGAGCGCCTCCTCGATCTCCCACGGGTGAGCGGGGAGCTCGGGCATCGACTCGAGCGATGTCAGCATGACCTCCGACGCTCCGACCCGTAGCGCCACTCGCGCGCAGTCCACGGCGACGTTGCCGCCTCCGACGACCAGCACACGCTTGCCCTTCACGCCGGCATCGTTCTTCCAGTTGCCGGCACGCAGAAAGTCCAACGCACCCACGACGCCTACAGCATCCGCTCCAGGGAGCGGCAGGATGCGACTCTCTTGGAGTCCGGCGGCGATGAGCACCGCGTCGAACTCGCCGATGAGGTGGTCGAGTGGTACGTCGTCACCGACGGACACGTTGAGCTTGAGGTTCATGCCCATCGTGCACAGGTCGTCAACCTCCTGCTTGAGAACGTCGCGCGGGAGGCGGTACGCCGGAACGCCCGAGTACAACGCGCCACCCGGGTGGTGATCCTTTTCGTAGACGGTCACGCCGTAACCCAAGCGCATGAGGTCGTGGGCCGCGGTCAGCCCGCTTGGACCCGACCCGATAATCGCGATCTCCTCGCTGCGAGTCCGCGGAAGCGGCTTGACGCGCTCCTCACGAACCTCGGCGTAGCGCTCGAAGGCGACTCGGTGCAGTGGTCTGATGGCAACTGGTTCGTCGTAGTAGTTGCGCTTGCAGGCGGTCTCGCACGGGTGGTGGCAGATGCGGCCGAGCACTCCTGGCATCGTGTTGCGCTCGCGCACAAGCTCGTACGCTTCGGCGACGTTGTCCTCGGCCAGGTAGTACGCCTGTCCGCGGGCATCCACGTTGGCTGGGCAGTTGCCCACGCAGGGCGGCAACTGCTCCGAGCTGTAGAGCGACTCGACGTGAGCGTTGTAGTCAGGCGGCAGCGTGCTGATGACCGGAATCTCATCACGGCCGAGAATGCCGGTCAGCCGGAGCGGACCGCGCCACCGCGGCGACAAGGTGAGCTTCTCGGCGGGGTACTTCAGCGTGCCGACCGGCGCAAGGGCGCGCTTGCCGGTGATCGCAAGGCCCGTCCACGCGCTGGACCACCGCTCGAGAAATCCCTTCACACCAGGCGAGAAGTCATCTGTCGCCGACACGGAGACCCTGACCGACGTGGGTGTGCGGTCTGCGACGTCGTTGGGCATCGACTGCGCGTCTAGTGCCACGGGATCACCGCCGTCACGATGCCGGCGAGCAGCAACTGAACCAGTGCCATGGGAGTGAGCACCTTCCAGGCGAGGTTCATGAGCTGGTCGGGGCGCATGCGGGGATACGTCCACTTCACCCACATCATGGTCACGACGATCATCACGGCGATGCCCACGAAGATGAGTGCCCCGACAGGGCCTCCGATGCCGAGGCCGCCACCGAAGAACACGGCGGCGCCGAAGAACGCCGCAGCGACCAGACCTCCGTACTCCACCATCATGAAGACCGCCCAGCGGATGCCCGAGTAGTCCGCGAAGTAGCCCGCCACCAGCTCGGACTCCGCCTCAGGCAGGTCGAACGGCCCCCGATTGAGCTCAGCGATCGACGCGATGAAGTACACGAGGAAGCCCATGGCGTTCAGCGGGATCCACCACCAGCGGAACGAGTCGTGAATCGTCACAGCCGAAACGGAGCCCGTCAGGACGCACAGCGAGAGCACGGAGAGCGTTCTCGGCAGCTCGTAGGAGATCATCTGCGAGGCACCACGAATGCCGCCGATCGAGGCAAACGTATTCCGAGACGACCATCCGGCGAGCAGAACACCGATGACCGAGATCGCCGGCACGGCAAGGAAGAAGAGCGCGCCGGTCGCGATGTTGAACGGCGCCCAGCCGCGAGCAAGCGGAATGACCGACAGAGACGCTGCGGCAGGCACGAACACCAGTAGCGGCGCGAGTCGGAAGATCCGCACGTCCACCTGGGTTGGTGTGATGTCCTCTTTCAGGACCAGCTTGACGGTGTCCGCAAGGGTCTGGAGCAGGCCAAACGGGCCAGATTCCTGCGGGCCGAGGCGCAGCTGAATACGAGCCGAAACCTTCCGCTCGGCCCAGACGCCGAGAAGCGCGGCGACCGCAATGACTATTCCGCAGACCAGGCCGACCAACGCGCCCCAAAGCAGGCTCGTCATCGGTCCACCTCCCCGAACACCGGGTCGAGCGAACCCAGCACTACAACGAGGTCGGCGAGCGTGTGACCCACGGCGAGCTTCGGCACGAGGGCGAGGTTGCAGAAGGCCGGCGACCGGACCTTCATGCGATACGGCCGCGGCGAGCCGTCGGACACGAGGTAGACACCGAGCGACCCACGGGCCGACTCGATGTGATCGTAGGCATCTCCGGGGGGCGGCGTGATCAGACGCGCTAGACCATCAGCCTTGTACGCACCGCCGCTCATCTGCGAAATCGCTTGATCAATGATCTTCACAGACTCGTAGCACTCGAGCAGCCGCACGCGGTCGCGGTCGTAGGCATCACCGTTGTCGCCGATGACGACATCGAACTCCATGCGCGGATAGACGGAGTATGGATCGTGCTTGCGCAGGTCCCAGTTCACGCCGCTGCCGCGCGCCGTCGGGCCCGAAGCGCCCCAAGCCACGGCGTCCTCCGCGGACAGCACGCCTACACCCTTCAGGCGCCCGCGCGCGATGGTATTCCCGAAGAAGAGCTTGTCCATCTCGTCGAGGGGCCTGCGAACGGTGCTGGTGAACTTCAAGACATCGTCAGTCCAGCCCTCCGGCAGGTCCATCGAGACCCCACCCGGTCGTACGTAGTTGTACGTGAGGCGCGAACCGCACAGTACCTCGAAGAGCTCGATGATCCGTTCGCGCACGTCGAACGCGTAGATGAACATGGTCGTCGCGCCGGTGTCCGCCGCCGCCGAGCCAATCCCCATCATGTGACTCGCAATGCGCTGAAGCTCGCACACGATCACGCGGATGTACTCGGCGCGCTCGGGTACGCGTATCCCGGCGAGGCGCTCCACCGCGCGGCAATACGCCCAGTTGGCGTACATGCTTCCCACGTAGTCGAGCCGGTCCGTGAGCGGACACACCTGCAGATACGTGCGGTTTTCGGCCATCTTCTCGATGCCGCGGTGCAGGTAGCCCACGATCATGTCGGCCTTGACGACGATGTCGCCGTCAAGGTGCACGAGCACGCGACCTACACCGTGCGTTGAAGGGTGCGAAGGGCCGATGTTGACGACGATCTCGTCGACGGGCAGTCCCGTCTCGGACACCGTCTTGGTGCGCGATTCGATGTTGAGCGTCATAGTGGCCCTCCCTTCGTCAGATGTAGTCGGGCCGGCGGATCATCGCGGGATTGTCGTAGTCCTTGCGCAGCGGATGCCCGTCGAAGTCGTCGGGAAGCATGATCCGCCGCAAGTCGGGATGGCCGTCGAAGACGATCCCGAACAAGTCGAACACCTCGCGCTCCTGCCAGTTGGCGGCAGGCCACACCTCGAACAGCGATGCGACGTGCGGCTCGGCGGGTGACACCTTGGTCTTCACAAACAACGCCGAGGAAAGAGACCGCGACTGCAAACGGTAGACGAGCGTCAGGAACTCGCCACGGTCCACCGCGGTGACCATGCCCAGGCGGTCGAAGCCGATTTCCCTCAGTTCGCGCGCGGTTTCGAGAAGCTTGTCGGAACTCACGCCGACGACCGCGTCCCCGAACTCGAGCGAGAAGAACGGAGCGAGTACCGGAGATAGCTCAGAGAGCCGGTGCTGCAGCTCGTCAAGGTTCACTCCGCATCACCGCCGCCATCACTGGCACCGGCCGGCGCACCCGGAAGCAGCAGATTGCGCGCGTGGCGCTTGCCCCGCGATATGGACTCGGTTCTGACCAGCTCGCGAAGCTGAAGGATGCCGTCCTGAAGGGCTTCCGGCCTCGGCGGACAACCGGAGATGTAGACGTCCACAGGCAGGAACGAGTCCGCTCCTCGAACGACTGAGTAGGTGTCGTAGTAGAAGATGCCGCCGGGGACCGTGCAGTTTCCCATCGCCACGACCCACTTGGGATCCGGCATCTGGTCATAGAGCCGCTTGACCGCCGGCTTCATCTTCTCGGTGATCGTGCCGGCGAGGACCATGACGTCCGTGTGGCGCGGATCGGGCCTCGGGAACGTGCCGAGACGATCGAAATCGAATTTGCTGAAGGACGCGGCGATCAGCTCCATCGCACAGCACGCGGTACCCATCGGCATAGGCCACAGCGACTGGCCACGCGACCAGTCGGCGAGCGCATCGACGCTCGTGAGGATTGCGCCGGCGGCTCCGTTATCAAGGGCTGCACCCAGCTTGTCTACGATCGCCACTCGAGTGCCCCCTTACGCCACGCATAGCCCAGCCCAAAGGCAAGGAACAGCACGAAGCCGCCGACTTCAAGAAGCGCGATTGCGTTACCCCTGAGCTGGCTGGCGACAGCGAACAGCAGAATCGCTTCGGCGTCGAATAGCACGAAGAGCATCGCAATGGTGGAGAAGCGCATCCGAGGCGGGACCCAGGCGTCACTCGCCTGCTCCATACCGCACTCGAAGGGGGTGTTCTTCTCGGGATCGGGGTTTCGCGGCGAAAGCAGGGTGTTCGCCAAGAACACCACGAGGATGAAGGCGGTCGCCGCGACGACGAGACCGAGTACGAACAGCACTCCCTGGGTTAACGCTCCCTGCATCCATCCCCCTTGCGCTGCCTTCTCGCCATACGGTCGAGATCCGGTTAGACAGTCCGTGCAAGTGCCGCCGTCCGAACGAGTTCCAGAGGGGCTGAGGCAAGTGTAGCAGTCATGAAAGGCTTGTAAAGATTGTTACAATGTCCGTCCGTGAGCGTGCGGTTTGCGAGGTCAAACGGTATGAGGGAGCCGTCTAGCCGCCGTCAGCGGCCAATCGTTCAATCTCTTCGGTCAGACGCATCCATTCATCTTCCAGTCCCGGCAAAGCCGATTTGATTGCCGAGTACTCCGCGAGCGCAGCGTCGAAAGACGCCTGATCCGAGTAGAGCTCGGGTGTTGCCATGAGCGCGACCAGCTCGTCGTAGCGGCTCTGGGAGCGCGCGAGCTCTTCATCGACCTGCGCCAGCCGAATCTTGCGGTCCTTGGTCACGCGATACGCTCGGTTTCGGGCCTCTGCCTCGGCTCGCTTCTGCTCCTTGGTCTTGGGCCCGGCGACCGCTGCAGCGACTTCCGGGACGGCCGCGCTGAGCGTCGACCCGTTCGCCGCATGCGTACGCCGTGGACTCCGACCGTCACTGAGCACAGGCTTCTTTGAAGCCGAGGCTCCCGCAGCGACGCTCCGTCCTGCAGACTTGCCCGAACCGTGACTCCCCGACCCCGCCGGCTTCGCCTCGGCGGCCTCACGCTCGGCACGCTTCCCGAGGTAGTAGTCGTAATCACCGTCGAAGAGAGTTACGGCACCCTGCCGCACCTCCACGATCTTGTTGGCGACGGCACGGATCAGGTGCCGGTCGTGCGTGATGAGTGCGATGGTGCCGGAGTAGCGCTGCAACGCCTGTTCGAGAACGTCGCTCGAAGTGACATCGAGGTGGTTCGTGGGCTCGTCAAGACACAGGAGAGGCGCGGGCTTCACGAGCATCTTCGCAAGCGCGAGGCGACCCTTCTCCCCGCCCGAGAGCACCCGTACCCTCTTCTCGACGTCGTCGCCACGGAAGAGGAACGCGCCGAGTAGCGAGCGTACTTCCGACTGCGTCCAGCCCGGTGCCACACCGTCGAGCTCCTGGTAGACCGTCTTGTCCAGATGAAGCGCCTCGAGCTGGTGCTGCGCGAAGTATGCGACCTCGACGTGGGTCCCGAGCGAACGCTCCCCGTCGTCGGGCTCCAACACGCCAGCAAGCATCTTCAGGAGTGTGGACTTGCCAGCGCCGTTCGGGCCCACAAGGGCCACCTTGTCGCCTCGGTAGAGCGCGAAGCCGAGGTGCTCGTAGACGACATTCTCGCCGTAGGCCTTCGAGACGCCGTCGAGCTTGATGACAAGGTCGCCGGTGCGCACCGGCTGCGGGAAGCGGAACTTCACGGTCTTGCGGCCCTCGGGCAGGACGATCCGCTCCATCTTCTCGAGCTTCTTGAGACGGTCCTGTGCCTGCTTGGACTTCGTGTTCTTGTAGCGGAAGCGCTCGACGAACGCCTCCATGTGCGCGATCTCCTTCTGCTGCGCCTCGTACGCCGCCAGGAGCTGCTCCGCTGCTAGTTCCCGAGCCACCAGGTAGCTGTTGTAGCTACCCGAGTAGACCTTCACCTGGCCGAGATCGATCTCAGCAACGTGGTCTACAAGGTTCTCCATGAATTCGCGGTCGTGGCTCACGAGTAGGATCGCGCCATCGTAGCCACGCAAGAAGCCTTCGAGCCACGTCACGCTCTCAAGATCCAGATGGTTGGTCGGCTCGTCCAGGAGCAGCACGTCCGGCTGCAGGAGAAGGAGCTTCGCGAGTGCGAGGCGCATCTGCCAGCCGCCGGAAAACTCCTCGACGTTGCGGGCTAGATCCGGCTCCTTGAAGCCGAGACCGAACAGAACCGCCCGCGCATTGGCTTCGATCCCGTAGCCTCCGAGCGCCTCGAAATGCTCGTGGAGCCGCCCGTACTCGGCGAGGATGCGCTCTTGCTCCACACCCGGCTCCGCGGTCTCCAAGTCCTGAGCGAGAACCTGGAGCCGGTGTTCGAGCGACGTGACATGGCTCGCCGACGTCATCGCTTCGGCAAGCACGCTGCGTCCGTGCATCTCGATTGCCTCTTGCTCGAGATAGCCGACCACCGCATCCTTCGCGAAGGTCACGCCGCCATCGTCGGCGTCCTGCCGCCCCGCGACGATCTCGAGCAGCGTCGTCTTGCCGGCACCGTTGGGCCCCACGAGTGCAATCCTGTCACGCGCACCAACGCGCAAACGCGCGTCCTTGAACAGGACGCGCGCACCAAATGACTTCGTGACGTTGTCGACGGTGAGAATCACAGCGTCCGCAGGATACCACTCGAAAAGGCCCCACCGGCCAGCCGTGCCGAGATTCATCGGCTGGACGAGCCAGGCCATTCTGAGTAGACATGCCTCAGGTGGCTACCGGACGACCTCGGCAATGGTCGGGTCTCCGCAGACCTTCGTGATCTGCACCACGCGCGCTTCCAGGGCGAGAGGCATACCCAGCCTACCGACCTGGGTCTGCGCGTCCCCCGCCTCCCCGTAGCCCATGTCGTAAATGACGAGCCACCAGTCATGGGTGGTAACGCCCTGCAGGTGACCGGATCTCTCGACAGCAAAGGGATTCGGGTTCTCCCTCGACTTCCCGGCCCAATTGGCATTCAGCCGGTCGGCCTGCGCTCTGGCTTCCTCCTCGGAGAGACCCTCCGCGCACACGATGATCCAGAACCGCTGGTCGCTGTGCGAACTCCTGCCGGCCGCAGCGGGCGCGGGCGTCGTCTTGCCTTGCTCGCTCGTACCACTGCTACCCGACGAGACCGACGACCGCGGAGCCTCATTCACCGAGGTCGTGACTCCCGAGAGACCCAGCGCGCCAGCTGCAGGCGTCTGGGACACGAACACGAGCACATCGCCAAGGTCCCGCTGCACATCACCTGACGACTGAACCGTGAGGCTCGACCCACCTTCGAGTCTGACGTAGTAGTCCAAGGTCCGGCCACCCGCGGTCGTCCGACCCTGTCCGTATCGCGCGTCTTCCCCGAATCCTGAGGCTCGCAGCACCGTAGCCGTGGTCACGTCACTGAGCACGTCCCGAGCCGCAAGGAGGCTCAGCTCGAGCAGCGCGCCGACGACTTTCCCGTCCGATGCGTAGTACACCACGACCTGCGCGTCACCCTTGGGCGGGGCGAGTGCAAGCGACCGGAGGAAGCTCACGGTCTGCTGCGATTCATCTCCAAGTTCCTGCTGTTTGCTGGGTCGGCGATCGAGCCGGTTCAGGTCTGGCAGCGCGTAGCCAACCGAACGCGCCGCCCCGATTCCCTTGAGGACCGAAGCCGGTCCTGACCCCACCTTGTACTCGCCCGTCATGATCGCGTCGCCGAGCATCCGTTCTGCATCCCGCCGGTTCGACCCGACCATACCTGCCAGGTCGGGTAGCTGCTGCTTCGTCCGAACGGCCACCGGGTGCAGGGCATCACGGGCGATCCAAGACGAGGAGACAGCGAGTGGTATCAGGAACAGCACGAGGGCGCCAACCCGAACGAGTCTACGTGTCCGACTCGCAGAGCCTGGCGTGAGGCGAGCCGTCAGCACCGGCAAGACCGCAAACCCCAGGAGCGCGATCAGAATCCCCCACACGAGCTCTGTCACATTCAGCGGCAACCGGATGATGTTCCTGAGGAACACGCTGAACCCGGCCCATACGAGCACGACCATGAGCGCTGCCGCGGCAGGCACACGGTTCACCTGCTCGTCCGGGGCTGCGATATCGACTGAGTCGTTCTCGCCCGGTGTCTGTTCGGTCTCGCGAAAGTCCATTCTGTGCTTCTCCCGGCGGGACGATCCTAGTGGGTCCATCTGAACCTACCGATATCACTATAGTCGCTGCGCAGCGACTCGTCGGCAGCCCATTTGCTCCCATGACTGTTCGGACCCGCACGAGCGGGGGACGCGCGCGATGACCGGCGGAGGCCACGTGCACCGAGACGACTCAATCGATGCCATGCGAGGACTCGCCATAGCCCTCGTGGTCGCGGGGCACGCCATTCCTCTTGCAGGGGCTGCATTCCACGCCGGACCAGGTCTGGCTCAGGTCGATCAGAACTACTGGGTCCCTGCGGCGACCGAGCTCAACCTGCTCTTCAATCTGATCTACTCGTTCCACATGCCGCTCTTCGCGTTTGTGAGCGGCCTGGTCCTGTGGCCTCCCCGCGAGGAGCCATTCGGCGGGCAGATGCTGCATCGTGTCCGTGGCTTGCTCGTGCCCTACCTCGGGTGGGCGGCGGTGTTTCTGCTGCTCAGGCCAGTCGCGTTTCCGTATGCGGCCGAGCCGTTGAGGATTGAGGTGTTCGACCTTGCCGTCGGCTCGGGCGGCGTGTGGTTTAGCCTCTGGTACCTCTACGCGCTGTTCCTCAGTCTTCTTCTCGTCTCGCTCCTCGAGCGACTGCCTTTCGCGCGGTGGTCCGTGCCGGCATCGGCGTTGGCCGCGGTGGCATGAGTGGGCCTCGGACGTCACGTGCCAAACGTGCTCGATCTTGCCGAAGTCCTCTGGATCTATCCGTTCGTCGTGCTGGGCTATGTTGTCGCGCCTGTGCGGGAGCACGTGCGCAAGCACAGGGTACGTGTGGTGCTTGCGGGTCTGGCCGCCTTCGTGCCGCTGTTCTGGTCGGAGTACCCGGTCTTCGTTCCAACGTCCGAGCCGGTTGAACGGCTCGGCTTCTTCCTTCGAGACGCCGGTGTTCGAGGCAGCTTCGTCCCCAGTCTCCTTGTGCCCTATGCGTGTGCGGTGGTCGCCGTCCTCGTCCTGTACGCGCTCTACGTGGGCCGCGACGGGCGGGCTATCCGAAGGCAGGCATGGCTCGGCCGCAAGACTCTGGGAGTGTACGCCGCGTCAGAGGTGGTGATGTGGCCGCTCGTCACCCATGGCGTGCATAGCTGGCCCCAGCTCTTCGCACTCACTCTCGCGGGGTCGCTGGCGACTACGGCGCTGCTCGAGAAGACCCCCTGGCTTGGCCCTCTACTGCTCGGTGGACGCGCGACGCGCACAGCTGCGCTCCCAGGGGGTTCTGACCCGCTCGGCTAGCGTCCGTGACCCGCGCGTCCTATGGCCTCGTTCTAGCCAACCGCTCCGGTCCGTCCGCCTGAAGCGCCCGTCAGGCTGCCGCTCGCGGTGTTGGCCCGGAGAAACGCCGTCGTGATCGTCAACACGCCGGCAAAGGCGTCTGCTGCCACGCAGGCGACGAGAAGCAGGGTGACCGTTCTCGCCGAGATGCCTGCCTCCCCGAAAGCGAGAGTGGCATCGGCAAGCACGCCTCCGAGCAGCAGCACCACGACACCCATCACGACAAGACCGGGCGTCGAGAGCGCCCTCGAAGGCTTCCACAGCGCAGCCATGAGCGCGAAGACGAGCGCCACTAGTAGATGCACCCCTTGGGCGATGCGGAAGGCCGGTACTGCGTCCCCGGCGTCTATGCTGGTGAAGACGCCATCACGGACCAGCGGAATCACGCCAATTGTCAGTGTTAGCACCACCGCCGAGACAAGAACCGCGCACGCCATGAGCAGACGCCGCCCGATGACGGGGTTGACTGCCACGACTGCCCCTCCCTCCGGTAGAACCGGCCAATGCGCAAAGACCACCCTCCCGCGAGCCTCACTGAGGGTGTGTCCTTGCTCCAGGCCTGACTCAGCCCACCTACGGATGCGGTGCGATGATCTCTGCAGCGGCAAAGACCACCCAGAGACCTCCAATCACCACACCCGCAAAGAATGCGACGAAGAACAGTGCGGACCGCTCGCCTTTGCGCCACGCAACGATCCCAGCCCAGAGAGTCCCAACAAAGAGCAGCGCCTCCAGCGCCATGTAGCTCCGCATGCCGAGAAACAGCCTCAGCCAGCTGGGTGGCTCGACCAGCAGCGGGCCTAGCAGACGGCCGACAAAGGGAAACACGACTCCCCAAATGGCGGAAGCAGTCCCCAAACCGACGGTCCAGCGGGCA
>Ga0079306_1001313_pt1 | contig 16941 bp, 12 predicted proteins | sample Methanotroph_Enr_FD_79181 | JGI IMG/M metagenome (GOLD analysis project Ga0079306, IMG submission 79181) | Enriched soil microbial communities from Old Woman Creek wetland in Ohio, USA - Methanotroph_Enrichment_5 | ecosystem: Environmental > Terrestrial > Soil > Wetlands | place: USA: Ohio...
CACGAGCAAAATCACGCTCCGAGATAATGCCTTTTATCTCGCCGTCTTCCAGAACCAGCAGCGCACCGACATTCTTCTCGGCCATTATCTTGAGAGTATCCAACATATCATTCGCTGGGCTTACAAACCAGATATCATTTCCCTTGGTTTTCAATATGTCACGGACCGTTGTCATTTTTCAGGCTCCTTTCAGTTCACCTATGTTCCAATCAGGGAATACGCGTTACGCCAGACCCGATCAGCGCAAGCATGCTACAGCAGCTTCACCTGGCCTGATGGTTGATCATGCACGATCATTATACAAATGGTAAATTAAAGGATTATTGAGAAATGCAAAAAAAACAGATTTGGCTCAATGCATATGCACCAAATCCGCATCGTTCGTCAGTTTACCTGCCACGAAATCAACAATTGCCTGGTCAATGTCTTGCTTCCTGGTCAGTATCACTTTCAAACCTGCTTCGACCGCCCGCTGATAGGCGGGTGATCCCATTCCACCCGCGATGAGCACCTGACAATCTGAAATGCTTTCGATCATTTGGAGCCCGGGTTGCCTTCCCGCCGGGTGTTCAGTTCCGTGCTGATGGGTGACCTTCTCCCGGGTCTCGGTTGATCTTAACTGGCCATCGTCGAGGGTGACAATTTTGAAGTAGGCTGCCTGGCCAAAATGCTTGCTGATGGTTACCCCGTCGTCGGTTGGAACTGCTACTCTTTGCAGCATAATTCAACCTCGTGATGAATGCTTACTATTATCCTGCTACTGGCAGTGAAGCCAGGAACTGGTCCACAGCTTTGCGCAGCATCACTTCAGGCAGCGCACCCACCTGCCGCTTAATCACTTTGCCATCGGCGATGAAAAGCATCGTTGGAATGCCCTGCACACCATACTTCTCAGCCCACGCGTAATCTTCATCCGTGTTGACTTTAGCGACGATCAACTTACCTTCTTTTTCGGCAGCAATCTTGTCCAGCGTTGGCGCGACCATTCGACATGGCGAGCACCAAGGAGCCCAGAAGTCGACTATCACGGGCAGAGATGATTTCAGAACAACTTTCTCGAACGCTGCATCAGTGACATGAATTGGTTCTTTCATAAATACCTCGCTCTAAATTATCTTGTGCTATTCAGATGCAATCCCTTCCGAAAAGTTACAACGTCAAAGCAACATGATTCTCAAAGGGTGATGTAACGCCGAGTTGAAGTTTAGCAGTATCAACAGAGGCGATCAAAGGGAATGTGCATCGGCTCATGAATTGTGTAGAGAACCATCCATAAATTTATGCTGTTCTGACAATAAGCGGATATATTGTATATGACAAAATGAATCCATAATGTCGATATAGGAGGCAGTCAAATGTTGTTCAAGGATAAAGTAGTATTGGTTACAGGTGCTGCGTCGGGAATCGGCAAGGGTATCGCTGAAGCGTTTGGTGCCGAAGGCGCGGCTCTTGTGCTTGGAGATATCGACGGGGAAAAACTCGCGAAAACTTCGGAAGAGCTGAAAGCCATGGGCGCACGCGTGTTTAGCTTACGCGGTAATATCGCGAATGTCGACGACGCAAACGCACTGGTGGACTTGGCCAAGAATTCATTCAATCGCCTGGATGTAGTGGTGAACAATGCGGGTGTCGTGGATAGATTCCTACCCGTTGGTGAAATGAGCGATGAGCTGTGGGACCAGGTAATTGGTGTGAACTTGACCGGCCCAATGTATACCTCCCGAAGAGCGATCCCCATGATGATCGAGCAAAAAGGGGGTGTGATCATCAATATCTCGTCGGTTGCAGGTATTGGCGGTGCATTTGCCGGGGCTGCGTACACTGCAAGTAAACACGGCCTGATTGGATTGACGCGGAATACCGCGTGGATGTATGGACCGCAAGGCATCCGCTGCGTAGCAGTCGCTCCAGGAGGAGTAAATTCGGGCATTACGCTTGGGGGTGAACCATCTGCGCTGGGAAATTCGCGTCTTGGTCCGCAGTTTGGAACCATGACCCGGGCTGGCGAAGTACGGGAGATCGCAGACGTTGTGGTATTCCTTGCTTCGGAAAAAGCCAGTTTCGTCAACGGGGCGGTTATTGCTGCAGATGCAGGGTGGTCAGCAGCAGGTTAACCCCGACGGTTTACGAGCGCAATTGAGAATGCAGGGCGCTGATTTATGCGCCCTGCTTCAGCATTGACCTCCGCTTTTCAAGATTGAGGGGAGCGATTCGTATCGTCCATGCCGGGAAGGTTTATTTGACTGGGTATCAAGGATTGCGGCTCGGACCTCGTTCGAAAGTATCTCTTATGAAATTCATACAGATCCCTGTTACGGATATGACATTCGAGGTCTAAAGTTATCTCTGTGAAGGACCCAGATGATCTGAACAAGGATATTATTTCTCATCCTTTTCACATGAAAGACAGCTAGTATGGATATGGATTCGACCAGTGTTGTATAGTGCATTTGGCAATGAACATGTGAAATGGACTGAGAATGGACAAGCGAGTAACCTGGGAGAGAATTAGAAGGAAGTAAATCATGAAGAATCCGTTAAAGCGTTCGGACGACAATGATAAAAGCGATGACGACAAGAAAAAGGACCAAATGCGGAGGTCGCAGGCTGGATTTGGACTTACATACTTGATCGTTGGCTTGATTTTTATCTGGTTATTTCAGCAGTTTATCCTGGCACCGTTGATCGTTCAGCAGACCGAAATCCCTTACAGCCAGTTCAAGGATATGATCAAATCGGGGCAAATCGTCAATTTGACCCTCAGCGATACGCAGATCACCGGGACGATGAAGGTAACACCCACCGGAGGCGGAACGCCGACCGATCAACCATTCATCACCTACCCGGTGCCGAATGGCGATCCCACTCTAATCCAGCAGTTAGATTCGGCGGGCATCCAATATGATGTTGCTCCGCCGCCAAGTGCGATCGGAACCTTCCTGATATCGTATGTATTGCCGATGGTCATTATCGGAGGAATCTTCTACCTCTTGTACCGCCAGTTGTTCAGGGCAGGCGGGGTTGGTGGGGGCAGCGGCGGTATCTTTGGGGTTGCCAAAAGCAAGGCTTCTGAAGTCAAACCTGAGGATGTGAATGTGACTTACAAGGACGTCGGCGGCGCGGATGAAGCCATCGATGAATTGCGAGAAATCATCCAGTTCTTGAAGACGCCAGAGAAATTTGCCCGACTTGGCGGGCGAATACCGAAGGGAGTTCTGCTTGTCGGTCCTCCAGGAACAGGCAAAACATTGCTGGCGAAGGCGACAGCAGGTGAAGCACAGGTGCCATTCTTTGAAACCAGCGGTTCGGAATTCATCGAAATGTTCGTTGGGGTCGGTGCTGCCCGAGTGCGAGATCTCTTCGACCAGGCAAGAGCAGTGGCACCCGCAGTTATCTTCATCGACGAGATCGATGCCATCGGTCAATCACGTGGCTCGAACGTCCGCTTCGGCGCCAATGATGAACGCGAGCAAACACTCAACCAGCTGCTATCAGAGATCGACGGTTTTGACTCTATAACGAGCAAACCTGTGATCATCATGGCAGCCACGAACCGTCCCGAGATACTCGATCCTGCACTGCTACGTGCAGGCCGCTTTGACCGCGAGGTCACCGTATCCGCTCCCGATTTGACCGGTAGAATACAAATTCTGCAAATTCACAGCAAGAATATCAAGCTTGCGCCCGACTTTGCAATCGAACGGGCAGCCAGGATCACTCCTGGATTTACCGGTGCCGATCTTGCAAACGTGATGAATGAAGCGGCCCTGCTTGCTGCGCGGCGAAATGGCGACGCAGTAAGCATACAAGATTACGAAGCGGCGATCGAGCGTGTAGTCGCCGGCTTGGAGAAAAAATCCCGCATTATGAACGAAAAAGAGCGGACAACGGTTGCTTATCATGAGAGTGGTCATGCTATTGTTGCGGAATTGGTGCCGCAGGGAGAACCCGTGGCAAAGATCAGCATCGTCCCGCATGGTCGCGGCGCCCTGGGTTATACCATGCAGATGCCGACTGAGGATCGTTATTTGATGACGCGTGAGGAACTCGAGGACCATATCGCCACCATGCTGGGCGGACGAGCAGCAGAGATGGTCATGTTCAACGAAATCAGTACTGGTGCCAGTGATGACATCAAACGGGCGACAGAACTGGCACGACGCATGGTCACTGAATATGGCATGAGCGACAAGCTTGGAGCCGTGCGATACTCCAACCAGCAATACCAATTCCTGGAAAGCGAGGAGACGACCGCCACTGCCAGCCAGCAGACTTTGAAGACGATCGATGAGGAGGTGCAGCGTATCATTGAACAACAATACAAGCGAGCTCAAGCATTACTGAGCGGACATCGAACTGCCCTTGAGGATCTGGCAAAACAACTTCTCTCCACCGAGACGGTGGACGGCGAGGCGGTCAAGCAAGTATTGAGAAAGGAAGAGGCCACCTCAATCCCTGAAGCTGCATAGTAAATCACACCCCTTGAAGATAGTAGACTTCAAGGGGTGCTTTTTGCCTCAGATTATTTTCTGTTCGCGATAAGTTACCATTTTGCGGATTTCCAACCAGAAAGTGCCAATGGACACCGCCACGACGATGATCAGCCACTGCCCAAACGATAGGGAGGTAATCCTCATCAGTTCGTGAGCACCCGGAATGACCGAGACCAGAATGAGGAATGCGATTACAACCGAACCCCAGAGCAGCATCACACGATTGGTCAGCAGCCCAAGCTGGACAATGGGTTGGTGTTCAGAGCGCATGTTTACGGCAAGGAGTAAGTGCCCAAGGAGCCATGAGGTGAATGCCACGGTTTGAGCGGCAACAATGTCTTTGGTCGTGTACCAGGTGAAGAGGTACAGGGCAGTCACAGCTGCAAAAAGACCCAAAGCGGATATGCCGATGCTGCTCAACATAGCCTTGTCCATGAACTTCGCCCTGGGATCGCGGGGTTTGTGGTCGAGCAGATCCGATTCCTGACCTTCCGTCGAGAAGGCAGCAGCAGCCATCAAGTCCATGAAGAGCTCCATGAGGATGATCTGCACCGGGGCAAAAGGTACCGGCACGAGTAGAAGCGTGGGCAACAAGGTGATGAGCACCAGTGCCAGCTTGCAGGCGAGATAGTAGCGAACTCCTTTCTTGAGGTTTTCGAAGATCAGGCGTCCCTCCTGGACAGCACTCACGATGGTGGTGAAATTGTCGTTGGTAAGGACAATGCCGCCTGCTTCACGTGCGACGTCAGTTCCATTTTCTCCCATCGCCACACCGATATCTGCAGCAGAGAGGGCAGGGGCGTCGTTGATGCCGTCGCCTGTCACTGCCACCCGCTCTCCGGAAGCCTGAAGCGCCTGGACAATGCGCAGTTTGTGTTCCGGGGTTATCCGGGCGAAGATGCTGGCATCTCGAATCACCTGCCTGAATTCAGTCTCTGAGAGTTCATCCAATTCAGCGCCAGTGACGACCTTATCATCGCCATTCAATCCGACCTGGCGGGCAACCGCCAGGGCAGTGAGAGGATGATCGCCCGTGATCATTAGAGGGCGGATGCCGGCGCGCTTGCATGAGGCGATTGCCTCTCTCACCTCAGGGCGGGGTGGATCCGCTAAGCCAATCAATCCCACAAAGGTCAGGTTTGACTCGGCTTCGCGGATAGTGCGCGCAGGCTGCGGCATTTGCTTCTCTGCCAGGGCGATCACACGCATCCCGTTTTCAGCCATTTGAGAAACTTTGTCGAGGACCGCCTGCCTGCCGGTTTCGGTCAAGGACACAGGCGACTGGTCTTCCAGGATGGAACTGGACTGGGCAAGTAATGATTCGGGCGCACCCTTGACTACAACCATAAAAGTACCATTAGTTTGATAAACGGCTGACACGCGTTTACGTTCATTATCGAATGTAAATTCCGCGAAAATGCGGTTCTTCGAGCGAATAGAGCCCGGGTCAACCCCCCTGGTCCTGGCATCGCGCATGATCGCTGTGTCTACCGGGTCGCCCCTATAATCGTTCCCATTTTGAATGGCATCGTTAGCCAGGACACCCAGTTCCAGGAGCCTGGTGCTGAGTTTTTCAGGTTCGAATTGCCTGACTTCCATGCGATCGGCGGTAAGAGTACCTGTCTTGTCTGTTGCGATCACCGTGACAGAGCCTAGCGATTCCACCGCGCTAAGGCGCCTGGCAATGGCACCCTTCCTAGAGAGACGAAATGCTCCCAGTGCAAGCACCATGGTGATGATGATGGGCAATTCCTCAGGGATCGTGGCGAAAGCCAGCGACAGACCGGTGAGAAGCATTGTCTTGGGATCCTGATGCACAATGAATATGCCGATCAAAGGGATGAGCACACTGAAACCCAGAGCGAACCAGACCAGGAATTTGCTCAGTTCACTCATCAGTATCTGCAATGGCGCTCGAGGTTCTCGAACCTGGCGGGCAAGGCTGGCGATCCGGCCAATTTCCGAGTGCATACCGGTGTTTACCACGATGGCAGAGCCTTTTCCTCGGGTGACCAGGGTGGAAGAGAAGACGAGATTTGCTTGTTCGGCGAGAGGTGCGTTTGGAGCGACAATCGTGTCAGAGCTTTTTTCAGCGGGGAGGTTTTCACCTGTGAGGGCGGACTCATCCACCGCAAGCCCGAAAGCTTCGACGAGACGAGCGTCAGCTGGGATGCGGTGACCTGCCTGGAGGAGGATCAAATCGCCGGGTACCAATTGTTCGACCGGAATCTCGAGATATCTTCCTGAACGCATGGCGGAAGTGGTCGGCTCGACCAGCTTTCGCAGGCTGGAAATGGCTCGTTTAGCGCGAATTTCGTTGAAGACCTCGACTGAATTTAGAGTGAAGATGATGACGAAGATGGTGATCGCGTCGGATACTCGTCCCCAGATGGTATACAAAACGCCCGTTAAAAGCAGGAGAAGCATCATCGGCTCGAGCAGTTCTTCGAAAAATTCCTCCCAAAAAGAGATCTTCTTTTCAGGTGCAAGAGAGTTTGGACCTGCTTGAGCGAGCCGGTTTTGGGCTTCAGTATCGGAGAGCCCTTGGGCTGGATTTGTGGATAATTTTGAAGCAGTTTCATCAATGGAGAGGTTATGCCAATTCTGTTTCTGGAACTCTTTACTCTCTTCCATATTTCCTCTTTGAATCTTGGGTTGATTTGATTCCTCCATGATGCGAGCTTATTTTGAAGTGGTCTTTCCTTTCGGCATCCAGAATGCCATCAAGAGAGCTGCGATCAAGGCGAGCGAGCCTCCAAACAGAAAGGGTGCAGAAGGACCGAATCCGTTCCAGCTACCAATTCCCTGCCAGAGGATGCCTGCGATGAAGGAAGCTGGAAACGCCAACAATCCGATGACAGCATTGTAGGTGCCATATGCTGTTCCGCGCAGATTGGCAGGAACAAGATCGGCTACCATTGCGTTGCTCGTTCCAAACGCCATGCCGAAGTACAAGCCATAAGCGATGTAAAGGAGCCATACCTGCCAGGCGTGACCTGCCAATGCGAAGCCGAAGTAGATCATAGCGTAAACGAGCCAGCCGCCGACGATCAGTTTGCGCCTACCTACGCGGTCCGATAGAGAACCTGCAGGTGTTGCCACCACTGTAATCACCAGGTTGTATATTGCCAGCATGATCAAGATACCGATGACGGAGACTCCTAGGTTTTGGGCGCGCAGCACAAGGAAAGAATCAGCGGAGTTGCCAAGCGTGAAGAGGCTGACGATAACCAGAAAGATCGAGAAGGGCTTGCCCATGCCGCGAACCGAAAAGCGGGGAGCCTGGCGCTGACCTGTGACAGGCACATCTTTGGCTCCGATGGAGAGGGAGAGAACTGCCAGGAACGCAGGTATGAGGCTGATCAACACGATCGTTTGAAAGGTGGATTTGGACAGGTCAAGGTTGGCCTTTTGAGTGAGCCAAACCGCAAGAGCAGCAATAAGGATGCCCAACACGGCACCGCCTTTGTCCATGGCACGGTTGAAACCAAAAGCCAAGCCGCGAATTCTGGGGGATACAGAATCTGCTACGAGGGCATCACGGGGCGCTGTACGGATACCTTTACCCGCGCGGTCTGCCCAGCGCACACCGCCGATGAGTTCCCAACTGCTGGCGATATAGAAGAAGGGCTTCGAAACAGCTGAAAGAGCATATCCTGCCACCGCGAGCCATTTTCGACCTCCCACCTTATCCGAAAGCCAGCCTGAAAACATCTTCAAGATGCTTGCAATGGCTTCAGCAACACCATCGATAAGGCCGATGATGCTCGTGGGCACCCCCAGCACGTTTGAGAGGAAGAGCGGAACAATATTAAGCACCATTTCGCTCGAAATGTCCATGAAGAAACTGGTGAACCCTACAGCCCACACGTTGCGGGGCAAATCCTTAATTTTAGGTCGTTCCACTGCTACCAATGGGGGAATTTCGACGCTCTCAGGCATGTGGTCCTCTATCCTTCGATGTGTTTTGAGTTTGGATTTTCAGGTGCTGGCCGGATGTCTTTCGAGACTTGCCGGGTTTCTCTTTCTGGGGATTGATGCTGCCCGGATCAAAACGCATTTTTCGCAAATGATCCTGGTCTTCATTGGCATAAACCTGGGCGGAAAAGCGTTGGAATTCAGCCCTGCACTTTTCCAACCAACCGGCAGCCTGGTCAGCCTGATCACCCCCAAGAAAATCGCGGTGCTGGATTTTACCAAACCAGGTTTCAAGCTTATTCAAATCCTGCTCATTCTCTTCAAACTCAGCAAAACTGAAATTCTTACGCTTGATCTCTTTTTCCAGCTCGGCAAGGAAATCGGCGCATTGTTCTTTCAGTTCAGCGTACTCTTCTGCGCGGTCATCGCGAAGGCGTTCCATGATGCCCTGCTCCACAACCTCATCCAACGTACAGACTTTGAATACCTGGCTGCCAGCATCCTGCTTCTGGATCGTATCCGCCAATTCGGACAGGAACCGGGTCTGCTCGGGTTGATCGGGAAGTATCCACACACCGTTCTGCAGACCGAGTGCACCCTGGGCACGCATCTTACGCCACACGGTCACGCGCAAGCTGGACGGGGTGGTGGGAAGTTGAGAGAGAAAAAGCAGCCAATTCATCATCACCTCTTCGTAACGTTTGTTGCATTAATATACTTCAATCTGATTATAAATGCAACAGTTGTTACAAGCTCCGACAAAGAATCCAGGCCTTGCCAAGCAAATTCTTCTTAATTCTCAGAAGGTTGAGCAAGCTAAAAGGTCTCCTGGTATCAGGAGACCTTTTAGCTACTTCATAATCAGAGGACAGGAAATCTAAAAGAGTGACTCATGCGGATGGGCTTCATCCGCCTTCGCCAGAGCTAATGAAATCGCTGCACCAACGATGAACGCAAGGGCACATACGGCGATGGTCCATCCAATGACTCCACGGGGCATAATCACCACGGTTGAACCGATCACAATACCAATGATGAAGTGGTACATAAAGGTGTAAGCCTTTTTGAAGAGCCAGGCAACCAACCGGGCAACCAGCAGGATGCAAATAACCAGGCCGATCGTGATGGGGATGATGACCCCAAAATCGAGCTGCTTGATTCCTGCTGCCATGGGTTGATACAGGTTAACATAGATCAGAAAGTTGGAGGGGCTCAACCCTGGAACCACCAGACCCAGGCCCATAAGCAGACCGCTTGCCAACCATACCCAAAAGCTGGGTGCGATGGTGACGTTTTGTATGGTTTCCATCCAACTCATTAAGAAATAGGTGCCCACAGCGACGCCGACGAGCAATATCCAGTGCCAGGATTTACGCCCTTGCAGACCTGAAGTCTTGTAAAGAGATGGAAAAGTTCCAGCGATGAATCCGATGAAGAGCCAAATGAACTGGGCTGCAAAATTGGTGAACGCAAAATCCACGACAGCGGAGAAGGCAATGACACCCAAAAAGCCGCCGACACCCACCGGAAGGAAAAACCGGAGGTTTCTCCAGAATTGAAAACTCAGGTTTGCGAGGAACTTCACCAGGGGTTCATAGATACCAAATACAACTGCCAGTACTCCACCAGAGAGACCAGGGGTGATGGCACCGATGCCAACTAGCATGCCCTTTAACAAGCGGATGATCCAGGAAATCGCCGGGCTTCCGGCAGAGGATTTTGAGACCACAGCGCGAGCAAGTTCAGCAGGCAACTTGCCTGAGCCGGCGGATTTCTTATCCATTTCGTCCATGCCATCTTCCTTCTTGCCAGATTGTTGATCCCTTTTGAAGAGAATTGGATTCTCCTTCCAAGATTACTTGATTTTACCAGTCTTCGAGGTTTGTTGAGGATTGAGACCGCGCCATCTTCTTCGTTAATGCAAGGCTTATTTTTTCCGGCTATATTGTGATCAAGGATGTTCGCGATTTACAGGTATCGTGACTCGTGGGCAATAATGTGTAGATAGGACCCATGCAAGCCTTCAACGGGGGAATCGGTTCGGAGATTCCATGACAGCATTTTGATCAGGCCGAGGATCCAAAAGGAAGTATTGAATGTTCAACTTTAACTCTGTCAAACGGTTCCTGATTCTTACCAGCGATTCAGGATATGGACACCGCAGCGCTGCAAATTCGGTCGCCAGGGCGTTGCTGCAATTGCACCCTGAGGGTGCAAAGGTATTTATTATCAATCCCATTGAATCGGGGTCGTCGCCGGTCTTCTTGAGGAAAACCGAGCATGATTATGACCGCACAGTACTCAAATCACCGCAGTGGTACCGCTTTACCTATGAGATCAGCGATTCCCGGGCTGCCAGTTCGCTGGTCGAGGGCACACTGGTCATCTCGCTCTATCGCAATCTGAAAAGGATCCTCGCGGAGATTCGACCCGATGCGGTGCTGACTACCAACGAGCTATTTAACGCTCCTGTGGGAGCTTTGAGGCGATATGGCAAGCAAATATTTCCGTTCTTTACTGTCGTTACCGATCTTGCGGACGTTCATGCAATGTGGTTCAATCCAAATCCCGATTATTTCTTTGTGGCAAACGAATCCGTCAAGACCCAAGCATTGGCCAATGGGATTCATTCTGACCGGGTTATCGTCAGCGGAATACCTGTTGACATACGATTCACCCAGAGAGGGATTGACAAAGAGCAATTAAGGCGATCCCTGGGGATCGACCCCGACCTGACCACATTCCTTTTTGTCGGCAGCAAGCGGGTAAATGGAATCTACGAGAACTTGAAGTACCTGGAAAATCTATCTTCGCCAGTTCAGGCGGTTGTAGTCGCCGGCGGTGACGATGAGCTATACGCAAGTATTGCCAGGCGAACCTGGAAAATCCTGGTTCATGCCGAGAGATTTGTTACCAATATCCCCGAATGGATGGCGGCTGCAGACATCCTGGTGACCAAGGCTGGGGGTTTGATCCTTTCAGAGGCGATGGCAGCAGGATTGCCTGTCATTCTGGTCGGTAATTTACCAGGGCAGGAATCGGGTAATGTGCGTTATATCCTCGAGAACAAAGCGGGAGCCAGGGTCGAAAACAGGAGTGAGTTTCTTTCAGTCGTCGAAAGGTGGCTACAGAATAATCATGCTTACTTGACGGACGTGACCGAGAATGCACGCAAGATGGGCCACCCAGCTTCATCCATCGAAATTGCCGATATGCTATGGCATTCCGGTTTCCAATCTCGGACACTTTATTCGTATCGGCACCTGCACGATCACATGCCGTCCTTCCAACAGAAAGATCGCTCAGCTTGAGTTCAAGGTGGATCTGTAGAACGGAATTGACAGTTCATATCCGATTGGCATTTGTGAAATGAGTTAAAAGTTGGTACACGCAATTTGTGAGCTCTAGATATTGTTTTCCAGCCTTGCGAGTGCTATCATCTTGCTTAAGACTAGTGAATCGGGTCATGCGATTCATTGCACTGTTGCATGGCCCATCCGACAGTAGCACCCGCAGACGATTTTCAACACCTCAAAGATAAATCATTTCTCACGGCAGTTTCAATGACGCATTCGTCCTGACCAAGGGAGGAAGAATGACGAAGACTATTGCTGCCCAAAGACCCAGCCCAGAAAGTTCAGATGGGCTGAACTATTTGTTGAATGGAGCAATCAGCATTGGGCCGAAGATCGCTCAGAATCATGCATTTGTCAAAATGGCTATGAGCCTGGCTGAAAACTGGTTCGTCAAGGGCAACAAAGAGCGCCACAAGACGGATACGGTCACCTCACCGGGGGTCATGGATGACGAGACTGCCATGAGTCTGGCGATTTTGAACACGTTCAACCACCTGCTGATCGATCGAAAGTTGTCCGAAGCGACATTTCGCAAAGCCAGTGAAATTCTAGCCAGAGACCTTTTTGTGATGAAAAGCCAGCTCGTGGAGAAATCGGTTAGTTTCCGAGAGCAATTTGGGTTTGACATTCCTTCCTTCATACTCGTTAGTCCAACAAAAGCATGCAACCTGCGCTGCACCGGTTGCTACGCGGATTCTGACGACAATGTCAAAGCCCTGGATTGGAGCGTAGTCGATCGCGTAGCGGATGAGGTACACGACCTTTGGGGATCGCAATTCATGGTCATCAGCGGGGGAGAGCCTCTGGCTTACCGTTCGCAAGGCAAAACCATCCTGGATCTGGCAGAAAAACACCAGGACATGTACTTCATGTTTTACACGAATGGGACGTTGATCTCCGAGGCGATCGCACAGAGGATGTCAGACTTGGGTAACATCATTCCGATGATTTCACTCGAAGGATGGCGTGAGAAGACGGATGCGCGCCGCGGCGATGGTGTGTTCGACAAGGTAATGAGCGCCTTCGACCGTCTGTACGATGCCGGGGTCATCTATGGGGCGTCACTCACTGCAACAAGGGGAAATGCGGAAGAAGTGCTGTCAGATGAGTTTGTCGATTTCTTATTCAATGAGAAGCACATCTCCATCGGCTGGATATTTCAGTATTTGCCGATCGGACGCGCTTATACGCTCGACTTAATGGTTACACCGCAACAGCGCCTGTGGATGTGGAATCAGGCCTGGAAGCTGGTTCACGAAAAGAGGTACTTTGTAGCAGATTTTTGGAACCATGGGACGGTGGTGGATGGATGTCTTTCAGCCGGAGGTCACGGCAGGGGAGGATACCTCTACATCGATTGGAATGGAAATGTCACGCCGTGTGTGTTTGTGCCTTACTCGCCGGTGAATGTCAAGGATGTCTATGCACGCGGTAGGAATTTGAACGACATCTTTTGCGAACCGTTCTTCGCAGATATGCGGCGCTGGCAGATGCAGATCAAATCTGAGACCAACGGCAAGAATCTACTCAATCCGTGTCCAATTCGCGACCACAATGCCGATCTACGCCAATTGATACGCAAGCACGAGGCGGACCCCATCGACAAGAATGCATTCGGTGCCATTCAGGATCTCAATTTTGCTGAAGGCATGGATCGATATGATGCTGAATATCAGCAGCTCGTTGATCGTGTGTGGGAAAGGGTCTATGTCCAAAATGAACCCTTGAAGCCTGAAGAGCTACAGGCGATAATCCGATCCGCAAGCGAGCAAGAAGTTGGGCACGTGGCGGATTGAAGCTTACAAAATGGGAAAAGTCGAAAACCGATGTCGATTTTTGAGCATGGTTTTTGCAGAAAATTGATACAATATATTTGCACGTGCGAAGCCTGCCCCCCTCAGGTTTCGTGCGTGCACTTTTTTACCTGATTTCCCGTTGTTTTCGAAACCCATCGCAATGGCCTTCACTCAGGCATTTAATTGGGTCAGGAGAATCGACATGTTCAGACATTATGGAACTGTAAGGTTGGTCAGGATGAGAGGAGAGTTGCTCATGTTATAATGCGACAAGAATACTCTTTTGAGTAAGATGCACGTAGAATTTCCGAATTCAAAACCAATGGGGGAATCGTCGGGAAACGTTTATGACAAGCCTATCGTTTTCGAACTACGTTTTTATCTTCCTGTCCTCGTTATTGATCACGGCAATTATTGTTCCATTGGCGATCTGGCTTTCGTGCAAACTCAATCTCATCGATGTTCCCGGTTCGTTTCCGCATCACAATCACTTCCGGTCCACACCAATGAGCGGCGGGATAATCCTCATCGTCGCATTTACAGCAGGTGCGACAATCTTTCATCTCTGGAACATTCCCGGGGTGGTGACAGTCTTTCTGGCGGCACTGATCATCTTTGCCTTTGGACTGTGGGATGATATGAGAGGTTTAAATGCCCCAAAAAAAGTCTTGGGGCAGGTCATTGCCACATCAATACTGGTCTTCAGCGGGATTCGGGTACAGTTTCTCGAGTCTCCACAGATCGCAACTACAGGACCGTTGGAGATCTATACAGCCATTGATATCCTGATCACTTATCTGTGGGTGGTAGGCATCACCAATGCGTTCAACCTCATCGACAGCATGGACGGCATCGCAGTCGGTCTTTCCACGACAGCTCTTGTATCGTATGTCATTGGTACCGCTCTCTCAGGTCAGCCTGAAATCACCCTCATTTGCGTATTCCTCCTGGGGATCACAGGCGTTCTATTTATCTTCAACGCGGCTCCGGCGCGTATCTTCCTCGGCGACTCAGGATCTCAGACGCTTGGATTTGTGCTGGCTACGATCAGCATTGCTTTCGTACCCAGGGGATTCTATCAAGCCTCGTCCTGGTTCTTCCCCATCCTGATTGTAGGGATGCCCATCTTCGATACGTTCCTGGTCATTTATTCACGATTACGTCTGCACAAGCCTGTTTTCGATGCCAGCCTTGATCATGTGTACCATCGGCTGACGACCATTGGGTTTTCATCCAGCCGGGCAGTGATCCTCATCAACACTGCAGCGATCATCATGGCAAGTGTTGCTTTTGTTGCCATCAATCAGGTACCACTAAATGCCAACCTGATCTTTGGAGCCTGTTTGATAGTCGGTGCCATCGGGATTATACTTTTGGGAAGCCATTCAATAGTCAAAACGATCAATCTCAAGGTCAAGGACTATATTGCGAAGCATGAAGACCACAAAGACGTTTGATCCCGATTTCCACCCTGCATTGTTTTCAGGGGGATTATTCAGGCAGTGGTGGATCCTCGCTGCTGCCATGATCCTGGGAGGACTGACCGGCTTAGGGGCGAGCTATCTCTTTCCACCGGTATACCAGGCGACATTTACGGTCACCACAAATGTTCAATTATCGGATATTCCAGACCTTCCTGAAATCCTGGTGGACAATTCACTCCTGCATGTGGGAGAGCTAGTCTACGACCAGAATGTATTGAATAGCGTGGTCGAAGCTGAAAAGAACCAGGGAATCAGCTTGAGCCAATCGGATCTGAGACGAATTTCATCAGTCGAGCGGCAGATCACCAATACCTATATCAAGGTTGAGTGGAACGACCCCCATACCGCCAACCAGATCGCCAACACATGGGGGAACATATACTATGCGGCATTAAAGGAAGGCGCCCGACAAGCTGCCATTGCCGATGAACTAACGAAGACACAAACGATCCTGCAAGACTGCCTTGCAGGCGTGGAGCCTGCTTCAGCGACGCAACCTCTCTGTGGATTCAGCAAGAGTGAATTGGAGGCTCAAATCGCTCAAGCTGCAGACCAAATTGCGACGGCACAGAATCTAAGCCTGGGCTTGTACTCCCGTCTATCCGTGGATGGGTACGAAGAAGCTGCAATTCCTACTTCTCCCATTCGCAGCGAGCGCGGCTGGTTGATCGGAGCAGGAACCGCGATCGGTTTTATCTTTGCCCTCATCGCCATTGAAGTCATTTTTACCCCTCGAATGAAATCCATCGCGGAATGAGACGACTCTACCAGATCGCAACCAATGTGTCGTGGGGGTTGCTGGTGTCACTGCTTCCCATCACGAGCCTGCCTTTGTTATCGAGACTGATGGGTGGTACGGATGTTGCGCCGGTATCCGTCGTGTTCCTGGCAATACTGGTTGTGATTTGGCTTCTACCCAGACTACTAAGAGGGAAGGGGCTCCCCCGGCAAAGCGTCCCACTGCTTGTTTTCTTCCTTGTGGCACTGGTCTCTTCGTTTCTGGCTTTCTTCCTTCCACTCCCGTCGTTTAAGAATGAGGGATTGTGGCAGAACGAGCTGCCTAACATCCTCACCCTTGGTATCGGGATTTCCTTTTACCTTGTCATCTCGCTCTGGATCTCTGATGAAAACAAGCTGAACCTGTTCTTCCGCATTGTCAACATCAGCGGCGCCATTATGCTGGGTTATACCCTGATCCAGGCGTTGTTCGTGATGGTCTTTGATACCATACCCGTGCCTTTGAACCAGTTCCAGATGGCCATTTCTGCAAGTGAGACGTTCTTTGTCGACCGGGTCAACGGTCTCGCATTCGAACCTTCCTGGCTGGCGCATGAATTGAACATGTTTTACATCCCCATCTGGCTAGGACTGAGCATCAAGAAGCTCTCGATGCACAAGTTCCGATTGATCTCGGTCAGCCTGGAGAATCTCCTATTGATCGTCAGTCTATTTGTGCTCTTTCTTTCCAAGTCGCGCATCGGTTGGCTGGCTTTCCTGGCATACATCGCCTACCTGGTGCTGCGCCTCATGGATATCCAGCGGCTCAAATGGTCGCAAAGACTTGGGTTGGCAGAAGCAGGTCGGGGGCAGCTGAAGAAAAACCTATTCAATGCAGGATTCTGGGGTGGATTCACCCTTGTCTTCCTGGGTGTGTTGGTTTCAGCCGGTTGGGTGCTCACAAAGATCGATCCTCAGCGGATGGGAGAACTCTTCAATTTTCAGACGATCCAGGAATTGGGCATTCTGGGATGGGCGAGCCGGCTGGTCTTCGCGGAACGCATCGTATACTGGATTGCCGGCTTCAGTGCTTTTATGCTCTACCCGGTCTTTGGTGCAGGTTTGGGCAACGTGGGTTTTTTGATCCCCAAGACGATGAACTCTTTTGGTTACAAGC
>Ga0079306_1001315_pt1 | contig 16910 bp, 4 predicted proteins | sample Methanotroph_Enr_FD_79181 | JGI IMG/M metagenome (GOLD analysis project Ga0079306, IMG submission 79181) | Enriched soil microbial communities from Old Woman Creek wetland in Ohio, USA - Methanotroph_Enrichment_5 | ecosystem: Environmental > Terrestrial > Soil > Wetlands | place: USA: Ohio...
ATCCCCTGCGGCAGTATCGGATTTACATAAAATAGCAGGAATGCGGATCAGGAATGAATCTAGGTTGAAAACAGTTTTATCATCCATGCCAACCTCCGCTGAACTATTATTGCCTTCAACTTACCTTCAACTGATCGCCCGGGGATTAGCCGATGATTGCGGAAAAAATATATTGATGGAAAACGCAATCAAAGTATCTGAGGATGGGTCGTTTGTACCAACAGAATTGGTCATCGCAGGGTATTTGGATGATCTGTCATCACCTTTGGCACCTTTGAAAAAACTGGTCATTGATCCTGAAAATGGCCGGTTCTTATTCCTTCCGCAGCCCATAAAAGATATCCGGGTCAATTACCATTACGGGTTTCCCGCCAAAATAGGTGCCGGGACCTATAAGAGAATTGGATTCAATGAGCCGGGAAACAGTAACCTCATCTCCAAGGGTATTCAATTAACAACTGGAAACCTGATGGATTCTGTAACTAATCTCATAATTGACAGCCATACTTACGGATCGGTTCCAAATATAACAGGAATTAATGCATTCACCCTGATGTCAATGGATGAACAACGTCCATTCATCCGGCTGGAATCTCCCTGGATACTGGAAGGTTCCGGCGAAGAATCAGAATTGTGGCTGGATGGTTTATGGATTGGTTCATCCTCCTTGAGCAAAGTTGTTCTCAAGGGTACATTCAAGTGTGTCGTTATCCGGAATTGCACCTTCGATCCCGGAGGAGATACGGATTTGAAAGGAAACTCGATTACTCCCGTTTCTCTTGAAATCAACGGAAATATTGATTATCTCCTTATCGATTCTTCAATCATGGGCCCTGTTTTTACAGGGACAGACGGATATATTGAAAATACCATAATCAGGGATTCCATAATCCAATCCGTTGATCCCGGTGAAATGACAATAGATTTCCGGGATGGCAATGTGATCATGGAGAGGGTCTCAGTTTTTGGCAAAATAAAATTACACCAGTTACAGGCAACAGAAACTCTGCTTACAGGTTTAGCGGATGTTATTGACACACAACATGGATGTTTCCGTTTTAGCGCTGCACCTGCTGAAAGTATCCTCCCCCGGAAATATGAATCATACCTTTTCCTGTCTTACCAGCCCCACTGGTTTACTTCATTGAAATTCGGCCACCCCGATTATGGTCAACTAAGTGAAACATCTCCTCCTGAATTAAGCATAGGATCAGAAAACGGTTGTGAAATTGGAGCCTTCAATAAGCTAATAAACCCGGTGAAGAAAGAAAGCCTGCATAAAAAGGTTGAAGAATATATGCCATTTGGCCTTGTACCTATTTTTCTGAAGGAAACTTAATAAGAAAAATCATGGATTCATTTGATATTTCCAGAGTAGGATTTGATCCTCTCAAGCATTATTCCGGCGTAAGGATGCAACAGGGTCGGGTTGTTACGGATGATGATTATAATGAGAACAGCAGAATTGCAGGTGAACAGGAACGCAGAAACAACCTGCACACTATTGGATCAACGGGAAGTCCGGACAATGGATTCCGAATTATCAACCTGAGGCATGAAAACGGAAGAATCGATTTTGATATCTCCCCGGGAAGCATCTATGTGGGTGGCCTTCGTTTTGAAATGGATCCCCTAAAAGTAAAGGAGAGATTCCTGCTCGGCAAGGAAGCTTTGAAAACCAAGCCCAGGAGAAAGTATGAAACTTACAGGACACAGAGAGATTGGCTGCAACAACCCGTTGGATCAGATCATGAACCAAAATTTGCCCCCGAAGTTGACCGCTACGACCTGGTTTATCTTGAATGCTGGCAACAGGCTGTCAGTGCAGTGGAAGACAGTGAACTCCTGGAGGAAGCACTCGGGGGACCCGATACCGGTGTAAGGCTTCGCAATATGAGGCGTGTCAAAATGAACCTGGATATTGGGGAAGCAGATTGTTCCAGGGCCTGGCAAAAACAGGTGCAAAGCTGGAAAGACAACCTGATGGGAACGCTGAACAAAGAAAATGAACTGGTCCGTGATGTTAAACTTAAGGTTAGTTTTTTGAAGGATCCTGTTATAGATAACCTTTGCTCACCTTCCGTTTCCGGTGGATACCTTGGAGCTGAAAACCAGGCAATTCGCGTCCAGCTAATTGATAAAGACCATTTTACCTGGGGGTTCGACAACGCAAGTCCATTATACAAGGTAACAGTTAATAATGATATCGTAAGCTTTATTTCTCCCTTAAAGGATCAGCAACATTGGCCACTTTCGGGACAGGTAGTGGAAATCTTACCCTGGTCGGCTGTTCTGCCGAATGGAGAAAAGATTGCAGAAATGACTGGTTTTATGACGACAGTCAAGGTTTCCTATAATTCCACCCCTGGTACTATCCAAATGGATAAGCCTTTGCCTTCAACCTTCGGCAAAGCCTGGAAGAAAATGGTGGAAACCATTGAAACCGAGAACCCGGACTCTTCAGAATATTATTTTTTACGTGTATGGAACCGGGGATCCGATTTATCATCCCCCTGGAATATTCCTTTTTCCACGGGCACACCAGTCCCTTTGGGCAATACCGGGCTGGCAGTCACTATTACCGGCGACGAAAGGATTTGCAGCGATTTCTGGGTTATAGCGGCTCGTCCAAATACTCCTGACAGGGTAGTGCCCTGGAAGCTTGAAGTCGCCGCCTCTCCCAACGGTGTTCGCAGGTTTTATGCGCCCCTGGCCATACTCCAGTGGCACGACTATGGAGAAAGGATCGTCGGACATGTTCTGCATGACTGCCGAAAGAGTTTCCTGCCTCTTACTGAGCAGATGTTATGTTGCAGCTACACGGTAGGCGACGGCATCAACAGCAGGGGTGATTTCGATTCGGTTGAAGAGGCGGTGGAAAATCTTCCTCCTGATGGTGGAAGGATTTGCATATTACCAGGGGACCATTTTGCAAATCTGAAGGTTTTCCAGAAAAGGAATATCCAGATTATTGGTTGCGGCAGCTGTTCCGTGATCCGGCCCCATCAGAACCAGGCGGTTAAACCTGTTTTTCATTTCGATGCCTGCCAGAAAATTGAACTCGGCAATATGTCGGTGGTAGCAATTGAGGGAACTGCTATCCACATAGTAGACAGGTTAAATGTTCCAACATCGACTTCAGACATATTGATCCGCGATAACCAGATATTGGCGTTCAAAAATGCAATCACCATCAGGGTAAAGGAAGATATGCCAGGTGATAATGATATCAGGATCCGGAATAACCGTATCGGCATGGTTGACAAAGAGGGCGGGTATTCAGCTGTTTTTTGCGTGGGTGATAATGTCCTTATTGAGGGGAACCGAATCGTGGTAGTTTCACCTCCTGATCCTGAGAACCCTGAGGATCCAAGGAAACCTGATGACCCGGGCTATACCCTTTTCAATCCATGCCGGGAATCCTTATCTTTTTATGCTTCAGGATTCAACATTCAACATTTTGTCTACGCAATATTTCTATATATCACAGGACTCTCAACCCCGGGGTACAGGATAGGTTATAAATCGTTGGGAGGCATACAGGTAGGCAGCATGTCAGACCGTGTGAGGGTTGTTAACAACGAAATAATAGGTGGTGCCGGTAATGGAATAACCCTGGGCCACCTTCCGGAAGATGCATCGGACGATGTCATAGATTCAAAACGAACGGCAGCAAACAAAAGGATCATTGCGCGGCGCTTGAATAGTTTTGTAGCAAGCGTTGCCGAAAAAGAGAATTTCAAAGCCAATTTCAGGAGTAGCCTCTATGAAATTTCTATTGAAGGGAACCGGATCAGTCATATGGGTTTATCAGGAATCAGTGTGGTGGCCTATTTCAACACCGAAAAGGTAGAGTTGATGATATGCCTGTCAGATCTTTCCATATACAGGAATACCATAATCAAATGTGCCCAGCAAATACCTGTGGAGATACATGAAAAAATGCAGGAAGAAGTCGCTTATGGAGGTATTACTTTAGCCTCCTGTGATGGATGCTCCATAAGGGAAAACCGGATTGAGAACAACGGGATTAACCAGTTTGAGCCAGTTTGCGGTATTTTTATCCAGGTAGGGGATAAAATCGAAATAGCTGATAACCATATTCTGAATAATGGCCCCAGGCTGGAAGATGAAACTCTTGCGATCAGGAAGGGTTACCGTGGAGGGATTATTCTTAAAATGACTTTGAAAAAATATGAGGACTTTTCGGCTCAAAACCTTGATCTTTCTTCCTTTGATGGGATGCCTGCAGCTATAATCCAGGGAAACATAGTTACGCAACCACTAGGCTTTGCGTTATTCCTGGTTGCCATGGGACCTGTAACAGTGACAGGAAATGTGTTTACTTCACAAGGCATCGATAAGACAAACCTATTCTCACTCCTTGCCGGGGCGGTATTCATTTTGGACCTGGGGATTTCGAAGGACTTCCTGGTAACTCTCGCATTTAGATTCAGGAATTTTACAGCTTTAGAACATAAAGCTGTCACGAATAATGCATCCGCGACCACTATCGAAACCTATAATCAACTTCAGCATCTGCCCTCCGGGAATGTTCTTTTTTCTGAAAACCAGACCACCATTGATCTCCGTGATAAAACCATTGATTTCAGCATGAGTTCACAATTGATAGCTTCTTTTGATGATATAGCCTTTAATGGAAACCAGTCTGAATGTCTATCCTATTTATCGAAATCCGAGAAAATTATCGATGCCGTCCTGGCGAATACATTCCTTGTTGGAATTACTGTGAGATCCAACAATAACAGGTTCCAGGAAGGAACTACCATTTCAAAATGGTCTTTGCTTTCATTCGGTTATGCCAATATTGCAATTGGCAACCATTCATCTCACTGCTTGCATATCATCAGTCAGCATACTCCAGACCCCCTGGTCCTGGCTGCAACAAATTACGTATTGCTTGATGCTGGCTGCAATGAGGCCTTTGAGCTGATTTGGTATAGGTATATGAAAAGCAAGGAAGCTGCAATCATGAAAGACAAACCTGTTGAATCACAATTAAAAACCATGAATACACCTGCCAGTAATACAGCTTCAACTGGTATTGAACAGGACCTCAGTAAACTTGATGCATCATTCGATCTTCTTGAAACCCAAAAGGCAAACGGGTTAAAAATGGCAAGGGATATGACAAGCATCAAGAATCAAACACTGGCTTTTGAATCCGAGAGGTTGCGTAACAAATATGCCCCTAACCATGGGCAGATTTTAAAAATAAGCAAACAAATATCATATAATAAGGAATATATCAAGAGCCTTGATATTGAACTGACGAATATCAATAACCCTTAGTTGTACCAGAAGCTGAACAATTATCAGCTTTTTTAATAATCCTTCCCTGGTAAAGTAAAATCTCAAGTTAGTAATAACATGCAGGCTTATGCTGCTTCACAGTGTTTTGATTATGAAACCTATAATCTATTAATCAATTAAAAGACGCAAATCATGCCAACCATCTCACTAACAGAAGCATTACGGAAAGAATATGAAAACCTGTTCAATGCATGCGTTACCCGGCCGGAATATATTTCTACCGTCGATAGTATTGTAAAAATCCTGTTGGAAAACAAGAGCCGTTACCAGGACGTGGGCAGTAAATCAGGTATTCCCTGGTACTTTATTGCTGTTATCCACAATATGGAAGCAGGCCTCAGCTTTACCAAACACCTGCACAATGGTGACCCTCTAAAGGGCCGCACTGTGCATTTCCCGCCAGGACGGCCGCTTAAAGGAAGTCCCCCTTTCACCTGGGAAGTAAGTGCGGTAGATGCCCTATCAATGAGAAAACTGAGTTCACGGACAGACTGGAGCCTTGCAGGCACTCTCTATCAGTTGGAAGGATACAATGGCTTCGGTTACCGCATCAAACATCCATATGTGCTTACGCCTTATCTGTGGAGTTTCTCCAACCATTACAAAAATGGTAAGTTTATCGCTGATGGAACCTGGTCCGATACCGCACTATCAAAGCAATGTGGAGCTGCAGTTCTGCTAAGACGAATGGCAGAGCACGGGCATATCGAATTTCCGGATCAACCGGCCCCTCAACAGAATACACCACCATTGGTTGTCAGTTACTCTATGCATAAATCAACAGAACCTTTAGTTGTAGCTCGCGTAGTCGAACTTCAACTATGGCTCAATACCTTCCCGAGTATATTCGTAAATCCGGATGGTGTACCTGGTAAACTTACGTCAGAAGCTTACAAAAAGGTCACTGGAGTGTTTCTGCCAGGAGATCCAAGAGGGTAACTGAATGATCAAGTTCACAAACAAAAAAAGTTGAAAAATTTGTATATATTCATCTTATGAGGAAATTTTTAAATACCTGGCACAGAAAGTACATGCTTCGCCCAATAGCCCGATGTTCTTCCGGCTGCTGACTTTTCTTACCGGTTTTCCCTTAGCATGAAAGAGGTCTTACTATTATCAATCGTAACGGCATCCATTTCGTTTACTGTCGCCGAAACGAAATTATTTGCTCCGCTCAGGTTGTGGATAAAAGGTAAAAGTTCCTTCTTCGGGGAGTTTTTTATATGCGGTTACTGCCTGGGGCACTGGATCGCATTTTTGCTTGTTGCATTATACAAACCACGGCTTTTTCAGCTATGGTGGTTATTGGACTATTTCCTCACTGCATTGATAATAGCATGGCTGTCTGCTTTTCAATGGATCATCCTTTGGCTGTTATTTATAAAAGCAGGAAAATAAGTTAACATAAAAATTGTACCCATGGAAGATATTATGAACGATGATATCGGGACTCCACCGGAACAATCCAGGCAAGTTAATGAATCAAATATGGATTCATCAGAACAAAATACAATGAGCAGCGTTTCTGACAGCGACCAGGGTAGGTCGGAACCAGCAGCCGGTATTCAAGGGCTTGGGAAAAAGTATATGGGTGATATAAATTCCTGTAGTATTTTCCTGTTTAATTCCAATAATTACTGGGGACCTGTTGCTTCATTAACGCTTTTGCCGATAAACCTTGCAGATGTTCCCGGGTTTATGGAGTCTGTTCCGGGATTTTTGCAATCAGGGAACAAAGGCCGGGGTATCATCGGGCTGGATGTCGAAAGAATGATGAAACAATTTTATTCGGAGTCCAGTGCGATAGTGCCCTATGAATGGGAAGGAGATAAGAAAAGCAAGCGTTCTGACGGCAGGGGGTTCTTAGCTCTTTTTGCGGTTCCTGATGATGACTCTCAGCCCGGCACTATTGAATCGATATTAGGATCAACATTATTGAACCTTTATGAACGCGAGAAGTTCATTCCATCTGATGTTGCAGTTTTACTTACACCCTTATTCAAGAGAAAAGAAAAGGAGAAGGTAACCTCTTTGCTCAATTCGTTGCCGGAGCAGTTGGCAAATATCCCGGGAAGTGATGCAAAAAGGAATATAACCTTTATTACAGCGGAGCAGACGTTTTACAACGGAGTATTTAATTTTTTCAATCAAAAGCCATCCCCTTTTGAGGCAGATGTAATATCGGACGATGACAGGCTGAACCTTGAAAATGAAGCTTTTGCCCTTGCAGACATCTTATCACTCAGGGAAATGAAGCCTCCTATTTCGGTGGCTATCATGGGGGGATGGGGATCCGGAAAATCATCGGTTATGCGCCTGATCCAGAAACGGGTTCGCGGAATCCGTTCAAAAGGAAGAACTGAACAGCAGACCTGGGAGGACAAAAATGAAGAGAAAAGTGCAGCTAAATTATCTCCATTTGTCGGACACATCTACCAGATAGAACTGAATGCCTGGGATTACGCAAAATCAAACCTGTGGGCCAGCCTGATGTATAAGATATTCTACTGCCTCAACGACCAGATGGCTAAGGAGAGAATGATTGCTGATTTTTTGGTACAGAACGACACGCATGATCCCAAAAAGAGTAAACCGGGGTTCCTGATGGAGAGCCAACTCTGGGAGGCTATTTCTTTTAATGAAAAGGACCTTAAAATCCTGTTGTCGGATCCAAATAATTCGGGTTTGAAGAAGTACCTGGAGAAAATTCACTCCAATGAAAAGGTGAGGGATTATTTGTGGAAATCCTTAGAGAAATCAAGGTTTGAAATTCAAAAGGATCTAAATGAAACAAGAAATTTAATAAATTCAACCCGGATCACGCTGTCAGAAAGACGGGAAGAAATTGAACAGGAGGTTGAAATGAAGTTCTCGGAATTTTCGAGACGATCGATCCTGATGTCACCTTTAAAGGCTAAATTCTTTTCTCTCCTTGGTAATTTCGGAAATGCCCTCTTTGCAAATATATCTACCCTCTCAAGTTCCGCCAAAAGCAGTGAAGAAATTGATCTTGAAAAACTCTTCCATATTCCTGCAAAAAACAAACTGCAACTAAACCGAAATGAAATACTGGGGTTTGTCATTTTTTCCGCATTATGCATAGCTTTCCCATTTGTTACCCAACAAGAAAAAACTGACATTCCGGCCTTCTTGGTAGGCGGACTTTCAATCTTTTCAGGGTATCTCAGGACAATTTCAAAATCAAAGAAGCTTATTCTTACTTGTTTGGATGAATACCATGCACAACTCGATAAAGTTAAGGCTGAATTAAAGGATGAAAAAGAAAGATTCAGGGAGGTTGCTTATGAGCAAAATCGTCTGAAAGAGGATCAAAATGCAGCAAATGATGAGGATTCAAATACTTTGGGGAACCTTGAAAAGAAGTTAGCTAAATATTTGGCAAAGGAAAAACAAGAAAGGGAATTGGTTGGTATTACTGCTGACTATGAGACTCTCACAGATTTCCTCCATTCAAGGCTTGGCGAGGATGGATATGAAAAACAGCTCGGACTCATGCACCAGGTAAAAAGAGACCTTGAATATCTTACCGAAGGTCTCCGGGACAACAAACTTATTTTCCCTCGTGGACCTGCCAGGATCATGCTTTATATCGACGACCTCGACCGATGCCCGCCACAAAGGGTTGTGGAGGTTTTTGAAGCCACCCAATTGCTGCTCAGGACGGATCTGTTCATCGTAGTCCTTGCAATTGATGTAAGGTATATCGTGAAGGCGCTGGAAAAATACTACGACAAAATCCTCGTCAGGGGAGGCCGTCCTTCGGCACTCGACTATATTGAGAAGATCGTTCAAATTCCTTACCGAATCCGGTCAATTGATCCTGATACCATGGGCAAGTACCTTAAATGGCAAATGCCGGTTGAGAAGTCCGAAGGCTCTGCAGAGCCTGGCTTGGTTCCGCCTGAGGAAGTCAAGGTTCCCGGCATGGCAACTGGTATTGAATCCAAGGATCAGTCAGTTATAAAACCGGAATTGATGGATTTCCCGGAGAAGGAGATCAAATTTACCAGGGAAGAAATTGCAGCCTGGGAACTATGCTGCACGAAAGTGCCGGATCTTACTCCCCGCGAAATAAAACGCCTTGTGAATGTAGCCAAGATCCTGAAACTGATTTGGTTCAGGGAAGGGTCTACACCAGATAAGGAGGTAAAGGATGTCACTTTCCTGTTGCTTGCATTATCAGAGAGATTCCCTGACCTGATGCGGGATATCCTTAATGAAATGGCTGACCACTTGAATCTCAAATCAGAATCCAGGCTATTGATTCAATTTTTCAATGATTTCAAGCCAAAGAAACTGACAATTTACCTTGAATCTGAACTAATGTCCCTAAAGCAGATTATTAACCTGCCTGACTTGATCCCTCAAAATTTCGAGTTAAACAGGCTGAAAAACAAATCCCTTGACCAGGTTCGTTCATTCTGCTTTGTCGGAGATGTGGGATATGATCCGGAAGATGAAAATACCGGAAGCCAGAAGTCCAATGCCGACAACTCGTTTAAAGGAATCCATTAATCATTCGTTGCCTATTTGAGAAACATCATAATACCACATTTTGGATTTTAAAAGGGGACATTATCCCTTGCAAAAAAGAGGAGACCTTTGAGGCCTCCTCTTTCATTTCCTCAGGGATGCATCGTCCCTATAAATCCCCCTGCATTATTATCCACCAGGATCATATCTCCCGAATCGATCAGGCCGTCACCATTCGCATCCGTTGCCACATAACCGGCTACAAATGTGGAAGCATCATTGTCGATACCTATCATATCCCCTGAATCCACTATTCCATCCTGGTTCGTATCGCCACCATACACCAGGTATTTGCCTGAAACCGCTTTAAGATTGTTTCCATAGGCCTGGGAAGCTGCAATGCTGAAATCATAGGTAACCGTCCCTGCAGAAAACAAAACAGGCGAGGCTGTAGTGGTTTCAATGCTATTTCTATGCCTGATGGTAACATAGTAGGAACCATCATGAGCAGCCGGAATAAGCATACTGGCTGTTCCATCGGTATTCAGGTTAACGTCTGAATTGGAATAAACAACGTTGCTGTAAGAGGAAGCATCATGCAGTTCAACTGTTACCTTGTCGGCAATTGTACCGGTGAAATGATCACCTGAGGCATCCTGGGACTTTCGCATGCTCCCGGAACCGTTGTATAACCCTTCAAGCATGAGGGTCAGGTTAAGATTGCGATCAGCGGTGATGTTTAATGTACATGGGATCAGAACCTGTGACTGGTCAGGGTCATTGCTGCTCACCTGGATGTTGGCAGTATATGTCCCCACTCCCAGGGTTCCGGCATCAAACAATACCGGTAGCTGCTGGCTGTTGCCGGGCAGGACGGTCCCGGAGGTACTCCCTGATCCATTCACTTTAAGCCAGGTATAGGGCGGCACGTAGGTGTAATCAATCACCAGGTAAGGCTTGTTCACTTCATTCCAGCCATCAAATCCAATGTAATAGGTTGAACTGCCATCCCTGTCCATAATCCCGATAGCAAACCAGTTCTGCGAAAGGGCTGCCTGCAGGTTTGCATTGGCATTTCCTCCCAGGGTGTGGACCTTCCAGCCGGTAGAATAAGAACTTGCCTCGGATTGGTAGAGGTAATACCCTGAAGCCGATTCAGCTATGATATCTGAATAAAGGGTTGAAGAGGCGGTAGTAACCGGATCATTTGTCACCGGGTTGATGTTCCAGAATGGATAATTAGTTGCATTAACATACCCGTGAAATTCAATGGAGTTGATTGTGGCTCCATCAGGGATTGAGCTTACGTCAAATTTCATCCATCCTGCTTCGGTAGTGGGGTACCCCTTCACCAGGCTGGTCTGTGTCTTTGACGAACTTGTGGTTGTCCCCGTATTATAACTGGCATTCAACGGGTAAACTGTCTCCAGTGCTTTACCTGATGAACCGTTATAGATTACCTGTGCTGAATAGCTGAGATCCATTTCACCTGTGTTCGAAATGGTAAGTACATCACTTGCTATGCCACTAAGGCCTATTGATTTATTAAACTGGGACGGAGTAACGGAAATATTTGCAGGATCGGGGATGGGCGAATAGGGAGGAAACACGATGTAGTCAACCCAGGCACAGTCACTTCCTGCTACTGCACTGCCATCCTTGGAATACGTCCATTTGAATGTATGCAGTCCTGCAGTTACAGCGTAGTTCATCTCTCCCCATGCAACCGTGCCCGACCATTGTCCCTGCTGAACATTATCAACGAAAAACTTCAGGTAATCATACCCGCTTTCGGAAGATACTTTTCTGAAAAAGGAAATCGTACCTGCTGAGCTAAGGTAAAGCTGTATGCTCATTTCTGAAGACTGACTGTGCCCGATAACACCTGATTTTGCACAATACAATCCATCGTAAGGGCTTTCTGTCGATACAGTCCAGGGAGCAATCCCTCCAAATGTCCATGAAGACTCAAAAGCCCCAGTTTCAAAACTCCAGGCAGGGCTTTCCTGCAATTGGAAATCGACTATGGTGTCGGTGGTTGTGATTGATGCCGCTTGCAACACAGTTGCATACCCGGCCTTGCTGGCCCTGAAATTATAGATACCAGTGAGTATGCTGCTGAAAGTGTATTGCCCGGAAGCATTGGTTGTTACCGGGCTAACCAAAGAATTCACCACCTGGATGGTTGCACCCTGGACAGGTAGTCCTGTAGCTAAGTCAGTCACTGTGCCATGTACTGCAACGTTTTGGGGCGGGACCATATCAGCCAGGCTAATGGTGGCAGCAATCATTGCTTTGGTAAATGTACCAACCTGCTCCATATTGTTCACACTCGTTCCCATTACATCATTGGTAGTATGTATGTAGGGACTGTAATTCTGGCTGTCCTCAAAAGGAAAGATCCCCATGAATCCATGGTTATTAAAGGATGTATGGTCGCTATCGCCTCCTGCAAGGGCGCCCGGGGCAATGGTGAAGGAAGGCAGATAGAGGTTAACGACATTGGTATAAAAGTCAACCAGCCACTGAGCAGAAGATGGAGCGATCATATCAGTATGGATTGGATCCCCTGATTGAAGGTACCCGATCATATCCATATTCATATACCCCAATATATCCATGTTCTGGGCATCGCACCAGGCGGCATAGGCTTCGCTTCCGTAAAGCCCGTATTCTTCTCCTGAAAAAGCGCAGAAAATGATCGTCCGGTCAAAATCATAGGCGCTCAGAATCCTGGCAACTTCCATTACCCCGCAACTTCCGCTGGCATTGTCATCTGCTCCCGGAGCGCTGCTGCTCCCTGTGTAGGAGTCGTAGTGACCGCCAATTATCACATATTCGTTAGGATAAAGGGTCCCTGTTTTGGTGGCTATTACATTATCGCTGGCAGCACCCGACGGCATGGTAAAATCAAACAAGGATGTGCTTAATCCATAACTTTCAAACTGCTGCTTGATCCAGTTCTGTGCCAGCACTCCCTGGGAAGAATAGGCGTTCCGGGTTCCATAGTCCTGCAAATGTTGGATATTGGATTGCACCAAGGTAGTATTCACCTCAGCCATCCTGGCGACGATGAAGGGGTCCGGCGAACGGACACCCTGTGACTGAAGGTTGTCATTGGCCGGCAAGGATGCAGTCTGGTTCCAGATCCTTACCATGCTGCCGTCATCGGGAGGCAATATCCCTGCTATTTGCAGTGCTCCTGCCCTGATAAGGAGGATATCCTGGTTCTGAAATAGAATAGTTGACTTATTTCCCAGTTCCTTGCGATAGGATTCATTCCTGTGTTCATTATTAAATACAAGGAAATAGCCGTGATCCTTGATCCAGGCATTATCGTCCAGCAAAATAAAGTCCCTGTCAATATCCCCATGTTTCGTGGCAATAACAAATCCATTACCCAGGTAATTTAGGGTGAGACGTCCATCCGATGCAAGGGATTTGACATCCTGGTATGTGCCGGTTTTTATCAGGACCAGTTCTCCCGCGAAAATATTGATACCTAAAAAGATAGCAGATAAGATGAGTAACGTTCTTTTCATTGTTGTATTGATTTGGATCATTCAGTTTGGTTTGAAATTACTGCAAGCAAGGAAACATCTTTGTTTTGCCATGGAAATAGTTAATACCAGGCAGGTAACTGACCAGAAACTAAGGAGTGATTGCAGAAATGAATGTACCCGCGTTGTTATCGATCAGGATCATATCCCCCGAATCAATCAACCCGTCACCGTTGACATCAGTTGCTATATATCCCGTGGCAAAGTTGGAAGCATCGTTATCGAGGTTGATCATATCACCTGAGTCAATGATACCATCCTGGTTAACATCTCCTGAATAAATAACATACTTGCCTGAAACCGCCTTGAGATTGCTTCCGTATGCCTGCGCTGCCGCAGAACTGAAGTCATAGGCAATGGTTCCCCCTGAAAATGAAACAGGGGATGCCGTTGTGGTTTCAATGCTGTTGTGGTGTTTAACAGTTACATAATAGGCGCCGTTGTGTGCTGCCGGCACTAAAAGACTTGCTGTCCCGTTTGTATTCAGGTTTACATTCGCTGCCGAATACACAATGTTGCTGTAGTTGACCGAATTATGCAATTCAACGCTTACCTGGTCTGCAATAGTACCGGCGAAATGGTCTCCTGCAGCATCCTGGGCTTTCCGCATTGCCCCGGAACCATCATAAAGCCCTTCAAGCATCACCGTAAGGTTCAGGCTTCGGTCATTCGAAACTGTAAGTGTACATGGAATAAGGACTTGCGCCTGGTCAGGGTCGTTGCTGCTCAACTGTATGTTGGCAGTATAGGTTCCCACTCCCAGTGTCCCGGCATCAAAGGAAACGGGTATCTGCTGGCTGCTGCCGGGTGTGACTGTCCCTGAAACACTCCCGGAACCGTTTAATTTTAGCCAGGTATATGCAGGCACATAGGTATAATTGATCACCAGGTAGGGTTTGTTCGTTTCATTCCAACCATCAAAACCAATGTAATAGGAAGCGGATCCGTCCCGGTCCATGATGCCGATTGCAAACCAATTCTGCGCCAGGGCAGCCTGCAGGTTTGCATTGGCATTCCCTCCCAGGGTATGAACTTTCCATCCTGTAGTGTATGTGCTGGTTTCAGAACGGTACAGGTAATAGCCGGAACTGGATTCCGCAACGATATCACTGTAGAGGACAGAAGAAGTTGCTGTTAACGGATCACTGGTTACCGGGTTAATATTCCAGTAAGGATAATTGGTGGCATTTACATACCCGTGGAATTCAACAGAATTGATGGTGGACCCGTCAGGTATCGAGCTAACATCAAATTTCATCCAGCCGGCTTCCGTGGTTGGATATCCTTTAACCAGGCTGGTTTGCGTTTTTGCTGAAGTGGTTGTAGTTCCTGTATTATAACTTGCATTTAAAGGATAAACATTGGCAAGGCTCTTATTTAACGAACTGTTGTAAACCACCTGGGCGGTATAGGTCAGGTCCATTTCACCCGTGTTCGAAATCGTAAGCATGTCAGAAGCTATGCCATTCAACCCCACCGTTTTGTTGATCAGAAGGGGAGCAACGGATATATTCGCCGGATCAGGGATGGGAGCGTAGGGCGGGAAAACAATATAGTCAACCCATGCGCAATCACTGCCGCCTATTACACCCACATCCTTGGAGTAGGTCCATTTGAAGGTATGAAGGCCTGCAGCAACTGAATAGCTGACTTCTCCCCAGGCAACAGTACCGGACCACTGGCCCTGCTGCACATTGTCGATGTAGAACTTTAGGTAATCGTACCCGCTTTCCGAAGATACTTTCCTGAAAAAGGAGACACTACCGGCTGAAGTAAGGTAAAGTTCAACACTTAATTCTGAGGATTGGCTGTTACCAATACTTCCTGACTTAGCACAATAAAGTCCATCGTACGGACTTTCAGTTGAAATAGTCCAGGGTGCATTTCCTCCTTGTGTCCAGGAAGATTCAAATACCCCGGTTTCGAAACTCCAGGCTGAACTTTCCTGCAACTGGAAGTTGAATACATGGTTTACATCCGTAATCTCTGCAGGTTGGATGATAGTAGCATATCCTGCCTTGCTTATCCTGAAATTATAGGTCCCGACGGGAACATTCGAAAAGGAATATTCCCCTGTTCCATTGGTAAGGACCGTGGACAACGGAGTATTCATTATTTGGATGGTAGCACCTGGTATTGGGAGACCGGTGGCCAGGTCGGTAATAGTGCCTGTTACAGCAACTGAGAGCGCCGGAACCAGGCTGACATTGAGCAGGGTCTGTCCCAGGTTGTTGATGGTAACATTGCTGAAGGTCTGGGGAACATACCCGAATAAAGAAAAGGTTACAGTATAATTTCCATCCGGCAGCATCCGGTAATACCTGCCAAAAGCGGCATCGGAAGTATATGGAACCCGGAAAGCCCCGGTATTGTCAATTCCTTGAATATAAACCTCCGCCTGGACAGGCAACAAAGTAGTTCCATCTTTAACAATCCCTGTCAGGGTTGATTTATTCACCCTGTGTAACAATATCAGGGCTGCCTGAAGATTATCCGTGCACATACCGGCAATCTGGCTGGCTGAAGGAATGAATGTTGTACCTAATTCGATGGTATATGCGAAAACCCCTCGCTCTCCATAGGCATAATCATCCGTTGTACCAGAGGCAGGATAGAGGGCTGACGATTTTTCAGGAGTATAATATCCGCCACCTTCGGCAGGGATGGTATTGGCCATGCTGACTGCCAGAGCCTGCAGGCTGGTTTGATCGGGGGCAATGGCTTCAGTAATATATCCATACGGATAAAGAACCAATTCACTGTAACTATGGTAACTGATTCCTGCCACAAAATGATGCTGGTCAATGATGTTTTTCATAGCCATGGTTTCCGGTTCTGAAAAACCGGAAGGGCCGCAATAGGTAATATCAGTCGGATCGCTGGAGGTTCCTTCGCCGCCCCATCCCCAGCCATAGTTCCTGTTGAGGTCTACTCCATCGGTAGTGCCTGCATCAATAGCACTATTGCTGTTGTTATCGCGGATGTTTTTCCTCCACCAGGTATCCACCTCATCCAGGACAATTTTATGCCCGTTGGGATTCACCAATGGCATGAACCATATCTGCTTGTTATTAACGTCGTCGGTTATTGTCGGATCCACACCATAATTTGTTACAATATAATTCAATATATACATGGCCACTTCCAGGCTGATCGGCTCACGGGCATGGTGCTCCCCCATATAGAAAATACAGGGTTCATCTTCCTCGGTGGCTACATTGTCGGAAATTTTCATTGCCCATATCTCATGCTTATAGTCATTATAAGCAGTTGCAGAATACTCTTTCCCCCTGCTTTCGCCAACGTCATATAATTTACAGATGTTGGGATGGGCGGTTTGCAGGTTCATCAATTCCGTGTAGAGGTCAGAATACGTCCGGTACCCTGCAATCGTTTTACCGACCACCAGGTTATCCTTGTTTTGTTTTTCGGTCTGAGTGATCTGCATTGAATACCCTTTGATTTCCAGGTCCCGGAATTGCTGCTGGTTCAAAACGAGATCTATGTACTTTCCCGGATAGA
>Ga0079306_1001319_pt1 | contig 16855 bp, 17 predicted proteins | sample Methanotroph_Enr_FD_79181 | JGI IMG/M metagenome (GOLD analysis project Ga0079306, IMG submission 79181) | Enriched soil microbial communities from Old Woman Creek wetland in Ohio, USA - Methanotroph_Enrichment_5 | ecosystem: Environmental > Terrestrial > Soil > Wetlands | place: USA: Ohio...
ATATCGGTGGGGTAAAATAAATTTTCAGGGAGATATCCTATGGGAAAACGGGGAGCCATTTCTAAAGCTTTAATGCTCATGAGTCTATCTGCCTTGATGACGTTTTTCTTTGCAGCTAGCACCCATGCATTGACGTTTACCAACGAGGCTTACTATGGCGAGACTTATTGGCACCCACCCGGTACTCATTATTGGATGCCGGACGGTTCCGGATCGCCATTCAGTTCTTCGTATGACACTTTTACGGTTTCAAACAATTTGGACTTTAACAACGACGGTTTGGTGAATTTCAATTTAAAGACAACTTCAACCATAGATACTGGCAACAGCGCTGGCTCTATTAGTACAAGTTGGCTTTTAGGTGAGGAGTCAGGCGGAGAAGTATTGGACGTCACAAACCTACAAACCTTGAACTTGAAAGTTGACTATGAATATTGGATCAGAGGTCTATCTTATTGTACGCTCTGGGCTCAATTTCCATATGTAAGTGATAGTGAGAGTGCCTTTTTTACGGCTTGGTTTGCCGGGACTTCGACTCTGGAATTATATACTCCAGCGCCAGTTCCTGAACCGACCACTTTTTTTCTTCTTGTTGGCGGGGTGGCGGGACTGCTCTTCTGGAGGCGAAAGCATCTTTAACGCGTTCTTAAAAAAGGCCGCAAACTTAGTAGATAGCAGCTTTTCAATAGCTTGGTGCGAGAGAGGGGACTTGACCCCCTATTCCTTTCTGAGCCAGATAACCATCTAATATCATAAGTCTCATAGTGCGCCTACTACCTACAATAGCTGGAAGGGCCGAGGGGGACGGGTATAAAACATAAGTCCCCTTGGGTCCTCCAGGCTTAAGAGAAACCTCAAAGAAGATCCCGCCTTACCCAAAACGGTAAATGACGGCATTGCCGCCTTGGGTAAAGGCAATGTCCAGCTCTGATAATCATATAAAAGGCACCCCCCACAGAAACTCGCTAAACTTATTATTCCATCAATGATTCAACACACCGAAACAAGTCACTTATATTGATTGGCTTTCTAAAAACGCTTGCGAATTTATCTTCAATAAGACCTATGGCCTCTGTATTGAGCCCTGTCACTGCTATTACCGGCGTCGCATTACCTTCTAGTTTCATGATTTCTATGGCTGACGCTCCATCCAGGTCCGGCATCATTAAATCAGTAATTATTACATCAAATTGTATATCAGCAGCCACGGACAACAGATCAACTCCATTTGTAACTGAAGTAACATCATAGCCTTTCATTTCTGTTAACCTAGTTAACATTTCTCTAGTTTCCCGATCATCCTCTGCAATTAATACTCGTTTTATCATTAGATGTAATCTCCTATCTTTCAACAGTTATAACATCTTATTCTTGATATATGACAGTCTGCGAAGTGCCTGACATTTGATTTTAGTATATTTGGATTACGCATAACCATTCTCATTAATATTAAAATTATTAGTTTATGTAATTTATCATTTTTTAGTATATCTAATCAATATTTTTAACCACATAGTTTTTATTTTTTTAGTTTTAAAATTATTACATCTGTAATTTCAATATGTTCATCTATTATTCGGACCGATGGCGAAGAGCAAGAGGAGATGGGTGCAGTGGCAGGTAGGGTGAGTTCCAGGGTTGCGGGAATGATATGGTGTAATTTACGAGAATCAGGCTCAAATGAGCAAAAGGCAAGACGTGACCCCCAAGTTCGCCGGCTCAAATGAGCAAAAGGCAAGACGTGACCCCCAAGTTCCTGCATAAAATAAACCCGCCTCTTGCGAGGCGGGTAAAGTATTACGGCAGCATACTTCCTTTTACGCCTATGGCCTGGTAGCGCCAAGGTAGGAAGCGGCGGCAGTAGCGTCGAATACCGGAGTCATGCCGCCATGCCCATCGGCACCACCGCTGGGGATTGCGCCGATATTGTGATAGTTTCGGTCACGGCTCCGTTCTGCAGCCAGTCGCAAACCTAGCCATTCAACGGAACACAAGCCAAAGTAAATCTTAATGATGTGTGGAGGGATTTGAGGATGGGATAGGGGACCGACTGACGATCCCCTACCCCGAAAAGAAACTCAACAAAAGTGACCAGCGTCCTCCGGGCTGACCGTATGTCGGCAGGAGGTCCGGGATTGAATCTCTTGGATTCGAAGGAGATGGGTGCGGTGGCAGGGAGGGTGAGGTCCCGGGTTGCGGGAATGACATGGTGTAATTTACGAGTGTCAGGCTCAAATGAGCAAAAGGCAAGACTTGCCCCCCAAAGCTGGACCCTCTACGACTCCGGGGCTTGGGGAGCTGAGAGCTTTGTGTGCTCAGCATTTATGCAGCGTAACTGGTAATATATAGGCATGTCCGGCGCCGATTAGACCCATTCCTCTCCCAGCTTCTCTCTTTGCGGGGGAGGAAATTAGTTGCACGGAGGCGGGGGGTATTCGGGTAACGTCAAAGTTCTTGCCGGATCCAGCTAAGGCAAACAACAGTCGAACCGATTAAGGAGGCACGTTATGTCAAACGCTACAGCCAAGATCGTGCGTTTCCATCAGACGGGGGGAGCGGAGGTGTTGAAGATTGAGGAGCTTTCCCTGCCGGAACCTGCTCATGGCGAGGTCAGACTCAGGGTTCGCGCCATTGGACTCAACCGGGCTGAAATCATGTTCAGACGTGGCCAGTACCTTTTTGAGCCGGAGTTACCTTCAAAACTGGGGTATGAGGCTTCCGGTATCGTAGAAGCAGTCGGGTCGGGTGTCGACCAGGGACTGATCGGCGGGACATTCAGCACGGTCCCTTCGTTTCCCGCCAATAAATACGGAGTCTACGGGGAGGTTGCCATCGTACCGGCTGCCGCGCTTGCCAGGTACCCGGAGCGGCTCTCCTTTGCAGAGGGGACTTCGATCTGGATGCAGTTCCTGACGGCCTACGGTGCACTGGTTCATTTCGGAAGGATCGGGAAAGGCGATTTCGTTCTTATCAATGCTGCCAGCAGCAGCGTTGGTGTCGCCGCCATCGAGATCGCCCGGGCACAAGGTGCCGCCAGTATAGCTGTCACCCGGACGGCGAGGAAAAAAGCTGAACTGTCAGCGCTCGGCGCAGACCATGTCATCGTCGGCAATGAGGAAAATATCGCCGAGCGTGTCAAGACGATTACCGACGGCAAAGGGGCACGCGTGATCTTCGATCCGGTCTTGGGAAAGGGGCTCGAGGCGCTTGCCGGGGCCGCGGCGCGGGGCGGGACGATCTTCGCGTATGGTGCACTGGCCCCGGAGGGTACCCCCTTGCCGATCTTCGCGTTTTTGAGCAAGGCCCTTTCTCTTCGCGGTTACACCCTTTTCGAAATCGTTGGGGACCCCGCACTTCGAGGCGTGGCCGAGAAATACGTCTACGACCATATAGAGTCGGGCGAGTTGAAACCGAAGATAGCGCGCACGTTCCCGCTCTCCCAGATAGTCGAGGCACATCGCTATATGGAATCCAACGAACAGATCGGAAAGATTGTCGTGACCGTATAGACTGCGGGAGGAGGGTCCGTACAGGCCCATAGGGGGTACATTGAAGATAGAGGTGGGAACGTTGTCCGAACTATCACCTCAACAAGGGGAGAGAGAAGATGCTCAGATTCATTCTCGGCACGCTCGCTGTACTCGCAGTGGCATCGCCAGCAGCAGCGCAGGTTCATCCGTTTCCAGCCTCGTTTACGACGCAGGATATTCAAAGCGATGGAGTGACGCTTCATGTCCGTGTTGGAGGCAAGGGGCCGACCGTCGTGCTCGTGCACGGGTTTGGGGATACTGGCGACATGTGGGAACCGCTCGCCGCCGACCTCGCACGCGACCACACGGTTGTTGTGCCTGACCTTCGTGGAATGGGGCTTTCGTCGCAGCCAACTGGCGGCTATGACAAGCGCACGCAGGCCGCCGACATTCGGTTCGTCCTGACCAAACTCGGTCTCGACCGGGCAGCGGTAATTGGGCACGACATCGGCACAATGGTCGCCTACGCCTATGCAGCTCGCTATCCCGACAAGACCGTGAAGCTCGTCGTGATGGACGCGCCGGTTCCGGGAATTCCGCCCTGGGACTCCATCGTGCGACTGCCGGCGCTGTGGCATTTTGACTTCGGCGGCCAGGACGCAGAGCGGCTCGTCAAGGGGCGCGAGCGCATCTATCTCGACCGCTTCTGGAACGAATTTGCGGGCGACCGAACCAAGATAGACGAAGCCACCCGAGTGCACTACGCGAAGCTCTACGCGCGGCCGGGCGCAATGCATGCAGCTTTCGCCCAGTTCAACACGATCCGCCAGGATGCTGAGGACAACAAGGTTGCGATGGCAACCAAGCTCCAAATGCCCGTGTTGGCGATCGGCGGCGAAAAGTCGTTCGGCGCGAACGAGGCAGTAGTGATGCGTAACGCTGCAACTGACGTGACAGAACTCGTCGTACCGAGTGCAGGCCATTGGCTGATGGAGGAAGCGCCCGCGGCCGTGATCACAGCCGTTCGAGCCTTCCTGTCGCGGTAGCAGAGTTCAACGCCCAACAATGCCTTGCAACGGTGACGCTGAGGTGTCGACGCTGAGGTGTCAGGTCTGGACATGGACAAAGCGTGAAGAAGTGGTATACCCCGACAAAGGGGGAACCGGTTATGGGACGTCCGCTTCGAATTGAGTTCGACGGTGCTTTTTATCACGTAACCTCCAGAGGAGATGAAAGGAAGGAGATCTTCAACACCATCTCGGATCGCCTGCGATTCTTGGAATACCTTTCATCCGCAACAACCCGGTACGGAGCGGTTATCCATTGCTTCTGCATGATGGGAAATCACTACCACCTCTTCCTGCAAACTCCCCATGGCAACCTGTCCCAGATAATGCGACATATCAACGGCGCCTACACCATCTACTACAATGTGAAGAGGAATCACACCGGCCACCTCTTCCAAGGGCGGTATAAAGCTATCGTCGTTGAAGCGGACCAGTACGCGCTCGAACTGTCGCGGTACGTCCATCTCAATCCCGTTCGCGCAGGGATCGTCGACGCCCCTGAAGATTACAGGTGGTCCAGTTACTCCTCATATATCGGTATCCATCAGCGCCCGCCTTGGCTTGATATCAGCTTCATCATGGCAATGTTTGGTGCGGATTTGTCCGTCGGGCAGCAGCGGTATCGGGCGTTTGTTGAAGACCTGATAGGAAAGGAATATGACTCTCCCCTCGAGCACACCGTGGCATCCACCATTCTTGGTGGTGCTGATTTCGTTCAGGATATCGTGGCTGATCATCTGGGACCAGGCATCGAACATCCGGATGTGCCGGCTCTTAGGGCGTTGAACAGAAGGTTTGCCGTTGAGAACATCATTGCAAAAGCACATGAGCTTGTTGATGAGCCGAAGCTTGCTCGAGAAGTTGCACTCCACATCTGTCATCGGTATAGTGGCGAGACGTTGAAGAATATCGGAGTTCACTTCGGCTTTGGCGATTCTGCGGTGGTGAAGGTGAGCACGAGGTTGGAAGTCCGGTTCAACAGCGAAAAGGCACTCCGTGAAAAGGTGAAAGAAGTCCTACGAGCCCTCGGCCGTGGGACTCCAGTGTGAGTTGACACAATTACCAGATAGCCTTTGCCCAACAGCTGAGAGGATGGAATTCCAGCAGGAAGGTTCTCTCTGTTAAAACCGCCTATTCGAGTATCAAAGAACGACTTGCTGTTCGCCAACGGGTGAGGCGAACTCTGTTCGCAGCGAGACTAACTGATCAGGCTCAGTGACCTTCTTTATTCAGGCCGTGTCCAGGTCCAGACCTGACACCTCAGCCGCCCCCCATTCTTGCTTGAAACAACGCCCCCTCGCCATCCGCACATCTCTTATCGGTCTAATACCAAATATGCATCGGCAGACCCAATCCATCGAAGGCGGGCTCGGCAGGGAAACGCGCAGCTGTGCCGGAGAAGAGACGGTTTGCAGACCACAGTGCTGCAAATGCATCAGCAATGTCGTCTGCCGCGACTCTCATCCCCTTCACTTGCGACGCGACGTTCGCAAAAGCCGAATCACCAAAGAATGCCGAAATTAGCGTGCAACGTAGCTCGTGACCTCTGTTATCTCTTTTTGCGTATTGCAGCGGACAGCCCTGCCATGCAGCAAAAGAAACTTCAGGATGGACTTCGAACAATCGGTCCCTCAGGGACGTTGACCTGATGCATTTGTCGACAGAGAGGATTTTTGGCAGAATGGCGAACGTCTGTTGAGAAATACGCCGACCGACCTGGGCATAGGTTATGTCGCAGGCCTCGCTCCAAGACTGGGCTGAAAGAGCTGAACGAATAGGGGAAGGGAAAACACTACTACCACGTGGCTGTATAAATTTGCGCGCAAGGAGGTCGGCGTCACGAGAACCTCTCTCCGGCAAGCCTATTGGAATATCTATCGCAGCTAAGGCCCAGGGTTGCGCCGCGAGATCTTCAGTATCCAAAACTTGTGCAACTAAGGAATTCGGATCACCGGGTTCGTGTGCTATTGCAAGCCAGCGAGAACCGCACCCATCAATGCCTGCAATTTGAACCATCTTCCCCTCCGCTCACAACAGCCACCGCTCTTTACTCAGGTCTTGTCCAGGTCCAGACCTGACACCTCAGCCGCCACAGATGTACCCCGACGAGATCAGGACCCTTGCCGACTACGTACGCTGCACCGGCCGGTTTCGGATGGCGGTTGCCGGTCATATCGAAGCCCTTCTCGCAGCGGGAATGTCCGTGGTCCTTGATTTCCCGGCGAACACACCTTCCAGCAGGCAATGGGCCAAGAGCCTGATAGACAAGACCGGGGCCGCCCATGAACTGCATTTTCTGGATGTTCCCGACGAAGTCTGCAAGGTCCGTCTGAAGGAGCGCAATGCATCCGGTTCCCATCCGTTCCAAGCCAGCGAGGAGGATTTTGAGCGGATTACTAGCTACTTCGTCCCCCCAGTCGCCGACGAAGGATTCAACATCATTGTTTCTCACTGAGCACCAGGAGGAGAAAAAGGGGCAAGATTCCAAAGGCAGACGCATAAGGTTGATATGTCATCCTATTTAAAATTACGGAGGTGCATGATGGAAGTCGACATCAGATTCGATTGCAATGGAGTAGATTGGCAGCTTGTCGCACAAACCCTCAAAAAAGTCGGTATGGCGCACTTCGAACCGGACACACACCGAAGGGCGTTCGAGGCAAGTCATACGGTCGTGTTTGTCTACTGCGGTGACCAGTTGATCGGTTTTGGTCGGGCAATTTCCGATGGTGTCTACCAGGCAGCCGTCTATGATGTGGCGATACTTCCCGAATTTCAGGGTAAGGGGCTGGGACGCACAATAATGACCAGCATCCTTACCCGCATCTCTCACTGCAATATTATCCTTTACGCATCCATCGGCAAAGAGGAGTTCTACCGCACCTTTGGCATGCGCAAGATGAAGACCGGCATGGCGTTGTTCAAAAATGTCGACGCGATGGCTGCAAAAGGATTTACCGATTAAGAGCTAAAAAAAGGGAAAGGCGAAGGGGCCTGGCATTGATATCCTGGTAACTCGGTTGGTCGGGGATTTTGAGGCGCTGAAGCAAAAGCGGTCCCTTGTTGTCCCAAGGATGTCGCGACGGTCATTGCCTCTCAGGATGACATGGTAAACGGCCCCTGGTATTGATATGCCGAGGATACCCCAGGTTATCAAGTTATCAATGCCAGGCCCCATGGCCTCTTTCGCAGGAAAACCGGGATCGAATCCTTGGATTCTTAGGAGATGGGTACAGTGGCAGGTAGGGTGAGTTCCAGGGTTGCGCGAATGATATGGTGTAATTTACGAGAGTCAGGCTCAAATGAGCAAAAGGCAAGACTTGCCCCCCAAGTGCCACAAGTGCCAGGCTGGGGTTACACCGGCGGAGTGGATATGCAATGTGATAGAGAAAGCGATTAAGAGATGAACACACCTCTATAGGGACAATGCCTTTATTTGTATACAGCATCAAGGGCAACAACATCGAGTTGTTAGCCTTTTTTTGTACTCATGGTAGCATCTGTACCTGGTTAGCCCATGCAAATAATGTTTGGCGCGGTATTGCTACAATATTTTAGGTGACAAACAATAGACGGGACCTGGTATTGTTTTTCCTAAAAAAAAGGCATTGACATTGTATTGGCCCCAATGCTATACCACCCATCACAGGAGAACAACAAAATGGACAATATGCAGATAGCGAGCATGAAGGCAGAGTTGCAGGGGGAGCTTGCGCTGTTGAAAAAGCGGTGCACAACCATAGAGAACCTGCTCCGTAACTTGGACGACTACCAGATGCCGGTAACCGTAGCGAGTGTAGCGGCATCTACTCCCCACATCCGCAAAGGCAATATCGCAACAGCGAAACCTGTTGAGGGCCCACTAACTGTTGTGCAACGCGCGTCAAACGCTCTCATCACCATTCCCGAGCCATTTACCTTAGTCCAATTGAAAGGTCGCGTTGGCCAGGACGGGCTTGGTGAGATCGGCAGAGGTAACTGGGGTATCATCGTGCAGAAGCTGAAAAAAAGGGCGATGATTGAGTGTGTTGAGGGTCAGGAAGGGAAGCCAGGCGCATTGTATAAGCGTATTGCTTCAGGAGAATCAGCCGAAACCTCTACGGCTGGAGAAGGTGCCTAGTGGAGGGAAGGAGGAGTATTATGCAGCCGCCTATAATTAGAGCGCCGAAGCGGGAGGGCGCAACGACACAAATACCAAAGTAAAAGGGAAACCGTCATCACCCTGGCAGGCTTCCGATTTCCCTTTTATTCCCGTAGAACATCCGCATGGGGGTGCTGTATAGCTTAAACTTATATACAGCACCCTTCTTTTTTCTGTCAAGTCATTTTAAGGTGCGAGAGCCTTAGGGGGCAGAGCTGGACATCGCCCATTGGGGCTGGAATAACTGCTTCCAGTGGGAGGAAATGTCGTGGCTCGACCTCTCCAAATCGAATTTCCCATCTCAGCGATTCAGGTGTCTCGAAAGTCACCTTCAGGCTTAAGAGAGACCTCAAAGAAGATTCCGCCTTACGCAAAACCGTAAATGATGTCATTGCCGCCTTGGGCAACATCAATGTCCAGCTCTGACCCCACAGAAACACCTACCTTGATTCTTACACTCCACCTCCGCCCCCCCCCGCCCGGCGCCTAAATCTCACTCGACGAGCATTCGGCCAGCGTCGCCAGTTCGGTCCCCTCGGCATCGTTCTGCACGGTCACTTTATAGCACCTCCGGTCTGGAGAGTTGACGTGGATTTCCGTGAAGCGGGCGTCGGACCTGTCATCCAACTGAGCCTTCAGTTTTCTGACATCCGCCGGCGCGTACTTCCGAAACGGCTTGATCTCCACGACGATGCCGCTCTTGAAGTAGCTGTCGACATGGTCCTTGTGCAGGCGAAATATCTGGTCGCTCACCGCCGACCGCTCAAACACCAGTACATACCTGCCATTGCTCATCGTTCCGTCATAGCTCGGAGAAAGATATGCTGCATTGTCATCGAGTTGGGCGACGTTTATGACGTCTGCGTTCCTCTCCCCTTTTATCTTGAAGGACTGGGAGAAATAGACATAACAGGAACCGAGGTCTTCCCAGTAATATGGTAACGACCCGTACTCCGGTAGCCGAAACATACGAATCTGAAAATCGTGGGCGCGGATATTCCTGGCTGCCGGCGTCCGCTTGACAGTCAGTTGTATGGTGTTCCCTAGGTACACCTCCTTGGTTGGCTCTTCCACAACGTCGGTAGCATTGGTAATGATAGGTAAGTTGACGAAAGTGAACGCGGTCGCATTTGTTGGCGAAAGGAAAAGAGCCACCTCAGTGCCCAGGAGCAACACCCGCAAGGCGATAGAAACGGCTTTCCTCCTCAGGTGGCGAAACGATGTCAATTTAGTGGCAGAACAACTACCGTCTTTGGACAGGATGTTTCGTTCCTGGTCTTCCACGCGATGACGTCTTCCCAGTAGATTTCCCTTATAGCGGCTATCTCCGAATTTGGTACTTCCCATAATTTCACCTCCTTTTTTATAGTCGATCCCTGATCGGGCTGCAAGACAGCGACCTGCGTGGAACATCTAGAGCATTTGATTACCAGGAATTTGGTAGTTGTAGGCCCGCTGTCTAAAACCATGGCGTTGGTGACGTTGTCACCGTAGGAGCATGCCGATGTGGGGATAGCGCTTGATTTGTTGAAAGCTATTTGGCCGTATCTGAAGGAGGTCGATTTTTCTAGCTTTCCGTACGCATAGGGCCATGTCAGCACATATGCCGATGCAAGGATCGCAACGGTCGATTTGTGCCTGTTCTCTGTCCGACGCAAAACCGAAAGAGAAAGAGCCAGGATCACCATCGAAAGTGCCGAGTGGGCCAGGAATTCCCCCCTTAAATTCATTTTGCTGGGGTCCTGGCCACGGATGTATTCCTGCTGTCCTTCCACCACGGCCGGGTAACTGCTCACACGGCTGCAGACCATCGCTGTCCAAAGACTCAGCGCTTTTTTGTAGATGATGTTGTCCAGCCACTCGCCACAAAGTGGATCCTTCAGTCTCTTCTCAACGGGGATCGGACTGTCGTTATTGCCACTTTTGAAGCTTTCGTGGAGTACGTTTTCTATTCGCGCCAGTGGAGCATCGAGCACGACGAACTTAGCTAGGACGACTAATATCAGGATGAAAAGGAAGGCATCCTCGTGGAAGACGCGGCTGCACTCCAGACGCAAATATCTGCATCCCCACCATAAGAGTCCACCGGCAACAACCGCAGCAAGCGATGCCGTGCGATGGGAACTGATGGTCTCTATGAGGGAGTCGGGAAGAATCGTGCATAGGTCGTATAAGAAGCCAGAGGCGTTGACGATGTAGTCGGAGGTGCTCGCATTGTAGTCAATCCCCAGTAGGTTCTGGTGGGCCGATACGATGACATACCCCACGGCAACGAAGAGCGCCGAGATCGATGGGATCAGCCACTTTGCGATTGCAGCGGCGATTGCCCGGGTAGGGGCGCGGGCTTCCTGGGCCGCGGCGGAAGTATTTTTGTCGGACCGCTTGTTGGTGATCCTCGTTTGCCACATCGAGCGGAGCCTGTTTGAGATGTGGGTCCTCATGGGAGTCCTCCTTTGACTGCTGCTCCGAGGGTCACCACCGCCCCCGGGGGGCGACCTTTCGAGGTCTTCGTCCGGTTCAGCAGAGTCGGTGCTTTCACAGGATTGGGCGATACGCTCGCTCGTATTGGATTTCATTAACCTAAGTATAAAATGATGGCGAGATTACATAATCCATTCGGGTCCATATCGCTTACTTGAGCGCGCAGGTCCCTGACTAACCTGGGTACCGCCCTCTTTTTGAATTAGATTCCGTTGGGTAGCTGTCACTCCAGCCGCGCTTCTTCCGAATCCAACGCGGCTGGTGAAGCCTGCATTTTACTGAAGCCTTCATGCAAACCTTCCATGCCCTTTGAACTTGAATTGCGCACGTTGTGGGCCGGATTTCAAATATGACTCGACATCGGCATCGAATTTGCTCCACCAGATGCCGACACACACTATGACGAGGCGTAGCCCTTTCTTTTGTACTGCAACTTCTAGATTCTCTTCGGTGGTTACTCTTTCATAGCATCAACGTTCTGGCCATCGTCAATGACGACACCCTCTGCACGATTGGGCGGTACAGAAATCTTGACGCTTCCGGTACACGATCCGTTCATATTCGTGGCGGTAAAATTAACCCGGCACACTCTCCCATTACCAGTCCCCTGACGTTCAGCTCTCAGCAGTACAGCATCGGCTTTCTCACCTCTCTGTATAAAGGCATCTGGCCCTGTGTCGCCTTCTCCCACTCCGGTTGTCGGTTCATCCTGGGTTATCCCGGTAATCCGTAGGGTCAATTGATCTGCAGGAGCGTTTTGGACTGTTACACCGAGGATCTGCACGACGTGTAATTTATGGTCGGGTGGCCATATGATCTCTTCGGATGCCCTAGCCAGATCGCACGCTGGTTGACAATAGTTCTTGCGAACATATATGGTTACATATGCGGGTTCGGACGTAAGCGGGTTGATCGGACCACTGTCTTGCACAATCAGTCTAAACTGCAGAGTTTCTCCAGTACCACTGGTGTTAAGAATCGGGGCTACGAAAGAAGGACGCGGTGAGGTCGGGTCATCAAGCACGACCGGCGTTCCGGCGACCTGCTCCCACCGATAGCCAAGAGAATCACCCTTGTCAGGATCGAAACTGCATGTTCCATCAAGAACCACACGGGTACATTCATAGACGGTCTGTGGCGGACCAACATTGGCAACGGGAACACTGTTGGCGACGACGGTTAAGGCAACTGTATCCGGAAGGCCGGAATCAGTACCCGGCGACGGGGTACTAGGCTCCATGCCGTCTGAGACTTGGAGTTGGAAAACCACTTGCGCCCCGATTTCCGTCGGTGCAATAAAAGTCGGCTGAGGCACATCCGTACTGGAAGACCAGTTGACGGTGGGACCGGCGACCTGGCTCCAGTGGTAACTGGTGATAGTGTTCCCGTCCGGGTCATAGCTGTGCTGACCGTTCAGAGAAATTTCGCCGCCAGCCTTCACCGTGCTGTCGTTACCGGCATCGGCAACAGGCGGGTTATTGGTCTGCTGAATGGTAACGTTCACTAGACTTGGAGCGCTGTAGTTGGTGCCGCTACTCACGGTAAGCACAAATGTGACGGTTACATTTTGAGTAAGATATGGCGCAACGAAAGAAGGATGAGCAGTATCAGCACCCTGGAGTTTGATTGGCCCGGGAAGGTTATAGCTGACGACCTGACTCCAGTTGTAGGTCAGAGGTTTGCCAGCAGGATCGCTACTGCCGGTTCCGTCCAGAACCACCAACGTTCCTTCACCGATCGCCTGATCAGGACCTGCATTCGCTGTGGGCTGCGGGGGATGCGTGAAGGCAATAGCTCGGTCCAGCACCTGCTCCCATGCGGCCACTCCTTGTGGATCAAAGTTTGATCCGATCACCCAATTCCAGCCAAGGTACAAAAGGGTTCCCGCTCCATACCCCGAAGCCATGACGTCGCAGAGGCCGGAGTCTGCATAAATGGAGAGGGCATTGGTGGGCAAAGTTTTGTTGTCCAGGGGATAGGTGCTGGGAAATCTGGGAAGGATGGGAGGTGCCGATGCGAAGGAAGGCTCGCTGGCTAGGACCGTATTCAGGTTCGTAGAGCCATAGATTATGGCGGGATAGGCCTGAATTTGGTAGCCAAAGATAACGACGTCGAGGTCAGTCCCTCTTCCCCAATCAGCACCGAGGGTAATCAGGCGACCTCCGGAGGTAACATAACTTCGAAGCACGTTCTTGGCACCGGCAGACATATCATTTACCAAGACCGGCACAGAGACAAGACGTGGAATAATTACCGCATCAGCAGAGGCGGTTGCAGCCAGCCAGGCGTTCTCATCAGTTCCAGTAAATGTAGACACGTTGTGATGCAACTTTAGCAGCGATTGGAGCAGATTGTAAGCTTCACCGCTGCCGGAGGAATCTGTTCGGACATAGGTGGGATCATAGAACAAGCTTACGTTGGCCGCGAGAACTTCAGTGGAGAATAGCATAGTGCAGATTATCCCGAGGATGGTACTAAGTCGATATCCTGTTCTTCTTCCACTCCTCATGGGCAAATCTCCTTTTCAAGTAAATGAAGTTGGTTCATGTCTCAGCAGATTTCGTGTCTTTTTGGGCACCACGGGCTTATACCACACCATTAGAATAAATCAATCTTTTAAGAGTTGGGGAGGGGACATCCCCCCACAGAGGCTTAGCGCAAGGGGCAGAGGGTCAAGTTGCCTTTGCTCATTTGGCGTTATCTTAAAATTCTCCTCAGGGAAGTCCGTGAACATTGGCTTGCTTGTCATAGTCAAACAGCCGATGCCGCTCCCTGCCGGTCAGTTCCCGAAGTATTCCAAACTCGATCACGTGCTTTACCTAGGTCGCCAAGGTGGGTCGGGTCGTGCGGTTCCACCGGCAGCTTTCTGAATATAAATTAAATATTTCCAATTAACCAGCAGCACCCATCATGGGAATGCCTGGTTCGTCCCGCCGCCATCAGAACATGGGTTGCGTGTTAGACTTGGAGAGAAATGTCTCCATTACATCTTGCGAAAGCCTAGAGGCATAACTTCTCGTTATAAAGACACAGGCGAAAAAATATTTCATCACACTCCACGAACGCACGAAGGGGCTAACCTTTCGGTTAGCCCCTTCGTTTTTGTTCGATGATTTCTGAGTGGTGCGAGAGAGGGGACTTGAACCCCTATACCTTACGGTGCCAGATCCTAAGTCTGGTACACTCATTTTCAAGCACATTCACGTAGCACCACCAACACTCACCCGCACCACCCTTATTACCTTGACTTCACAGCACTATTCCCGTACTGATGTTCACTAGGTTTCACAGAGAAACGCTAGGCTGCACACCCATTGCAGGTTACACATCGGTTACACCAACGGTGCCGGGAGCAAATATGAAGTTTACAGACAAGTACATTCAGAGCCTGAAACCCGAACCCGCAGACCTACCCGTCCGCTACTACCGAAGGGAAGCTCACGGCTTCGCCATCAGAGTACAACCTTCTGGCCTCAGGACATGGTTCTTCATATACACGTTTAATGGAATACGGAAGCACATGAACCTAGGCAACTACCCGGCTATCACTCAAAGCGTAGCAAGACAGAAATACCAAGAAGCCCATTCTTTAATGGGCCAGGGCATTGACCCACAAGAGCACTACAAGGCCATAACTGAAGCTAAGGGGAAGGACGCTAATGACACATTCGGCTACTTTGCTAAAGAGTACATAGAGTGGTCAGAGAGAAACCATTCTACGGCGTGGCACAAGACAGTCAAGATGTCTTTAAACAATGATGTTATACCTTTATGGAAGAATACGCTTATCACATCTATCAAGAGAAAGGATGCTATCAAACTGATAGAACCGATAACTGAGCGTGCTCCAGGTCAAGCCAGGAATGTACACAGAATAACTCGTGCTGTCTTTGAGCATGCCATTGACCGTGATTGCGAGATGGTTAATCCTTTCCTGAAGCTCTCTAAGGCTCTGCCAAACCTAAAGCCTGTTACAAAGGACCGAGTCTTAACATCGAAGGAACTATCAACAGCTTGGAAAGCAATAGATGCTGGGACCGGAGACGAAAGAACCAAGGCAGCACTAAAGCTCATTCTTGTTACAGCTCAACGACCCATTGAGGTAACGAGTATGCACCGAGACCAGATAGAGGGGAACTGGTGGACTCTGCAATCCAAAGATGTGAAGAATCGCGTTACGCACCGGGTTTATCTATCCTCCACCGCACTTGAGCTTATAGGAGACAATGAGGGCTTTATCTTCCCATCATACAAGATAGGTGAAAACAAAGAACCAAGGCCTATAGTGAGACAAACTCTATCTCAGATGGTTTCTGGACATAAATACTTCGGACTCCCAACATGGACGCCTCATGATCTACGGAGAACAGCTCGTACCATTATGGCTCGCATAGGCATACAAGAGGCACATGCAGAAGCTATACTCAACCACAAGAAGCAAGGAGTTGTTAAGGTCTACAACCTTCACGAGTACGACGATGAAAAGCAAAATGCGATGTTACTCTACGAGACTGAGTTACTGAAGATACTCAACTACAAAGAACAACAGGAGAGCAATCATGATGATGAAGCGTAAGGACATAGTGCAGTTCACCGGGTTATGCTACACAACTATCTACAACCTAGAGAAGCTAGGTAGATTTCCTGCTAGGCGGCAACTGTCACCGGGAAGAGTAGCATGGATGCGTACAGAGGTTGAATCATGGCTTAATGGCCGGTTGGCTTTAGCTTAGGAGTCACATCAACGCGGAATACCTAGCCTCACTCTTAACCGGGTGGGGCTTTTTTGCTATCGGGCACAGGCTGGCACCCGAGGACACCCGGCACAAGGCAACTACCACACCGGCCAGGGCATCGCCCAGCTTTTGCGGCCAATGGCACCACAAGGCAGATATGGAGCTTTTACACCTCACTTATGGAATACATTAAAAAGGTATTGGTAAAACCGGCATGATATGCTATTCATTTGCATTGCTTTATATTGACATCTCGACGTCTTAGAGGAGTGGCATGAAAAGGGTTATAGGAATAGCGGCACTGGTTGCGTTGGCTGGTTGTGTTTCGCCAAGTCGTGTAGTGGTACTACAACAACCTGAGACCAAGCAAACTGTTGAGTGCAGAGTTAATCCTTGGGGTTCTATCAGCAACGCAAACCAGATTAACAAATGTGTATACGCGTATAAACAAGCGGGTTATTCTGTTGTTGGAGATAGTGATTAGCCATTTCCTATTCTACTACTGTTCCATACTACAATACTTGTTATAGATGTTAAACTGTTATCGGAGTTGATCTTATGAAGAGTCTAGTATTTACCATTTTACTTGCTTCTTGTAGTGCTTATGGAGCGGATGTGCCGCTTGGTGCAAGCCTTTATGCTAGATGCGCTGGAATGTCAGATGTTCTAGGACTACCCGACAATAAGGTATTCATAGTATTAATGAAGGACGTAGCAATCAAAGCTAAAAATAAGTATGGCAACAACTCAGAACAACATGTTCAGGTTTTGGTAACCAGTGCTATGGCATTAGGCTACGGCATGGGTTACATGAACAGTTCTGCCATGGAACAAGACAAGGATGCTGCACGCAAATCCTTCATGACGTTCTGCTGGAACAACGACGATGTAGCACGTGATAGAGCTATTGCTATTATGATGAAATAAATATATCACTACCTAACAAGGAGAGTCCAAATG
>Ga0079306_1001322_pt1 | contig 16812 bp, 16 predicted proteins | sample Methanotroph_Enr_FD_79181 | JGI IMG/M metagenome (GOLD analysis project Ga0079306, IMG submission 79181) | Enriched soil microbial communities from Old Woman Creek wetland in Ohio, USA - Methanotroph_Enrichment_5 | ecosystem: Environmental > Terrestrial > Soil > Wetlands | place: USA: Ohio...
TACGCGAGCCTCCGAATCGGATGTGTTGAACTCGGCCAGTCTAGCGCGTGAACGCCGTAGAGGTCACGGAACGGGTCGATAACGATGGCGCCGCCTGACCCCTCTAGTCGGGTACGTTCCCAGTACCGAACCGCATTCCCGAGAAGGACGACATGTCTTCTGCTGTTGCACTTGCCTCGCAAATATCGACGATGACGACCGCGGCCGCGGTGGCCACGCAGTCTGCTATCGCCACGGGCTCGGGCGGGCTGGAGTCGCTCGTCACGAGCACGCTCCCCAGCGTGGTCGCAAGCATGTTGCCTTCGAGCGTGACCACAACTGCACCCGCGACGGCATCTCTGGTCAGCGTCCCCGCGTGGCTCGAACTCACAGCCGGCTTCACGGGTTCGCTGTCCGGTGGGCTCGTGGGAGTACGAATGAAGTTCGACCTCGTGGGCGTGGTCACGATCGCGCTCATCTCCGGCCTTGCAGGCGGCATCATCCGAGATGTGCTTCTGCAGACGCACGGCATCTACGCGCTGACGCATCCCGCACTGCTACTCACTGTCATCGTAGGCTCGCTCATGGCATTCTTCTTCCAGTCGGGCGTCGAGCGGGTTCGCGACAGGCTGTTCCTGATAGACGCACTCTCGCTGGGCCTCTTCGCGATTGTCGGCGCCGACAAGGCCCTCCGAGCCGGGCTCTCGTTCGTCCCGGCCGTGATGCTCGGCACAATTACCTCCGTCGGCGGTGGCGTGGCGCGCGACATCCTGCGCAACGAGGTACCTCGTCTGCTCAAGCCGGGCGCGCTCAACGGTGCTGCCGCCGTGCTGGGCGCGACCACCTACGTCACGCTCGTGATGTGGCTGAACTTCGTAAAGCCGGTGGCGATGATCGCCTGCGTCGTGCTCGTCATCGCGCTTCGTGTCCTCGCCGTGCGACGCGGCTGGCAGGCACCGACCCCGAGGGACCTCACTCCCGTCGTCACCGGGTTCATCACGCGCACCCCACCTGACGAGTGGGAAGAGGAAGAGCCCCCGCGAGACGCTGCCGGGGAGCACGACTCCGACCGCTAGCTGCCAGCCGGCAACGCGTATGCCCGCCATCCAGTCGCTGAGGGAACGATCGCACCCAGGCCGCTTCGCATGATGAGCCGGCGTGTGGTCGGACCGTAGATCGCCGACGACTTCACGCGCTTCGCGCAGACGCGTGCGGCGATAGGCGTGCACGCCAACCGGTAGCGCGACTCGGCGGCCGAGAGTCCCGGGCGGAGCGCCTGTGCCAGCGTCGCTGCGCTCGCGAGCGCGTAGCTGATCCCCTCACCGGAGCTCGGGCTGATGAAGCCTGCGGCCTCACCCACGAGCAGCACGCCGCCGTGACCCGTCACGAGGTCGCCGAGCCCCGCGGGGCGAACGATCTGCGCAGCTCGGCGTGACAGCTCCCCGCCGAACCGCGCACCGTTGTGGTGGAGTCGTTCAACGAGCGCATCGAATCGCACGCCGGCGTCGGCGCCACTCGGAAACGCCGCGCCAATCACGAGTTCGCCGCCCTTCGGGATCGTCCAGCCGTAGTAGTCGGTGAGCCTTTCGTCGAATATCGCGCCATAGAACGGCTCTGCGGCCACGCTCTCGAAGGCCGCCTGCATGGCTACGTACCTCGCTGGGGACGCGGCGCTCGGAAACGCGAGGCGCCGCACGATCGAGTTCGCACCTTCGGCACCGATGACCAGACGCGCGCGGACACCTGCCGAACCTCCGCCGGGGGTGCGAAAGTGCAGGAACGCGCCCTCGGGGTCGCGGCTGAGCGCGTGCATCGACCATCCGAAGCCCCGTTCCACGTGCGGCGGAGCGAGCGAGACGAGCCAGCGATCGAATGCCTCTCGGTCCACGTTGATGTAGAAGCGCTGGTAGAGCTGCTCGAGTCCCACCGCGAGGTCGAGCGTTCGCACGGCGAACAGCTGCGGGCCGATGGCGACGCCCTCCGGCACACCGAGGCCCTGCCGTGCCAGCTCAGCTTGCGCGGCTGGCGCGAGCAACCCGCCGCATGGCTTGGCGAGTGTGCCGGGTTCGAAAGGCCGATCGAGCCGACGCCGGTCGACAAGTAGCGTGCGGTAGCCCGGTGGGAGCAGCCGTGCAAGCGTGGCGCCTGCCGGTCCTGCGCCGATGATCGCGATGTCGAACATGCTGACCTCCCGAAGTGTGAGTACCTCTCGGAAGAGCATCGCTGCGCGACACGCGCATGCGGCCGGTGCGTTGCTCGCACGTCGACCGCCGTTCCCAGCCTGTTGCCGCGCTTGGTCAGGCGAGTTCCATGTCGATACGCGAGTCTCCGGGCGAGACGTTGGTGATGCGCACGCTGACTGCCTGGCCAAGGCGGTAGCTGTCTCCGCGCTTGTCGCCGACAAGCATGTGGCGCGTGGACTCGTAGCGGTAGTGGTCCCCCGGCATCGCGTCGGAGTGTACGAGCCCCTCAGCAGTGTTCGAGAGCTGGACGAACAGGCCGTAGTTCGCCACCCCGGTCACGATGCCGTCGAATACCTCGCCCACGTGGTCGGCCATGAGTTCGCACAACTTGAAGCGCACGGAGTCCATCTCGGCCATCGCGGCCTCCCGCTCCATCTGCGAGGAGTGGTCGGCGAGCCATGTGAGTTCGGGCGTCATGCGTACGGCATCGCGATCGGTGTCGAGGGCACCTCGCAGTTGGGCCTTGAGCAGCCGATGAACGATGAGGTCGGGGTAGCGCCGGATGGGCGAGGTGAAGTGGCAGTACGCCTCGCTCGCCAGACCGAAGTGGGGCGAAAGGAAGTCGACATAGCGCGCGCGCTCGAGGGAGCGCACGAGCAGCGAGTTGATCAGGAGCTTCTCCTTGCGCTTGTGCGCAAACGCGATGATTCGCTGGAACGTGGCCGGCGAAGCGCCGTGGATGTCCTTGATCGGGTAGTCGAACTCCTTGAGCACCTGCGCGACCTGGTCGAGTGCGTCCGGGTCCGGATCCTCGTGGATGCGGTAGACCATCGGGGCCCTTGCGTCGCGCATGTGGCGCGCGACCGCTTCGTTGGCGGCGATCATCGCCTCCTCGATCATGTTCGTCGCGACCGTACGCTCGCGCAGCACCACCTCGAGAGGCTTGCCGTTCTCGTCCAGCCGGACCTTCGCCTCGACCGTCTCGAAGTCCAGACCGCCTCGTGCGACACGACGCTCCCCGATCTTATGCGCGATGCGCGCGAATTCGCGTAGCGCGAGCTCCGCCTCGCGATCGGGGAACGGCTCGTCGCCGGCAAGCCACCTGTCGACTTGGTCGTAGTTGCAGCGGCGATCGCTCGTGATGACGCTCGGGTAGAAGCTCGCGCCCTCAACGGCGCCGTCCTTCGAGAGGACAAGGTCGACGCTGAACGCCACTCGGTCTTCGCCCGGGTTCAGCGAGCAGATACCGTTGGAGAGCTCTTCGGGCAACATCGGCAACACGCGGTCGACGAGGTAGACGCTCGTTGCGCGCAACCGCGCTTCGTTATCGATCGCCGAGTCCCACGGCACGTAGTGGCTCACATCCGCGATGTGCACGCCGAGAAGAACGCGGCCGTCCTCGGTGTGACCGATGCTGATGGCGTCGTCGAAGTCGCGCGCGTCGATTGGATCGATGGTGAACGTGTAGCGCTCGCGGACGTCTCGGCGGTCGGGCTCTCGCGAGAGCGCCTCGGCGACGTCGATCTTCAGTCGCGCAGCTTCCTCGGCGACCGACGCGGGGAACTCGGTGCGGAGGCCGTGCTCGCGGATGGTGATCTCGATTTCGATGTCGGAATCGCCTTCCTTGCCGATGATTTCCTCGATGAAGCCCTGGGCCGAGTGGTTGCGCGAAGGGTAGCCCGTGAGGTGGACGACGACGACGTCACCGGTGATCGCGTCCCCGATCGCGTTCGGGGCGACAAAGACGTCGTGGCGGATGCGGCGGTCGGCGGGCGTGACGATGCCTATTGCGCCGTGCTTGTCGAAGCGCCCGACCACGGTGGTGTTGGCACGCTCGATGACGCGGGCTACGACACCCGCGCGGCCCTCCTTGCTGAGGCGCGAATCCGGCCGCAGCGCAACGGTGTCGCCGTGCATCGCGCCAGCGGTGTCACGCGACGAGACGTAGTAGTCGCCCTCAGGGGCCGAGACGAACCCGTAGCCCCGCCTCGTCATGGTGATGCGACCGACCACAAACCCGCCACGCCGGCTCTTGGCGGTGCGCCGTTGCCCACCCACGCGCACCTCCCTTTCCGCGGCCGACAGTCGCTTAGATACTACCGCACATCGATAGTGCAACCCTCTCGGCACGCTCGGTGCTAGAATGCCTCTTTACAAGTTCGTCGGAACCACATCGGGAGTCGCCAGATGGACCCGCGCCAACCGCTCGCCCCATGCATGATCTCGAAGGGCACGCTGGCCCACCCGCGTGACATGCTTCGCGCGCTCGAGACCCTCGAGAATCTCGACTACCGCTACGTCGTCGACGGCCAGGTCATCGACGAGGGCCGCGCCGCTCTGGTCAAGCTCATGGCCGATCCCGAATCAGCGACGCTCATCGTCAATGGATGCCTCTTCCTCAACGTCTCATCGTTCCGCTTCCTCGACTTCGCGCAGGACGCCGAGGAGCGCTGGCGCTTCATGCTCTACGGCGACGGCTCCACCCTCGAACTCCTCGCAATCCCTGAGGCTGAGGAGGACGAGGATGCGGCCAAGCGTCCCCACCTGCTTTCCGAGGAGATCGTCCAGGACTTCGAGTCGCTCATCGCACTCGACGACGAGGACGACGAAGAGTAGGCAGCCGTCCCGCCGCGTGACGCAGGGCAGGGGATGCCGCGCGATGCGAAGCGGGGGTGCCGCGCGCAGTTCCGCAACAAGAAGGCCGCCTTGTGGGCGGCCTTCGTAGTGAGGACTGTCTGAGCACCGCGCCCCTGCGAGCACACGCGGCGGGTCCGCTACTTGATCTTGCTGTTCGCGATCTCGAGCGCCTTCTTGAGCTGGATGTCGGTCTTGCGGTCGATCTGCCTCATGCGATCCATCTTCACGACCACGTCCGGCACCAGGCCTTTGCCGTCGATGACGCGCTTGAGCGGGGTGAGGTAGTGGGCGATCGTGAACTTCACGCCCCCGCCCCACGACAGCTGAGCGACCGTCTGAACGCTGCCTTTACCGTAGGACTTCTCGCCAACGAGCGTGGCGCGCTTGTGGTCCTGTAGCGCGCCTCCGGTGATCTCACTCGCCGACGCCGAATCGCCGTCGATGAGCACGACGAGCGGCAGGTCGGTCGCCTTGCGGCCCGTGGCCGTGAGGACCTCCTCGGGGACGTTGCGCTTGTCGACGCGTACGATCGCGCCATCCTCGATGAAGAGCGACGAGACGTCGACTGCCTCGTCGAGCAGGCCGCCCGGGTTGCTGCGCAGGTCGAGCACGAGCGACTTGGCGCCCTCCGATGTCAGGTGGGCGATCGCCTTGCGGATGTCGGTCTCGGCATTCGCGTTGAACTGGCCGAGACGCATGTAGCCAACCTTGCCGATCATCTCGGACTTCAGGTTGGGGTAGTTGATGCTCGCTCGCGTGATCGTGTAGGACTTCTCGGTCCCCACCGTCGTGGACCCTGTCTTCGTGGGGCGGAGCATGGTCACGGTGACGGTGGTGCCAGGGTCACCGCGCACGAGCTTGACGACGTCGGTCGTCTGCCAGTCGTCGCGGCGATCGCCGTTGATCACGCGGAACACGTCGCCCGGATGCAGTCCGACGCGCGCCGCAGGAGTGCCCTTGTACACCTCGGTGATGTAGGTCGTGCCGTTCTTCTCGCCAAGAACGACGCCGATGCCGCCAAACGCGCCCATGCTGTCCTCGTTGAACGCCTTGTAGTGCGTGGCGTCGAAGTACATGGCGTACTTGTCACCCATCGACCCGAGCAGTCCCTGCACCGCCGCAGCGGTCGCAGACGTCTCGGTCGGCACGATGAGCGCCTCGTTGTTCATGAGCGACAGAACCTCGCTCACGCGATCGCCGAGCGAGCTCGTGGTTTCTGCAGACGCGCCCTCAAAATGCGTGAAGGTGTCTGCCGGCATCATCCGCGATGTCGCGAAGCCGCCGATGAACCCGATCGACGCGACGATGACCGTCAGGGAAACCGCAAGGACGGCCTTTGTGACCTTGTGCATTGAGTAGTACCGCCTTCGTAGACGTGAGGAGGTGCGAGCGGGTGAGAGCTACACCTTGAGGTAGCGGCGAAGCGCTACGCCCGAACCGGCGAGGCCGATGACCACGCCCGATATGATGAGGCTGAGGGCAATCTGGACGTTCGTGCCCGCCCCGGTGGTCACTGGGAGGAACGAGACGATCTCCTTGAGGCGGGGCATGATCAGCGCCTGCAGACCGGAGACGGTCAGGATGGCAAGCGTGGCGCCGATGAGCGCTTGGAGCACGCCTTCGAGCAGGAATGGCGTGCGGATGAACCAGTTGCTCGCGCCCACAAGGCGCATGATCCCGATCTCCTTGCGCCGTGCATAGATGGCAAGCCGGATCGTGTTGTTGATGAAGATGAGCGACACGACAGCGAGCATGGCGATGATCGCGATACCCATGATGCGGATGACCCGCGTGAACGCGAAGAGCTTCTTGACGATCTCCTCGCCGTAATGGATCGACTCCTCCGGCTTGGTGGGGTTCTCCGCGACCTTTGTGAAGAGCGGGTTCGTCTTGATCTGAGCGACGAGTGCTTCAACGTTGTGCGAGTCGGCGAGCTTGATGTCCAGCGATGCAGGCAGCGGGTTGTTCTCGAGCTGGTCGAGGATCTCGGGGCTCGAGGCCATCTGCTTCTTGAACTTGTCCAGAGCCTGCTGTTTCGTTGTGTAGCCGACCGTACCACGCACCTGGGGATTCGGGTCGTTGGCGCCCACGAGCGGGTTGTTGAGCAGCTCGGTCTGCAGGGCGTTGACGTCGGCGGTCGCCGCGCCGTCCTTGAGGAAGATCTCGATGGTGACTTTCTCCTCGACGGACTTCACGACGTTGCTGACAATCGCTCCCGTGGCGAGAAAGACGCCGACGAGAAGAAGCGACAGGTAGATGGTGATGACGGCGCCGAGCGTCATGACCCAGTTGCGCCGGAAGTTGAGAACCGACTCCCTGATGAAGTACCCGACGTTAATCGACATAGCCGTACACCCCTCGGTCCTGGTCGCGGATGATGCGGCCGCCCTCCAGGGCGATGACGCGCCGGCGCATGTTGTCGACCATCTCGCGGTCGTGCGTCGCGACCAGCACGGTGGTGCCTGTGTTGTTGATGCGCTCGAGCAGCTTCATGATGCCCAGCGACGTCTGTGGGTCGAGATTACCGGTGGGCTCGTCGCACAGAAGCAGCGGCGGGCGGTTGACGAACGCGCGCGCGATGCTGACGCGCTGCTGCTCGCCACCGGAAAGCTCGTCCGGGTAACTGTCGATCTTGTCCTCGAGACCGACGAGGCGGAGCACTTCCGGCACCTGCGTCCGGATGACGTGCTTGGACTTGCCGATGACCTCGAGCGCGAACGCGACGTTCTCGAACGCGGTCTTGTTCGGCAGGAGCTTGAAGTCCTGGAAGACGCAGCCGATGTTGCGGCGCAGGTACGGGACCTTCCAGCTCTTCATCTTGCCGAGGTCCTGACCTGCGACAACGATCTGTCCGCGGCTCGGCAGCAGTTCGCGGAGCAGCAGGCGGATGAAGGTCGACTTGCCGGAGCCGGAATGGCCCACGATGAAGACAAACTCGCCGGAAGCAATCTCGACGTTGACGTCGTAGAGAGCCGGCTTGTCGGCGACATAGGACTTCGAGATTCCGCGCATCGAGATCATTACTGGTCCCGTGCGGGGCAGAACGGCCGGTACTTCCGCTGCACGAGGCGCGGAAGGATCGGGAACACTGGTCAAGTCACTCACAGGGATGCTCCAATTCGACTGCAACGATTCCCATCGGGGAAGTGTAGCAAAGAGCGGTCCCTGAGGCGCGTTTCAGCGTGTGGAAGTCCTGTGAATGCCCCATCTACCTGCGCAGGAGTGCGCCGGCGGCGTTCGCGATATGGATGCCGGTCAGCCCGAAGTGCTCCATGAGCTCGTCAGGGTCGCCGGACGTACCGAAGACGTCGTTGACGCCAACGCGCTTCATCGGTACCGGGGCGTTCTCGCCGAGCACCTCGGCCACCGCCGAGCCGAGCCCCCCGATGATGCTGTGCTCCTCGCACGTCACCACGTGGCCGGTCTTCTTTGCGCTCGCGATGAGCGTCTCGGCGTCGATCGGCTTGATGGTCGCGGCGTCGATGACCTCGGCCGAGACGCACTGCTCGGCGAGTATGTCGGCCGCAATCAGCGCTTCAGCGACCATCACGCCGCACGCGACGATCGTCACGTCGGTGCCTTCGCGAAGCACGTTGGCCTTGCCGAGCTCCCATTCCACGCCCTCGGGGTAGACCTCGGGGAGCGTAGCCCTGCCGAGACGGACGTAGAACGGCCCGGGGGTCTCGGCGGCGCAGCGGATGGCGGCCTTCGCGGCGTTGAAGTCGGCGGGGACGAGCACGCGCATACCCGGGAGCACCCGCGTGAGGGCGAGGTCCTCGATCATCTGGTGGCTGCCACCGTCTGGCCCGACGGTGATGCCGGCATGCGTGGGTGTCAGCTTCACGTTTAGGCCCGAGTAGCAGACAGTGTTGCGGATCTGGTCGTAGGCGCGCCCGACGCCAAAGACCGCGAACGAGCCGGTGAACGGGATCTTGCCGGCAACGGCGAGACCTGCGGCGACGTCGATCATGTTCGCCTCGGCGATGCCGACGTTGAAGAAGCGCTCGGGATAGGCGTCGGCGAGCTTGTTGGTCGTGGTCGACTTCGACAGGTCGGCCTCGACGGCGACGACGTCGACGCCTTCGGAAGCAAGCTCGACGAGGGTGGCGCCAAGCGCCTCGCGGGTGGCTTTCTTGCTCACGCCTGGCTCCCTTCGATCACATTGAGTTCGATGAGTGCAGCGGCGACCTGCTCGGGAGAGGGCGCCTTGCCGTGCCAGCCGGCTTCGCCTTCCATGAACGAGACGCCCTTGCCCTTGATGGTGTGTGCGATGACGACCGACGGGCCGGCCGAGTAGGCCTTGGCCGCGAGCAGCGCGTCGCGGACCTGGTCGAGATCGTGACCGTCGACTTCGGTCACGTTCCAGTCGAAGGCGCGGAACTTGTCGGCGACCGTGCCCAGGCACATGACCTCGGTGCATGCGCCGTCGATCTGCAGCCCGTTGTGATCGACGATTGCGACGAGGTTGCCGAGGTTCTCGTGGGCCGCGAACATCGCCGCCTCCCACACCTGCCCTTCCTGGAGTTCGCCGTCGCCGAGCAGGCAGAAGACCGTGCGGTCGTCGGTGACGTTCTCCGGCAGCTCGCCGCCGCGCAGGCCGGCCGCCAGCCCGCACGAGATCGAGAGCCCCTGGCCGAGCGATCCGGTCGAGACCTCGACGCCGGGCGTCTTCTTGCTGTCCGGGTGGCCTTGCAGGATCGAGCCGAGCTTGCGCAGTGTCGCGAGATGATCGCGCCCGAAGTAGCCGGCCTCGGCAAGTGCCGAGTACAGCACCGGTGCCGCGTGGCCCTTAGACAGGATGAAGCGGTCGCGCGCCGGCCAGCTTGGGTTCGCAGGATCGTGACGCAGCACGTCACCGAAGTAGAGAGTGGCGACGATGTCAGCCGCGGAAAGCGACCCTCCAGGGTGCCCGCTCCCGGCCGTGGCGATCATCTCGACGATGTCGCCTCTCATCCGCGTGGCCTTGGCCTCGACGGTGTTGCGATCCCACATGGCAGCGCTCCAATCGGGGTGGTCGCGTTCGGTCCTTGGGGCGCCGGCTCGCACCAGCGCGCAGCCTCCGTAGAATAGCATTGCGCATCTAGGACGGGATGGCCCCGGTGGCGTACTTCTCGGCCATCTCATCGAGCGGGACGGCCTTGATCCTGCTCGCCCACCCCGCCGAGCCGAACTCCACATAGCGGGTGGCGCACAGCTCCTTCGTGGCTGCGCGCGCCGCCTTGAGGAACGCGCGCGGGTCGAACGCCGAGGGGTTCTCGGCCATTGTCTGCCGCATCGCTGCCGTCATCGCGAGACGGATGTCTGTGTCGATGTTGACCTTGCGCACACCGTTTCGGATTCCTTCCCGGATCTCCCTGAACGGCACGCCGTACGTCTCCCTCATGTCGCCACCGTAGCGGCGGATGACCTCGAGGTACTCCTGCGGCACGCTCGAAGAACCGTGCATGACGAGATGAGTGTTGGGCAGCTTCGCGTGGATCTCGCGCACTCGTTCGATCGAGAGAACCTCGCCCGTGGGCGGCCTCGTGAACTTGTAGGCTCCGTGGCTCGTGCCGATGGCGATGGCGAGCGCGTCGCAGCCCGTCTGGGCGACGAAATCCGCGGCCTGGTCGGGGTCGGTGAGCATCTGGTCGCGCGTGAGCTTGCCCTCGGCCCCCACGCCGTCCTCCTCGCCCGCCTCCCCGGTCTCAAGGCTGCCGAGAACCCCGAGTTCGCCCTCGACCGTCACGCCGACGGCGTGTGCGATGTCGCAGACGAGACCGGTGACCTTCACGTTGTACTCGTAGGGCGCTGGTGTCTTGGCATCATCGAGCAGCGAGCCGTCCATCATCACGCTCGTGAAGCCCGAGCGGATCGACCGCTGGCATACAGCGGGACTCGAGCCGTGGTCTTGGTGCATCGCGATGGGGATGTCTGGCCACGTCTCGACCGCCGCCTCGACCAGGTGGCGCAGGAACGCCTCGCCGGCATACGCGCGGGCGCCCGCGGACCCCTGGAGGATGACGGGGCTGTCGACCTCGGCTGCCGCCTCCATGATCCCTTGGATCTGCTCCATGTTGTTCACGTTGAACGCGGGAAGGCCGTAGCCGTTCTCGGCGGCGTGGTCGAGAAGCTGTCGCATCGAGATGAGTGCCATTGGTCCTCCTAGGTGCATTGCGTGCTGACGGGTGTGCGGGTGTGCGCTCGAGTCGCGCTAACGAGCGAGGGCCTTCTTGCGCCGCTCGGCCATGCGCCAGATGAACGGGGTGAAGATCAGCTGCATCGCGAGGTCCATCTTCCCGCCCGGGCACACGAGCGTGTTCGGGCGCGACATGAACGAGTCATGCACCATCGACAGCAGGTACGGGAAGTCGATGTCCTTGGGGTCCGCAAACCGAATGACGAGCATCGACTCATCCGGGCTCGGGATGTCCCGAGCGATGAAGGGGTTGGACGTGTCGACGATGGGCACGCGTTGGAAGTTCACGTGCGTGCGCGAGAACTGCGGGCAGATGTAGTGGGTGTAGTCGTGCATCCGGCGCAGGATGACGTCGGTGACGGCCTCCGCGGAGTAGCCCCTGTAGCGGCAGTCGCGGTTGATCTTCTGGATCCACTCGAGGTTGACCACGGGCACGACGCCGATGAGCAGATCCGGATACTGAGCGATATGCACGTTGCCGTGCACGACGCCGCCGTGTAGCCCCTCGTAGAAGAGGAGGTCCGTGTCCTCGGGAACCTCCGCCCATTCGGTGAACGTGCCGGGCTCCTGGCCGAAGACCTCGGCCTCCTCGGCGTTGTGCATGTATCTGCGCGTCGCGCAGCGGCCCGTGTCGCTGTATGTCCGGAACGTCTCGGCAAGTTCTGCGAAGAGGTTCGCCTCGGGGCCGAAGTGCGAGAGGTGACCGCCCAGCATCTCTTGGTCGGCCTCCATGAGCGCCTTCATCTCGTAGCGGTCGTAGCGATGGTAGCTGTCGCCTTCCACGACGGCGGCGTTGAGGCCTTCTCGGCGAAAGATCGACTCGAAGGTGTTCTGCACCGTCGTGGTGCCGGCACCGGACGAGCCGGTTATGGCGATGATGGGATGCTTCGCGGACATGGTTGCCTCCTCCAGGCCTAGTCGGCAGTGCGAAACAGGCCGCGGACTCCGAAGAGCGGGACGTCCATACCGGCATCGTCTTCGGGCGGTTCCCGGTGGTAGCGCTCGATGCGCTCGACCTCCTCGGCAGAGCCGAAGACGAAGCCGATGCGCTGGTGCAGTGACGTGGGCGCGACCTCGAGGACGGGCACCTCACCGGTGCTGGCCCGGCCTCCCGCCTGCTCGACGATCATCCCGATGGGGTTCGCCTCGTAGAGCAGGCGCAGCCGCCCGGCCCTGCCGGGGTCTTTGCTGTCGCGGGGGTAGAGGAATACTCCGCCGCGCATGAGGATGCGGTGGCATTCTGCAACGAGCGACGCGATCCAGCGCATGTTGAAGTCCTTGCCGCGCGGCCCCGTCTGCCCGGCGAGGCACTCCTCCACGTAGCGCTTGACGGGCGGCTCCCAGAAGCGGCTGTTGCTCGAGTTGATGGCGAACTCCTGCGTGGTCTCGGGCACACGCACGTCGGGGTGTGTGAGCACGAACTCGCCGAGGTCCGGGTCGAGGGTGAATCCCGCGACGCCGCGACCAACCGTGAGCACGAGCATCGTCGACGGCCCGTAGATCGCGTAGCCTGCGGCGACCTGCTCGGTGCCGGGCTGGAGGAACTCCTCGAGAGCAGGGTCTTCGCCGGGGCGCGGGGCGCGCAAGATCGAGAAGATCGAGCCCACGGACACGTTGACGGCGATGTTGCTGGAACCGTCGAGCGGGTCGAAGACGAGCAGGTACTTGCCGCGCTGGTACTCAGCCGGGACGAGCCGGGGCTCGTCCATTTCCTCCGAGGCCAGACCGGCGACGACTCCCGGCCACTCAGTGGTGCGCACGAAGATGCCGTTGGCGATCACGTCGAGCGCCTTCTGGCCCTCGCCCTGCACGTTGATGCTGCCGATGTCATCGCCCACACCCGCGAGCGCGCCCTTTGCGACTGCGTGCGCAATCAGCTTCGTCGCCTGCGCGACCGCGAGGATCAGCTCGTTGAACTCACCCGTCGCATCGGGGTGGCTGCGCCGCTCCTCGATGAGAAACTTCGTGAGGGTGGCCCTGTTCTTGGCGAGCGTGCGCATCATGGCGTGCTACCTCCCTCGGCAGTCTCGTCGTCGGTCTCGAAGAGGCGGCTCGCGCGCACCTCGGTCTCGCGGATCGTCTGCAGGTCTGCGGCGGTCAGCTCGCTACCCCGTTCCTCGAACAGGCGCAGCGCCTGGCGAAGGCGGATGCGGTCGAGCGCGTTGCGCACGCTGCGCGCGTTGGCGAAATGCGGTCGGTTGCGCCGCACCTCGAGGTACTCGCGAAACGCCGCGACGGCCTCAGGGTCGAAGCGGTAGTTCCACTCGCCGAGCATCTTCTCGGCGATCTCGAAGAGCTCGTCGGCCGTGTAGTCCGGGAACGACACGTGGTGCGCGATGCGGCTTGCCATACCCGGGTTGGACTCGAAGAACTGGTTCATCCGATCCTCGTAGCCGGCGAGAATGACCACGAGATCGTCTCGCTGGTTCTCCATGACCTGCAGCAGGATCTCGATCGCTTCCTGGCCGTAGTCCTTCTCGTTCTCCGAGCGGTGCAGGTAGTACGCCTCGTCGATGAAGAGCACGCCTCCCATCGCCCGCTTGAGGACGTCCTTGGTCTTCGGCGCGGTGTGCCCGATGTACTGGCCGACAAGATCGTCGCGGGTCACTGCCACCACGTGCCCTTTGCGGCAGTAGCCGAGGCGGTGCAGGATCTCGGCCATGCGCATCGCGACCGTGGTCTTGCCGGTGCCCGGGTTGCCCGTGAAGCACATGTGCAGCGACGGAGCCCCCGCCGAGAGGCCCATGCGCTCGCGGACGCGCTCGACCAGCAGCAGCGCCGCAATCTCACGCACGCGGCGCTTGACCGGCTCCAGGCCGACGAGATCGCGGTCGAGCGAGTCGAGCACCTCGGCGATACCGGCCTCCTCGTACTCGCGCGCGAGGTCGATGGTGACCGGCGGCGCGGTAGTCTCGGCGGACTGGGTGGCGGATGTCGCAGTCGGGTCCTCAGGCGAGGGCGGCCCGCCTGTCTCGGTGTGCTCGGTCATTGCAGACGCCTCCGATCATCGTTGTCGCCTACGCGTCGTAGCGTTCGCCCGTAGGCTGACGGTCGACGGCATAGGAGACGATCGAGTAGCGCTGCGTACGACCGGCGGTCTCGGTCCGGTCGATGCGGAAGCCGGGCTCTGCCGCGGGACGGTTGACGATGAAGGACAGGACGATCGTCTCGACGCCGAAGGTGGAGTCGAACGCGTTGACACGGATGTACTCGGTGCCGTGCTCGGCCCGGCACTCCTTGAGCTCGCCCATGATGCCTGCGGCGTCGTGCAGGTCGAACATCGGCGCCCCCCACATCTCCCAGAAGGTGTTGCGGGGATGGGGGTCGTCCGTGTACTCGATGGCGACGGCCCACTTGTTGTCGAGGCAGTACTCGAGCTGGGCGCGGATCTCGTCATCGGTGAGATCCGGCAGGAATGAGAATGCTCCCTGAGTGATGCGCATGACTGCCTCCCTAGTACGAGGTCGGGGTCGGAACGGCGTCGAGCGTGTCGGTGCTGGCGTAGTCGAAGCTGACTTCGCCCCAGGTGTCGAGCGCGGCTCGAAGCGGCTTGCACCACTGCGCGGCGTTCTTGAGGATGGTCGGCCCCTCGGCGAGGAGGTCCTTGCCCTCGTTGCGCGCCTTCACCATCGCCTCGAGCGCGACTCGGTTGGCGGTGGCGCCGGCTGCGACGCCCTCGGGGTGGCCGATCGTGCCGCCGCCGAACTGCAACACCACGTCGTCGCCGAACAGGTCGAGGAGCTGGTGCATCTGGCCCGCGTGGATGCCGCCGGACGCGACCGGCAGTGTCTTGCGCAGCCCCACCCAGTCCTGCTCGAAGAACAGGCCGTGCTCCATGTTCTGATCGTTGTGACTCTCGCGCAGCACGTCGTAGAAGCCGAGGACCGAGTTCTTGTCTCCTTCGAGCTTGCCCACGACTGTTCCAGCGTGCAGATGGTCGACGCCGGCGAGGCGCAGCCACTTGCAGATGACGCGGAAGCTCACGCCGTGGTCCTTCTGGCGCGTGTAGGTCGAGTGACCCGCACGGTGCATGTGCAGGAGCATGTCGTTCTTGCTCGCCCACTTGCTCATCGACTGAATCGCAGTCCACCCGATGACGAGGTCGATCATCACGATGTTGCTCCCGAGCTCCTTGGCGAACTCGGCGCGCTCGTACATCTCCTCCATCGTGGCGGCGGTGATGTTGAGGTAGTGGCCCTTGACCTCACCTGAGGCGGCCTGCGCGCGGTTGACGCCCTCCATGCAGTAGAGGAATCGGTCGCGCCAGTGCTGGAAGGACTGCGAGTTGATGTTCTCGTCGTCCTTCGTGAAGTCCAAGCCACCGCGAAGCGCCTCGTAGACCACTCGGCCGTAGTTCTTGCCCGAGAGACCCAGCTTCGGCTTGATGGTAGCGCCGAGAAGCGGCCGGCCGAACTTGTCGAGCCGCTCGCGCTCCACGATGATGCCCGTCGGCGGACCGTCGAAGGTCGTGACGAGCGCCTTGGGGATGCGCATGTCCTCCAAGCGCAACGCCTTGACCGGCTTGAAGCCGAAGACGTTGCCGATGATCGACGCCGTCATGTTCGCGATCGACCCGGGCTCGAAGAGCTCGATGTCGTAGGCGATGTAGGCGAAGTACTGGTCGTCTCGGCCGGGAACGGGGTCGAGGCGATAGGCCTTGGCGCGATAGCGGTCGCTCGCAGTCAAGCGATCGGTCCAGACGACCGTCCACGTCGCCGTCGAGGATTCGCCGGCTACAGCGGCCGCGGCCTCGATCGGATCGACGCCCTCCTGCGGGGTGACGCGGAAGACGGCGAGGACGTCGGTGTCCTTCGGCTCGTAGTCGGGGTCCCAGTACCCCATCTGCACGTACTTGAGCACGCCGGCACGGTAGCGCTCGCTGGGATCGCTGATGGGTGTGGCGTCAGACATTGGTGCCTCCTCAGTCGGTGATCCGAGAATATGAGCGTCAGTCTGGGGTGCTCGGAGGGTGTGCGGAACGAAGCTGCCGCCGATGGCGACAAGCGCAGGGCCAATGGTGGCGAGGGCGCGGTGGACGGCAATGCGCGGTCGGTGCATCCTCGGATGAACGAGGCTCGGCTCCCCCAGGAAGGCGTGTGCCCCATGCACGACGACGGCGTGCGACCCACGACGATTCGGGTCGACGATCTCATGCAACACGGCTACGACTACGTACTCGTCGCGCCCGCCGGCGAGCAGTTCGCGCCCGGCTTCGCGCCCCAACTCTCCCCCGCCGAGATGCTCGAGCTCGGCGTCTTCGGCGGCAAGTACCTCACCGACTGCCGGGACGAGTTCCCCGACCCATGGTTCGAGCACGCGCGTCTCTGCCACGAGCGGCACGACCCCGAGCTCAACTTCTTCGGCGTGAACGCGTCGCTGCCCCTCGCCGAGTGGCGTCGGCGCCACTGGATTCACCCCGACGACCCGCGCGGCTGGTTCCAGTGGTACTGCCGCTACTGGATGGGACGCAGGATGCCGGCCGAGGACGCTCGGCAGATCGCGCGCTGGCGCGCGTTCGCACGCCACGCGGCGCAGGTGCGCAAGCACTGCGCGCCAGGGGACATCGGATGCCGGCGCAAGCAGCGCCAGGCGCTCATGAACTGGGCATACGACAGCCGGGGGATGTAGCGGGCTGTGGAGGACGGCGGGGCCGAAGCCGCTAGCCGGCCATCTCCTTGAAGCCCTCGCCGATGGCCTCGTGCACGTTGCTGATGATGACCATCGCGGTTGGGTCGAGCGTCTTGACGATGGCCTTGAGGTCGTCGATCTCGTTGCGCGCGAGCACCACGTACAAGGTGCCTCGGCGTTCGCCCGTGTACACACCGGTCGCCTCGA
>Ga0079306_1001323_pt1 | contig 16805 bp, 18 predicted proteins | sample Methanotroph_Enr_FD_79181 | JGI IMG/M metagenome (GOLD analysis project Ga0079306, IMG submission 79181) | Enriched soil microbial communities from Old Woman Creek wetland in Ohio, USA - Methanotroph_Enrichment_5 | ecosystem: Environmental > Terrestrial > Soil > Wetlands | place: USA: Ohio...
CCTCTTCCGGTGCTGGATGATTTGATCCACAAGACAATGGTATTCGGATTCATCTGGCTCAGCGCCGGGATCATTACCGGCGCCATCTGGGCAAATTCCGCCTGGGGAACGTATTGGAGTTGGGACCCGAAAGAAACCTGGTCCCTCATTACCTGGTTTTTTTACGCCATTACCCTCCATGCCCGGTACACCAGAGGCTGGGCCGGCATGAGGATCGCTTTCTTAGCCATTTTTGGTTTCGTTTCGGTTCTATTCACCTATTATGGAGTGAATTTCCTCCTGTCCGGCCTGCATAGTTATGGATCAAGTTAGGAACACCGGGTACCACTGTGTGGCATTGTGGTGTGTTTCCAATATGTTAAGCTATTTGACAAAGTTAAGTAAAAGCAGTATAAAAAGTGTGTTTCAGGTGATGAAGGCTGTTTCCAACTGATAATTTATCAAAGAAAAGGGAGCAAAAATGTTAAAGAAAATTCTTGCCTGTGGAGTTATGTCGCTGTTTGTAATGAGTTTTGCAGCCATTTTGGCCTTTGCTGCCGATCAGGGTCCTGAAGTGGTCACCCTCGGTGAAAGTGGCAAAAAACCGGCCGTTTTCCCGCACAAGAAACATCAGGCCACATTCAAGTGTGCTGAATGCCATCATGGCATGGCTGACGGCAAGCAAGTTCCTTTCGCCGAAGGCCAGAAAATCGAGAAATGCGACACCTGCCACAACGACAAGGTTCTTGCCGGAAAAACCAAAGACAAGCTGGCCCTCGACACTCTCAAAGGTGCCGGCCATGGGAACTGCCTGGAATGCCACAAAGAGAAAGCTAGCAGCGACCCGGCGTTGAAAGAAAAGAAAATTGACAAGTGCGATACCTGCCATCCGAAGAAGTAAGTCTGGCAGCCGATACATTTCGAGGTTAAAAGCAAAGGGGGTGTTCAGAAATTCTGAACACCCCCTTTGCTTTTTGGAGTTGGGAGCTTGCTGACAGAATCAAGTCTCCTGAAATTTTGAGATATCGCCGATCTGAAGTATAAGTTCGCCGAGTGCGGTCAGGAGATTGAGGCGGTTCTGGCGTATCTCCGCGTCCTCCGCCATCACCATGACCTCATCAAAAAAGTTGTCGACAGGCTCCTTCATTCTCAGCATCACTTCAAGCGCTTTCACATATTCCCTGGCAGCGACCAGTTCCCCCATCTCCTGGCGTACCTCGAGGAACAGCTTGTACAGTTTGCTTTCGGCGCCATCGGCAAACAATGCGGGGTTAATTTCAACATTACGATTATCTTTAATAATGTTTCGTATCCGTTTATAAGACGCGGCGAGGACCTTGAAAGCAGGCTCTTTCCTGATCTGCATCATCGCATTGATTCTCTGCAGACATTCATTGACATCGTCGAAATTGACCGAAGCTGCGGCATCGACTGCCTCGACCTGATAACCGCGGCTGACGCAGTCATTGGCAAAACGGGCCTTGACAAAATTAAGCACCGCCGCGACCGTATCTTGACCGCCATCCACCTTGTCTCCATAGAGGGCAAGTGATTTATGGATCAATTCACGTAACGAGAAGGAATATCCCTTACCCTGGATGATGTTCAGTATAGCCAGAGAAATTCGCCGCAGCCCAAAAGGATCGGCGGTTCCCGACGGGACCTGGCCGATACCGAAGCAACCGGCAAGAGTATCGAACCGGTCGGCCAGGGCAAGTATCGCGCCAACATCCGTAGCAGGAATTTCAGCTCCTGCCCGTTTCGGCATGTAATGCTCGACAATAGCTGTGGCAACGGTTTCCTTCTCACCGTCATGCAGGGCGTAGGCTCCGCCCATTATTCCCTGCAGGGTAGGAAATTCCCCGACCATGTTGGAGAGAAGATCGGCTTTGCAGAGCAGGGCCGCCCGACAGCTGTCCTCGGCAAGACCGGGATCGATCTTGTCGGCCAGTATCTTGGCCAATTTCACCAGCCGGTCCTTTTTCTCCAGCATCGTGCCCAGTTTTGCCTGAAAGATGATGCCATGCAGATTGGCAACGTGGCTTTCAAGCCGATTTTCCCGGTCGCTGTTGAAAAAGAACAAGGCATCTTCGAGTCTTGCCCGCAAAACCCGCTGATGGCCTTTGCGGGTGATGTCGGTATCGATCACCTTGGTGTTGTTGACGGCAACAAAACCCGGCAGCAGTTTGCCGGACGAGTTCACGACGGGGAAGTATTTCTGATGCTCGCGCATGGAGGTGATAAGCACCTCTGCCGGAAGCTGCAGGAATTTTTCGTCAAACACCCCGCACACCCCGAACGGCATCTCGACCAGATTGGTCACGGTATCGACCAGCCCTTCATCGATTGCTACACTCCCATCCCGGAGCTCCTTTGATTCAGCGACCGCCCGCTTAATCTCCGCAACCACCTGCGATCTTCTTTTAACCGGATCGACCATGACGTAATGTTCACCCAGCTGCTGTTCGTAGTGGGCGGCATCGCGAATAGCGATCCTGCTCTTGTCGAGGAATCTGTGGCCGATACTGGTATCGGAAGATTCGATACCTTCGTGACTCAGACGGAGTATCTCCTCTCCGAAGAGTGCAATCAGCCATTGAATGGGTCTGGCGAAAGATTGACGATTGCTCCCCCATCTCATCGATTTGGGAAAAGACAGTTCAAGGATCAGGTTGTGCAGAACTCCGGGCAGCAGGGAAGCGGTCTCTGTCCCCTTAACCTCGCGAATCAGCATCATGTATTCGCCCTTCGGCGTTTCGACCGGCCGAAGATCGCTCACTGCGGCACCTTTGGACCTGGCAAAACCTTCCAGAGCGCGGGTGGGCTTTCCCTCTCCATCGAAGGCAGCCTTTTTCGCCGGCCCGAGCAGTTCCTCTACAGTATCTCTCTGTTTTTCTTCGACATCGTTGACGATGAGAGCGAGCCGGCGCGGCGTTCCCATGACTTTGACGGCGCCGTGACTGAAGTTCAGTTCAGCTGCCTTTGCGGTAAACCGATCTTGAAGCTGAGTAAGCGCCGGCTGAAGAAACCCCGCCGGAATCTCTTCCATTCCGATTTCAAATAGTAGATCGCGCATGAGGATATAATTGTGAGTATTGGGGGGTTAATGAAAATGGAAAGATCGCTAGGAGTTAGTCGAATTTTATCAATTTTTTCTCAGATCGAGACAAAAACTCGAAAAAATTACTGGAGGCATATAGTTAATATTCCAAGGATAATTTTTTTGAGAGAAAAGGGCATAATCCGACAGCCTCCTAGTACGATTCGATTGCCGCAAAAGTGGAGCATTCATCGCCAAAGTTATGAATGGTTACCGCAAACCACTTGATAGCGGCTATTTTCTCAAGACACGTCGAAACACGTCTCGTGAGCGCTTCGACGGAAAGTACCTTTCGCTCCCGCGAGGCAAGACTGTTCAATTCTTCTTCGATTGCCTGTTCGATCAGGATGATAATGTCCTCAATCCAGAAGAACTGGCGAAATCGAACGCTGACATCGACTTTGCCCCATCTGCCGAGGGAGCCCGGCAACCGATGAGGGCTCTTTTCTGCAATCGGCAGGCTGATCGGCACCTCGACACTGATTTTCAAATCATCGTCCTGTTGCAACGAACCATGCATCTGACACTTGTAATGGGCGAGATGCCCGGATTCGCCGCTTCTGGCCTTATGCAGAAAATAGGGGAAAGCGATCTCCAGGTGTGAGGCCTCGGCTTCAAGCCGATCTTTCATCTTGCCGAGGACGGCATGAAAACTCTTTATATCGATCTCTCCATGAAATTCATTGAGTATCTCGACGAACCTGCTCATGTGAGTACCCTTGAACTTATGGGGAAGGTTGACATACATATTGACCGTGGCGACGGTATGCTGACGTTTCTGCGATTTATCGCGGACGGTTATCGGGTAGGATATGGTCTTGACCCCGACCTTTTTGATATTGATTCTGCGACTGTCCAGTTGGCTTTGTATGTCTTTCATTCCAGTAGCTGGCGAAACAATGACTTCGGTAAAGCAGCCGATCTCACATTGATGAACGAATCGGCATGCATCAAGATTCTTTAATCCTCTTTCAGTAACCTGCGCACGGTCTTTTTAAGTTCTTCAAGATTTCCCGACTTCACCACATATTCATCGGAAGCCCAGGTGCCAAGATCACGCTTGAACTCCTGGTAGGCACTGCTCAGAATAATCGGAACGGTTGAGTCGATCATTTTCATCTGGCGAAGGACCTCAACCCCGTTCATCCCCGGCATCTGGATGTCGAGAATAACAAGATCCGGTTTTTCCTGCTTGAATTTTTCAAGTCCCGATTCGCCGTTCAAAGCCGATATGACTTCGTAGCCATCGTCCTCGAACTCCTCACGATACACCATCTGAATGGATTCTTCGTCATCAACCAAGAGTACCTTTTTCACTTTGTGCTCCTTCTGATGTTGGCCCAAACGACTCACGCAAATACAGGGCAGCTTCTTCCGGCGGCAACGGATTTATGTAAAACCCCGATCCCCACTCAAAACCGGCGATAGAAGTCAATTTGGGCACTATTTCAAAATGCCAGTGGTAATACTCAAGCCCACCCGACCGCAAAGGGTCCGTATGCAGGACGAAATTGTAGGGAACGTTGGGAATGCACTTGTTCAGCCTCTGCAGGGATTCGGAGAAAATCTCAGCCAGGGCATGTAAATCGGCATCGTCCAGGGAGTAATAGGCAGAGGCATGACGCTTCGGCAGAACCCACATTTCGAAAGGGGTGCGCGGTGCAAAGGGAGTAATGGTAATGAACCGGTCGTTCTGGCATACCACCCGTTCGTCCTGGCGTATTTCCTGGCGGATTATGTCGCAAAAAATACATCGTTCCTTATACTTGTAGTGCGACCTGGCGCCATCGAGCTCGGAAACGATCATCCGGGGAAGAATCGGCAGAGCAATAAGCTGCGAATGCGAGTGCTCCAGGGAAGCCCCGGCCGCTTTGCCATGATTCTTGAAGACCATGACATACTTAAATCTCGAATCTTTCTCGAGATCGATTATCCTCTCCTTGTATGCTTTGAAAACCAAAACCTTTTTTTCTGAAGAAAAATCGGCAAAAGTAACTTCGTGATCGGGACCTTCGATGACGACTTCATGGGCACCTATCCCATTCATCCGATCGTACAGGCCAACGCCTTCTTTCGACAGGTCCCCCTCAATCACCAATGCCGGAAATTTATTCGGTACGACCCTCACCTGCCAGCCCGGGCCGTTGCGGGGCTGATGGCTATCCCGGAAGGCAAGCACTTCCGAAGGTGTAAACGACTCATTGCCCGGACAAAGAGGGCAAAAGCCACCACTGCCCGTAGAAATTTCCACGGGGAAATCCGTTGGCCTTTTCCTCCTCTCCTTGGAAATGATAATCCATCGCCCGAGGACAGGATCTTTACGAAGTTCCGGCATGGGCCACTTATTGTCCCACAGACTTTTCTCTTGTTTCCTGCAAGGTCTTGCAATCGATGCAGAGAGTCGTTACCGGGCGAGCCTCCAGCCGTTTCAACCCGATCTCTTCCCCACAATCCTCGCAAATACCATAACTTCCGTCATCGATTCGAGCAATTGCCTCATCGATTTTAGACAGAAGCTTTCTTTCCCGGTCGCGAATCCTTAATTCAAAGCTTCTTCCCGATTCGAGGGTAGCTCTATCGTTCGGGTCCGGAACATTGGTAGTTTGATCGGTCATTTCCGTCATCGTCTTGCCGGCGTCCGTCATAATATCTTGCTTTTTCTGCAAAAGCTGCACACGAAACAGTTCGAGTTGTTCTCTATCCATTCACTCTCTCCTCAATCACGTAATAAATCACAATCATTATCCGTTATTATGTCTCTCGGATATAGGTGCCACTTTTGCCGCCGGACTTTTTCAGAAGTCTGATGTCCCTGATGATCATCGACTTATCAACGGCTTTACACATATCATAAATGGTAAGAGCCGAGATGCTGACAGCGGTAAGCGCCTCCATCTCCACTCCCGTTTTCCCAGTAATGCCGACCGTGGCAACAATATCAATGGATGAATCTTCATCTTGCAAGACAAACGAGATATCCATTTTGCTAATCATCAAAGGATGGGTCAACGGAATGAGTTCATCTACTTTTTTGGCGGCCATAATACCGGCAACCCTGGCAATCCCTAAAACATCACCCTTGGCCATTGAACCGCTTTTCACCAGTGCATAGGCCCTGGGCGACAATTTAATGTTTCCTTTCGCCTCTGCCACCCGCACCGTATCAGATTTTTCGCTGACGTCTACCATCCGGGCATTCCCACCACTATCGAAATGGGTGAACGTCGATGTACTGTTGTTCTCTGTCATTTTCCGATTCCTGACATCGCATTCTTCAACAACTTAAGGCACATAATTTAATCACTAGCTTTGCAAAAGTTAAGGTAGAGAAATAGGTCAGTTTATACAGTTGACTAATTTTTACCTATCACCTCGTTGAACAACCTTTTCAAAAAACCTTCCTGCTCTTGATGTTGACCTTGCTTTGTACAGAGACTGTCGAATTCCCTCAACACTTTTTTCTGCTCTTCGCACAGGTTGGTGGGTGTCATCACCTGAAGTTCCACCACCATATCGCCTCTTCCCCGACCCCGGAGATTGGGTATCCCCTCATTCCGTAAGGTAAAGAGTTCGCCCGACTGGCTGCCCGGGGGAATATCGAGGCTCTTCTTGCCGTGGACTGTTGGAATTTCAACAGTAGCCCCCAGAGCCGCTTTGACCATGGATAAAGGGAATCGGCAATACACCGTATCCCCTTCCCGCTTGAAAAATTCATGTTCCTGAACATGGACCACGACATACAGATCGCCGGAAGGTCCACCTCGGCGTCCCCCTTCTCCTTCGCCTCTGAGACGCATTCGGGCGCCGGTGTCAACCCCGGCAGGAATCTTCAGGGCGACCTTCTTGGTTTTCTCGACCAAACCAATTCCGTGACAGTCGCTGCAGGGATGGGTGACCATTGCTCCTTCCCCATGGCACTGCGGACAGGTGGAGCTCATCTGGAAAAAACCCTGGGACCGTACCACCTGTCCCCGGCCGCCGCAGGTGGGGCAGGTTTGTTTCTGATAGCCAGGACGATTCCCCGTCCCCTCACAAGTCCAACACGTATCCCTACGAGTCAGTTGAACTTCTTTGGATACGCCATGAACGGCTTCCATAAAGGTGATCTCGACATCATACCTGAGATCGTTGCCTGGGATCGGCCCATCTCTTCGGACACTGGCCCGGTTGCCGCTGCCAAAGCCGAACAGATCGCTGAAGATATCGCCAAAACTGGAGAAAATATCCTCTGCATTGCCAGGCCCTCTGTACCCGCTGTTCTTCAGTCCATCATGACCGTAGGTGTCGTAGATTTTTCTCTTTTTTTCATCGCTGAGAACTTCGTAGGCCTCAGTGCAGGATTTGAAATTTTCCTCAGCTTCCTTATCGTCCGGATTTCTGTCTGGATGATACTTCATCGCCATCTTGCGATAAGCCTTTTTGATCTCACTGGCTGAGGCATCCCTGTTTACAGATAGAATCTCGTAATAATCAGTACTCATGGCTATTCTTTTCGCTTCTTACCTCTTTGGGCAAAGGGGCCGACTTCGTTACCTTCGCCTGTATTTCAAGTCTCGAACAATTTTGAGAGAAGGCCAAATTATCACGGAAGCACCAACAAACTGTCATTCTCGTCTTCGTCACTCGGTTTTGCATTTTCGGCAGTATCCGGCAGATTTTTAATATTATCAAAATTCACCTTGCCGGCTGCAATCTCTCTCAATGTCATGACTATTTCCTTATTTTTCCCATCAACGAGAAAAGGTTCACCCTGGCGATGCTGTTTGACTCGCTGAACGGTGAGGTGAATAAGTTTGAATCTGTTTTGTTTGCCGACTTTTTCTAAACAATCTTCACAAGTAATTCTTGCCATTCCATCAACCTCTTAGGTGCTTCAATAAACGATTAGGACGAGTTCCGTCCTCTTTTGATCCTCTTCTTGGATCGTCAACGTATAAAGGGATTCGACAGCAAGAGTGTTTCTTCCCTGTCGGGTCCTACCGAAACAATGCTCACCGGAACACCGGTGAAATCTTCAATGCGTTTAATATATTCCTTTGCCTGTCGCGGAAGAGCGTCATATTCTCTAACATTATCAATGTCTTCCTGCCATCCCTCTAGGCTCTCGTACACCGGGGCAACAGCTCCGGCCTGGCGAATGTTGGCGGGCATTGTCGAAAGCGTCTTGCCGGCCAACTCATACGAAGTGGCAAATTTGATGGTTCCCAGACCGCTCAACACATCCAGCTTGGTAATAGCGAAGCCGGTCAGGCCATTCAGCCTGGTTGCGTCATTGGCCACCACACCGTCCAGCCATCCGCATCTTCGGCGTCGCCCCGTGGTCGCGCCGAATTCATGCCCCTTTTCCTGCAACCGATTGCCGATATCGTCGACCAGCTCGGTGGGGAACGGGCCGGCCCCGACACGGGTGGTATAGGCTTTCATGATCCCGATCACGGCGTCGATATGCGCGGGACCAAAGCCGGAGCCGTTGCAGGCATTCCCGGCGATCGTATTAGATGATGTTACAAAGGGATACGTGCCATGGTCGATGTCGAGATGCGTCCCCTGCGCACCTTCAAAAAGTATGTTCTTGTTATTTTTCCTGGCGACATCCAGTTCGATCGAGACGTTCCGGAAATACGGGATCAGTTTTTCGGCATACTCGCGGAAGAGACGATAAATCTGATCGTAATCGACCGGCGCACTGTTAAATTTCTCGGTAAGCAGGAAATTTTTTTCGGCAACTGCTTCCTGCAGCTTCTCCTGAAAAAGATCGTCATCCAGCAGATCCCCCGCCCTGAGGCCGATCCTGCCGACCTTATCCATATAACAGGGGCCGATGCCGCGGCCGGTCGTGCCTATTTTCTTGCCTGACGCGAGCGAGGCTTCTTTTGCCTGGTCGATGCTGGCGTGATACGGCATGATAAGGTGTGCTCTTTCACTTATCATCAGACGTTGCGGCGAAACAGTTATTCCCTGCTCCTTGAGCTTATCGATCTCACCGATCAGAACTCCCGGATCGATTATCACGCCATTCCCTATCATGCATTTCTTCCCTTCATACAAAATCCCGGAAGGAATAATATGAAAAATAAACTTCTTCCCATCGACGACAAGGGTGTGGCCGGCATTATTACCACCCTGGAAACGGACGACGCAATCGGCATAGCGGGTCAGCAAATCGACAATTTTCCCTTTTCCTTCATCACCCCATTGCGTACCAACGACTACAACACTGGACATCCCCATCTCCTCTCAGAGGTTAAAAAAACATTCATCGCGACTTTGGAGCTTGTTTCTTCCGGCCACAACGAATCCGCGCAAGACAAATTGCCAATTATAGTTGAAAATCACGACAAAGTCAATCAACAAGCCAGGATCTGCTTAGCTTCTTTTAATACCGCAAATTCAATACGATAATAATATCTTGATATTGATCGCACGGGGTTCCCGGAAATCGTCAATCATTGACACTCTCCGGCAAATACCTTACATTCGTAGCGGTACCGGAATGATCGAATTTTGAAGTACCGTGCAGGTTTCAGTTTATCCTGCCATGCGTCTCCAATCAAATCGTTCGACGAAAAAGGTTCAGAAACTTATTCGGCACCGGGATACCGGAAGCGGTACATCAGCTAAGTTAAAGAGTACTTTCGGAACGCAGCTTTCGATCATTTTCCAGAATTTTCCTCATACAATTTTTTAGCAATACAATGAGAGTACAGATATGTTTGGCATAGGACTGCCGGAAATGCTCCTGATCATGGCCCTGGCCCTGATCGTGGTCGGCCCGGACAAGCTCCCCGATCTCGCGCGGTCCCTGGCCAAAGGCCTGATGGAGTTGAAAAAGACGGCGGAAAGCCTGAAGGATTCCTTCGCCGACAAGGACAACCCCTTGAATGAAATTCGTCCGGAACTGGAAGAAGCGGCAAAATCTCTCACGAGCGACCTGCTGGATCCTTCCCCGCACAACACGCCGGATATCCTGAATCAGGTTATCCCGCCTGCCGATCGGGCGGCAGAAGCATATCAGGAGTTGCTGAAGCATACCAGCGGCCCGCCACCGGGGGTTCAAACAGACACCGCCGCCCCCGCCGATAATCCTGCCGATGCGGCACAGACGCCCCCTCAGAAACAGATGGAAGCAGGCCCGGAACCGATAGCACCGAAAGAGAACGAGGGCTGAACGCTTCCGGCATATGGCAAACTACAACCTGCAAAGCACGATCCCGGTTCTCGAGAGAAGTCTCGAATTTTTCCGGCCGCATCACCTGGAGTTGAGAAAAAGGCTCATCAAGGTCTTTCTGTCCATACTCGTCTGTACCGTTGCCGCCTATTTCTTTGCCGAGAAAATTGCAGCCCTCTTCATTTCGCCGCTTTTTGCGGCAAGCCCGATGGTCTACCGGCTGGTGTATACCAACCTGCCCGAGGCATTTCTGGCCTATATCAAGCTCGCTCTTCTCGTCGGAATAACCGCGAGCATGCCCATTGCTCTCTATCAGCTCTGGCGCTTTGTCGCTCCCGGACTCAGAAAGGACGAAAAAAAACTGGCGGTAATAGTTGTTTTCTGGGCTGTACTGCTTTTTTCGGGAGGGGCGGCATTTGCCTTTCTCGTTGTGTTGCCAAAGATGCTGATCTATTTCATGAGCTATGCGAATGAAGGGCTGGAACCGCTGCCAAAGCTCGGCGATTATCTGACCTTTGTCGCCAGAACGATACTGACCTTCGGCATCTCTTTCCAGATTCCCTTTTTGATGGTCATGGCCGGCAAGGGCGGTGTAGTCGGGCCGGCATATTTTCGCCGCAAACGAAGGTATTTTAATATTGCCATCATTGCCCTGTCGTTTCTGCTCACCGCTGGCGATTTCATGGCTACAGCCCTGCTGTCCTTCCCCCTCTTTGCCTTATATGAGGCGGGGATTCTCCTCACCACGCTGCTCACCAAGAAGTCCTCTGCGGAGCAAAAGAGCAGCTGACTTCAGCCGATTTCCAGCTTCAGCAGACAGCAGGAAATCTTGTAGCGCGGCCGGCCTTGATCGTCGTATTCGATATTGTCAGACTGGAGCAGCTTGTTCATCACGCAGCCCTCGGCAATTTGCAGCCGGAAGAAGCTATCTTCCCTCAGCCCTTCATTTTTTATCAATGTATCATTTTCGATACGGTATGCATGTATCGGATGGTCTTCACACAAGGGGCACTGATACACCCGCCCGTTGGGAAAAATAAAAAAATTCTCCGCCACATTGCCGGCACATTCAAACTGCTCATCCCGATCGAGAAAGACCTTGGGATAGGTAACATGGATTCCTTCGGCCGCAGCCAGCCGGGCGACTTCCGGAACAGTCTCCAGCCATTCCTGCCGGCTCACCTGCGTTGTCTCCTCGCTTTCGGCCGAAGCGGAGTTGCCGCGCAGGCCGATGACCTGAATAAAAAATTTCTTCACCTGTAACCCCGTAAGCAACGGGACCATCCCCGCCAGCGCCTGGAGGTTCTTTCGGCTTACCGTGTAAATAACGCTTACCCTGAAATCTTTTTGTACCGCCCTTTCGATGTTTGCCGTACAGATATCGAACACTCCCTGGCCACGAATGGGGTCGTTGGTCGCGGCATCCGGCCCGTCGAGACTGAAACTGAGGTAATCAAGTAGTTCCGGCGTGGTTTTGTCGAGCAGATCGTTAAAGAGATAGCCATTGGAATCGACGGTAACGAAGTAGCCGCATTCCTTGGCCTTTTGAATGGCAGAAGGTAACTCGGGATGCAATGTCGGCTCGCCGCCCAAGAAAATGAGATTCGTTCTTTTCCCTTTATCGGCAAAGAGTTCGATCCACTTGTGGATGGTCTCTTTGGTTAAGGTAATCGATCCATGCTGGGTTGTATTGATATAACAATGACGGCAGGAAAGGTTGCAGGCCGTGAGAATATGAAAGAAAACGTTTCGTTCGCCTTTTCGGAAACCTACTGTTCTGGCAATATTTTTCATAAGCTTGTCAATATCGGCTGAAATCCGGCTAATATCCTCATAATTGCTGGCTCAGGGTATAGGTGGCGAGCAGACTGCTCTGCAGATACTCGCAATTTGGCGAGGAGAAAAATTCCTTGAATAACAGCAGGCTTTCGTTCCGCAAGACCCCTTTTACGATGGTAACGCTCATCCCTCGGTACAACGGAGCCAACATCGTTAGCGGCAAATTCGTGCCCCCACCCATGGCATCCTCATAACTGAAAACGAATCTTCGGATGCCGTTGACCAGCATGGTGGCATAGCACATGAGGCAGGGCTCCATCGTCGAATAGACCGTTACCCGGCTGATGTCGAATTTTCGGTCGCCGGCGAGAAGTGCCCGGAGGGCCAGAATCTCGGCATGATCTATTTCATTTGCCTTACCGAAACTGTTGTTTCGTCTGCCGGAGGCGATAATTACTCCATTATATTCAATGACACAACCCACCGGAAACTCACCGGCGGCAAACGCCTCCCGGGCCTGGCGGAGCGCCATTTCCATGTATTTTTCGTGCTCAATTAGAGTTGTTTTTTTCATAAAATCGTAAAACAGAAATGATCGCCCTTAAAGCGATCGTCCGTAACGAAGAGCTGCGGCCAGGATGGTCGCCATCGTATGTTCCTGAACCAGATCGTGCGGTTGCTCGATGAACGGCAGGTAGAGAAGCTTGCACTGTTGGACCTCTACCACCATTTCCGCCAACATCGGCAACCTCTCTTTTTTATTGGCAGTGGTGGCCGCCAGCACGCTCTTGATGGCCTCGATCGCCTCGTTTTGTCCAAGGTTTACCGGATACCCCTTGTCAACGCGACATTTCCTTCCTTCCGGCAGTTTCCATTGCGAAACGGTGAGTTGGGACGCAACCTGTAGAAAAGCCTTGGGATTGATTTTGAAGGCCGGTATCACAAAAGAAAGCGGCGTGGCATCAAAACGGTTCCCGAAAACAATGGGTGGATTGGCCAAGCGCAAATAATCGCCATAGCTCTTTAAGTTCCAGCCTTTCGTCGCGAAGGTGATCCGCCAGAAAGGCAGATATCTGGCGGTGGGATCAGCAGAATCCACCGCCTGCCATGCAAGCGACTGAAACCTTCCTTCGCTTTCCTGCCAATACGTCTCACAATTTGGGCAATCGAGGATTGTGCTGTCCCTCTCGCCGGCGAGAGGACCGCCGCATTTCGGGCAGAGGGTGGATATAAACCGCGGCTCCCAGGAAGCCTTGCCGCGACCTGCGCCTGCCAGATGGTCCTCGAACAACTTTTCATGGCCCAGCGGTTGATTATCCACCGCATCAAAAACGCTTCCTGCTCTCACATAACAGGGCTGGTAAATCAGGCTGATGGTTTCTCCTATAAAAGCGCGATGATAGACGATCTTGTCTCGCCTTTCGCCGAACAACTCGGTCACCATTGCGGCCTGAGCAAAAACAGATTTGGTCGGCACAGTTTGCCGAATGAAGCTGCCTGCGGCTGTCGACACGACGGGTGCCAGGTGCATAGCCTGGGGGCGAAGACCAAGTGATATCGGGATATTGTCGGCTTCGATTCCGAGCCGCGAGGTATCGACGATCTTATGTTTCACCTCGGCCCCCTGAACGTAAAAGATAGATCCTTTGAAGCGCAGGTAAGGGACATAAAACATTGCCGATTCATCGAGGTTAGCGGGGAACTTGCCGGGCAGCAGATATCTTCCGGCCGCACCCTCCAGCCGATAATTCATGACGTCGCAATACCTGCACCTGATCAGTCTGTCGTCCTCCTGGAGCACAATCGAGGCTCCGCAGGAAGGGCAATTCTGTTCTATGGTCAACTCCACCACTTACCCCAGACGCTGACCGCATTCATTGCAGAAAATGGCGTTAAACAAGTTTTCCGTGCCACATTGCCCGCATATCTTCGGTTCCGTTTTCCGAGCGGTCGACTGCCCGCACTGGGAACAAAACTTGGCTTTTGGTGTCAGATTCTTGCCGCAGTTATTACACCTGATCAGCTGCAATAACTGATGCCCGCATCGCGGACAGAATCTCGAGTCGCCGGGAATTGGATTGCTGCAGTCGGGACAGGCAACCTGTGCCGCCGCGCTTTCCTGATTTCCCGAAGCCGGGCCCGCAGCCGATTGCTTTAAAGCAAAGATATTCGGCAGCATCATCGCCAGTCCCAGGCCCACACCGCTGGCTGCTTCGCCCTGGGTTTCCGCAGCCTTCTCCATGGCCATCGCCGCTTTGAGCTGCATGAACTTATCCATGTCATCGATCAGCCCCATCCTGCTGCGATCGTCGATTGCTCGCTGCACTTCGTCCGGTGGGGTAATCGAGGTGATATAGAGTTGACTGAGACGAAGGCCGAAAAAAGAAAAATCTTCCGTCAATCGTTTCTGCAGTTCGTCGCTCAGTTCGTCGAATTTGCCGGGAAGATTGAAGATGGAATCGAGGGTCTGGCCGAGATAGTCGTTAAACCGCGAGACAATGATCTGCTTCAAGTACGCTGAAACATTATCGGTATCGATTGTTTTCATGGTCCCGACAAGGGAATTGATAAAGAGCACCGGCTGCACCACCTGGATCGTAAACAGACCGTGAGCACGAAGCCTAATCAAGCCAAGCTCCTTATCCCTGAAGGCCACAGGATTCTGGGTGCCCCATTTGAGATTGGGGAAGAACTTGAGATTGATGAAATACACTTCAGCCCGCAGGGGACTGTCGCCCCGCCAGGGGACGGAGAGCAATTTGGTCAAGAGAGGGAGATTTGCGGTCTTTAACGTATGTCGGCCGGGGCCAAAACAGTCGCAGGCCTTGCCTTGGTAAAAAAGTACCGCGGCCTGGCTCTCCCGAACCGTAAGTTGTGCTCCGAATTTCAACTCTCCCGAGCCCGTCTCCGGCAGGCGATGCACCAATTCATTGCCAGTTTCGTCGAACCATTCAAGATTTTCAAGAAAAATTCCGTCGAAGGTATTCATAACTCTTCCTTTGCTTTTTATTGCTGCCATGAATTGCGGATCTGCGAAAAGCATTTATAATAAGTACCGCTATCATAGCATAAAAAAGGTCAACTTTTGCAGGAGAAAAAATAAGATGGAATCCAAAGACCTCTGGGATATAGAAAGTGCCATGAAGGTGCTCACCCATAAAACGGTGGACGCCAAGCTCTGGGCCGAGGCGGTCGAATGGCTGATGCTTTATGGCCCGGCGGAAATCAGACAACTGCTAGTTGAGTCATCGATGGTTGCAACTAAAAGTTCTTTTCCGGAACTGAAGCCAAGCAGTTTCACCTTCGATGGTCAACCCTGCTACAATCTTGAAGATCTGGCAAAAGCGCTGCAGATGGATGAGAAAGAAGCTAAAGAAATTCTCATGCAGAAAGAAGCGGAGCACGGCAACCTCCATCTCGGAGGCGACTCCGAAGACGGATCGGTGCACTGACCGCTTCCATTTGACTTGCGGCAGAAATAGCGCTGTAGGCACCGTTGTAAGGAAGTTACAGTTCGTAGAGCTTATCGTCATGGGCAGGCGGCCGACGCCTTGAGCCTGCCGCCTTCTTCATCGCTTCGAGTTGAAAATCCTCACCGCTCAGCAGATCGCCCATTTCTTTTTCGACCTGTTCGGGATCCTCTCCCGCTTCCATCCTGGACAAGGCCTCTTCCATCGACTCGCCAAGCTGGATCCCCGTCTGGGAGGTAAACTTCCTCATCATTGCGGCCATCTGTTTCGGATCGTCTTCGTTGATATGCTCGGCCTCCCGCATTAACGATTCAAACGCGCGCTCCATCTTCGCCTCGTCCAGGCCGGACAGCGGGTCGTCGCCCCCTTCTTCCTTGGCCTTGCCGATGGTGGCAAAAGTCGATATCTGCTTTTCCAGTTCTTTTTTGCCGCAACGCGGGCAACACGGGATTTTCGTAGTATTTACCCGGGATGAGAAAAAATTGAAAATCACATTGCATGTATCGCAGTAAAATTCGTAAATGGGCATGACAGTGTACCTGAACGTGCTGGTTTATCTCATCTGGCGGTTCATCCGATCTTACTCTCCGGCAAGGATCCGATCCACCAGGTCTTCGCCGACATCTGCGGTTATACAGGTGCTGCCGATTGTCGTCGGCAGCACATAATGAACCTTCCCGCGCACGACCTTCTTATCGGCCTGCAGATATTTTTTCAGTTTCTGGCGATCGAGGTTTTTCGGAATATCCACAGGCAAGCCGTAGGCGCGTAAAAGCTCTATAATTCGTGTAGCATCTTTTTCTAACAAATGGCCGGTCAATACCGCTAAACGGGCTGCCGCAGCCATGCCGATGGAGACCGCCAGCCCGTGTATAAGAGAGTAATTCGAAGCTCCTTCCACGGCATGGCCGATGGTATGGCCGTAGTTGAGAATTCTCCGTATATCCCCTTCCCGTTCATCCTCGGATACCACCTCGGCTTTAATCCGGCAGCAGGTAAGGACCGTCTGAGTGATGAGTTGTTCATCGAGCCCGAGTATTCCGGACCGATTGTCGGATAAGAACTTGAAAAAACCGACGTCACGAATCACCCCGTACTTAATCACCTCGGCAAGTCCGCCCAGCAATTCTTCTTCCGGCAGGCTTTTCAACACGGAGATGTCGATAAATACAACCTTTGGCTGGTAAAAGGCGCCGACCAGATTCTTGCCTTCCGGGATATCCACACCGGTCTTGCCGCCGACCGAACTGTCCACCTGGGCGAGAAGCGTCGTCGGGATCTGGATAAATGGAATCCCCCGCATGAAGGC